>OBLS010001271.1_pt1 | contig 10149 bp, 8 predicted proteins | sample 1519901 | NCBI WGS metagenome assembly OBLS01 (sample SAMEA3113585, study PRJEB22503) | soil metagenome
CATACATTATAGAATACTCCTGGTGAAATTTCCTTTACCTTATCATCAGATGCAATGAGCGTAAATTCTCTTAATTTGGCACCGTTTGGTAACTCAGACACCTTACCATAGTTAAATTCACGCAAATACTTCATTGGATCAACCACCGCGTCTTGGATGGTAACATTTAACGAAATGGGATCTAAAACATCTCCTGATGTTTCTAGGATATTGTAGCCTGGGGTGTGACCACCGACAATATTTGGCTTTGGAGAATCATTAATGCCGTCTTGGGCTCTAGCTGAGCTTTGGTTCAGATCATTGTAGGATAGCAATAAAACCGCAGTGCTAAGTATAGCTATCGCTATAGCGGAAAACAACCATAGTCGTATTCTCAGCATAATTAGAATGAATATGACGAGGTAAATAAATGTTAGCCCAGGCTAACATTATTGCTTCACCCTATAACAATTAAGCTCTGTTAAATAGTTGATGATACCTGCAAGATGAATACTATAGAGACAAAAAAACTGAAGACATCGATTTGTAGCTCAGAGCACATGATGGGTAGAGGAGTTCCTTTTGAAGTTCAGAAGATTCACGAAGAGCTAGTAAGTAAGCTAAACGGATATGGATTCATGTTAAAGTCGGAATAATCTTGCTGAAGCGTGGCTTTAACCTGAATCCGATAACCGGGAGTTCATGTACACGCTTTCGCGCTATATTCCATCAAGAGAACTCGATTAAAATAATAATAAAAAGTTGTCTTTAAAAATAAGGGACAATAATTCTGTTATTTGGATGAAACTATTATTTCTTCTTCTTCTTTCTAATCATTATTCTGCTCGTGATCATAATGTTAATGAAAAAAAGAAAGAAAAATTGGATTTTGTCTACGATAAGAATTCACGGGGATAGAATCTCAAGAATTAATATAAAAATAAGTAAAGATATACAATAAAAAATGTTTATCCAGGCAGATAATAAGATAATAAATCAAAACTCGAAATAAACATAAAAGAATTCAAAAAGAGCCTCCCAAATCTAAAGATTTTCTCGAAAAAACCAAGGATAGAATTATTCAACGGGGAAGAAAATCCACAATAGTTTATAAAGCTCGGATGAAAAGCGGCAAAATGCAAAATTCTGAATGAGGCCTACCCATTCTATCAGAGTAAGACTATTCCTTTTTCTCTATTGCAAAAATTTCGAAGCATTAGTACAATGGCTTCTTAGCATATTTGGATCAAAGTTTATAAAACTTTTTCAAACTAGAACATTTTCATAACACTGAGCCATAAAAGAGTAGTAGTTCGATAGTATTTCAATACAAACCATTTTGATTGGTTCATGATGCATCTTTAAGCTTAACACACACTCACAACAACAAATAATCATTTTCCTCTCAAGGTCAGGTTAAAATTAGTCATTATATCGACATATAATCGGTTATATTTCGACATATAGTCAGTTACCTTTATGAGGGCCTAGATCCAATCCCTAATGAGCATTTGGTAAATTCCTTGTATGTTTTTGTCAGCTTTGTAATTGGTGTGATAATCTCCAGTATCATAATCTATTTTGTGACCAAATTATTTGGAGAAAAGGAAGGCATCAAAACTGCAATTATAACGGCCGTTATTGGTGCAATTGTATATAGTATAGCATATTTTCTTTTAGGGAATGGTTTTTGGGCTGCCATAGCAGGCGGATTTGTATGGCTTCTGACGTTAAAAGCGCTCTATAGCATGGGCTGGCTGAAAGCATTTGTTACTGCATTGATTGTATGGATAGCTGCAGCAATCACAGGCATCTTATTACCTACAGCCCCAGGCCCACTATAAGATACAAGACAGGATTTTTATGAGTGAAAGAACATTTGTATCTCATGTCATGACTTACGAGTAAGTTAACTATTGTTTATAATCCACTTTTAGTAGATACAAGACCATAAGGGTCCAAGATTGTTAAATACAACTAATATGATTCTGAATTGCGAATGGAATAATGAGGCACCAAAGCTTTAGCATTATAATACTACTCTTCTCTGGGATTTCTATAGCATATATAATCTATCCCCTTGCTACTATCTTGGCATATACGGAACCTAGAACCATACTAGAATCATTAACAAGGCAAGATCTTTGGGACGCCTTTCTTCTCAGCCTAACCTCAGCAACAATCTCGACACTACTTCTTATTCTATTTGGAGTGCCTCTGGCATATCTCCTGGCAAGGTATACGGGATTTAGGGGTAGGTTTATCCTTAGAGTTATAATTATCATTCCATTGGTATTGCCTCCGCTTGCGAGTGGTGCCCTTCTATTAGGTGTATTTGGTCCAAACTCAATTCTGGTACAACATTTTTCAGGAATTGAATTCACTCAATCCATACTTGGTATTATCATAGCTCAAACATATGTTGCCTCTCCGTTTATGATTCTCGCAAGCCAAGCGGCATTTGAATCAATGAATGAATCATACGAAAAAGTTGCGAGAACACTCGGTAAAAGTAAACTAGAAACCTTTTTTTTGATATCACTTCCATTAGCCAAAACTGGAATAATCATAGGGATTATCATGTCGTGGGTTAGAGCTGTTGGAGAGCTTGGAGCTACCATGATGATGGCCTATAACCCACATACGATTTCCATCCAGATCTTTGAGGATAATGCAATTGGAGGATTAGAGCAGGCTGTCTCAGGCATCATTTTACTTTTATTGCTGGCTGTCATGATTATGGTCGTATTCTATATTTCAGGCACAAAATGGCATGAGGCAGTTAGCCTACGTAGGTCAGAGAACATATGACATTAGAACTCGTCAATTTAACAAAAAAGTTTAGCGGCGGATTTAGTCTTGGACCAGTGGATCTGAAAATAGATAATAAGGAAATCCTGGTTATGATTGGACCAACCGGGAGCGGCAAGACAACTATTTTAGACCTTATAGCAGGGTTTCTAACTCCTGATACTGGCTCCATTATCATGGACGGATTAGATATCACTGAGGCTCCTGTGGAATCTAGGAAAATAGGCTATACATTTCAGCACCCGAGTCTATTTCCGCATCTGACGGTTTTTAACAATGTGGTTTTTGGTCTTGATAAAAAGAGCAAAAAAGAAAACGAAAAGCAGATTCTAAATCTCTTGAATGATCTTAGCATATGCCATTTGGCTGATAGACGTCCTCAGGAATTAAGCGGGGGAGAAATGCAAAAGGTTGCTTTGGCGAGGATGCTCGCAACAAGGCCAAGGATCATGCTAATGGACGAGCCTCTAGCACACCTAGATAATCCTACCAAAATTAAACTGAGACTTGAGTTAAGGAGAATTCTCAAAAGTCTAGGTGTACCAACAATATATGTAACCCATTTTGAAGAGGATGTATATGGTCTAGCTGATTCTGTTTCTGTACTTTATGAAGGAGCTATAATATATAAAGACAAGCTTGAATCCACACTAGTCAATTCAAATAGCTTTTCTTCACCATTCTTCTCTAATGTCTTCACTGGTGGAAGCTATATAGAAGGAAAAGTTATACATTCAAACGCAGGTGTTACTACTTTTAGTATTGGACCGTATGAACTTGAGACTCTAGGAAACTATGTTGTTGGCCTTAAGGTTGGTATGTTACTAAGACCAGAAGACATTATTCTTTCTAGGGAAGTTGTAAGAACGAGTGCAAGAAATATTGTAAAGGCTAGAGTAACTGGTATTACAAATAGCAGTAACAATTCAGGTATAGTGAATATACGTTTGCTTGTTGAGGGATTCAGTATAATAGCAAAGATTACAGAAGAATCTAAAATCGATCTTGGAATAAAGGAGGATGACTACGTTTTCGCTATATTCAAGGCATCTTCTCCTCAGGTTGTCCGTGAAGAACAATCGTTCCGTCTATAAGAACAAAGGGCCATTGTCTTATTTGTTCTCAAGTGCATTGTCAGAGATTTGCAGAATTTTACTTCGTGCATTGCTTTCTATTGACTGCACCGGCTGTGGCGTTGTTCGAATTTTATATTTCGCAATCTTTGTTCGATAATAATATGCAAGATGTTTGTTCTGCAATCACAGGGGCTCTGCAAAAAACATGATGTTGCAATTGTATGTTCTACGAGTGACCTAAGAGGTTCATTCAAAGACCTTCTTCCTACTCTTCTCTCAATGCCCTTTTTCTTTTGGCACTTGTTCCTATCTCACGAGTGCCAGATGATATGATCTCTATTAATTTAGCCTTCGTATTTGAGTCAGGCTTCGGCCTTAGCAATCTCCCGAGTCTTTGGATAAATTCTCTGCTACTACCAGTTCCACTGAGAATTATCCCAAGTTCTGCATCCGGTACATCTACGCCTTCATCTAAGACCTTTGAGGTAACGATAGCATTATATCTTCCATTTTTAAATCCACTAAGCGCGTCATGTCTTTCTTGCTTACTTGACTTGTGGGTTATGAAGGGTATTAAAAATTTGTCAGAAATGTCGTAGACTAACTTATTGTGCTGAGTAAATATTATTGTTTTCTGGTCTCGATTTTCTGCTAATATTTTCCTTAGTTCTTCTATCTTTGATTTGCTGTTTAGCGCAATATCCATGGCCTTATTCCTTGCCAAGATAGCTTCCCTCGCGACTTTGCTTCTTCCAGACATCATTATTAATCTTCTAAAGGCCCCCGCATACTGCATTTTCAGACCGACCTTTTTGAGACAGACCTGATATATTCCAAAGCTTCTATTATACTCCTCAACTTCTTCTGGGAGCATATTCACTTGTCTTCTCTCTATTTCATACGAGGCCAGGTGTTTGTGCCTTGCAAGTTCGGCAGAATATGCTTGAAATACTATTCCGCCAACGAGCTTTGGAAAATCTTTGTGCAAATCATCTTCCCTCTCAATTGTGGCAGTTAATCCAAGACGAAAGGGGGACGCGAACTGTTCAGCAATTGTTCTGTAACCAGGTGCTGCTAAATGATGTACTTCGTCAAATATCATCAAAGCAAATTTGTTACCTAATACTGAAGCGCGTAGGTACGCGGAGTCATATGTGGAAACAGTGATAGGTTCAATATCATCCATTCCTCCACCTAGGTTCCCAATCTTCATATCGGGAAGGTACTTTGAGAGAACTGATGTCCATTGATCCATGAGATCAATTGTAGGCACCACCACTATAGAAGCGGAGTTTATCATTTCAATTGCCTTAATGCCAATGACTGTCTTGCCTGCACCTGTTGGCAATACCACACATCCCCTCTTGCCTGCTTTATTCCAATTATAAAGTGCTTTCCGTTGATATTCCCTTAAAGTTATGTAGATGTTCTTATTATCAATCGATATAGTCGGAGAAGGTATAAGTTCTAAAACACTATCGTCATACGATATATCGCTTTGTTTTAGATATTCTATAATATTCTGATAGTGTATAGCCTGTGCTCTCATCAATTTCGTTCTCGGATCAAACGAGGCAAATGGAACATGAGCCATACCTGTTATTAGAATAGTACCATTGTCGTACCTTAGTTTAGCCCTAAGCAATTTCAATAAATTGGTTTACCTGAAATAAAGATTTAGCTGATTCATCGATGTATCTACGACGCAGTGCAGGAGCTAGAGCCACAAAAGAATGTAATACCTATTTATCAATCGGCTTAATCTATTTTGGAAAATTACATCCTAATATTTAAAGCCCTCTTTAGAACCTTAAAAGTTGCTGGTAGAACACCAATCGGTTCACCATCAATTGCTACGGTAACGTCTCTTTCCCTTGATTTTATTGAAACATTCCTGGCTTGTCTATAAAGTATATCCGGTTCGTTAGAATAATCACCATCTTTGATATTAATGAAATCATCTAACATTTTGAGGCTACCTGAATCCTTTAAAATTACTATATCAAGCAATCCATCCGAAACATTTGCTCTAGGTGCCGCCTTAAATCCTCCACCAAGATATTTACCATTTGCAATGATACACATCGTCATTTTTGTAATAATATTTTCTCTTCCATTATCTACAGAAATCTCGCATAAATTGCTTTCATAATAAGGTAGAGTTACAGCCAGGCTCGTAACCGTAGAAACGAGACGGTTCTTGACCTTATTTCTAACCTTTTTTGATCTATCGATGATTTCCGCCGCTACTCCTAGCTCAGCAGCATTGAGAAATATCCGTGTCACAGGCTTGGAGGTCTTGTTCGAATCTTCGGTGCCCTTAGGAGGAGACACCGTAGCACTTATTACATCTATCTTTTTTGATTTACCAACAATAAAATTGGTACAGCATTGAATAATATCTTCTGGAAAATCTAGAGATTTAGCTAGCACATTTCTCGTACCTGATGGAAGTAATCCCATAACGGCTTCTTGATTAATAGGAGCTAATACAGGGGATGGGGGGAATTTTCCTCGGTCTTGACTTTTAGTAGCTCGTATGCCACGAAAATTGTTAGGATTTATTATATTTGTTTTTCTCATTCTTTCTTTGTTATTTTCTTGGGACATAAAAAAGCCATTTGCAACTTCATTTATGGTTCCGTCCCCACCAATTGCAACTATCCTCTGATAACCTCTCTTTAGCAAATCACGCGTCAGAGATGTTCCGTCACCAGATTTTTCAGTGAAAACAATTTCAGGATCCTGATCGAATATTTTTTTGATTTCGGTAAACTGAGTATCCCAAACTTTCCCAGTTGAGCCACCCGCAGAAGTAGGGTTAACAACCAGTGCGGTGGTTGCGTGTTTTTTTTTCTTTCTTTCGTGTTTTAATCGAATGGGAGCAGAGCTCAATGTGTCAGTTCTATTTCTTTTTTTATTGACTGAACCAGAATTAATTTCTTGAGGATTATTATTGTCCGTACATCTCACCAATCATCACTCATTATGGGAGATAACATTCCTCTTAACCATACACTATTGTTGGATTGGGAATATTGACAAGATACATGGTTCATATGTACACATGATGATACTAATATACATGGTTGCTTTATCAGTTGAGCTTCCTGCTCTTTTGGAGTCTAAAGAAAATATATATTTTATCGACGTGACTTTCCAGGAGGCTCTTGTTAGCGTATGAGAGTTGACTTGAAAAGAAAGACAAAAGTCTTGTGCAGTAAAAGAAATTAAAATATAAATGCTAATGTTTACTACTTCCTAGATTCTACCCAAGCTAATTATTTTGTAATAGTGGTGCGATCACTAAAATGAATGAGTTAGTTGGTAAACGGTAATTGGTTTGTGGGAGGAAGATCTTCTGTTGTCACATTTCCTCGCCAGATTACTACTGACCAAATGGATTTTGAAGTTCAAATCCTGCTACAGAATCTGCTGCATTAGGATCTGGGTCTTCCGCTGGTTCTTCTGTTATTTCGAAGTTCTTGTATGTATAGGGATTTACCATATATTGGCTAAAATCTAATGTACCATTTCTGAACTGTCCTAAACTCAGTTGATACTCTGACCCTCCAGCATCTACAAGCCAGCCTTCAAACACGTTACCCTCGCCGGGAGAAGCATTTAAGTCTGCACTGACATTAGTTCTTCTACCAGTTGAATCAATGTTAAGGGTTCCTATTTTCTCTCCTCCAAATGGCTCTCCGCCCGAGGATCTCGTAATATCACCGGTTACACTTTGCGCCTCAGCACCTTGAGGTTGAAATGAAGAAATTGTCATCAGTGCCGTGAAGACCAGAGTTGCTCCTATAGAAGGAAAAGAAATATTCCGTGTATTATATGTCAACATATCCTTAGTGCCAACAAACTATAAAAATATAACGACGTGTTTTTTAACACGTAAGAATAGTGTTGCTAGGTCGTCAATGCTACTATCTTCTTCTTGCTGCTATTGTATGTGTTTGCTCTACGTACCATCTGATAGTATCTTTGAACTTTGACCACCAGTCTAAAAAGGAATCAGCGCTATCAGACTCAAATAGCAAAAAGCCATTGTATTCAGTCCCCCATGCATGTATATACTCGCCCACAAGCTCAATACCAGCAGGTAATCCATTTTTTAGGTTCTGCCACTCCCCTTTAGCCCTTTCTGACTCTTCCTTACTCATAGTCTTGAATCTGTAAAATACCAAAAATGCTGTTGCTGCCATTATGTGTGAATAGTAGCAACGTAGTATAAAAGAGTTAAATTATATCCAATTTTTTAGCGGCCCCTTTTTTTCATTCAACCGGCGGCTAACTAAAATGCCTTACCTTTCTCTGATAATTGAGAAGTATTGAAAATTGGACAATACTCCTTCATAGGTAAGTAACACAATCTGATATTATTATTGTAAATATTATTATGCTAGAAATTGATCGTAGTGGTGAGCCGTAGAGGATTCCCTGTTTCTTTTCCGGATAGATACTCTATTACTCAGTAAAAGGAAATTTTAGCATGGGACATGGTATCGACTGCCTTTTAATTATTAGGAATAAACAATTGAACATTATTGTTTGATGTATCTGCAACATACACATGTCCAAAACGATCAACATCAATACTCTCAGGCTTGGAAAATTGTCCATCCTCGCTACCTTCACTACCCCATTTTGTTATAAAAGTACTATTTTTGTCAAATAATTGAACACGATGATTACCTGAATCTGTTACAAAGAGGAGACCATTTGTGTCGAATGCTATTACTGCAGGCTGATTTAACTGGCCATCTCCCTCTCCTTCACTACCCCATTTTGTTATAAAAGTACCGTTATTTGTAAAGACCTGAATTCTGTTGTTTCCGTAATCTGGGACATATACAAGGTCATTTGAATCTACTGCAACATCCCATGGTTGAATAAATTGCCCATCTTCACTACCCTCGCTGCCCCATTTTGTTATAAAAGTACCATTACTAGTGAATTTTTGTATGTTTGCATTATCTCTATCGCTTACAAAGACATCTCCGCGAGAGTCAACAGCTACACCATGCGGATGAGTAAATTGCCCGTCTCCAGTTCCATGAGTACCCCATTTGGTTATGAATTTCCCGTCACTAGTAAATTTTTGAACTCGAGCATTTCCTTGGTCGGTAATATACACATTACCCTCTTGGTCGATCTCATTACCATGTGGATGGTTAAACTGTCCATCGTCAGAACCTGTCGAACCCCAACTCAAAATATAACTACCATTTTTTGAAAATTTGATTATGCTGTTAGGCTCAATATCATTTACATATACATTCCCTTCTGAATCAACTTCAACTCCTTCAGGTTGAACAATCGAGATTTGAGATGTATTATCAGGAGGAACTTTTTCTGCAAAATTAAAACTAGATAACGATGAAGAAATTGCTTCTATTGTACTATTGGACAGGAAGATAAATACAACAAAGAGCAGAGCAATAAATTCAAAGTGCCACATATAGGACAACGACTTGTATAAGCAACTTTATTAACTTAACCTATACATCATTTCTAGTAGCGCAGAATTTGAAAATAAGTCATAGCCTATGCACATTCTAACAATGGTAAGATTATAAGACTATTTAATGGAGAGTTCTTTTTTCCTCCTAATTATCACGTCATAAAAATGAATACAGCGCAAATAGAGTCCTACTACTGCATGTTTATAGTTGTGCGAATAATCAGTTTCATTGGATATTCCATTGTCTCCGCAGACCCAGACATTATGTAACGGCTATCGTAGTAGGGAATTAGCTAGGTCAATCGCGGCAGGCCCTCCACTGCGTATTTCACGTCATAAAAAATGAATACAACGCAAATAGAGTCCTATGCATGTTTATAGTTGTGCAAATAATCAGTTTCATTGGATATTCCATTGTTTCCGCAGACCCAGACATTTTGTAACAGCTATCGTAGTAGGTAATTAGCTAGGTCAATCGCGGTAGGCCCTCCACTGCTGATAGTATTGATTGTGTATATAACAAATAAGGTAGTGAAAAAAACCGGTTTCTTTGCTTTAGGATAGATAGTACAAGTAGAGAGATACTTAATTGTTAAATGAGCTAAATATCTTAAATTATTTTGATACTAGGATGGGTTTCCTTGTATGGATAATAGCTATCATTCTTGTCCTGGCTATAATAGGTCAAGGAGTGAATACGTTTATTTCTGGGGTTAAGGCTGGTATTGATAAGTTAGGTATAACACCTATTGTAGAGACCTCCACAGATAATGCCCTGAAGATTGCTGAAAATGCGTCTCGAAATATAATCGG
>OBLS010001273.1_pt1 | contig 10133 bp, 11 predicted proteins | sample 1519901 | NCBI WGS metagenome assembly OBLS01 (sample SAMEA3113585, study PRJEB22503) | soil metagenome
ATAAGACTAAAAGCTACTCTCTAATGGCCTATTCTACCCAATATGCATCTTCTCCGTTACTTATTCCTTCCAAATAGGCTGACAGAATCCGCTGATTTGTCCGAAAAAACGCCGATAACATTACATTGAGATATTTCCGATACGTGCATGCATCTGCTCACGAGAGAGTTATCTGGTTAGAGTGTATCTTTTATATACCATAACAATCTCCAGTACCACGTGCCAAGACAAGTCATCCTACTTACGGAATTTGACGTCATGTCAATATTATCTGGTCTTGATATTCGATATGAAACATGGGACGGCAAGTCGACCAAGACGGTAAGAGGTGTTGCATCCCTAGCTGATGCCTGTAAGGACGATCTTTCATTTTGTTCCTCAAATGGAGAATACGGTGCCTATTTGATTTCAAAATCTGATGCTGGAGTTATTCTATGCAAAAAAAGTGTGCAGGATTTCATTTCTAATTATGGTTATAATCCATATAAACCCCATAAAAATAAAGCAAAAGCAAATCATGGAAAACAACAGCTTATTTTAGTAGATAATCCAAGGCTGGCTTTCATCCGCATTGTAAATAGACTAAAGAATAAGAAGGAAGAGGAGAAAAAGATGTTCATAGGTATTTCCCCTACGGCTGTTATTTCAGAAAGTGCGAAAATTGGGGCGAACTGCCATATTGGTAACTTTGTTGTTATAGGAGATAACTGTAGCATCGGCGATAATACTGTTATCGCTGATAGGGTAAGCCTTGTACAGAACTGTGATATCAGCCGAGATTGCGTTATCCAATCGGGGGCTACGATAGGAAGCGATGGTTTTGCTTTTGAAAGAGATCACGATTCACTTGATCTAGAAGGGTTCCCACATCTATCAGGTGTTAGGATAGGTAACAATGTGGAAATATGTGCCAATACGTCTATAGCTCGCGGCTCTCTTTCTGACACTGTAATAGGTGATGGTACTAAACTTGATGCTTTAGTTCATGTTGCTCACAATGTAGTAATAGGAAGAAATTGTGAGCTTACAGCTGGTACGATTATTGGTGGAAGTACAACTATAGGAGATACATCATGGATGGGACTTAATTGTACACTTAAGAACAAAATAAATGTTGGAAGCAGAGTAATAGTTGGATGTGGAGCGGCTGTCATAAAAGATGTAGCGGATGAAGACATAGTTGCAGGAGTGCCTGCAAAGTCGATTAAAAACAAGGTGTCTTCTGACCAATTGTTTCTTATGGCAGGCCAGCGCCAATAAAAGAGAGATCATATGAAACGACGGATCTCATAGTTTCATTACTGGCACTCTGTCCTCGTCCTGTCTAGATCCAGAACATAGGCTAAGTCGACAAAGCAGTATATTTCTATAGCATTGAGACACAGGATTCATAGAAGAGATTAAAACAAGCATTTTAGGACAATTCAAACCGCCTGCAGGAGTAAGCAGATTTACACTCATAGGCAGACTACAAGCTTGGGTTAAGCCCATTATCCCGCTAAGACGTCAATGAAATAATTGTGATTGCAGTCCCTCTTTACCTCCATACAAATATAATCATCTGACTTCTTATCAACCCCTTTAATTTTATATAGCGTTCATACTTTTGCTCCACTTTATTATCATTAATACTAAAGCTAAAGATAACGTGATGAGTAATATGAAGAATGGATGGAAGAAAAAGTCGTAAGTAACTGACTGGTCAGTACTTTCTTATTTAGGAAGTATTAAAAAGAATGAGGATTAACTATGTGTCCTAAAGTAACTTCACAGTATAAAACAGAAGTAAGGGAAAAGATAGTAGATGCTGCAATAATTGCTTTCTCTATACAAGGGTATGATAGAACTAGGATGGACGATATTGCCGAGACAGCAAAGCTAAGTAAAGGTACGTTATACCTCTATTTCAAAAGTAAAGAAGAACTTTTCTATGCTATCTCTGAAAACAATATCAAGGAACTTAAAGAACAATTATCAGTTCTATTTACAAAAAGTGAAGATCTCATATCGGACTCTAAAAAGTTTTACGTCAATTTTCGTAAAGCATCTGAACAGAGTGACAAAGTATTTCTAGAAACAATAGCTGAATCTTCTAGGAACCGGAAGCTTCAGGAGATGCTATATCGTCAACGTATAAAAGTATTAGATGTGGTAACAGAATACCTTCGACTACAGATAAAAAAGGGGTTTTTCAGAAGTCAAGTGGATATCAATGCCATAGCATCAGGTCTTGTGGCTCTTTATGACGGGCTAACCATAGGTAAAATAATAGGGATAAGTGAGACTCATAATAAGAAAGCATGGAATGAAACAATAAATGCCGTACTGTCAAGCTTGAGGTAAAAAGCATATAACCAGATTATATAATAACATAAAACGCATATAATCCATTATCACGAGATCGAATGATAAACTTAACTTTTGAGCAGTAGCGATCTGGGCAATACTTGTTACATTCTTAGCAATTAGATTTACCAATCTTTACAAGAGGAAATAGCCCCTGTCGAGGACCGTTTTAAAAGGGAACATACAACCAATTAGAATTAAGATTAAATTTACAGATTAAATTTACAGATTAGGTCTTTAAGCATCCATCCCCTTCACTACTTCGATATCTCTATCGAAGGGAAATGGAAATAGGGAAGATTCGGTTGATTCGAATATTGCAGACGACTTTTTTTCGACCATATTTTTGTCTGTTGGATCCAATTTCTTATGAGATTTCTTCACAATTACCTGCATTATCGTCTGCTTGTTCTAAATCAAAATCTATAATGATATCAATCCCGTCTCCACAATCAAAATAATCCGCTCCAAGTCCTCCTTGCAGTATATCATCCTCTATGCCGCCATACAGCTTATCGTTTCCATTTTCACCTATGAGGTAGTCATCTCCCACCCCTCCGGCCAATATGTCATCACCTTCACCACCGTACAATTGATCTGTCGCAGCTCCCCCCTGAAGTAGGTCGCTTCCATTTTCTCCATACAATTTATCTGAATCTTCATTGCCTTGGATTTTATCATCTCCGTTGTCACCACGCAAAGTGTCTGCGCCTAAAAGCCCTATTATAATATCACTTACATTGCTTCCTCTTACGCGATCGTCTCCAAATGATCCGGTTGTAAGAGCGTCCTGGCTGATGGGCTCGTTAGCAGATCTGTTTAATGATCTATTTATTGAAAGCCCTCCTCCGTCTGCAGATCGTTCTTGTAATGATGCCTCTTGTCCTTGAGCAATAATAAATGGTACCCATGATAGCATATTGTCCCAGAATATGGGGGTGGCCATTGCAACCAATACAACCAAGTAAGGTATCAGGAATTTTCTCAATGAATTTGGAAATTGCTTCATATATTCATGCTTTCTCCTAAGAGATTTTTCTTTCCTCTCCAGCGTTTGTGAATGAAAAAGAATCTATTGTCGTGGGTTAGCGTCATCTATCTCCTTCCGTACCAAGGCAACACTTAAACAATATATTTACCTTTACCGACCGGTCAGTTATATTTATAACATGCCTTGGGTATATGTTACCTGCAAATACCAATGCTTGATGCTATTGGAAAAAATGGCGAAGATGATAAATCGTTAGCCCTTAAGGTTGAAAATATTTCAAAGGTATTTGACACTGGAGCTGGAAGATTTTTCGCTCTTAGAAGAATCAACTTTAGTGTAAAAAAAGGAGAGTTAGTGTCCGTCGTAGGACCGTCAGGCAGTGGAAAATCTACTCTGCTAAATATAATAGGAGCATTAGACCGACCGTCATATGGTAAGCTATTTGTTAATAACGTGGATGTCTTTTCTCTAAGTGATACTCAAGTAGCAAGAATTCGAAATGACTTGATTGGATTTATTTTCCAATCCTATAATTTGATTAACAGGACTACAGTTCTAAAGAATATTGAGATACCAGGCATAATAGGGGGAATGAGCGGGAAAGAGCGTCATTTTCGTGCCTTAAGGTTATTGGAGATGCTTGGGATAAGAGACAAAGCATACCAAAGGCCTGTAAGCCTAAGCGGAGGTCAGCAGCAACGAGTGGCTATAGCCAGAGCCCTAATAAATAACCCTGCAATAATACTTGCCGATGAACCAACAGGTAATTTAGATACAAAAACGGGCAGAGAAGTTTTTGAACTATTGAAACTGCTCTCAAATAAATATAGGAGAACAATTGTATTTGTTACCCATAATCCCGAGCTTGCGAAAGAAACAGATAGAATAATCCAGATCAAAGATGGGAAAATAGAACGAGAGACTTGGGTAAGATAGAATGGTAGATATAGGCATTAAGAATAAAGAGCTCGATAGCAGGAATCATCTCAGCACTAAAAAAGAAGAATATAGTATGTCAAGATTAGATATAAGAAGATTCGTCACAGGTAAATGGCGGGACAAAGATTCTAGTGCTGGTAGTAAGATACTTGTAGCCTGCGGGATTCTGTTGCTTCTGTTTATACCATATTTCCATGGTAACTCGATATTGGACAATAATGCAGTATTTGCACAATCTAATCCTAGTACAAGTAATCCATTGACAGATAGGAGCCCCTCGTTCCTAGAAGCTTATTGGACAGAAAATTCAGGATCTACATCCTCTTCTTCGACTTCAAGTAGTAATGACAACCCTATTAAAAAGGAGGTTGGACCAGGAGAAGGAGCGTCTACACTAGCTGTAGTATTAGTAAACAAAGGTAGATCAGAGATTACTGCACTAACTGGATACCTTACTCTGCCATCATCGGGATTTAGAGCCATAGAAGGAGAGAACTTTGTAAATTCATCAAACATTACCGTTGCTAGTCATGACGCTATTGTTAAACCAGGAGAAGCCTTTACTCTTCATTTTACGATACATGTTCTAGATGATGTAAAAGTAGGAGCTTATTCCGGAAATTTGAAGTTAGTATATTCTAAGGTTCTGGAAACAGGACAGATATCATCTTCAATTGCAGTACCGTTTAGAATAACAGGGAAGGTAATATTGGATGCGGTATCTGACACTCAAAATCTTATTGCTGGTTCGCCAAATGATTTAAGAATTCTGATTAAAAATGAAGGCTCTGCTGATGCAAATGGTGTTATAGCTTCTGTCACTGGTGTAACGGATGGGGCTACTACGACTGATGTTAGCAATAGTGGTAGCAACGTTGGTAGTATTGACGACGAGTCTACCCTTAGTAGTTCTGATTCAGACGATAATGCTACTGCATCTAAATCTACTGCAAATGAGGAGACAACAACAACTGAAGAAGGACAAGAATTAGATTCTGAGGCCTCAACAATTAGCCTCCAAACCACAACTTTTAATGTTGGCAATATCCCAGCAGGAGGATCTGTATTCGTTACACCAACAGTTTATCCTAGTTACGCTTCAGGGGGCACTATACAGAATTTAGATCTTGAAATTTCTTATAATGACGCATATGGTACTAGGTTAACAACAGATAAATCAATTGGCATAGTAATATCTCCAAATCCTCCTGAATCTGTTTTGAGTATCAGTCCTGTAAATACGGTCACTACTTCGAATCTCAGTAATATTAGTAATTTTGATAATGAGGACAATAGAAACGGAGAGGATTCAATTTTATTAAAAGCTGGCAAAATTGAAGAGGTTACATTCTTAGTTTCAAATAATGGAGATACCATGCTAAAGGACGTAGTTCTTTCTCTAGATTCTTCGTTAGACTCTGTTAAAATACTTGGAGACTCAAGGTGGACATTCGGCTCAATGAACGCGTTGTCAAAACAGGAACTTTCAACCCAAGTTTTTGCGGCAGAGGATGTTATTGCTACTCCTATTGAATTTACAATAAATGCAGAATACATATCGGGAAGACAATCTAAGACAGACTCTCTCAGTATTGGAGCCTATGTTGACGGCGAAATCAAAATTAAGGCTTATGATTTTGCCATAAATGACATAGGAGGAACACCCAATTTGGTAGGGAACTTGTTGAATCAAGGAAACACTATTGCTTTATTTACAACGGTTGAAATGATAAATACAGGAGGGGCAAACACATCGACCTCATTACCTTCAACAACTACAAAACAGCTTCCGAGAACGCTTGTAAATGACTTTCCACCTCAGCAATATCTTGGTGACCTATCCGAGAACTCTCCTCTTCCATTTAGCATTCCTTTGAATATTGACAAAAATTCTCCTGGAGGCGCCTATCCTGTCGGTATTAGAGTTACTTATAGTGACACCTTAAGAAATACACATGAAATAATTCTGAATGGAACTGTTAACTATACTCCAAAAACGGATTCATCTACTGAATCAGGTGGGTTTCTAGGATATGGTGAATTATCGTCAATTGTAATACCAGTAGTGATAATCCTGGCAATTATCTCTATATTAGTTATCATTATCAGAAGAAGAAGAAAAGGTGGAAAGAGAAAGACCTTCAATAGCAAGAGTGAAGATCTCGAACTTTTTGATGACGAATTTTCCTCAGCCGATAATAAGAACGTGGGTGGTGTGAAACAATAATTTGTTTAAGATAAACACAGGAAGTATATTGGAAAATGTAGAAGATGCTAGAATTATGCAATGTGTGTTATGTATGTTATGAGGGAAATATAAAATGGATCTCAGAGAAATATTCAACCTATCTTTTGATGCCCTAAAGGAAAGAAAGGTTAGATCAGCACTGACAATAGTCATGGTAATGGTGGGGAGTAGTCTGTTAGTGGCAGTCAATGGAATTGGTGCTGGATTTACAGCATTCTTTAATGAACAGTTTAGTAACCTAGCTCCAAACATACTATTTGTATCCAGTACACAACAAGATCAGAATTCTGAAACAGGAGGTCCAGGCGTCGGGGGAGTCGGAGCACCAACCTCTGCGAAAATCACGTTAAATTCTGCAGTTGTAAACAGACTAAAATCAATTCCATTCGTAGATGATGTAATTCCATCATACCAAAGCCAAGTAGATGTAGAATCGGCTGGTGAAACTAAGTCATACTCTGTTTTGGCTATGGATCCTACTAAACTAACGGTAATTGCGCCTACTTTAGGATTTGTAGAAGGATCAAGTATAAGGCAGAATGATCCTTCTTCAGCACTAGTCGCTGAGGATGTAGCCAATCCACCAGGAGAAGACACACCATTTATTTCTCTAGGTCAAAGTATTAAGTTGAGGTATTCGTTTGTAGATCCTCAAACTGGTAAATCCGAAGAGGAGGCAAAAAACTTTGTTGTCAGTGGAATAATGGAATCTACTGGCAATCCTACTATTGATGAGGCGTTAGTGATCAATGAAGACTCAGGCAACTCATTATTTCAAAAAGCTGGAAAGTTTGATTCGTTATTTGTCGATACACAATCAAGTGAATTTGTAGATGTAGTTGAAGACGAAATTAGAAAATTATACGGAAATGACATAGGAATAACAACAGTTAAAGCTATCCTAGAGACCATCGAAGAGTTTACAGGAGGAATTAATGCATTTCTCTCAAGCATCGCAGTTGTATCGTTAGTAGTGGGTGCCGTCGGAATCATTACTACTCTATATACTTCTGTTATCGAAAGAGTAAAAGAAATTGGGACTCTAAAGGCAATGGGGGCTCAGAACAAAACCATTCTTGCCCTATTTCTGATTGAGGCTTTATTAATAGGTGTCTTTGGAGCAACTTTTGGATTGGTCACTGGCATAGGAATGGGTTACGGACTCAGTGCAACTTTTGGTTCCAATAGTTCCAGCGATAGTAGTGATAATGCAAATAACGATACTGAGGAGGTTGATACTAATACCCCTACCTCTAGTGAATCGTCGCTTAATCCCGTATATTTAGCTCAAGATATGGCTATAGTATGGGTTATCTCTGTATCCCTCAGTATACTGGCAGGACTGTTCCCTGCATGGAAGGCTTCACGTTATCTTCCAGTTGAAGCTTTAAGGTCACAGTAGTAGCATACCATTTATGCAATAATATGCTCTCAAAAGAGGCTATATCATTGTATGTTGTTGAACTTGCGATAAAGTGCTATCAGGTTATTACATGTCCTGCATCTATATTCTCCTTCTTCAACGAGTGTAATATTTTCACTTAACTTCTCATTTGGATTTTCATAAGATATTACTGGAGAACCAGGAAATTCCTTTCTACATTTATTACAATAATATCTTGTGTATCTATCTTCATTCAATCTTCCTATATTTCCTAAAAATATCTGAGGAACTCCAAGGCTTGCTTTAATTTCCTCTTCCTCTGTTAGTTTAGCAAAAGCATATCCACCTGAGCCTAGTAATTTCTTTTCCTCTAGGTCTTCTCCATTTGGATTAGCTTTCATATTCTATATCTCGGATTTAATCAAACGTTAGAGATTCGCTGAATATATTTCTTAATCATAATCGTCATCTCCTTCTTCTAATCCCTTTGACTAAAGATAAATGACAATAGGATTAAAAATCTTTATACTGTCAGGACTCAGGGAGTCATTCAAATCCTTTGATTGATACGCACGTTAACATTGATTTATTCACTTTTGATAGGAGGACATTTTTATTGACTAGCCTGTTGTTGGCTAGCTAACTTACTAGCCAATTTTTCCTACTGTTGGTTTTTTGTTAACCTCCAAATCTCCCATTTCAAACTCCTTTTATTATTTCATGACCCATACAGGATCAGTCTTCTGCATGACTGAAAGCCACCCCATATCTGGCGGTTGAATATTCATTTGCCATAAAATTGCTATTATTTCTCCTCTATGATGTAGCTCCTCAGTAATAACATGTATCAGTATATCTTTAACTTTTGATCTTCTTCTTATACCATCGTTATTTGTTCTCCATACTATTCTGCCAAGATCCTCTTGATTTACGCTAGAAAGGTATTCGTCAACCTTTGAGATAACTTTTGAATTATAAACTGCTATCGAATTCCATGTTTGATATTTGGAATAATTAAATGGTCTATGGGGGTCTTCCAAGCCTTGAATAGAATAATTAATCCATGTATCTTCAGCCCATATTATATGAAGCAGAGTATCCTTCAAAGATAACCATGCTGTTTCATGGTTCTTGGTCATATCTTGCCAAGTCAGAGTTTTTTCGAATGCACTGATATATTCTTGTCTGACTTTATGATTGTAAGCAAAGAATTCTCTGAAGTCAGATGGTTCCATTATTTATCAAAATATAGCACATTATAAAGAGTATTATGATGAAAATATGCTAGAGCTAAAATTGCAAACGTGACTAAGTATACCTAAGATAGTTAGAATAAGGTCTTGGCCTTTGGTAGTGGTATTTTTTCATTATCTCTTGAAGGCCCAGTATAGATAAAATCCTTGTCATCTCAACAGGGCCATAATGTTGTATGGTGGTTTAGTATGATATTGATGATTAAGCTGCATAGCTTCCTTCATCTGTTTACGGAAATCTGTTACCACAACCCACAAATGGGGATTTAAACTGATGTAAGTGTTTGAAATGAAAATTGGTTTGATATCAGACACTCATGACAATATTCAGAATATTCAAAAAGCTACTTTATTATTTACTGACAAAAAAGTCAGCTTTGCAATTCATGCGGGTGATGTAGTAAGTCCTGAAGCGGTAGAGGCCTTCAGTGGGGTGAAACTTATTGGTGTTTTAGGAAATAATGATTTAGAGATAGATGGGCTGACTGATGCTTTTGATAAGATAGGAGGTCAACTCAAAGGCGAACTTTGTGAGATAGAACAGGATGACTTGATATTTGCAATATATCATGGAACCAACGCTAAAAGAAAGGAATCTCTAATTCAATCTGGCAAATATGATGTGGTTGTTTGTGGCCATACACATAAAATGCAGAATAAAAAGGTTGAAAGAACATTAGTTATTAATCCTGGAACAGCTAATGGCTGGTTCTTTGGATATAGTGCAACGGCTGCAGTATTTGACACGAAGACCAGAGAGCCTGAGTTCCTACACTTATAAGATTTGACCTATAAAATTCGAAATTATCTACTTACAATAGTCATGCCAGAAAAAGAATCCAAAGCAGACCCCTGGACGCTATATCTATATGCTATGAGGTCTCCTGCAACAAAGGAAAACTGATGAGGCTAGGCAAGTTTCCAGGTTTTCTTAATATTCAAGGTACACTTTCTGATCTAGTCAAAAGGAGC
>OBLS010001275.1_pt1 | contig 10124 bp, 13 predicted proteins | sample 1519901 | NCBI WGS metagenome assembly OBLS01 (sample SAMEA3113585, study PRJEB22503) | soil metagenome
CCTGGAGCGACGGCGTTCGAGGTGATCCCGTAGCGCCCGTTCTCGATCGCTATCGCCTTCGTGAACCCGAGGACGCCACCCTTAGCCGCGGAGTAGACCGCGGACCCGCTCGACCCCACGCGGCCGGCCTCGGACGAGACGTTCACAATCCTGCCGCGGCGGCGCTCCTGCATCCCAGGCAGCACCGCATGGGTGCAGGCGATCACACCCACGAGGTTCACCGCGAGGACGCGCTGCCACAGCGCTTCGTCCGTGTCGGTGAACCAGCCCCACTCGTCGTAGCCGGCGTTGTTCACGAGCACGTCCACCGGGCCGAGCTCCCGCTCCGCACCCTCGACCGCTGCGCGCACCGAGTCGGTCGAGCGCACGTCGAGCTCGAGGGCCGCGCCGTCGACCTCGCCGGCGATGTCGCGTGCGCCGTCGAGGTTCACGTCGGTGACCGCCACGCGGGCGCCCTCGGCCGCCAGCCGGCGGCAGGTGGCGGCGCCAATGCCGGACGCACCTCCGGTCACGAGTGCTATTCGGTCGGCGAGTCGCATCGGGCCGGCTCGGCAGACTACTCGCAATGGATTCCGTGGTGGTGCTGTCCGGAGGCAGCGGCGGCGCGAAGCTTGCGCGCGGGCTCGCGGACGCCTGCGACCACCTGACCGTGGTGGCCAACACGGGCGACGACGTGGACGTCTACGGCGTGCACGTCTCCCCCGACCCGGACCTCGTGACCTACTGGCTGGCCGACGAGATCGGCGAGCGCGGCTGGGGCCTGAGGGATGACACCTGGCAGGTGATGGACGCGCTCGAGCGCGCCGGCCGGCCCCACTGGTTTCGGCTTGGCGACCGCGACCTCGCGATGTGCCTGCTCCGGACGGAGCGCCTGCACGCGGGCCAGAAGCTCACGGAGTCGCACCAGGCGGTGGTGAAGGCGATGGGCGTGAGCGCACATGTGCTGCCGATGAGCGACCAGCGCGTGTCGACGTGGGTCGGCGTGCGTGGGCGCAAGCTGCCGTTCCAGGAGTTCATGATCGTCGAGCGCGCCGAGGGGCCGATCGAGGCGGTCGAGCTGCGCGGGCTCCACCGGGCGCCGCCGTCCGACGCGGTGCTGGAGGCGATCGCCGGCGCGGACGCGATCGTGATCGGCCCGTCGAATCCGGTCATCTCGATCGGGCCGATCCTCGCCCTGCCGGGGATGCGCGAGGCGCTGCGGGCCGCACGCGCGCCGGTGGTGGCGACGAGCCCATTCGTCGGCGGCCGCTCGCTTAAGGGCCCGACTGTGGCGTTCTGCAAATACGCAGGCATCGAGCCGAGCGCGGCCGGCGTGGCGGGCGCCTATGCGGAGGTGATCGACGGGATCGTGGCCGACGAGGCGGTGGAGGGCCTGCCGGCCCTCGTCACGGACACGTTTCTCAATAGCCCTGAGGACCGCGCCCGCGTGGCGCGCGAGGTCGTCGACTTCGCCATTTCCCTGAGCGGTTGAGCTCGCCCGGCGCCCGAGCGATACGCTGCGCCCACGGCACGCACGATCGCCATCCTGCCCGTCAAGAGCTTCGACGCTGCGAAGCAGCGCCTTGCCGACACGCTCGGGGCCGGGTCCCGCCACGCGCTCGCCCAGGCCATGTTCAGCGACGTGCTCAGCACCCTGCGCCGGGCGCCGGAACTCGACGAGATCGCCGTTGTGACAGGCGACCGAGCCGCTGAGTCGGCCGCGTCCGGCGAGCGGGTGACCGTGCTGCACGACGGCGCGCAGACCGGCCAGTCCGACGCCGCCCTGATCGGCATCCGGCACGCCCTCGCGGCCGGATGCGACCGGGCCGTGCTCGTGCCCGGCGACACGCCGCTGCTCCAGCCCGGCGACGTGGCCGCCCTGATCAGCCGCGCCACTGGGGTGCTGATCGTCCCGGACCGTCACCGGACCGGCACGAACGCGCTCGTGCTGTCGCCACCGGACGCGATCGAGCCCAGCTTCGGGCCGGACAGCCGGGCGCGCCACGTGGCGGCGGCCGAGGCGGCGGGCGTGCCCCACCGCGTGGAGGAGATCCCCGGCCTGACGCTCGATGTGGACACGCCCGCGGACCTCGCGGAGCTAGCCGCGGCGCTCGAGGCCCGTCGTGGCCCGGCGCCGTCGACGCGCGGAGCGCTGCGCCAGCTCGAGCGTGCCGGAGCGTGGACCGCCCCCGCACGGACGCCGGCCTGACGGCGCTCACCATCACCCCGCTCGCGGCGCTACCGCCCGTCCGGCCCGGTGATGACCTCTCGCGTCTGGTGGCCGCGGCGGCCCCGGCCGACCTCGGCGACGGCGACGTGCTGGTGCTGGCACACAAGGTCGTCTCGAAGGCCGAGGGCCGCATCCGGCGCGTCGATGAGATCGAGCCGGGCGAGCGCGCTCGCGGGCTTGCCCGCGAGCACCACAAGGATGCGCGGCTGGTGCAGGCGGTACTCGATGAGTCGGCCGAGCTGCTGAGAGCCGTCGACGGCACGCTGATATGCGTGACGCACCACGGCTTCGTGTGCGCGAACGCCGGCGTGGACCAGTCGAACGCCTCGGCGGAGGGCGAGCTCGTACTGCTTCCCCACGATCCGGACCGCTCAGCGGCGCGACTCCGGGAGGGCATCGGGGAGTTGCTCGGCGCACGGCCCGCGGTCCTGGTAGCGGACTCCTTCGGCCGTGCCTGGCGACTCGGCCAGGTGGACGTGGCGATCGGCGTGGCGGGGCTCGTGCCGCTCGACCAGTGGATCGGGCGGCCGGACGGGTTCGGGCGGGAGCTGCGCGTGACGTCGATCGCCGTCGCGGACTGCGTGGCGGCGGCCGCGGACCTGACGCGGGCGAAGGATTCGCTGGAGCCGGTGGCTCTCGTCCGGGGGCTCGAGCGCTACGTCACGGGCGAGGACGGACCGGGCGCCGCCGCGCTCAGGCGCCCGCCCGAGCAGGATCTGTTCCGCTAGCCCCCTATTGGCGCTCGTGGATTCGAGCCCCAGAAGATCTGCGTTCCCACCATCCCAACGAGGTGGACCATCACGGTGTTGAGCACCATCGACTTAGCGGTCGCGGTGCCGACTCCCACCGGCCCGCCGCTCGCGGTGTAGCCGTAGTAGGACCCCACCAGCACGATCACCGTCGCGATGGCCATCCCCTTGATCAGGCTGAAGAACATGTCGGGCGGGTTCTGAAACATCCAGAAGATCAGGAAGTAGCCGCCCGACGACGTCTCGCCCACCTGCTGCACCACGGCGATGTACGAGGCGAGGTACCCGGCGCCGACCGCGGCGATATAGAGAAACGGGAGCACGATCCACGCCGCCAGGAGGCGCGTGGCGCAGAGGAACAGCACCGAGTCGATGCCCATCACCTCGAGCGCGTCGATTTCGTCCGAGATCCGCATGGCGCCGATCTCGGCCACGAGCCCGGTGCCCACCTTTGCCGACATCATGTAGCCGAACGCGTACGGCATGATCTCGCGCAGGTCGCACCAGGCGGTGAAGGTGCCGGCGTACGCCGGCGCGCCCGTGGAGCGGCTGAAGTACGCCCCCTCGATCCCGCACTGTAGGCCGAAGATGAACGCAAGGCCCAGGATCACGAGCGCCGAGCCCAGGATCAGGATGCCGGCCTGGCGCAGGGTCTCGCCAAAAACTCGCAGGACGCGCCCGCCGAGGATGCCACCCAACACGCGGCCGCAGAAGTTGGCGAGCTCCCCGAACGCCTCCATCCACTGCCGCGGCGCGGCGGTCAGCGCCCTCACAGCGGGTTCACGAGCCAGATCTCGCTGTAGAAGAAGAACCAGATCGCCATCAGCACGAGCGCGGCCGTGGCTGAGACGGTCATCGCCACGTCGATGAGGGCGCGAGGCGCCCGTGCCCGCCGAATGCGGCTGCGCTCGTAGCCGTCGTTCACGCGGTAGAGCAGCCAGGCGAAGGCCGTCATTGCGAGCGGGATCCCGCCGAGCGTGGCGAAGAGGAAGCCTCGTGCTGGTGGTCAGCTCGCCGGCCAGCGGAGTGCGGGTCGTCGTACGACTGTGCCAGCACAGTAGGCACACACTACCACTGCTGTGCTGGTACAGTTCTACGGGCTCAATGGCTGACGGACTGGACCTGCGCATCGACCGGGGTGGCGACGTCCCGCTCGGCGCACAGCTGGCCGGGCGCATCCGCGCCGCCGTCGAGAGCCGGCAGCTGGGCCCGGGCGACCGGCTCCCGAGCGTACGCGAGCTGGCCGAGGCGGCCGGCGTGAACGTGAATACCGCACGCGCCGTCTACGCGCGCCTCGAGTCCGAGGGCGTCGTGCGCAGCGAGCACGGTCGGGGCACCTTCGTCGCGACGAAGCGGCCGGCCGGCGAGGCGGCGGTGCGGCGTGACCTGCGCCGACAGATCGCGCAGCTCGAAGCCGAGCTGGTGCGTCTCCCCCCGCCCCCCGAGCCGGCGCAGCCCGCTCAGCCGGCTCGGGCCGCGCTCCTCTCCACCGAGGACCTCGAGGCGGTTCGCGACCGGCTGCTCGAGCGGCTCGACCAGCTCGACGTTCAGCGCGCCGCGGTCATGCACCGGCTCGAGGAGCTCGCGGGCGAGCAGCCGGCTCGAGACGGGGTGGCCGCCGGCCCGGCGCCACGGCGATCCACGCCGAGCCTGGCCGGCGCTCGGATTCGCTGGGTCGGCGCGTAGCGAGGCGGACCCGGGTCCGCGCCTAGTTCCGCGCGAACGGATCCGGCGCGCCCAGCTCGGTGAAGTCCCTGACCGCGTAGGCCTGGCCGGGCACGCCACCGACCACAAGCACGCGCATGCCCGCGTCGCCGGGGTAGAGCTTGCGCTTCGTGCCGGCCGAGACCCGCACCATCGTCTCCGGGTCGACTGCGATCCGCTCGCCCTGGATTTCGATCTCGCCGTTCCCCCGCATCACGACGTAGACCTCCTCCTGGCCGTCCTGCGAGTGGTCGTGCTCCGGATAGCCGTCGACGTTCGGCGGGAAGTCGATCACCTGGATGCCGAACGACGTGATGCCGAGCTCGGCCCGCGCCTTCTTGAAAGAACCCTGGACGATGGCCTCCATGTCGTCGATCCGCCTGACCGCGTAGTCCGCCATGTTGTGTTCTCCTTCGAGTGAGTAGCGTGATGCAACCCTACCCGCTGTCGAGATGGACAGTACCCGTGCGGCGGGCCGCTGGTCCAGGTGCTGATGGTCCTGTCGTGGCCGCTGCTCACCGCGATCGACCTATACGGATATAGGCTCTACGCAGGGCCCTACCGCGACGATCTTGACCGACTTCCTCGCCGGTTCCTCGATCGTCGCGTTCGTGCTCTGGTCGGCTAGCCGACCGGCTCCGCGCCCCCTACGCCCTTCTGCCCCGGTGCGATCACGAGGTTGAAGTAGGCGAAGCCGGCGACCAGGGCTCCGATGATCGGGGCGGCCACGTAGACGAGCACGAAGTCCGCGGCGCCACCGCTCCACTCGCCGGACACGATGGCGGGGCCGAAGGAGCGCGCTGGGTTGAAGCCCGCGCCGGTCAGCGGCGCGAGGACCATCACGCCCATGCCGAGCGCGGCGCCGATGGCGAGCGCGGCCCAATCCTTGGCGGCGCGCGGGCTCACGGCCACGCCCACGATCACCCAGACGAGGAAGAACGTCCCGAGCGCCTCGACGACCATGCCGGGGAGGATCTCGCCGTCCAGGCGGTTCGAGACCGCGGTGATCCCATAGAAGACGGGCTCGCCCTCGTCCTGCAGTAGCGCCTTCGTGAGCAGCGCCCCTGCCACGGCGCCGCCGAGCTGGGCGACGATGTAGACGAGCGCATCCGGCGGCTTGATCTGGCGCAGCGCCGTCATCACGACCGTTACGGCGGGGTTGAAGTGGGCGCCGGAGATCACGGCCAGCGTCTGGATCAGCCCGAAGAGGACGAACGTGTGGACCAGCCCGATGACCGAGAAGTCGATGAACGGCGTGGGGTTCGCCCGGCTGGGCGGCGTCACGTAGAGCGACACAACGGCGGTAACGAAGAAAACGAGCACCAGCGTGCCGACGAACTCGGCGATATAGGCCGCGGGCCCACGGTCCTGCACTTCAGTCACCTCCGGTGCGGAATTCATGCTGTCCAGCCGTAGTCTTCGCCGCCGTGCGCCGATTCCTTCCCCTGGTTGCGCTGCTGGCGTGCCTCGCAGGCTGCGGTGGAGACGACGGCGCGAACAACCCGGAGCGCGGAACGCTGGCGCTCGACTTCCAGCCGAACGCCGTGCACGCGGGGATCTACGCGGCCCAGAACATCAGGATCCGCGTGCCGTCCGCGAGCACCGACTCCCTCAAGCTCCTGGCGGCGGGTCGTGCGGACATGTCGGTGGTGGACATCCACGACCTCGGGCTCGCGCGCGAGCGCGGCAGCGACATCGTGGGCGTCGGGGCGCTCGTGCAGCGCCCGCTGGCGGCGGTGATCGCGCGCGGCTCGGACGTGCGCCGCCCCCGTGACCTCGAGGGGCGGCGCGTGGGCGTGACGGGCCTGCCCTCGGACGACGCGGTGCTGCGGGCGGTGGTCGAGCACGACGGCGGCAGCTTCGAGCGGGTCCGGCGCGTGACGATCGGCTTCTCCGCGGTGCCGACCCTGATCGCCGGCCGTGTGGACGCCGCGGTGTCGTTCTGGAACGCCGAGGGCGTGGCGCTGCACGAGCGTGGCGTGGACACGCGCGAGTTCCGCGTCGACGAGTACGGGGCGCCCCGCTACCCCGAGCTCGTCCTGGCCGTGACCCGCAGGACGCTCGACGAACGAGGCAAGCTGCTCGACTCGATGTTGGCCGAGATCGAAAAGGGCACTCGCATCGCGCTGCGCGACCGGGAGGCGACCGTCGAGGAGCTGGTGCGCGCCTCGGGTGCCGACGAGCCGCTCGTGCGCGCGCAGTTCGCCGCCGTGGCGCCCGCGCTGACACCGCCGCTGCGGCTCGACCGCGAGGCGCTTCAGAGCTGGGCGCGCTTCGACGCGCGCTTCGGGATCCTGCGCAGCGTGCCCGACGTGGAGCGCGCGTTCCGGCTCGGCTAGAGCATCGACTCCACGAGCACGGCCGCTTCGCGGGCCATCCGCGACCGCGGCACGACGCGCTCGAAGCCCGCCTCCTCGGCTCGCCGACGGACGTCGTGCTCGACGTGGGAGTAGAAGCCGAGCCTCGGCATGCCCGCCTGCGCCGACTGCTCGATCCGGGTATCGGCGTCGTCCGTGAGGTCGACCACGAGGATCTCGGCGTCATCGGTCGCGGCGACGGGCTCATGCCCGGCCGCACGCAGGGCTCCCTGGAGCTTCGAGCCGAAGAGCAGATCGGGACAGAGGAGCGCCACCCGCGCCATGATCAGCGAGCGCGCGGTGCCCGCGCGCATTCGTGGTTCACTGCGCGCGGCGGCGGTTGAACTCCTCGCGCACCGACTCGGGACGGCCCCACATCTGGACCACCTCCACGCGTCCCGAACGCGCCTCGCGAAGCGCCAGCTCACCCGCGATTCCCTCGGCGTCGAGCAGCGCGAGCGTGCCGCGCACCGTCTCGGGCGCCGCGGCGTGCCCGAAGCTGTGCGCCGAGCGCAGGCGCCAGTGCCAGTCGTGCTCCGAGTACGGCATGGCGTTAATCTGCACGAGCACGCTGGCAGCGTCGATGTAGCGATCCTCGTCCGCTATCCGAAGGTCCATCTCAAGGTGCGTCCAGTCCGGCGGGAGCGAGTCGATCACTCCCTGGAAATCGTCCGCGAGCGCCATTGGAGGAGGAACCTTACCCGGTGCCTCGCGCGCGGATCACGCGGCGGGTTCCACGCGCATCGCGCGTGCCAGTTGGTCACCGAGCGCGTGCTCGCGCCCGTTCACCCGCACCGTGAGCGGGCCGCCGAACGGCTCGCGCCCGGCCAGCTCGAGCTCGTCCCCTGGCGCGATCCCGCGCTCGGAGAGGTAGCGCAGCATCTCGGGATTCGAGTCCGACACCCGTGAGAACACACCGCGCTCGCCCGGGCGCAGCTCGGAGAGCGCGCGGGTCGACACCTCGTCGATCTCGCCCTCCCGCGTCGGGATGGGATCGCCGTGCGGGTCGTGAGTCGGGTTGCCGAGCTTTGCGGCAATCAGCTCGGAGAGCTCGGGTGAGATCGCGTGCTCGAGCTTCTCAGCCTCCTCGTGCACGCGGTCCCACGGCATGCCGAGCGCCTCGGCGAGGTAGAGCTCGAGCAGGCGGTGGTGGCGCAGCACCGCGAGCGCCACCCGTACCCCCGCGCGCGTGAGCCGGACGCCGTGGTAGGGCTCGCGCGACACGAGGCCGAGCGACTCGAGCCGCTTCACCATCGCCGACGCCGAAGCGGGCGACACGTCGAGTCGCTCCGCGATCGCGGAGGTGGACACCGGGGCGTCGGTGCGCTGGCCGATCGACCAGATCGCCTTCGCGTAGTCCTGGACGGCGTTCGAGATTTCGCTCGCCTCGTTGCGCGTGGCGGCCATCAGAGCGACACCATCAGCCCGGTCAGGTACATCACTCCGAGCCCCGTGAGCAGGCCCGCGACCCCGAGCGGGTGCAGGAGGCGCCCGGCGCCGTCTCGGATGGCGGGTGCGATCTGGACCACCACTTGCGCGATGGCCCCCGCCCCGACGCCGAACATGAGCGCCGCCAGGCTGGGGTTGAAGGCCGACGCGCCAATCCAGGCGCCCAGCACCGCGGGTGCGCCCGCGAGGAGCCCGAGCAGCGCGAGCCGGCGCAGCCGGGCCTGCCGTTCCTGCGCGACCGGCGCCACGATCGCCAGCCCCTCGGTGGTGTTGTGGAGCGCGAACCCGATCACGAGCGTGGCGCCAAGCGCGAGCGAGCCGACCGCGTAGGCGGAGCCGATCGCGAGCCCCTCCCCCAGGTTGTGCAGGCCGATCCCGAGCGCCACGAGGAAGGCGGCCCGGTAGCCGGCGCTCGCGAGGCCTGTGGCTCCAGCCGCGCCCTCCGCGCCGGCGCCCGTCCCGCGGCGCCCGCGCAGCCACGCGTCCACGCCCGCGAGCGCCAGGAAGGCGGCCGCGGCGCCGAGCCACACGAGCGCCGCCCCGCCGAACGCCTCGACCCCCGTGCCGGCGAGCTCCGTGCCCTCGAGCAGCGCCTCCACCCCGAGGAAGCCGAGCAGTCCAACCGTGAAGGCGAGCAGGAAGCGAATCCAGCGCGCGTCCACTCCGCGGATCCACGGCAGCCAGAGCATCCCGATTGCCACCGGGATCACGCCCACGTAAATCCCGATCAGCGTCATCAGGCCGTAGAAGTCGAGGCCCGCGTCGGGAGTCTCGACCGCCGCCTCGATCGCGTGGTCGATGGTCGCGCCGGTCGCTGTGACCAGCTGGACGTCGTAGTTCTGGCCCTCGATCCAGGGGTACTCGACGTCGATCTCGGAGCCGCCGAGGCGCCCGATCTCGCTGTCCGACTGGTCGAACGCCGCGAACGCATCGTTCACGATGACCTGCCGCACCTGCACGGGATCCGCGCCCTCGTTGCGCACGTGCAGCTGGATCTCGTCGGGCTTTAGCACCGTGCGCTCGACGGCCAGCTCCTCCTGCGGCACCCCGATCCGGTCCAGTCCCGGCGCGTCGAGCAGCACGAACAGCCCGATCGCCACCGCGAGCACCGCCAACGGCGCCACGCCCGCGAGCCAGGCGGGCCGGCGCGTCCTCTGCGCGGTGGCCGCCTCCATCAGTCCTCGACCTGGAAGAAGCCCATCCAGCCCAGCTCGGCGAACTCGCTGACGTGGGCGTGGAACATGTACTTGCCCGTATAGGGGAAGCGCAGTTCGAGAACGCCGCGCTCGCCCTGGCCCTGCACGACCGTGTCGGTGAAGTCGCGCGGCTCGAGGCGCGTGCCGGTCGGGTAGTAGTCGAAGAAGTTCGCATGGACGTGGAACGAGTTCAGGAGGTCGAACTCGAGCGCGTTCACGAGGTAGATCCGCACCAGCTCGCCGCGCTTCACGCGCACCGGCCGGTGCACGTAGTCGAACGCCACCGTGTTGACCGCATAGACCTCGTTGGAGCGGTCGAAGTTGGTGTCGAACCCGTTCATCACCATCACGAGCTCGTCCGCCCCCGGGCGCCCGTCCTTCGGGTCGATGATGAACGCGCCGTAGAGGCCCTTCGCGATGTGCTCGGCCAGCGGCATCGTGTGGCAGTGGTAGAGGTGGA
>OBLS010001277.1_pt1 | contig 10105 bp, 8 predicted proteins | sample 1519901 | NCBI WGS metagenome assembly OBLS01 (sample SAMEA3113585, study PRJEB22503) | soil metagenome
ACTCGCGGAGCGAGCTGGCGGCACTGGCCGCGGAGGGGCGCCGCGTGTGGGCCGATCGGACGCCGAGCGAGGAGCGGCCGACGACCGAACGAGCGCCCGGCTAGAGCTCCTGCATCTCGGAGGCGATCTCCTGCGCCGCCGCCTTGGCGTCGCTGAACAGCATCGAGGTCTTGTCGTGGTAGAAGAGGTCGTTGTCGATCCCCGCGAACCCGGGGCTCAGCGAGCGCTTTATCACGATCACCTGCTGCGCCTCGTCGACCTCGATGATCGGCATCCCGGCGATCGGGCTGTTGGGATCGTCCTTGGCCGCCGGGTTGGTGACGTCGTTCGCCCCGATCACCACGGCGACGTCGGTGCGCGGCATCTCGGGGTTGATCTCGTCCATCTCCCTCAGCTTCTCGTACGGTACGTCGGCCTCGGCGAGCAGCACGTTCATGTGCCCCGGCATCCGCCCGGCCACCGGGTGGATCGCGTAGTTGACCTGGACGCCGCGGCGCTCGAGCTCGTCGGCCATCTCCTTGACGGCATGCTGGGCCTGCGCCACCGCCATCCCGTAGCCCGGGACGATCACGACGGAGTCCGCGTAGGCGAGCGAGATCGCGGCGTCCTGTGCTGAGACCGAGCGGTGCGGGCGCTCTTCCCCGCCCACCGCGGCGGCCTCGGGCAGCGCGCCGAAGCCCGCGAAGAGGATGTTCGGCACCGAGCGATTCATCGCCGTGGCCATCTCCAGGGTGAGGATCGTTCCCGAGGAGCCGACGAGAGTCCCGGCGACGATCAGCGCGACGTTGTCGAGCGCGAACCCCGCGCCCGCCGCCGCCAGGCCCGTGAAGGCGTTGAGCAGTGCGATCACCACCGGCATGTCGGCACCCCCGATCGGCAGTACGACGAGGTTCCCGAGCAGCGCGGCGGCGATCAGGACGGCGATGAACAGGCCCTGGGATGGATCGTCGTTGGTCGCGCCGATCACGATGCAGGCGGCGAGGATCCCGCCCAGGAGCAGCGCGTTCACGACCTGCTGGCCCGGGACCTTGACCGGCTGACCCGGGATCAGCCCCTGGAGCTTCGCGAAGGCGATGTTCGAGCCCCAGAAGGACACGGAGCCGATCACCATCGAGAACAGGATCGGGACAAGCGCGTCGAGCGGGATCTCCTCGCCGAGCGCGATGTCGTGCCGGAACTCGGACCACGCGATCAGCGCCACCGCCCCGCCGCCCACCCCGTTGTAGAGCGCGACCATCTGCGGCATCGCGGTCATCTGCACGCGCGCAGAGGCGACCACTCCGACCGCCGTGCCGATCGCCAGGCCGAGGATCAACAGCCCCCAGTTGCCGATCCCGTCGAGCAGCAGGGTGGTGACGATCGCGATCCCCATCCCGGTCGCGGCGATCAGGTTGCCCTGCTTCGCCGTCGTCGGGTGGGTGCCCCGGCGAACGCCGAAGATGAACAGCGAGAAGGAGGCGATGTAGAGCGCGGTGGCGAGGCTGCCGCCGGGCTCGATTACTGCGAGCACCGGCAACCTCATCCCTCCTCAGACCCGCCCGAACCGGAGGCGTCAGCCGAGGATTCGGGCGGTTTTGTTCTGGGCCTCCGGGCGAACATCCCCAGCATCCGGTCGGTGACCATGAACCCGCCGACGATGTTGATCGTGCCGAAGGCGATCGCGATCACGCCGATCACGTACTCGAGCCCGTCGTCGGCGAGGCCGATGACGATGAGGCCGCCGAGCATCACGATCCCGTGGATCGCGTTCGTCTGCGACATCAGCGGAGTGTGCAGCGTGGTCGGGACCTTCGAGATCACCTCGAAGCCGACGAAGGCCGCGAGCACGAAGATCGTTATCTCGGTGATCAGGTCCATATCAGCCGCCAGTCACCAGTCGCCAGTCATCAGGTCGTCGCACCGGCGGCTTCCCGTGCCCGCTCGTTCACGATTTCCCCTTCGTGCGTTATGCACGCGCCCGTGACGATCTCGTCCTCGAAGTCGAGCCTCAGGCTCCCGTCATCGTCGACGAGCAGCCCGAGCAGATTCTCGACGTTCTTGGAGTAAAGCTGCGAGGCATGGGTCGCCATCTCGCTCGGCAGGTTCATCGGGGCGATCACCTTGACCCCGTCCTGGACAACCGTCTTTCCCGCCTCGCTGAGCTCGCAGTTGCCGCCTGCCTCGCCGGCCAGGTCCACGATCACCGAGCCGGGCGACATGCCGCGCACGGCCTCGGCGGTGATCAGAAGCGGCGCCGGGCGCCCCGGGATGAGCGCGGTGGTGATGATCACGTCCTGGCGAGTGGAGTTCTGGGCGAGCGCCTCGCGAACCTTCTCGTTCTCCTCCTCGGTGAGCGGGCGCGCATAGCCGCCCTCGGCCTCCGCGTCGGGGATGAAGTCCAGCTCGAGCGGCCGACCCCCGAGGCTCGCGATCTGCTCCCAGGCGGCGCGCCGGATGTCGAAGCCGGTGACCACCGCGCCGAGCCGCTTCGCGGTGGCGATCGCCTGCAGCCCCGCGACGCCGGCGCCCAGCACGAGGACGCGGGCGGGGGCGACCGTGCCGGCGGCGGTGGTCATCATCGGGAAGAAACGCCCCGCCTCGCGCGCGGCGAGCAGGGTCGCCGCGTAGCCGGCGACGTTGGCCTGGGAGGAGAGCGCGTCCATCGCCTGCGCGCGGGTGATGCGCGGGATCGCCTCCATGGCGAAGCTCGTCACGCCCGCATCGGCGAGAGCCCGGTTCGTCTCGCCGGACGTCAGCGGGGCGAGGTGCCCGATCAGGACCTGGCCCCGCCTCAGCCGGCCGATCTCGTCTCGACTCGGCGGCGCGACCTTCACGACGACGTCCGCGCTCCACGCATCCTCCGCCGAACCCACGCTCGCGCCGGCGTCCGCGTACTCCGAGTCGGGATGGCGGGCCCCCTCTGCCGCCCCGGACTCCACAGCGACCTCGAGCTCCTTGCCGGTAAGGGCCCTTACCGCGTCGGGGATCAGCGCCACCCGGCGCTCGCCCTCGGCGGACTCCTTCGGAACGCCGACGTTCACGCGCTAGGCGGCCGCCGCGACTCCGGCCAGCGCCGCGAGGCGCTCGAGCGTGTGTCTGCGCTCCGCGGCGTCGAGGTGAATCGGCGAGACGATCAGCCGGTCCACCCCCGCCTTCGCGTAGCGCTCGACTCGCTCGTCCACCTCCTGCTCGGTGCCGACGAGCGACGTCTCATCGACCAGCTCGTCGGGGATCGCCTGGTAGGCCTCGTCGCGCTTCCCGTCCAGGTACAGCGTCTGGACCCGCTTCGCCTCCCGCTCGAACCCGAACCGGGAGGCGAGATCGACATAGAAGTTCGTCTTCCGGCTTCCCATCCCGCCCAGGTACAGCAGCAGCCCTCCTTTGACGACGTTGCGCGCTGTCTCGAGATCCCCGTCGATCGCGACCTGCAGCGTCGGCGATATCTCCAGGTCCTCGCGGCTCCGCCCTCCTCGCTCCAGACCCGCCTCCACGTGCTCGCCCCAGGTCTGCTCGAAGGCGTCGGCGCTGGAGAAGATCGGGATCCAGCCGTCGGCGATCTCCGCCGTGAGCTCCACGGACTTGCGCCCGATCGCCCCGAGAAAGATCGGGATCCGGTCGCGCACCGGGTGGATGTTGAGCTTCAGCGCCTTGCCCTCTCCCTCCGGGAGCGGCAGCGTGTAGTGCTCTCCCTCGTAGGTGAGGCGGTCCCGGCGGGCGACGATCTCGCGCACGATCTCCACGTACTCGCGGGTCCCGCCCCACGGCTTTGCGTACGGCACGCCGTACCACCCCTCCGAGACCTGCGGGCCCGAGGGCCCGAAGCCGAAGATGAACCGCCCGCCGGACAGCGCGTCGATCGTGCACCCGGCCATCGCCGCGGCTGCGGGCGGCCGGGCGGGGACCTGCATGATCGCCGCGCCCAGCTTGATCGTCTCGGTCTGCGGCACGAGCCAGGCCAGCACGCTGACCACGTCGGAGCCGTACGACTCCGCCACCCACACCGAGTCGAAACCCGCCCGCTCCGCGGACTGCACGAACTCCACGGCCTCGTCGCCCTGGGGGCCGATTCCCCAGTAGCCGAGATTTAGGCCCAGCTTCAGCGCCATGGCGCCGGAACCCTACCGGCCTTCGGATGCGCGTGGTCCCCCTGCGGTTGCTCCGCGCCGAGCATCGGGCGCGAAGCGTCCGACTGCGAGGCGACTAGCAGGTGGGTGTCGTGTATCAATGGACCGATGAACGAGGATCATCCGCGAGGGCTGTCCAGCGCCGAGGCCGCGAAGCGTCTCGCCCGGCTCGGTCCGCCGGAGCCTACGAGCAGCCGCTCCGTGGCGAGCATCGTCGCGGGCAACGTGTTCACGCTCTTCAACGCGATCATCGCGGGGTTCTTCGTCCTCATCCTCGCGCTGGGGCTCTTCGCCGACGCGCTCTTCGGCCTGATCGCGATCATCAACAGCGCGATCGGGATCCGCCAGGAGGTGAAGGCGAAGGAGACGCTCGATCAGCTCGCGGTCCTCGTCGCCCCGAAGGCAAGGGTGGTCCGCAACCGGGAGCTGGTGGAGCTCCGCGCCGACCAGGTGGTGCCCGGGGACGTCGTCAGGGTCGAACCCGGCGACCAGCTCGTCGCCGACGGCGCGCTCGTCGCCGCCCGCGGCCTGACTCTGGACGAGTCGATGCTCACCGGGGAGTCGGACGGCGTCCCCAAGCGCAAGGGGGACCGGGCGCTGTCCGGCACCTTCTGTCTCAACGGCTCCGGCTACTACGAGGTCGACGCGGTGCGCGAGCAGAGCCACGCGGAGCAGCTCGCGGGCGAGGCGCGCGCGTTCCGCCATCCCCCCTCCCCGCTGCAGCTCGAGGTCAACCGGATCCTCGGCGCCACCACGATCCTCATGGTTCCGCTCGCGGTGCTCCTGCTGATCGCCCTGGCCCTGCGCAGCGTCGCCTTCGAGGAGGCGGCGCAGACCTCCACCGCCGGGCTCATCACGCTGATCCCGGAGGGGCTCGTGCTGCTGATGAGCGTCACCCTGGCGGTGGCCGCGGTGCGCCTTGCGCGGATGAACACCCTCGTCCAGCAGATGGCGGCCACCGAGTCGCTCGCCGCGGTCGACACGGTGTGCATCGACAAGACCGGCACCCTGACCGACGGCTCCCTGGAGCTGATCTCGGTCGAGGTCGCCGACGCGTCCGACCGGGCGCTCGCCCACCGTGCGCTGGCCAGCTTCGCGGCGAGCGCCGGGGAGCGAAACCGCACCCTGCAGGCGATCGCCGACAGCTACCCGGGCGCCCCGGAGAGGGTCGAGGCGGAGATCCCGTTCTCGTCCGATTGGAAGTGGAGCGGCCTGACGCTGAACGGCCGCGGTCCCGGCCGGCGGAGCTACGTGCTGGGGGCCCCAGACGTGCTGATCCAGAGCGGGGCTCTCGAGCTCTCGCCCGAGCTGCGCCGCACGCTGGAGGTCGAGAGCGCCGCCGGGCACCGCGTGGTCGCCTTCGGCGAGGCCGCGGCCGCGCTCCCGGCCGACCCCTCCTCGCAGCCTCCGCCGCGACTCGAGCCGCGCGCGCTGATCGTGCTGGAGGAGAACCTGCGCTCCGACGCCGCCGAAACAATTGAGTTCATGCGCGAGCAGCAGGTGGACCTGAAGCTGATCTCGGGCGACGCCCGCCAGACGGTGGTCGCGGTGGCGCGCGCGGTCGGCGTCCCGCCCGACGCGGGGGTGGTCGAGGGGCCGTCGCTTCCCACTGACCCGCAGGAGCTCGCCGACGCGGCGGAGGCAAACACGATCTTCTGTCGCATCAGGCCGGAGCAGAAGAAATCGCTCGTGGCGACGCTGTCCGATCGGGGGCGGTTCACGGCGATGATCGGCGACGGTGTGAACGACGTCCCCGCGCTGAAGCGGGCCAGCCTCGCGGTGGGAATGGGCTCCGGCAGCCAGGTCACGAAGGGGATCTCCGACATCGTGTTGCTGCGCGACGAGTTCTCGATGCTGCCTCGCGCCGTCGCCGAGGGGCGGCGGATCGCGCGCAACATCCACCGACTCGCCCGGCTGTACGCGACCAAGACCGTGTACGCGGCCTTCCTCATCCTCACCGCGGCGATCTTCGGCTTCGTGTTCCCGTTCCTGCCGCGCCAGCTGACGATCGCCGCGGCGCTCACGATCGGGATCCCCTCCTTCGTCCTCGCGCTCGCCCCGAGCGAGGGGCCGCTCTACAGGGGACGGCTTCTGCGCGCGCTGGCCGCGTTCTCGGTCCCCGCCGGGCTCGCGATCGGCGTCGGGTCGCTGCTCTCGTTCTTCCTCGTCGACACGCTGTTCGGCGGCACGCTCGAGGAGGGGCGGACCGCCGCGACCACGACGTTGATCATCCTCGGCCTCGGATTCATCCTCCTGCTGGAGCGCGGGCCAGGGCGCGAGCACATCGCGATCCAGAGCTACATGCTCGCCATGGTCGCGGGCCTCGGGGCGCTCTTCGCGCTCGCGCTCGCCGCCGAGCCGGTGCGCAACTTCTTCGATCTGGTGATCCTCAGCGCCGGGCAGTGGTTCCTCGCCATGCTCTCCGCCGCGGGCGGGCTCGTGCTGGCTAGCGTGGTGTGGCGGCTCCCCGTGATCCAGCGCCTCGAGGAGGGGGAGGAGCCGGCGGAGCCGCCGGCCGAGAACGCGGGGGCGCCGGGGCCCACGCACACGCCAGTCAGCGAAGAGCGGTCCGCGCCCGGCGTCCGCCCGCGCCCCGGCTAAGTGGCCGCCACCGAGGACACCCGCGCGTCTGGAGGTCCCCGGCCTGCGGCGCGCCGCACCAAGATCGTCGCCACGCTCGGACCCTCGACCCGCGAGCCGGAGGTGCTGCGTGATCTGATCGATGCGGGCGCCGACGTGCTGCGGCTCAACTTCTCGCACGGAACCGAGCCCGAGCACGCCGAGGCGATCGCGCTCGTCCGCGAGGTGTCGGAGCGCCTGGGCAGGGAGGTCGGCCTGCTCGGAGACATACCCGGGCCGAAGCTGCGGCTCGACGAGATCGAGGGCGGGGTCGTGGAGATCGACCCCGGGTCGGAGCTCACCCTGACGAGCGACGAGGTGCTGGGGACTCGCGAGCGCCTGCCGGTCCTTTGGCCCGGACTCGCCGCGGCGGTGGCGAAGGGCGACGCGCTGTACCTGGCCGACGGGCGGATCCGGTTGCGCGTGCTCGACACCTCGGCGGGCGAGGTCCGCTGCGAGGCCGAGGTGGGCGGCCCGGTCGCCTCCCATCAGGGCCTCAACCTGCCGGGTGCGGACGCGGCGCTGCCCGCGCTCAGCGAGCAGGACATCGGCTGGGTCGACTTCGCGGTCTCGCACGGCGTCGACCTGCTGGCGGTGTCGTTCGTTCGCAGCCGGGCCGATCTCGAGCCGGTCGAGCGGCGCCTCGAGGCGCGCGACTCCGACATCCCGCTGATCGCGAAGATCGAGAAGCCCCAGGCGGCGGAGAACGCGGAGGGGATCGTGAAGGCGGCGCTGAGCGGGATCATGGTCGCCCGCGGGGATCTCGGCATCGAGGTGCCGCTCGCACAGGTGCCGGCGCTTCAGAAGCGCCTCATCGCGCTCGCCGGCCGTCTCTCGAAGCCGTCGATCACGGCCACGCAGATGCTCGCCTCGATGGTCACCTCGAACCGGCCCACGCGCGCGGAGGTGACCGATGTCGCGAACGCGATCTACGACGGCACCGACGCCGTGATGCTCTCCGAGGAGACGGCCGTCGGCGAGCACCCCGTGGAGGCGGTTCGGGTCATGGACAGCATCGCGTGCGAGACCGAGCCCGAGCTTCCATACGGCGGCTGGCTGTTCAACCGCGTCTCCACGGACGAGGACGACGTGGCCGGATCGGTCGCCCGGGCGGCGGTCGGCTCGACCTACACGCTCGGGCTCGCGGCGCTCGTGGTGCCGACCCGGAGCGGGCGCACGGCGCGACTCGTGTCGGCACACCGGCCCAGGGTTCCCGTGCTTGCGGTCTCACCCCGCATCGAGACCGTGCGGCGCCTCAACCTCCTGTTCGGGGTGAGCTGCGTGCAGAGCCCCGATCGCGAGGACTTCCACGAGCTGCTTCACGATTGCGCGCGGCTCGCGCGCGAGCATGGAGTGGCCCGCTCGGGCGACCTGATCGGGGTCACCGCCGGGCTTCCGGGGCAGGAGCTCGGCACGAACCTGTTCGAGGTCCACAGGGTTCCGTGAAACAAATCGCGCGACGTGCTCGGCTCCGCCTCCGCCGCCGCGCGGTTATCTAGGGCTCGGCTGCGGCTCCGGCGGCCCGCCGTTGCCCAGGGCTCGCGCCTTCTCCGCCGCGAACTCCTCGTCGCTGAGTACGCCCTGCTCACGCAGGCGCCCCAGCCGCTCGAGGCGCTCCAGGCGGCGCTCCTCCGCCGCCTCGGCCGCGTCCGGCGCGGGGGCCGCTCCGCGTCCGCCGAGGCCGCCCGCCCAGGAGCGCAGCCGGGCAGCCGCCTCGCCGGGCCGGACGTCGGGGAACTCCTCGGCGGCCTGGCGGCGGAGCCCCTCCAACCCGACCGCCGCAAGCCCGGTCAGCAACGCCAGAGTAAACAGGACGCGGAGCCCCTGGTCCGGGGCGAGCGCCAGGTAGATCAGCGCCGCCGTCGCGAGAAGGCCGTAGACGAGCACGGGGCGGTCGCGGAAGGTGGGCGCCAGCGCGTGGCGGGCGGCGCGGGCACTCCCCGTCGGCGACGCAAGCCAGGAGGCGATCACGAACAGGAACCCGAACACGATCACCGTCGTCGCGATGCTCGTCATCAGCGAGGTGCCGATCGACCACGTGTGGTTGGCCGCGTCCATGACGCCCTCGTCGGTGACGAGCGCCTCCACGATCGCGTCCCCGGCGACCTTGCGGAGCGCGAACACCGCCACGCCGGCGACGATCAGCCCCACGCCGCACCACAGCACGGTCATCTGCCGGCGCCCGCGCGACAGGTAGATCGCGAGCCCGAACGCGACAAGGGTGCCGAGCGAGAGCGCGACCGCGAGGCCACGGATCGCCTCGGCCACGCGCTGCGCGACCTCGATCTGATCCGCCTGCATGATCTCGAGATCCGCGATGTCCGCCGGCAGCTTCTCGGCGGCACCCCCGCCCACCCCCACTCGCTCCGCGAGCTGTGACACGAGTGGCCGCAGGTGCAGGGTGACGGCGCCGCCCTCCGCGGACACGGTCTCCCCCCCTCCCTCGATCAGGTCGAGCAGGAGCCGGTGCGCGGCCCGGTTGGCGTTCGCCCACGCCGTCTGAACGCGCGGCGATTCGAGCGCGCGACGCGAGGCGCCGGTCGCGAGCTGTCGCAGCCCCCCGGCGGCCGGGCCGGCGAGGGGGCGGGCCTCGGCCGGCAACCGCCTCTGGAGCTGTGCCTCGACGTCGACGGCGCGGAACAGCTCACCGACCACGAAGTCGGAGAGCGCGACCTGGATCTCCTCGTCCTCGAGCAGCTTGGAGCTGGTCTTCACCCACTCCTCGGTGTCGAGGGCCTGGCGCTCGGCCCACACCGCGAGGATCGCGAGCACCGCGAGCACCGTCCCGAGCCCGATCAGAAACCGGACCGCGATTCGATTCGGAGGCTTTGTGTCGCTCATGGCGCCAGCACGAACTGGGTGATTACGAGGTTCGCGACCAGCCGCTCGTTGTCCTTTGTCACCCGGACCTCGACCACGTGGGTCGAGCGCCCGACGTGCAGGTGCTCCGCCGTCGCCACCAGCACGTCCCCGGAGCCGGCCGCGCCGAACACGTTCAGCTTCATCTCCACGGTCGTGAAGTCATGCCCCGGAGGCAGGTGGCGGAAGGTCTGCCACGCGCCGACCGAGTCGGCGAGCGCCACCCAGGCCCCACCGTGGACGAGCCCGCCGGGATGCAGGTGACGCCGATCCACGACCATCCGCCCGACGAAGCGATCGTCGCCTGCCTCCACCGGCTCGACCCCGAGGTCGCCGGGCAGGCTGTCCCGGATCCGCTCTCGGACCGCGTCGGCCGTCACGAGTGGATTCGGCTCGGGCATCAGCCTTTGAACGTCGAGCGGCCGAAGTCGCCGAAGGGCTCGTCGCGCTCGCGGACCGCCTGCTTGAACCCGGCCTCGGCGGCGCGGCGCTGGAAATCGTGTCCCTCCGGGGTGTGGCGGGCG
>OBLS010001278.1_pt1 | contig 10105 bp, 13 predicted proteins | sample 1519901 | NCBI WGS metagenome assembly OBLS01 (sample SAMEA3113585, study PRJEB22503) | soil metagenome
CGCCGAACCGTGCCTGGCGGCGCTGGGGCACCGACCGCCTTGTTCGCGTGGTTCTCGACGTGGCGCACGACCACCACGCCGCCCACCCGCGCGCGCCTCGGATGGCGGTGGGCGACCTGAGCCGGCCGCAGGGCGGGGACTTCGGCCCGCAGTTCGGCTACATCGGCCACGCGAGCCACCAGAACGGCCTGGACGTGGACGTCTACTACCCGCGCGCGGATGGCCGAGAGCTGGCGCCGCGCGACGCCACCGAGATCAACCGGCGCCTGTCGCAGGAGCTCGTGGATCGCTTCCTCGCTGCGGGCGCGCAGGTGATCTTCGTGGGGCCGAACACGGGGCTCAGCGGGCCGCCCGCGCGGGTGCAGCCGCTCGTGCACCACGACAACCACCTGCACCTGCGGCTACAACAGGACTGAGTAGAGCCCGAAGCGCAGCGCGGGGAGGCAGGCCAGCGCCAGGTTCACCACCGCCAGCGCGATGAGGAGATTGCGCTGCCCGATCTGGCCGTTGCGATGCCGGTCCTGCGCGCCCACCGCGGCCATGATCAGAGCGAGAAACGGGGTCAGGAGCGTGGCCAGGAGCACCAGGGCAACCAGCGCGACGTGTGCGTCAAAGCGGAGCCCGCCAATGCGGCGGCCAGGCCGGGACCGGCGCGCGGCACGCGGCGCCTGCGGGAGCTCGATGCGCCGGGCCTCGAGGCCGCGGCGGTGCTGCAGCAGGTCGGTCCCGCAGATCGCGCAGCCAGCAGCGAACACGCTGACCGGTTCAGCACAGCCAGGACACCGTGTGGCCCGCTTCACCGGCAGCAGGGTACCCGCGGGACGCACCAGTTCAGCCGCGTGCGAGCCGCGGCCTCGGCGGCTGCGCGAAGAGGCGCCAGAGCCCGGCCTCGGGGATCCGCTCGATCGCCAGGCCGGCGGCCAGGCAATCCGCCTCGAGCATCGAGACGAGCCGCGGGTCAGGGGGGAAGCGGCTGATCGCCACGACGGTACGGACGCGGACGGCCACGGGACGCTCCTCGATCCAGAGCACGACGAGTGGCGGCACGAGCACGGGCCTGCCCGAGCGCGGGTCGCTCGTCTGGGCCGCCTCCCGCAGCTCGACCTCGAGCGGGCCACGGCTCAGGGGCCTTGCCTGCAGGAATGCCTGCACCGCCCGACGTTCGCCGATCAAGTTCTCTCCAGTCCCTTTCCTTGGCCGCCGTGCCGCCCTCCATAGCGCACGACCAGGCCACTCGAAGGTAGGTGCGATCGCTGAGCCCCGCCACTCCCCCATGTGTCCATGGACGTGCGCCGTGGGACGTAAGGTGGCGTCCATGAACCCGCATCCAATCAGGGCTTTCGCGCCTGGACGCGTGAACCTGATCGGCGAGCACACCGACTACAACGATGGCCTCTGCCTGCCGTTCGCGATCGAGCGCGGGGTCACGGTGACGGCCGAATTGCACGAAGGCCGCGAGGTCGTTGCGCCGGGCCTGGCCGGCGACGACCGCTTCGTGCGGGGGGCCATCGCAGAGCTGGGCCGCGCCGGCGTTGAGCTGCCCGGCTGCACGCTCGAGGCCACCGGCAACCTGCCGCAGGGTTCTGGGCTCGCGTCCTCGGCCGCCCTCTGCGTTGCGCTCACGCTCGCCCTACACGCCGTCGCGGGTGTGAAGCCGCCGCGGCCGGTGAGGGTGGCGCGAATGTGCTCGAGGATCGAGAGCGACTGGGCAGGCCAGGAGACCGGCCTGCTCGACCAGCTTGCGTCGCTGCTCGGTGAGGACGGATGCGCTGTGCGGCTCGACATGCGCACGCTCGAAGCACGTTTGGTCGAGCTCGACGTGCGCGGCCACGTGCTCGCCACGCTCGACTCAGGCGCATCGCGAAGCCTGGCCCAGTCCGGCTACAACAAGCGTCGGGCGGACTGCCGGCGCGCCGTCGAGCTGCTCGGCCTGGAGTCACTGCGGGATGCCGACGACGGCTCCGGCCTTCCAGCTCCGCTCAACCGGCGGGTGCGGCACGTGATCGGCGAGAACGAGCGCGTCGACGCCGCCGTGGCGGCGCTGGCCGCCGGCGAGTTTCGCGCCCTCGGCGAGCTACTGAACGCCTCGCACGCGAGCCTGCGCGACGACTACGAGGTGTCCGTGCCGGCGGTCGAGCGCGCGGTCGAGACGTGCAGGGACGCCGGAGCGCTCGGCGCACGCATCATGGGAGGAGGCTTCGGCGGCTCGGTGCTCGCGCTGTTCCCGCCGGGCGCCTCGCTCCCGGATGGGGCGATCGGCGTACGGCCGGGTCCGGGCGCTCGATTTCTCTAGCTGCTAAAACCACCACCCGTGGACCGAGGACTCGCGTACAAGAACCTGCGCACCGGCCTCATCGCCGGCGCGATCGCCGTGATCGTCTTCGCGCTCTCGTGGGTCGTGGGGCTCGTCTACTGATGGCGGAGGAGGTCCGTGTCCAAGATCCGCCGGCCGACGACCCCAGCGAGACGATCCACCTCCCCGGTCCCTCCTACCTTCCCGTCGCCACTGCCTTCGGTCTGACGATCGCCGTGGTCGGCGTCGTCCTGTCCTGGGTGATCGTGGCCATCGGCCTGGTGATCGCCGTGATCGCGATCGTGCGCTGGATCGGCGCGACGCGTGAGGAGATTTCGGAGCTACCGCTGGAGCACTAGGGCAATTGGCGCGCCGCCAGCTGGCCACTCGGCCTTTACGACATCGGTGAAGGGGTGTTTTTCGACGTGCTCGCCGCGTCTCGCGGCAGCGACGAGGTGGCGCCGTCCTCGACCCAGCAGCGGACGATGTCGCGCATCGACAGCACGCCGACCATCTCACCGCCGTCCACCACCACGAGGTGGCGGAAGCCGCCGCGGACCATCGCCTCGGCCGCTCGCTCGAGCGACCACTCGGGTGCCGCGAAGGTGATCTCCGGGGAGAGGTGGTCGCGGACGAGCTCCGTGTTCGGGTCCTGGCCTGCGCCGACCGACTGGAGCACGTCCCGCTCCGTGATGATGCCGGGTCCCGGCTGCTCAGGGTCGATCACCACGGCCGCGCCAACCCTGCGCTCGGCCATCGATCGGGCGGCGTCATGCAGCGTGACACCGGGGCTCACGGTCACGACCATGCTGCTCATCCCCACCCGAACCTGCATGCAGCTTCCTCCTGCGACTAGTGACAATCGACTCAATTCCAGCGTACCCGATGATCCGAAAAGGAGCCGCTGCCGTATTGCTTCTTAGTGCGGCCATCCACCGTGCAACGACGGGGTGATCTCTACCGGGAGGCGCGGGCGGTGATCGCGCGCCGCTATGGCGATGACGACCTCTCGCTTGCCAGCGTGGCGCGCGAGATCGCGACCTCGCGCCGCCAGCTGCAGCGCGCGTTCGCCGAGGCCGGCGGGACGAGCTTCAGCCGTGAGCTCCAGCGGATCCGGATGGCCCGGGCCGCGCAGCTCCTGCTCGATGGATCGCTTCCCGTCCAGGACGTGGCGGCCACGGTGGGCTACCGGCAGGCGGCGCAGTTCGCCAAGGTGTTCCGACGCCACCACGGGGTTCCGCCGTCGAGCTTTCGGCGCGGGGCGAGCCAGCTGGCCGCCTAGCGAGCGCGGCCGGGCGCGCGGCCATGCGTCGTCGGGCAAGCGCCCGGCTCGGCCGGGCGCGCAGCCATGCGTTGTCGGGAAGCGCCCGGCTCGGCCGGGCGCGCAGCCATGCCGTTCATCTTGACTAGCCAATAAACTCGCGCGCCGTGACGGAGAGGGACCGCGTGGAGTCGGACGAGGCCAAGGGCCCGCCCGATACTGATCCCAGAATCGAGGGCGAGAAGCACCCGGTCGCGCGGATGATCGGCATCGGGCTGTTCGCATCTGTAATCGGCGTCGCGATCACGCTCTGGATCGACTGGTTCCCGGAGAACGCTGCGGGCTCCGCGGGCACGATCGACACGCTCTACGACGTCCTGCTGATCTGCTCCGTGCCGGTCTTCGTGCTCGTGATGACGATCGCCATCTACTCGGTGATCCGCTTCCGCGCCAAGCCGGGCGACATGGGCGACGGCCCGCCGATTCACGGCAACACCAGGCTCGAGATCATCTGGGTCACGATCCCGTTCATCATGGTCACGGCGCTCGCGATCTACGGCTGGATCACGCTCGACGACCTCGAGGCCAAGCAGAAGAACGAGATGGTCGTGAAGGTCACCGGCCAGCAGTTCACCTGGACCTTCGAGTACCCGTCCGAGAAGCTGAAGAGCCCTGAGCTGGTCCTGCCGGTCGACCGCCCGATCGAGTTCAAGATCCAGACCAAGGACGTGATCCACTCGTTCTGGGTGCCGGAGTTCCGGCTCAAGTCGGACGCCGTCCCGGGCCTGACCACGAGCATCCGCCTGACGCCCGACAAGCCCGGCCGCTATGAGGTGGTCTGCGCTGAGCTGTGCGGCATCGGGCACTCCACCATGCGCCAGTTCGTGCGCGTGCTGCCGGCGTCAGAGTTCGACACCTGGGTGCAGAAGCGCCGGGAGGCCGCGGCTGGCGGCGGCGGAGGAGGCGGCGGGCAGGCCGCCGCGCCCGACGGCGAGCAGCTCTTCACCTCAGAGGGCTGCTCGGGCTGCCACACGCTGAAGGCGGCGGGCTCAACCGCGAAGGTCGGCCCCGACCTGGGCAAGCTGAAGAACGCGGACGCGAACTTCATCCGCACCTCGATCGTCGATCCGAGCGCTGAGGTCGAGAAGGGGTACAACGACGGCGTGATGCCACAGAACTTCGGAGAGCAGCTCTCCAAGGAGGAGCTCGATGCACTGGTGAAGTACCTTCTGGAGGCCCAGGAATGACGCTCACGCACAGGCTCCTCGCACCCGGTTGGTATCGCGCCGGCCTAGGCACCGTCCTTGGCTTCGGCCTCGGCATGGGCATCGTCGTGGCGGTCCGCGCGCTGTACGGCTGGGATCCGATCGTGGACTGGACGGCGATCGTCACCGTCGGCGCTCTGGTGGCCGCGCCGTTCGGCTACCTGATCGGGATCGGCTGCTTCGACTACTGGTTCCGCTGGGCCTCGGGCGCCCCCACGATCCCCGAGGACCACTCGGGCCACGGCGCATACAGCTGGCGCGACTACTTCCGCGTGAACACCGATCACAAGGTGATCGGCATCCAGTACATCTGCACGACCTTCTTCTTCTTCATCGCCGGCGGCCTGATGGCGATGCTGATGCGCGCGGAGCTGGCCCAGCCGGGCACGCAGTTCGTGGACCCGAACACCTTCAACGGGCTGTTCTCGGTGCACGCCTCGCTGATGATCTTCCTGTTCATCATCCCGGTGTTCGCCGGGATCGCGAACTACGTGATCCCCCTGATGATCGGCGCGCCGGACATGGCGTTCCCGCGTCTGAACGCGCTCTCGTTCTGGATGCTGCCGGTGGCCGGCGTGATGATGCTGGCCTCCTACTTCGCCGAGGGCGGCGCGTTCGCGACGGGCTGGACGGCGTACGCGCCGCTGTCAACCGAGACGCCGATGGGCCAGCAGTTCTTCACCGTGGGCGTGCAGTTTGCTGGCGCCTCGTCGATCGCGACCGCGCTCAACTTCCTGGTCACGATCATCACGATGCGGGCGCCGGGCATGACCTTCTGGCGCATGCCGCTGCTGGTGTGGGCGAACTTCACGACCTCACTGCTCGTGGTGATCGCCACGCCGTTCATCGCCGGCTCGCAGTTCTTCGTGCTGCTCGACCGCTCGCTCGGCACCCGCTTCTTCGACCCGACGGCGGGGGGCGACGTGCTGATGTATCAGCACGTCTTCTGGTTCTACTCGCACCCGGCGGTCTACATCATGATGCTGCCGGGCTTCGGGATCATCAGCGAGGTCATATCGACGCACGCCCGCAAGCCGGTGTTCGGATACCGGATGATGGCGTTCTCATTGGTGGCGATCGTGATCCTCGGGTTCACGGTCTGGGCGCACCACATGTTCGTGTCCGGGATGCAGAGCTGGATCCGCGTCCCGATGATGATCACCACGATGCTGATCGCGGTGCCGACCGGCATCAAGATCTTCTCCTGGCTCGCCACGCTTTGGAGAGGCGTGATCCACCTGCGAACACCGATGCTGTTCGCGCTCGGCTTCATCACGATGTTCACGCTGGGCGGGATCAGCGGCATCATGCTGGCCGTCGTGCCGTTCGACATCCACGTGTCGGACACGTACTTCATCGTCGCGCACATCCACTACGTGCTGTTCGGCGGCTCTGTGTTCACGATCTTCGCCGGCATCTACCACTGGTTCCCGAAGATCACGGGCCGGATGTACGACGAGTCGCTCGGGCGGCTCCACTTCTGGCTGTCGTTCATCTTCTTCAACCTCACGTTCGGCCCGATGCACCTCGTGGGCATCGACGGAATGCCGAGGCGGGTGGCCGACTACGCCGAGCAGTACGCCACCTGGAACGTGATCATCTCGATATCGGCGTTCATCTTCGGCGCCTCGTTCCTGATTTTCCTCTACAACGTGATCGCCTCGTGGCGGCACGGCCCGCTCGCGGAGGGCAACCCGTGGCGGGCGCACTCGATCGAGTGGCAGGTGTCGTCGCCGCCGCCGGTGTTCAACTTCGACGAGATCCCGACGGTGGTCGGCGGCCCGTACGAGTACGGAGTGCCCGGCGCGGTGCACGCGGTCTTCAAGGAGAAGCAGCCAGCGGGCGTGCCCGCGCCGGCCGGCGGAGGCGGGGCTCCCCCGCCAACTGACCCATGAGGCGCATCCTCGTAGTTGCGAACGAGACGGTCGCCGGCAAGCCGCTGATCGACGCGGTGAAGCGCCGCGCGGACGGCGATCGTGTCCAGGTCCATGTGATCAGCCCCCAGAACCAGCCCAAGCACGGATATGTCGTCTACGACGAGCACGTGCGCGACGCGGCGAGCAACCGCCTGGAGATGACGCTGGCACTGCTGCGCGAGGCGGGCATCGAGGCGGACGGCGAGGTGATGGACCCGGATCCCTACTCCGCGGTGATGGACGCGCTCGGCGAGCGGGAGTACGACGAGATCATCGTCTCGACCCACCCCGAGACGCGCTCCGGTTGGCTGCGCCAGGGGCTCGTGGACCGCGTCCAGCGCGCGGCGCGGCGCCCGGTGGAGCACGTGATCGTGGACCTCGACGCCGAGCGTGACGACGTGAAGCGCACGCTCGTGGTGGCCAACGAGACCGTCAACTCCCGGCCGCTCCTGGAGACCCTCAAGCGCAAGGCGGACGAGGAGCCGCGGCGCTTCATCGTGATCGCGCCGCAGGAGGGCGGCGGCAACGGCGACAGCGGGGACGATCCGCACGAGCGCTTGGCGCACACGCTGAAGGAGATGGAGAAAGCCGGGCTCGAGGCCGTCGGCCAGGTGGTCCACCCGGACCCGTTCACCGCCATCCAGAACGCACTCCAGTTCTACGCGCCTGACGACATCGTCATCTCCACGTTCCCGGAGACGCGCTCGGGCTGGCTGCGCGCGGACCTGGTCGGCCGCGTCCAGGCGTCCACCCGCAAGCCGGTGGAGCACGTGGTGGCCGAGGAGGAGTCCGGCTGATGGAGTCGGCATCGATCGCTGCGGACGTCGCCCACGACGACCACCATCACGGCCCGCCCGCGGCGAACGTCTCCTCGCGCGTCGAGGCGCAGTTCCTCGGGATGCTGCTTTTCATCATCTCCGAGGTCATGCTCTTCGGAGCGTTCTTCACCGCCTACTTCTTCATCAGGGTCGTGGCCGAGTCGGGCTGGTTCCCCATCGAGGGCGTCGACCTGCCTAAGGCGATCGCCGGCGTGAACACCGCCATTCTGGTCTCATCGAGCTTCACGATGCACTGGGCGCTCGAGGGCGCGCGCAACGAAAACCGGAACGCGCTGAGGGTCGGCCTGCTCACCACCGCCCTGCTCGGCCTCACCTTCCTGACGATCCAGGTGAACGAGTACGTGCACATCGGCTTCGCGCCGCACGATCACGCGCAGGGCACCATCTTCTACGGCCTGACCGGCCTGCACGGCGCCCACGTCTTCGTCGGGCTCACGCTGCTCACGTTCGCCACGATCCGGGCCTTCCGCGGCCACTACACCGCCAAGGAACACCGCGGGGTCGAGGTGCCGGGAATCTACTGGCACTTCGTCGACGTGATGTGGATCGTCGTTTACTCGTCGGTCTACCTCCTCTAGGCAATGCTGAATCCGCTCAGGTCCGAGCAGGAGGCGTTCCGCTTCCTGCTTTACGTCGTGGTCGTGGTGGCCGTCCTGCTCGGCATCGTCTTCGCCGTGCGCGCAATCACGTGAGCTCGGACCTCGAGCTGGCCGAGCGGGCGGCGCGCGCGGCCGGAGAGGTGCTCATGTCGTACTACGGGCGGGCGCCCGAGGGGCTCGCGTCCAAGACCTCGGCCACCGATCCGGTCTCGGACGCCGACCGCGAGGCCGAGCGGGTGATCCGCGAGCTGCTGGACGCCGAACGGCCCGACGACGGCCTCGTCGGCGAGGAGGGCTCCCGAAGCCCCGCCGCCAGCGGCCGGCGCTGGATCGTCGACCCCCTCGACGGCACGGTCAACTTCCTCTACGGCCTTCGAGCCTGGGGTGTGAGCGTCGCGCTCGAGGACGAGGACGGGCTGGCCGTGGGCGTGGTGTTCAACCCCGTAAGCGGCGAGTGTTTCGCGGCCGAGCGTGGGAAGGGCGCAACCCTGAACGGTCGGCCGATCCACGTGACCGACTGCCGCTCGCTCGACCGGGCGATGGTGGCCACGGGCTTCTCCTACGAGTCGGAGCGGCGGGCCGAGCAGGCCGCGATCCTGGTGACGCTGCTGCCCCGGATCCGCGACCTGCGCAGGGCGGGCGCAGCCGCCCTCGACCTAGCCTACGTGGCAGCAGGCCGGGCGGATGCGTTCTACGAGCGCGGCCTGCACCGCTGGGACGAGGCCGCCGGACGGCTGCTGGTGCATGAGGCGGGCGGCGTGAGCGCGGACCTCGAGGGCGAGCCGCACGGCGTGGTGGCGGCGGCGACGCCGGAGCTCCTCGAGGAGCTCACGCCGCTGGTGACCTAGCCGCCGCCGTTCTTCAGCAGGTAGTCGGTGAGCGCCTTGATCTGCTCGTCCGTGAGACGCCCCTCGTAGGACGGCATCGCGTTGGGGAAGCTCGGCACGATGAAGGCGTCCGGCTTGAGCATTGACTCGCGGACATATTCCTCCGGCGGCTTGCCCTTTGCGAACTTGCCGGCCGCGGCCTTCAGGTCGTTCAGGTTTGGCCCGATCGTGCCGTTCGAGCCGGCCGGTGCGAAGGTGTGACATCCCGCGCAGCCCGCGGCGGTGAAGATCTGCTCGCCCGTCTTCGCCTGCGCCAGCCCGGCCGTGGCGAGCGCCCCCTGGTCCTCGCCGGGCCTGTCGGCCGCGTAACCGACGTAGGCGGCGACGTCGCGCGCGTCCTCGCCCTCGACGAGCCCGGCGGGCATGATGCTGTTCTTGCGCGGGTGCAGTATCTGATCGTGCACGACGCCCTGGACCGTGTCGCGGTCGATCCCGTCGGCCAGGGCGGTCTGGAAGGCGGCGTCGAGGCTCGGCCCCTGCGTCCCGGCGGTGCCGGCGCGGGCGAGCGCGTGGCAAGAGCCGCACTTCTCCACGAACTGGGCCTTGCCGTTCGAAAGGTCGGTTTCGTCGCGCCCGCAGGCCCCGAGGGGCAGCGCCAGTGCGACGGCGCACAGCGCCGCCGCGAGGGGGTTCCGGGTGAGGCTCACGGGGCGGGAAGACTACCCACTGGAGGGGCTGGACGCAGCATCGATCACGCCCTCCGCCACGCTCTCCCATGAGTACCGGCGGGCCGCCTCCGCGGCCAGCGCGTCGCGCGCACGCTCGCGCTCCTCGGGGTCGAGAGTCAGCCAGGTGACGAGCTTCTCGGCGATCTCTCGCACCGCTCCGGGACCCACCTCGAACGCCATCAGCCGCCGCAGCTCGTCGGGCAGCGCCGGCGCGAGCGTTGCCGTGACCTCGGCCATTCCGGAGTGGTTCGCGGATAGCGGCAGGGCGCCGCAGGCCGCTGCCTCCGCGGCGACCATGCCGAACGACTCCGGGAACGTGGATGGCATCACCTGCGCCTCGACCGCGGGCAGCAGGTAGGGCAGGTCGTCGTGCTCGA
>OBLS010001279.1_pt1 | contig 10102 bp, 10 predicted proteins | sample 1519901 | NCBI WGS metagenome assembly OBLS01 (sample SAMEA3113585, study PRJEB22503) | soil metagenome
CCAGATCGGCACGCTGACCGAGACGCTGGACGCCGTCGACCTGGCCCACCGCTCCGGCTTCCGTTGCATGATGAGCCACCGCTCGGGCGAGACCGAAGACACGACTATTGCCGACCTCGCGGTGGCGACGAACTGCGGGCAGATCAAGTCGGGAGCACCGGCCCGTACCGATCGGGTGGCCAAGTACAACCAGCTGCTGCGGATCGAGGAGGACCTGGACGACGCCGCGCGCTATGCCGGGGCGTCGGCGTTCCCACGGTTCACCGCTGTCGCGGAGTAGAGGGCGAACATGGGGTCCGGCCCACGGTCGACCGCGCGCCCAGGCGCCGGTCCCGGCCGAGGCCGTGCGCGGGCCCGCAAACCGGTCAAGCGGCCGCCGACGCCCGCAAGAAAACCGCCCGAGACAGTTGCGCAAACGACCACGACGGCATGGCGGTTCCCACGGCCACCGTCCGGTCTGACGACTCGGGCCATCGCGTTGGCCGTGGTCTTCTTGATCTTGACCATCTCGTACGCCACGAGCTTGCGCATTTACTTTCATCAGTCCCGGCAGATTGCCACCGCGCGCACGGAGATCACGACCCGGCAGCAGCGCATCGCCGAGCTACAGGGCGAGCTGGCCCGTTGGAACGACGTCGAGTACGTCAAAACGCAGGCCCGTGACCGCCTGGGCTGGGTCATTCCCGGTGAAACAGGCTTTCGGGTGGTCGGGCCGGACGGGAAGCCGCTCGGTGGGGGAGCGGAGATCGGGTCGGGCACCAAGCCGCCAGACACCTCCACGGACGCCTGGTGGTCGCGGCTCTGGGGTTCGGTGGAAGCGGCCGACAACCCCAGCCCGGTGCGGAAGGATCCGGCCGAGCAGCCACCGATTACGGAGAAAACCGCGCCAAGAGACCCCACCGGAGCGCCCACCGCCTCATCGTCGCCCCGCTAAGCGCCACTCTGAGGTTGGATGGAGTGCCCGCAGGTTGAACGTGGGGGCTGTGCGCCAGAAGAAGGCGCTCGAAGCTCAAATACGCCCCTGAGCTTGTCGGAACGCGCCTGAGCTTGTCGAAGGCGGTTCCCGGCTTCAGGTAAACGGTTACACGCGCTCACGCCGCGCGGTAAAGCTCACCGCGCGTCGTGGGCAGCAAGGAATTCGTCGATCTGATCGGCAGTGGGCAGGCTCGGACTGGCCCCTCGTACCGTGACGGCCAGCGCTCCCGCAGCCAGGGCTCGGCGAACCGCCTCAGCCCACGGCCGCTTCTGGGCCAGGGCCGCGCCCAGCGCGCCGGCGAAAGCGTCGCCCGCGGCGGTGGTGTCCACTGGCCGCACGGGAAACGCCGGGAGCTCCTCGGACCCACCGTTGTGCATAACCAACGCTCCGCGCTCAGCCATCGTCAGCAAAGCCGTCTGGGCCCCGTGATCAAGGAACCAGCGTGCTGCCCGTACGGCCGCCTCCCGATCGGTGACCGCTATTCCGGTGAGGATCTCGGCCTCAAACTCGTTCGGCTTGACCACCGACACACTTCGCCACACGGTCTCTGGGAGAGGAAGGGCGGGCGCTGGATCCACGATCAACGTCAGGCCAAGATCGCTGCTGACGCTAGCAACGGCCTCGATCACCGGGATCGGAATCTCTAGCTGGATCAGCACGACTGCGATGCGGTCCTGCAGTCCACGCAGCGCGTCCGCGGCATGCTGAATGGTGAGCCCAGAATTCGCGTTAGCAACGATGGCGATGTCGTTCTGGCCCGTCGTGGTGTCGACCCGAATGTGGGCGACACCGGTATGGCCGTCCAGGACTTGAACCGCCGACGTGTCGACTCCCTCCGCAGTCAACGTGCCCAGCGTCAAGTCCCGAAAGATGTCATTGCCCACTGCGCCGATCATGTATGTCGCCGCACCGGCGCGGGACGCCGCGAGCGCCTGATTCGCCCCCTTGCCACCCAACGCCAGACCGAAGTCGTCAGCGACCACCGTCTCGCCTGGTCGGGGGAGAGGTGATCCGTAGGCCGTGAGGTCGGCGTTGATGCTGCCGACTACGGCCACACCACCGCCCGCCACACCGGCGAGCTTAGTGAACCGCGGTCTCGCGGAAAGTGCTGGCTAATGACGCCCATCGCGGCGGGAAGCGGTCGATTCGTCAGCACTTTCCGCGGGCAGTGAGCCCGCGAGAGGATGAGCGAGTGTTCGAGCCGTTGACCGCCGAAGATGTCGAGGTCATCGCCGCGCAACTCGAGCGGCCTCCGAGGGGACTTGCTGGTCTGGCCTATCGGTGTCCTTGCGGCAAGCCGGCGGTGGTGGCCACACAGCCGCGGCTTGCTGACGGTACGCCTTTTCCGACTACCTACTACCTGACCTGCCCGCGGGCTCACGCAGCCTGCTCGACCTTGGAGTCGCAAGGGGTGATGGCCGCGATGACCCAACGGCTAGGCAGCGATGGCCGGCTCGCCGCGGCCTATCGTCGTGCCCATCAGGCCTATCTGGCTGACCGCGAGGAACTTGGCGACGTGCCCGAGATTGCCGGCGTCAGCGCCGGCGGGATGCCAGATCGAGTCAAGTGTTTGCACGCGCTCGCCGCCCATTCCCTTGCTGCCGGACGGGGGGTGAACCCGTTGGGCGACGAGACGGTCGACGAGCTGGGTGCATTTTGGTTATCACCATGTCTAGAGGAGTCCACATGAAGGTTGCAGCCGTCGACTGCGGCACCAATTCGCTGCGCCTGTTGATCGCCGAGTCAAATCGTGACGGCGGTTTGATCGATCTCGACCGACACACCGAGATCGTCCGGCTGGGGCAGGGCGTCGACGCGACCGGGGAGTTCCATCCCGATGCCCTGAAGCGGACATTTGCCGTCACCGAGCGGTACGCCGAGCTGATCAAGAACGCCGGCGTATCGACCGACAAGGTCCATTTCGTGGCCACCTCAGCCTCCCGGGACGCAAAGAATCGGGACGAGTTCTTCGAGGGCATCCAGTCACTGCTCGGCGTGAAGCCTGACGTGATCAGCGGTGACACTGAGGCGCACCTGTCCTTCACCGGCGCGCTCAGCCGGGTCAGACCCGAGGGCGACCCCGTGCTGGTGATGGACATCGGCGGCGGGTCAACGGAGTTCATCGTCGGCTCGTCGGCGGGCGTCATGCAGTCAGCCAATTCGCTCGACATCGGCTCCGTACGACTGACCGAACGATTCCTGAAGGTCAATCCGCCAGCTCAAGATGATCTTGCTCGAGCCGCAGCCTACGTCGATCAGATGCTGGCAGGGTCAGGCGTCGACTTCACCTCCATCGGGACATGGATCGGCGTAGCCGGCACCGCGACCACCCTGGCCGGCGTCTACCTGGAACTTGAGCACTACGACCGAGACCGAGTACACGGGTCCAGCATCCCGCGGCATGACGTCGGCGCGCTGCTGCGTCGGCTGAGCGGAATGACGGTTGCCGAAATCCGCGCCATGCCGTCCATGCACCCTGATCGCGCAGACGTGATCACAGGCGGCGCCCTTGTCGCGGCGCGAGTGGCCGAGCGGCTCGGAGTACCGGACTTGATCATCAGCGAGTCGGACATCCTGGATGGCATCGCACTCGCCCTGCTTGATCGCTGATCGTTGCGGATGGGCACCTGCCGGCCAGCTGGCACAATGCCCGGGTGAGTCAGCTCGCCATCACCGTCGTGGGGCATGACCGGCCCGGCATCATCGCTCGAGCAGCAGACATCCTCGCGGGGGCGGGGATGAATCTCGAGGACTCGTCGATGACCCTGCTCCGTGGCCACTTCGCCATGACCCTTATCTGCGCCGGCGAGGCATCCACGTCAGAGATCGAGTCCGCGCTATTGCCGCTGGTGGCCGAATCACTCGACGTGACGGTACGAGAACTTCCGGTGGAGGTCGACCAACCACCGCTCGGCCTGCCGTATCTGGTAACGGTGCACGGCGCGGACCGGCTTGGCATCGTCGCGAGACTGGCCGGTGTGATCGCCGCAGCCGGCGGCAACATCACCGACCTCAGCACACGACTCGCCGGTGACCTCTACGTCTTGATTGCCGAAGTCGACCTTCCGACCGCCGTGGACGTCGAGGCTTTGCGGACCGACATCACCGGCGTCGCCGCGGAGCTCGGCGTCGACGCGAGCCTGCGTCCGGTCGAACGCGACGACCTGTGAGCTGGGTGCTCCCGACGCTGCCGTTGGGGCGCGTACGGGACGTCCGGTGCGCGCCGGACCACGTCCTGTCGATCGGGGGACAGCGCGCTGACCCCAGAGACCCGGATGTGGTCCAGCTGTGTGCCGATCTCGTGGCCACCATGCGCGTGTCACCTGGCTGTGTGGGGCTGGCGGCACCGCAGATCGGCGTTTCGACGCTGGCGTTCTGCGTCGACGTGTCCGCTCACCCCAGGGCGAGGATCACACATGGCTTGATCGTTGTGGTTAACGCCGAGGTAGTCGAGGCGACTCGGAACGAGAAAGGTCGGGAAGGCTGCATGTCGGTGCCGGACCTCACCGGCGACGTCAAGCGGGCGACCCGGGTCACCGTGGGCGGACAGTTACCCGGAACAGGCGACGAAATCGAGATCACGACCGATGCTTTCGAAGCCCGGGCGCTTCAGCACGAGATCGACCACTGCGCCGGCCTGCTCTTCTTGGATCGGGTGGCCGGAGCGCACGCCGTGCACAGCCGGAAGGTCTACCGCGAGCGGCCCGCACAGTAGGTGAGCTGCCATCGGGTCGGTAAGGTCTGAAGCTATGAAGAGGGCGGCCTCCTGCCGACGCGCCGGTCCCGGATAGAGCCCGGGCAAGGACGGCCGGTGCTCGGCACCGGCCGTGGTCGCTCGCTGCTAGCAATGATTGCCGCCCAGGCGGCGGCCGTCCTACCGCCAAGGACCGTGATGCGGCGGGTCGGGAAGGCCTTGGCCGCTACCCTGGGCGCGGCCATGCTGACCCTGCCTTTTGCGGCGGCCTGGGGCATCGGGCACGCTCAGATCGACGATTACCTGGGCCCGCATCGAGCGACCTTCTCGGCGAACTATGACGGCGAGGTAAAACTTGATCTTGGTCCGATAGGCAACGCCTACCTGCCCAGTCCCGCCGCTCCCATCGGACTACGGATCACTGTGGGCGAGGTCGGAGAGGCCGGCGAAAGCCTGACCAGGTTGTTCTCCGATCAGACGCTGGCCGCATACGCCGGCTTGTACGCCGAGCCGCGGGAGGCGGTGGGTGGTGTGGTCGAACGCCTGCAGATCGATGCATTGAAGCGAAGCCTGCTCGCTGAAGCGGCCTTACTTGCGCTCTTCGCCATCTGGGCCCTCCGTCGGCATCTCTGGTCGCCATGGCTCATCGGCCACATCTCTCGTCGCCGGGTGGTTGCGGTGTATGTCGCGGTTACCGCAGTGGTCCTTGGCTCGATCCTGGTGCCGCGTGAAAACGATGGCGTTCGGATTCCGGTTGGCGTCGGCTACGGCACTCGGTTCACCGACCTCACTGTCGACAACGTCCTGCTCGCCGACCTGCTGAACCGCGGCATCAAGGGTGTCCGGTTGCTGACCGAACGGCAACAAAGGAGGGTCCGGACCTACATCGACAAGACCAACGCGAGCCTCGCCAGCCAGTCGGCTCGGTTGCCGCGACCGCGGCCCGGGGAGACCATGATCATGGGGTTCAGCGACCTGCACTGCAACCGAGCGATGACAGAGTTGATCACGCGGCTGGAACGGGCCACCTCTCCTGCTGCTGTGCTCAGCTCGGGTGACGACACGCTCAACGGCACCGCGATGGAGCGTGGTTGCATTCGCCGAGAAGCCAAGATCACCGAGCGGGTGCCATTCGTCGTCGCAGGAGGCAATCACGATTCAGAGGTGACCGAGGCTCAGATGAGATCCGATGGCATCGCTGTGCTCGATGGCGCCGTCCTGGATGGCGGGCCGGTACAGGTATTAGGTGACGACGATCCCGAGTACAACAATCTGAGCGGCGATCGGACCTCGGGCCGAGATGAGTCAGCGGAACAAGTTGCTGAACGGCTGGTCGGGCTGGCCAGCGGCCGCCGGGTCGACGTGATCCTGGTACACAAGCCGGAGGCGGCGGCTGTCATCATGAAAACGCCTGACGCCCCGGCCAGGCTCGTCCTGTGGGGACATCTACACGCCGAGCAAGGCCCTTCTGTGATCATGCACGAGGACGGGTCGTGGACAGTGGGTATGCAGCAGGGCACTGCTGGAGGTGTCCGTGTCGATTACACCTCCCTGGGCACGCCCTTCTCACCGCCGCTGATCAGTGCCGACGTCTACTTCTACTTTCGCGACGATGCCACCGGCCTGATTACCGGCGTGCAGCCGGTGCACTTTCTGCCGCAGGCCAAGGTCGTGATCGCAAAACGGATTGCCACCGGAGACCTCGCCCGCTTGCCTACCCAGACACGCCTTCAGCTGGGCGGCGGAACGCCGACGCCGACCCCAGCCGGAACGCCGGCCCGGTGACCAATGGGTCGGCTGCCTGACGCGCCGCACCAGGGTCCGGCAAGAGACCGACGAGGGTGCCCTCGAGCACTAGGATCGCCGCAGATGCCTGGTTGGACCTGGCCCCCGTAGCCCAACGGCAGAGGCAGGCGGCTTAAACCCGCTCCAGCATGGGTTCGAATCCCATCGGGGGCACTCCGGGTGAACCCTGGTTCACAGCCGATTCCCAGCGCGGAAGATCTTCCGCGTCAGCGGCGTTACGTACACTGAAACCAGCGCACCACCGCGGTGCGCGCCCCTCAGGAGGAACACATCCATGTTGCGTAGTTCGAACCCCGTCCTCTCCCGGCAGGACGCGTTCACACCCGCAGCACCGCAGTACGGTCAGGCGCAGTACGGCCAGGTCCCGGCCGGTTACCAGCAGTACCCCGGCCAGGCGCCGGTTCAGGCTCCCGAAGGCCGGATGACCTTCGACGACGTGGTCACCAAGACCGCGATCACCATGGCCGTGCTGGTGGTCACCGCCGCACTGGCCTGGTACGCGATCCCGACCACGTTGATGATGCCCGCCTTGATCCTGTCGGGTCTGGTCGGCTTCGTCGTCGTGCTGCTGGTCGCGTTCCGTCGGGTGATCAATCCGGCCCTGGTGCTGGTGTACGCCGCGATCGAGGGCGTGTTCATCGGCATGATCAGCAAGTACTTCGAATACATGTACACCGGCATCGTTGTGCAGGCGGTGCTCGGCACCTTCGCGGCGGCGGCGGTGACGCTGGCGGCGTACAAGTTCTTCAACATCCGGGTCACGCCGAAGTTCCAGAAGATCGTGATCATCTCGACCATCGCGTTCGCGGTGGCCATGCTGCTGAACTGGGTCCTGGCTCTGCTCGGCTTCAACCTCGGCCTGCGGGACGGGGGCACCGGCCCGGTCAGCCTGCTGGCCGTGGGGGTCGCCCTGCTCGGCGCCGTACTGGCGGTGCTGAACCTGGTGCTCGACTTCGACTACATCGAGAAGGGGGTCGCCATGGGCGCCCCGGCTCGGGAGTCGTGGCGGGGGGCCTTCGGCCTGACCGTGACCATGGTCTGGCTCTACATCGAGATTCTGCGGCTGCTGTCCTACCTGCGTAGGTAGCCGCTCGTCAGGCGATTCGCGGGCCGCCACCTCCAATCCAGAGGTGGCGGCTCGCGTGCGTCCCGGCCCAACTACAGTCGCCTCGTGCAGTACGCGAGCAACCTGATCGACCTGGTCGGTAACACCCCGCTGCTCCAGTTGACGCGGGTCACCGAAGGAGCCGCACCGCTGGTGCTGGCCAAGCTGGAGTACCTCAACCCGGGCGGCTCGGTGAAGGACCGGATCGCCCTCAAGATGGTCGACGCCGCGGAACGGGAGGGCCTGCTGAAGCCGGGCGGGACCATCGTCGAGCCGACCAGCGGCAACACCGGGGTCGGCCTGGCCATCGTGGCCCAGGCCCGCGGCTACAGATGCGTCTTCGTCTGCCCCGACAAGGTCAGCGAGGACAAGCGGAACGTGCTGGCCGCGTACGGGGCCCGGGTCGTGGTCTGCCCGACCGCGGTCGAGCCGGAGCACCCCGACTCCTACTACTCGGTCTCCGACCGGCTGACCCGGGAGATCGAGGGCGCCTGGAAGCCGGACCAGTACAGCAACCCGAACAACCCGGCCAGCCACTATGAGACCACCGGGCCGGAGATCTGGGCCCAGACCGATGGTCGCATCACTCACTTCGTGGCGGGCATCGGCACCGGCGGCACGATCAGCGGTGCAGGCCGCTACCTCAAGGAGGTCTCCGGTGGCGCGGTCCAGGTGATCGGCGCGGATCCTGAGGGCTCGGTCTACTCCGGCGGCACGGGTCGGCCCTACCTGGTCGAGGGGGTGGGGGAGGACTTCTGGCCGACCACCTACGACAAGAACATCGCTGACCGGATCATCGAGGTCTCCGACGCCGACTCGTTCGCCATGACCCGGCGACTGGCCCGGGAGGAGGCGCTGCTGGTCGGCGGCTCCTGCGGCATGGCGACGGTGGCGGCGGTTCGACTGGCCCAGGAGGTCGCCGACCCGAACGCCGTCGTCGTGGTACTGCTGCCCGACTCCGGCCGCGGCTACCTCGGCAAGATCTTCAACGACACCTGGCTGAGCCGCTACGGCTTCGCCCCGCGGTACACCTCCGAGCGGGTGGTGGGCGACGTGCTGCGCGAGAAGTCCGGGACCCTGCCTACCCTGGTCCACACCCACCCGAGCGAGACCATCGCCGAGGCGGTGAACATTCTGCGCGAGTACGGGGTGAGCCAGATGCCGGTCGTGCGGGCCGAGCCGCCGGTGATGGCGGCGGAGGTGGTCGGCTCGGTCAGCGAGCGCGGGCTGCTCGGCGCGCTGTTCTCCCGCCGGGCCCGGCCGGCCGACCGGGTCAGCGCGGCGATGGAGGCCTCGCTGCCGATGGTGGGCGCGACCGAGCCGGTGGCCAAGGCGGTCGAGGTGCTGGTGGACGGCGACGCGCTGCTGGTGCTGGACGACGGGAAGCCGGTCGGGGTGCTGACCCGGCAGGACCTGCTCAGCGACATCCCCTCCTCGCTGAGCTGATGGACGTTCGCGGACACGGCGCATCGCAACCATCCGCCCCTCGCACGCTCAGGGCTCCCGCCGGGCCCATCCACGCTCCTCGCCGTGTCGGCGAACGTCAATCAGCTCCGCTCGTCTACGGCCCTAGACCTCGGAGGTGGGCAGCAGCTCGCTCAGGATCATCATCCAGTTGGCGGTCCAGCCGACGCCGGTCCAGTCGTCGAGGCCGACCCAGCGGGCCGACGCGGTGCTGCCGCCGTGGTCCAGGACGACCGGGTCGGTCGGCTTCGGACAGTTGGCCCGGTAGACCAGGCGTACGGCATGGAAGTCCTCGATCATGCCGCCCGGGAGGCGACCGATCCAGTGCCCGGTCTGCACCTTGGTCAGGTCGCCGAGCACGATCTGCTGGGCCGTCTCCTCGGTGACCTCGCGGCGCACGCACTGCACCGGCGACTCGTGGTCGTCGAGTCCGCCGCCGGGCATTCCCCAGCGACCGGGGACCGCCGTCTGGTTGGAGTACTCGGTGGCCAGCAGGCCGCGCTGGGACAGCACGACGGCGTACGCGGCCACCCGTTGCCGGGTCACCGGCACCACGTCGTCGCTGATGATCAGGCCCGCGTCCGTACGCGGCGACAGCGGCTCCGGGCGAGGCTCACCCTGAGCTGGCCGCACCCGGACCCGCAGCTCCAGGTCGTCACCCTGCCACTTAGCCTCCAGCGGCCGCAGGGCCCGGTACCCCTGGTCGAAGACCACCGTCTCCGGGTCGGCCCCGTGACCCAGTGGCGCCGAGAAGGCGGTCCTGCCGTCCTCGGTCACGCCGACAACCAGCAGGGCCACCTCGCCTCCTCGCCACCCCAGCTCCCGCGATTTCCGTCGCTCAGTCTGTCAGGTCCGGCCGTCCTGCTGGAGTAGCGTTGGCCGACGTGGCTTCCCGAGGCGGGCGATGATCCCCGCCTTGGCCTATGTCGTTCTCGTGCTGTCCGGCGTGGCCGTGGTCTGGGGAGTCGTCACCGCCATCGCCGACAAGCCGCCGGGCAAGGCGCAGCTGCTGTTCGCCGCCGGCGTCTGGCTGGTCACCCTGGTCCAGTCGGTGGTT
>OBLS010001280.1_pt1 | contig 10097 bp, 6 predicted proteins | sample 1519901 | NCBI WGS metagenome assembly OBLS01 (sample SAMEA3113585, study PRJEB22503) | soil metagenome
TTCGGTGGTGCTAGAGTGCCACGCCGAACTCGGCACACCCCGCTTCTGGGAGCAGAGCGCGGAACTCTACTCTCGGCGTTGTCCCAACTTGCGTGGGCCCACTCGAAGGCGGTAGAATCGGCTCCCGCGTCGGTGCCTCCGCTGTTCGATCGACAAGGTCAGCACCAGCCGGGCGAGAGGAGTCAGTCGAGGCCGCCCGCGAAGGCCGTCGGAGACGTCTACCAACGTTTTTCGGCCGCCTTCCACCTGGTATGGGGCCGCGTGGTCCCAGACATCCCCGACTTCTGCCGCGAACTCATCGCAGCCCTGGCCGAGGAGTAGAGAAAGGGTTTGGCACACCCGCTGGCACACTAATGGATACACGGTACGCAAAACGTTTCCTTACCATAGAGTCCCAGCAATATTCGGCAAAATTCATCGCCGATTCATCACCGTCTGTTCTTATAGGACTTAGGGGCGTGCGAGCTTTGCTGCTCAGTAGCCGCGAAGCTTGAGAAAGCAACGCCCTCAGAAAGCGTGAAGCAATTGGCTAGAGGAGTAGGAGGAAAGACATGCCAGGAAAGGCCAGCAAACTCAAGAGGGTTTCTGTTCTCGGGGCGGAGTTTCAGGAGTCCTCATACCTCGACGATCTGACGACTGCGGGGACGTTGCGCACCGGACACACCAACGCACAGGATTGGCACGGTTTGCACGCCCAAGGTACCCTCAACCCGCGGGACGTGCCAGGCCTCCAGGCGGACGGCTACTTCCCCGACGACTCGAAAACCACCAAGGCGTCAGATTACGTAGAGCCAAGGCCCGGTCGCGGCATCTACTATTACGATCAGGGCAATTTCTACGGTAACAAGAAGTATCCCCACGACTCGCAGTTCGTGATGCGCTTCCCCGACGACTGGAACGGCAAGCTCGTGGTTACCGCCCCGCCCGGGTTGCGGGGACAGTACGCCAACGACTTCATTATCAGCGACTATGTTCTGGCGAAGGGCTACGCCTTCGCTGCCACAGACAAGGGCAACAGCGGGCTGCAGTTCTCCCGTGATGACGAGAAGCTCTACCCAAATGGCAAGACACCAGGCTCGGCGGTGGCCGAATGGCACCAGCGCGTCAGGGAGCTTACGATCGCCGCCAAAGACGCTGCCGAGGAGTACTACGGAGAACGACCGTATCGCACCTATGCTACGGGAATTTCGAACGCCGGTTACATAACGCGTTACGCTTTAGAGAACGACCCCGAGCTATACGACGGTGGAGTGGAATGGGAGGGACCGCTTTGGCTTGCTGAGGGGCCGAACCTACTCACGTTCCTTCCCAAGACCCTCAACAACCCGAAGGATGCGGGCCTCGACGAAGAGACGGCGTTTCTTTGGAGATACCACTCCATTATCTACTGGCCTTCTACGCAACGAACCTTCAGGCAAGAGTTCGACCCGGACTACGAAGGCGACGAGGCCGAGTACGACTACGCGAATAGGATAAATCCCAACCAAAACCCGCAAGCGCAGGAGATCAAGAACGCTGTGGCAAGGGTGTCACTTACCGGGGACATAGGCAAACACCTTATGAGCCTGCACGGTACCCTCGACACATTGCTACCCATAACGAAAACCTCCGACGTATACTCCGAGCTCGTCGAGAAAGCCGGGCGTTCGGACCTACACCGCTACTACAGGGTAGAGGGGGGCAACCACGTAGACTCGCTCTACGATCACGCCGGGTTCCGTGACAAGCTGCGGCCCATACTGCCCTGCTACCGGGCCGCTTTCAAGGCGCTCGAGAAATGGGTCGAGGAGGGCCACGAGCCACCGCCGAGCGAGTTAGTGCCAAGAACGAAAGGTTCGGGTCTCCAAGAACTTGCGCTTCCGGAGGTCAATTTCTGCTGATTCTGCAGCGAAGCCAGGTGCCTTACTAGCTTACGAACTTCATTTTGTGTACACCGCTAAGATTAAGCTGAATGCTGAAGGCTAATCCCGTTGTCGCAAGTTGTTGCGTTCGCCTCGGGCAGCACGGTCGCGACAACGGTCCCCGCCGGAGCCTCTCCCGCGCAACCAAGAAGAGGTATCCGCGAAGATAGGGCATGTGGGCGGCGTCCTTACTCTAGGGACTCCGACGTTTCTCATCGTGCAACTCCCAAGATTGAGAGTCTTGGCGGGGCTTACGGAAGGTGCGTGGCCTGGCTTTGCCCAGTAGAATGCCACCGTTATGCCGGAAAGAGAGCGGGAAATCACGCTGCGGTTTTTGGCCGAGCCGACGGACGTGAACTTCGGCGGCAAGGTGCACGGTGGCGCGGTTATGAAGTGGATCGACCAAGCCGGATACGCCTGTGCGGTCGGGTGGAGCGGGCAATATTGCGTTACGGTTTATGTCGGTGGCATCCGTTTCCACAGGCCTGTACTGATCGGCAACATGGTCGAAGTGAGCGCAAAGCTAATCCACACTGGCAAAACGAGCCTGCACGTCATAGTGGAGGTAAGCGCGGGCGACCCAAAAGAGGGTCTGTACACCACGACCACGCAGTGCATCATCGTCTTCGTGGCGGTAGACGATGGAGGGACGCCCGTCGAGGTGGAACGTTGGGAGCCGGAATCGGAGCAAGACGTTGCTCTAGAGCAGTACGCCAAAAGGCTTATGGAATTGCGGAAGGACACCGAAAAGGAGATAGGTCCCCACGGCGTCGTGCTTTAAGATCGTCGCGCCTGATCACCACCCTGCCTTCGCCTCCTCGCAGGCTCCGCGACCGCTGCTAACCGGCGATCTCTATCTTCATCCCACCCTCCGCATCGAGGCATACCTCGAACTGCACACTTGGCGTTGTCCTAACTTGCGTGGGCTCACCTGAAGGCGGTAGTAGCTCGCCCTTGCTGTCGCCTCCCCCGCGCAGCTTCGAGAGACCGGATGGTCAGACATCTCACCGGTCCTCTCACATCGCCTATGCGCCTTGACCTACACCCTCCCGGCTATTACCATGGTTGTAGCAGACGTTCTTTTTGGTCTTGCCTCACCGGCAACGGTCCCGAAGGAACTGGTTAACCGCAATCACGAGGGTAACGTGAGCGTTTACACTATCTACAAGGAAACTCAATCTTCGGACGACTCCGCAACATGCCAAAGGCATTATGCAGGATGGACCGCTGACAAGGACGACGCAATACGGCGCGCTAACGAGATCTATGAAGTAAGGGATAGCACAAAAGCGGTATTGGTAATTGGTAACGGCCAGACAGGGGTTGAAGTCGTCTACCGGGTAGGTGATGAAAACTAAGGGTGTCATAGAGCTATCCGCTTGCACGCTGGATTACGCCTGCGGTGAGCGCCTGGAGTCCGAAGGCGACGAGGCGTCGTTCGAGTTGGTGCGAGAGCTTCTCTAGGTCCGCGCGCACCCCGAGAAGGGGATCCAAGTCGAGCAGCTCCCAAACCCCATTGAGGCATAAGATCCACAACACGGAGTAACACGGAGCCCAACGATGGACCCAGTGGTCCTAACCTCGCGGTGGATGGCTGCGGCGCGAGCCCGTGAGAGTGAGCGCCCCGACCGCCTCTTCAACGACCCGCTCGCCGCAGCGCTCGCGGGTCCCGAGGGCTTCGCTTGGCTGGACCGTATGGAACCCGCCGCACGGTTAGGCGGACCAGGGCTGTATGCTGTAGTCCGCACCCGCTTCTTCGACGACTTCCTCTTACACGCCTCCCAGCGCACCGGAGCGAGGCAGCTCATCATCTTGGCAGCCGGCATGGACGCGCGGGCCTTCCGTATGGAATGGCTGCCCGGCACCCGGCTCTACGAGCTCGACCGACCGGAGGTCCTCGCCACCAAGGATGCAGTCATTGCCCGCGCCGGAGCTCACCCCACTTGCGAGCGGCGGGCGATCGAGGCGGACCTGGAGCGGCCTTCTTGGTCCGCGGCGCTCCTGGACGCCGGCTACGAGGTGCGGGAGCCGTCCGTGTGGCTGGCGGAGGGGGTCTTCTTCTACATGACCGAAGCCGCCGTCCGCGCGCTCCTGGGGGGCGCGAGCGTGCTGACGTCCCCTCTCAGTCAGCTCGGTGCGGACCTCGTCAACAGGGACCTCCTGACGTCCCCAGTGATGGGGCCATTGCTGTGGACCTTCTCCCGCCGCGGCGCCATGGGACGCTTTGGCACCAATGACCCAGAGGCGCTGTTTGCCGAGCACGGCTGGGAGGCAGAGGTGATCCAACCCGGCGAGGGAGAAGCAAACTTCTGGCGGTGGCCTTACCCGGTGGCGCCTCGGGGGGTGCCGGGCGTCCCTCGGCTCTTCCTCGTTAGGGCGCAGCGCGCGTGAGCTGCCGGCCACGGCGTCGCTTCCGGTACGCGGAGACGGGCACGTGACCCACCCCCGCCGGCGCCTCCCCCGCGCACCCTGAGAGCACCAGCGGTTGGGTGCAGTGTCCGGTAGGTGACGCCTCGGGGAACACTTCTGTCTTTGGGAGACATCCGGGCCAACACCAGCCGCGAACGGTCGACCTGGGGATGCCAACTTGAGCGGTGCCGACCTAACAGGTGCCCGAGTCACGCAGGAGCAGGTAGATACGTGCAAGACGCTAAAACGTGTCATCGTGTCCGACGGATCAAGGCAGGACTAAGCAATTAAAGGCCAGGGGAAGAAATTTTGGGGATTTGCCTGGGAGGGTTTCCGAGAAAGCGCCTAAACTATGCAAAATCCCTTAACCTTAACCCTGTAGTTGAAGGTTACAAGCTCTTCTTCTACCTCTTGACGCAACCAGCTAGTCCTGCTAACCAGTTAGACTCCTCGTGGGGAAGAGAAAGGGGCACCGTAGTGGGCAGGAGCAGAGCAGATAACACAAACCAGGCCGCAGAACAGATGGCCAAGACGATCCAGGAATCCTATGAGGCCGTCGCCGACGCCGCCGTTGAGATCCAGGAGCGCAACATACAGTTTTCCCAGAGCTTTGTTGATACCTGGAATGAGACGCTCAGGAGGCAGACGGAGACAACCCGCGCTACGACGCAAGTCCTCGTTGAGCAAACCCAGAGGCAGCAAGAAGCTTTCCGGACGTTGACTGAGGAGTCGGTGAGCACCTGTATCGACCTCCTCTACTCCATGTTCCCTTACCCGCAGGAGAAGGAGCGGGCGACTGTCAAGGGAGCCACTGAGTAGCAACACGTGCGGGAGGACGAGAAGTCTGCCAGGGAAGCCTCTAAGCAGCAATAGAAGGAAGTCAAGGGCACGCAGCAGGGCTCGCCAAGGTTCTGCACGCCCTAACAAGAAGCATCATCGGGCCGGGGCGTTAGACCCCGGCCTCTTTCGGTTTCGTCGCAGGTAGCACTTTTTAGAGTGTTACGGTCGATGCGCCTGATCTTGCACAAATAAAGGTCTTTGCGCGCAATATGTCGGGGGTTCCTTCTCGAGGAACCTCAATCTCTGGTAACTGAGCAGATTTCTTGTGCAAAGCCGATGCACCTAGGTCCCCGTACGTCGTAGGATGAAACATTAATGAAGGAGAAACCGCTAAACAGAAAAGAAGCGGTAGCAAAGACCCTGGAAGACGTGGGCACGGCGCTCAAGATCGTCCTGGACTTCCTCGAAACGGATGAGGTCAACCTAAAGGATATGGAGGTTCAGAGTAAGGTGCCCGAGTTCCCTTGGGATACTCGTGACCAAACGATCACGGAGATAATGGTCTCCCTAGAGGGCCTGAGGAATCGAATAAATCGCATAGAAGGCTGGTAATGTTCCACTTCAGCCTGTAGGTATAAGGTCTCCGTCACTACGCTCGCTGTGGGGCTTGGGCTCTTCTCTCCTACGTTAGTCCTCGTACTAAGTCATCTCCCTGAGCTCCACGAAAAGTACCTGAGCGGGTATCCCTAGCTTGCGGTCACGAAGCTCGCAGAAGGTAGGTGTTCGCAGAAGCCTGTAGGTAGGGTTCTGAATATAACCGCACCCCGAAAGAACATCTGGCGTTTCGACACACCAAAGATCGTCCACTAAGTGTGGGGCGTATCGCTCAAGAGCTTCGCTGTATTGTCTATCCTGCCTTCGCCTCCTCGCGGGCCTCGCTGCGTGCAACTCTCTTGCGCGTGTCTAAAGTGCGACCTCCAGCTCCACACACTCGGCTTCTCGGATCACAGCGCGGAACGCCAGATCCGGCGTTGTCCCAACTTGCGTGGGCCCACGCCCACGAGACAATGGTGTGGGCGAGAAAGGAACACCGCTCTGGCCATACCTTCAATTACGATCTGATAAACAGCAGAGACCCATCAGCCCAAGTCTCCTCCGTCTGGCGCATCCCTGCCACCCCCAGGAGGGAGAAAAGTCACGGATATCATCCCACCCAGAAGCCGCTGCGCCTCCTGCGCCGCGCCATCTTGGCCTCCACCCACCAGGGCGATCTGGTCTTCGACCCTTTCTGTGGATCTGGGACCAGTGGGGTAATGACCCGGCAACGACTATCGTAAGTTCTGATCCTCAGGGACGACGTAGACGCTGTCGCCAGGCTGCTCGGCGGGAGGCGCACGCGTGCCCCAGCGGAAAAAGTTCTTCGGCGCAGAGAAGGAGGCGAGCCTGGCGAGTTCTCCGAAGATGACACCCTGGGGTAGGAGTGCCTCCGGGGGGTGATGGGTTCGCGGCTGCCGGCAGTGTGTGAGCACCCTTCCTCGCTAAGGTGATCGGATCAAGCATGGTCGCTTTCTCCCAGGGCGTACTCTGCGGCCTCTTCCGGCGCCATTGCCATCCCCTGGGCGAACGCCGCTTCCCACGCCGCCTCACCGAGCTGGGCGCGTGTGGCGACCATGCTGCGCTCGAAGTACTGGTGCCCTTCGATCGAGAGTGGAGCACCGATGGTCTTGCGCAGGGCCTCAGCCGCACCCCACAGCCGAGCAGCTCGCGCCCCTTGGGCCTTCGCTCCGGCCAAGCCAGCGAAGCCCTCCAGACTGTAGGCGAAATACTCCCAGCTCCCTACTTCCCGATTTAGCGTCAAGCTTTCCTTGAGGAACCCTTCTGCCAAATCGTGTTCGTCGAGCCTGAAGACCGTGAGCAATCCCACCCACCCTACAATGCGGGCTAATTGCCACTTGTCCTCCATCTCGCGCGCTAGAGCCATACTCTCCATACCCAATGTTTTCGCACGCTCGTAGTTGCCCCTCTGGCGCTCCACATCTGCGAGATTCTGGAGGGTCATGACTATGTTTCGCCTGTCCCCGATCCTCCGGGAGAGCGCTAGCGCCTCCTCAAAGAACGGTGCCCCCCGCTCGTGGTCGCCCTTTTCCCCGTATTGGGCCCCCAAGCACATGAGCGCGAAGGCGACACCACTATCGTCTCCCAATTCCCGGTAGAGCTCCAGCGCCTCCCCGTGCAACGCGGTGGCGTGGTCGAAATCGGCGCGATAATACGCGAACGTGCCTGCCTCGCTCAAGAGCTTCGCCCGCGTGGCCGGCTCGGTGATGGTGTTGGGGCGACCGCTTAGGCGCAGCGCCGCCTCGAGCCACCTGCTCCCCTCCGAGAAGTAAGAGCGTATTTCCCAGAAGCGTGCCAACATCCCGGCCAGCCGGAAGGCCGTCGCGGGCTCTCTCTCCAGCGACCAAGACAGAGCAGCCCTCATGTTGTCGTGCTCGGCTTCCAGACGCTCCAAGCACGCCAGCTGGTCTGGTCCGATCAGCTCCGGCTCGGCTTCTTCTGCCAGTGAAAGGAAGAACTCGGCGTGTAGCCTCCTTACCTCCTCGGCCTCCCCGCTCGCTTCGAGCTTCTCGCGGGCGTATTCGTGGATGGTCTCCAGCATCACGAAGCGCGGCTCTCCCTCTGGCCCTTCTTCTTGCCTGAGAAGGCTCTTGTCCAGAAGGGAGGAGACACCGTCCAGCGTGTCAACAGGCAGATCGCCCTTCGCGTCACATATTGCCTCTATGGCCTGAAGCGTGCGGCCCCCGGAGAACACCGCCAGGCGGGCGAAGAGCGCCCGCTCGCCTTCTTCGAGCAGCGTATAGCTCCACTCGATGGTGCCCCTTAGGGTCCGCTGGCGCTCTGGCAGATTGCGCGCCCCCCCCGTCACCAGCTTCAGACGGCTACCCAGCCGCTCCAGCATCGCCCTGGGCGGCAGCAGCTTTATCCGAGCAGCGGCCAGCTCTATGGCCAGGGGCAGCCCGTCCAACCTCATGCAGATCTCGGCCACCGCGGGGGCGTTCTCGTCGGTCACCGAGAAGTCTGGCCTGGCCGCCTTGGCACGCTCTATGAAGAGCCTGACCGCTTCGTATTGGCTCAGCCTGTCGATAGCAGGCAGGCGTCCTGGGTGGGGTAGCTCCAGGGGTGGCACCGCGAACTCCTGCTCTCCGTAGACCCTAAGCACGCTGCGGCTGGTAGCCAAGACCTCGAGCCTGGGGCACGCAGAGAGCAAATCCCCGACCAGCGGGGCGGCACCAGGCACCTGCTCGAAGTTGTCCAAAATCAGCAGCAGTTCTTTGTCTCGAAGGTAGGTTTCCAGTCCCTCCTGCAGTGGACGTTCTCCGGTCTCAACGACCCCGAGCGGCTCAGCGATGGCCGATGCCACCAGGGCGGGGTCGGTTATGGTGGCCAGCGCCACGAAGAAGACGCCGTCCTCGAACTCGTCCAAAAGCTCCGCCCCAACCTGCAAGCACAGGCGGGTCTTGCCGATGCCGCCAGGTCCCGTAAGGGTGAGCAAGCGTACCTCTTCCTCACGTAAGAGACCGCATACTTCCCTGAGTTCCCGCTCACGCCCGACCAGCGGGGTGGGTTGGGCGGGAAGGTTGTTCATCCTCGCGTCGAGGGTCTTCAAAAGCGGGAAGCTGGAGGGTAATCCTGGTGTCACCGCTTGGAAGACGCACTCGGGACGGAAGAGGTCCTTCAGGCGCCATTCGCCCAGGTCCCTCAGGGACGCCCCTTCCGGCAACGCGTCGCGAACCAATTCCTTGGTGGCAGAAGACAGCAAGATCTGCCTGCCGTGACAGGCCGAGAGCAGACGCGCTACCCTGTTCACAGGCGGGCCAAAGTAGTCGCCGTCCCTCTCGTCGGCGGATCCAGTGTGCAGCGCCATCCGCACCCGCAAGGGTCCGGTCTTCTCCCATTCCTCTGAGAGGAGCACCCGTTGCGCCGCGAGCGCCGCCTCCAAGGCGTAGGGTGCGGAGGAAAATGCTACGCAGAAGGCGTCGCCAACCGTCTTGAACACAAAGCCATCGCTGGAGTCCATCACCTCGCGTAGGATCTCGTCGTGGCGAGCCATGGTTGCACCCATAGCTTCCGGGTAACGTTCCCACAGCTTGGTGGAACCTTCTACGTCGGTAAACAGAAAGGTGACGGTGCCGGTGGGAAGGTCGGCCATTTCCTGCGTGTCCTCCTTTTGCTCGAAGGCACTATAGCACCGGTACCATTGGCAATGAAGGCACTCTGTGCAGGTACTTTCGCTCCAGTACAGGTGTCGCCTCGTCAGCCCACAGAACTGCGTTTGCCATCGAGACTCGAGAGCCTTGAGTCGGCGTTGAGGCGTACCGCTCGGTGTCGGTCGCGAAGGGCCGAATTTGGGTGAATAAGCCAGTCCTCTGGAGTTGGGCTATGAAACAGACTGAGGTTTTAAGGCCCCAGTCCGCTGTTACTAAGCCCGCCCGATGTCCTCTTTCACCATACGTGCAGCAGGCCCTAGTGGCAAGAGCCGTTGCCCGAGTCGGTAAAGGCCTGGCCTGCTATGGGGACAAACTCCCAGTGGTAAGAGCCGGCGCTGAGATCGAGCTTGATGACACCCGACGTGCCAGTCTCCACGACCTTCACTCCAGGGGCTTGGTCGTAGGAGATCTCACTTCCTCCTGGTGCGCCCCCGGTCCCGGCCACGAACTGGCGAATGCCGTTCTGCAAATCTATTTTGCCTCCTGGGGTTAGTGGGGCGTAGCGCTCGTAGCGGTGGGCGTGCCCATTTACGATTACCTCGGCACCATTGTTGTAGAGGATCTGCCAGAGGGGCTTCACATTAGGGTTTGTGACGTTTTCGCCTGTGGAATAGAGCGGATGATGGAAGTAGGCCAGGGTGCACTGCTTGTTGGTGGTGTTAGCAAGGTTGTTCCGAAGCCATTTGCCCTGGGCAGATGTCTTTTCGCATCCGCCCACCTTGTTGCAGTTGCTGTTTAGGGC
>OBLS010001282.1_pt1 | contig 10088 bp, 12 predicted proteins | sample 1519901 | NCBI WGS metagenome assembly OBLS01 (sample SAMEA3113585, study PRJEB22503) | soil metagenome
GAGGTAACAGCTATTCTTGATGAGCAAAGCCATAATTTTGGATTGACATCACTCAAGTCTAGGACTAGATCTTTATTAATTGGCCAATTTGATAAGGAAAGTGGTTATTGTGGATCGTTATCATAATAATAAATTGCACTTCCATGAGATTATTGAATAATAATATCTACTACATATGCCAGGCACAAGCAATATCTTACTAAAAATAAAATAATAATATAACTTTTTTTTAGAATTGTACATTAGCTTAAATTCATCAGCTATGCAATTTCAATAATCAATATTACCACTATTTTGATTAATTCTCTTTTACCTAATTGTTTTTTTAATGATTTTACTAAATTTATAGTATCTAATCGTGTCTGTAATTGTATATGGGAACTATAAATACTTATTACATATAAAAACTTATTAATATTGATCAAAATTAGGCACATATATGCAAAAGAAACAAAGATTCAATTTTTTCCAATTTGGAAGAATCTATTAATATTTATACAAGCCATAAGTAATTGATGAAAGGAGATTCTACTACTTCAATGCTTAGAGAAATTGCCAAAAAAACAGTTTCAGATCTTATTGAATCTGCCAATATAATAAATTCTAAGGCAAGTATCTCTACGTTACTTGGCTCACTCATAAAAATGAATAGTTACAACGTTTATTATAAAACAAGAAACAAAATTACAGCTATTACTTTAAGAGATATTCTTTCAGCTAGAGATGTTACTTCTCAGAATTTAAATTCTATGGCAAAAATGACTCCTACTATTGAAGAAGATAGCAATATAGAAGAAGCTGCAAATATTATGAGTTTCTACAGATTACGCTCTATTCCAGTAATTGAAGATGAAGAAATAATAGGTCAAATTAGTACAAAGTCAATAGTAAAATGCATGAACGATACTAATATAAAGATTCCATCAACGAAAATAATGACTGGAAATCCCATTAGCATAAAAGAAAAAGACTCTATATCAATTGCTCAAAACCTAATGATCCGCCATAGAATTGACCATATTCCTGTTGTACAAGACACTTTGAAAGGAATTGTTACTTCTTTTGATATTGCGAAAATAATTCTTACTTCAGATAATTTAAATAAAATCTCCCAAGGTTGGCCAGAGAGTAGTAGACAACTTGAATTTTCTGCTAAAGGTATTGGTGAAAGGAATGTAACCAAATCTAGTATAAATAATTCAGTTGCAAAAGTCATTCAATTGATGAACTCTACTAATGCAACTTACTCTATTGTTACATTAGGCGATGAAATTAAGGGAATTATAACTAATAGAGATATAATCTCATTACTAGGACAAAGGATAGAAGAAGAAGAAGATGTCTCCGCATATATAATTGGTCTACCAGGCAAACCATTTTCTTCAAAATTAATCAAGTCGAAATTTAACACACTTGTAAAATTCCTAAAAAAGAGGATACCAGATTTAGAAGAAGCTCACTGCAGAATAAAACTAATAAGTGTTATAGGAAAATCTAAAAGATTCGAAGTAGATCTAAGGATTTTCACAACAACTAACAGATATACTTATATAAATTGTGGTTTAGATCTTGCCACAATTTTCGACCAATTAAGAGATAATTTAAAAAAGATATTATCGCAAAAGAGTCAAACAAGTCAAAATCAATCATCAAGATATAACATTTAACTTTTATCAAAGTGTACATTTTACTTAATTTGTAATTTCTTTTATTAAAAAAATCACAATGATTGACATTAACACCTATCTATAAGACATCCTTGAAAATAGATTAGACCAATGCATTACTTTGTTAGGATATTAAAATTGAGTGTTGAAATAAAAAAATCCAAATAAATTCAAGTTAAAAAATAGACAAATTTAATAGTTTCTTTTATCTATATACTATATGGAATTTGCTACTACAGAATCTATAATGTATTGTAATAGATGTAAAGAGTATGTAGTAATAGATGTTGACGAAAAAAATCCCAAGGATTACAAATGTGTTAAATGTCAATTAGGACTTGTACAGGTTTTAGATAATTGATTGCTAAAATTCTACTTTTTCTTTGATGTCATTCAATAACTAATAAATATATATTTATACTATTTTGTCCTACACCAAAACCCTATGTTAGTATATGAATGAAAAATCTATACTTTTTTGCTGATAACCTCTTAATTATATTTAGAAATTGAAATAGGCTCAGAAAATAATTCAGATTTTGAACAAGTCAAGAATCGCTTCACAGATCTAATAACTATGAATCTAATTGTATCATAAGATGACATTAAGAAATTATTGCATAAATTAATTTCATTCCCTTTTATTTATTTTATTTAAAACTTCTTAGCTAAATGATTTGTAAAATAATTTTGAAATTTGAATCTAGTGATATGATACTATAAACAACATCATAGTTATAGCCATTGTGAAAGACCATACTACTTTATTCCAATCAAAAATTTTTTGTCCGTCTAATACTCCGAATGGTAATAAATTAAACATAGCTATCCATGCATTAAAACTTGCTCCAATGCCAAAATAAATTGAAGATGGATAAATATATGAAAATAATAGAAATACAAACCCCATAACTAAATTGGTTATAGGTCCAATAAGGGCAACTTTTCCTAGCTTACTCTTTACAGAAATACCAACAACGACCGCTCCGGGTGCAATAAATTTAAAAGGAATAAAAGGAATTGCAGATATTGCAGTAATAATTAAACCATAAATCTCTGTCCGAAATTCAGCCCAACTCCCATAAAAATTAGCTAAAAACTTATGGGCTAATTCATGAAATAAAAAGGCAATTATAAAAATAACTAAAAATTCAATGGATATATAGCGATAATTATTCAGTGACATTCCAACTAGAGACACTAAAAATGTTGCAATTAGTAGATGTTTTATTTCTGTTTTAGAGAAATGTATATTGATAGTTTTCTTAATATTATTAATGAGATTATTGTTAGAGAAGTTATCGTAAGAGTTTGAACTTTTTTTTCTTTTTTCTATATATTGATCAATAGCAGGGCATACATGATTAACTGGAAGCCTATGCTCACTACAAAAATATTGTTTACAATAATTACATTTAAAAACAAAATCTTCACCTTCACATAAATAACATTTCATATATAAAAAAGATATATGAATAACGATTTAAACTTAGCATAGTAATAGTATCCGAGTAGTAAAGTAGTAAAGGATGATGATGATGATGCTTTCACCAAATAGACAAATATTAGGATATGAATAGAATTAAATAAAAAATAATACTATGAAATATATAAAATAATAAATATGTAAACTACAAATATCAAAAAATTTGAAAATAGAACTAAGAGCGCTATCCGACTATTAGCTTTTTTAGAAGCCAAAAAGGGAAAAGAGTCAGAATTAGAAAGAATCTTACTTGATCTCATTCATCCTACAATTAAGGAAGATGGTAATATTGCTTATGTTCCTCATAAATCATTAGAAAATCCTTTAATTTTTATGTTTGATGAGATATGGGAAAATGAAAAAGCAATCGAAGAGCATTTCAATCAACCCCATATGATTAATATAAAAGAGAAATTAAACCCGCTATTGGAAAGACCTATAGAGATACATAGATATCAGGAAATAATTTATAAATAATAACAAAAAAAATCAAATTAACAAAAACATTGTTATTTTTAACTCTATTTTAGATTTAAATATAATATGGTTTTTATGGTTAAATAATAATCTTAAAGAAGCAAACTATGCAAATCATACATACAATAGAAAGTCAAATTATCATTGTATTAATAAATGATCTCGTAATAAGCGGATAATAATATTTATTATTATTGTGAATAATACTATTCTAAATCACCTAGTATATCTACAGATTCTCCTGTCGGTAATGGCATATTTCTATCAACTTTATAAATAAATAAATCAATCCAATCTAATCCTAAAATAACGTTTCTACCAACTGCTATTATCTTTGATTTTGGAACATCATATCTGCTATTTCCGTGACCAAAAATAACTATCGTACTAGCTGTATCTTTCATAATATGTCCAACATGATGTTCATTGGCCAACCTAACTCCTTTGTTGAATAAACTTTTATCAAATCTGCCCTCATAAGTTGCAAGATCTATATTTTTTTTAGAACTCCATGGGTCTACGTATTTGCCAGCTGGAAGGGGAGTTTCCATTTTTACTTTAAAATTTTTTTCGATTTCTAAGAAATTTAATCCAATTAAAACATTTCTACCGACAGTTTGAATTTTCGATATAGGAATATCATATCTCTTATTTCCTTCTCCAAATACTATAATTTTATCTTCAGTTTCTCTAACAACAAATCCTATATGTGGATGATCTAAAGACATAACTCCTCTATTAAAATATTTTCCAGAAGTCATAATTTATTATTATATTAGTATAAAGTTATTATTAATATTATTTATTTTATTATTTTTGAATAAATACACACGGTTAAAATTGTGTGAATGTATATTTATTGAAATGAATTAAACCTGAAAATGTCAGATCAACAAATATTTGTATAACTATATTAAAAATAATTGTAAAGAATCATTTTTAAAAACCGATGGGATAATTTGCTAAAATATTGCAATTATAAATTTAATAATATTATATTCAATGTAGATTCAGCATTATTAATTAATATAATATGTATAATAATGTCTTTATTGTAATTGATAGAGTAGAAAATACCCTCATTTCGGATTACAAATTAATTTTTATAAAATAAAAAAACTTGTCTTTTAACATCGTAAAAACTGACTTCTTTACATATACTAGAACACTAATCATGTTCAATGACAGACTTCAAAAATCCAAACCTTTTATACTCATTAACCAAAATTTTAGATAAATGTTTAGTGATATCTGTTAACCCAAGAATGCTCACTATTTCTTGATTGTCTTCCAAAACTGGAAGCCGTTTGATTTTGTTATCAGTCATTATCTGTGCTGCTGTTTCAATTGAATCATATGACTTTATTGTAATTACTGGAGATGACATGATTTTCCTATAATTAATTTCATTAGGCAAAATATTTTTTATGCAAACCTTTTTTATAATATCTCGTTCAGTTATTATTCCGATTGGAAAGTTTTTAGAATCCATTATAAGAACAGAACCTATTGTATTTTTTGCCATTAATTTAGATATATCTAATGCAGTTGCTTCAGAATTTGATTGTATACTAACAACATTTTTCTTTGACATTATTTCGCTAACTGCACTCATGATGTTATTGAAGCATAGTTACTTTTTTAGTTTACTTGTATTGTAGTGTTACAATTATTTTATTGTTAAAACTAATCTGCATTTTCAGAGAAGATAGTACCTATCAAATATGAGATTCAATCGAAATTGTCATTTTGCTGATTCATGGATAATTTATTAGAGTTTATTGTGAATCAGTTTTTTATTCTAAATCTTTGCATATACAATATAATAATCATTTCTATCATAATAATCATTACATAACTGTAGCCAGGCCAGTAATACTTCTTTGATACTTCAGCCTGTGACGTTAATTGGAAAATACAACATAATACCATAAGTATTGCAAAAGGATTAATGCTTATAATTAATTTTTAAAATAAAAATTTTTCAATTACAATACAACCTAAACTAAATTTCTAAAGAATAGAACAAAATTTAAAAAGTGATGTAAGATTGGGATTTAATAATAATAATAATAATAATAAAGTTAATTTTTTACTAACATATTTAGTTTTTTTCTAACAAAAGATTTCAGGAGGTCTGATTAGCCATCAATGTATTTTGCATTAATTTTCCAATTTGTTCTAATTGGTAAATTTGCACATCAATGTTTCCTAGATTAGCTATAAGTGTACTTCCTCTTGGAAGATTTTCTAATGCTTTAATAGAAAATTCCTTCTTAAGAGAATCTATTACTGTTTCGGTTCCATTAGTTAGAGTTTGATTGTTAATAAATAGAGCTTTGAAATTTTCTGATATAGCAGATAACTTTATAACATTCCCTTCTTGAGCTGTAACATTAATATATGTACTCAAAAAGGTTATTGAAATGGAAGTTAATATTATAATACCAAAGAGTAATTGTTTCAACTCATTATCAAGGGATTTGAACATATACTATAGAAGTATTTTATACTATATATATACATAAATAAATTATCTAATTTTTATACATATTACAGGCTTTTATTGTAATAGTTAATTGATTTCTAAAGTAATAAGAAGAATTACCTATTTTTAACAAGAATTAATACCTTTTCTCAATATTTTATGAATGCTATATAAAAATAAATTTTATTAAAAATAAAATTTAATTTTTTAAATATCTTTATTGAAATTCAATCTTTCAGAATGTATTACATATTTATATGAAATGTTGAACATTAACTAATATGAGGATAAATACTATAGTTATGTTCTTATTGATATGCAATTTAGCTCCTGTATTTATTGGAAAAGAAATTTTCTCACAACCTGCAGCTATAGAAAATTGGCAATTAAGTTCGGTTCTTTTAGAAAAAGAATCAGACAAAGGTAATTATTTAATCCAATTAAAATCTGCTTATACTCATGATGTACATAACTTTCCTCTTGAAATTGTATTTTTAAATTCTACGGTACCTACACATACTGCCCCTTCAGTTCCTACTTTAGAATCAAATAACACGGGGGACTTTTTAACTTCAGGAGGTCTTTCTGTACCTTCTATTTTAGAAAGGGTTGTTCCAATAAAAAGTTATGATATCACTATTTATGACGGAAATGGGAACGAGTTATGGACAAAAAAATCACAAGTTGCAACTGAAGGAAGAGGAACTCAGACTGTTGAATTTCCAGAATATACTGGAAGATTGACTATTGTTATAGATAGTATATTACAAAGCGAGAGTGCCAATAATATTCTCAATACTGATTTACCAACAAGAATTGAGAATTCCAATAATAATTCCAATACTGATCAATCCTCACAATATGATTCTGTTACCTTTACTACTACATTAGCAAAATCTTAATTTTATGAATCAAATTCGTTTAAAGATTACATTAGCATACTGCTCTATAAAATCTTGGCTCTAACATCCACAATTATTTAACAAAGCATGTTAATATTGAACCAACTGAAAGATCTTTGAAGTATAGTATTTTTATTTTTTTTTTGAAATAATAAAGTAGTAGTAAAGATATAGGATTCAAACTACAAAAAGGTTTTTTATTCCTTCAACTATGTATTCTACAGCAATTGCAGCTATTATAACAGCAAATACTCTCGATACTATCATAGATCCTCTATTACCAAGAACTTTGTAAATTGGGTTAACCAATCGTAAAATAACATATGTAATTGCTAGTACAATTATAATTGAAAGAACTGTAATTAAAAATCCAGAAGTTTGATATAATATTATTACAGCAGTAATGGCTCCAGGGCCTGCCAATAATGGAAAAGCAATAGGAACAACTCCTGCTTCTCCTTTAACGTTACCAACAAATCTCCATTCACCGTATGTTAATAACTCAATTGAAATTATAAATAATAGTATACCTCCAGCAATCATAAAGCTAAATATAGTTATTCCAAATAGTTGTAAAATTTGTGATCCTGCCACACCAAAAATAACCAATAATATCCCGGCAGTAAGTATAGCAGTTTTGGATACAGTATTTCTCTCCTCTTTTTCTAATTTTTTTGTTAATGCTATGAATAAAGGTATATTTCCTATTGGATCGATTACTACGAATAATGCAATGACTGCAGTAATTATATCGCTTTGAAAAGTATCAGGTATTCTTAATAGATCTTGAAAGATTTGGAAAAAATATATTGTAGAATCATTAAACAATTTTAATCATAGAACTACTAGTTTCTTGAGGATAATAATATAACGCATTAGAAATTCTGTTACTCTTTTTAGTTTTTAGAAGATAGATAGAATCTTAATAATTGGTTCTAATGCAAATAGACTTTTTTCTTTATCCTTGATTAAAAGTAATTTAAGATGTATTTCAAGAATAATCTATCCTTAATAAAAATATAACATTTATTGGTAATTAATAGAATTAAATGGAAACTCACTTTATTAATAAGAAATTAATATATATCAAAATATGACATATGTGAAAAATCAGCAAAGTACCGATTATATTAAATGTTTGTATTGCGATGAAAAAGATGAAAATAAATTATTAAAAAATACTTTTAAAAATAGAATTATTTGTAAAAATTGCTATGATATAATCATAGACATGACGAAACCTTATAGAAGTAATAATGATAGCAAATCATTTACTTAAATTATTATAATTTAATATTATCGTTAAACTTGATTATAAATTTCGATCTTATAAACTATCATCTGTTTTTTGTCTTTCAATATACAATATAATACAGTATTTTAAATAAATCAGAAAAACAAGAATCAGCAGAAGGTGATAATAAAGAAGTTCATTCTTGCCACCCAAGGAATTGATAGATGTTAATCTATACAATCACATTTATAATATAAATACAAAACTCACACGGTCGACAACATCGGGACTATTTTTTTCTGTGCATGTTAAACGATTTTCTAAGTAGAAAAACATTATGATAATTATACTATCATCTATTTTTGAATTATTAGAATAATTATTAAACTTTTATCAAAACTATATTTTTAAAAAGGAAATTCTAGGGTTAAAAATCCTTTTGATTTCCTCTTAAAAATATTGCTACTAGTGATTTTTCATATATGAGTATTTAAAAAATGCCAAAATCTATTCATATTATTTACCCATACTTGGCCTACGATTAAATTATATTTAGATTCAGATATTGAAATGATTTATTCCTTTTAACTACATTATAGTAAACTTTAGTAACACTTTTGATATGAAAAAAGTATTTTTTTGTTAATTTTTCTTCAATTTAAATTAATTTTACTATTAATTATATATTGTCTATTTCTAAGCCCTGCAGATTAGACGACTTTAACTAATATGGAATTTTCCTATATTGTAACCAAAATTTATCTTTATAATTGTATTCAATTTAATTTATCCATTGAAAATTCTTGATATTTCCTTTCGATATTTGAAATTTTATATGTATTTGGTAAAATCTGCTAAGCAACATCTTTGTAAGATTGAAAATAAATTTATAATTAAACCTACTGGGCCGACTTAATATTATCGGTTCAAATTTACTTTTTGTAAAATCGATCAAAAATTTTGGTAAGAAACGAGAATTAACCTTTACTTTTTGGTTCTTCAAATACTTAGTCCATTCACAGAATTCAAAATTTACAAGATGAATTATATTAAGAAAAATTGAACATTATGAATTGCTAATATTCTATAATTGTACAGACAAGGAAGCATTTACAAAACAAGATCTCAAAACTGAACTTTATAAACCAACAATCATGAAGAGAAATGTATTGAACTAAATATTAGCACGCAAAAAACAACAATTTTTTATCTTACCTTCTGTTATTGTTATATGCTCGAGCTGGGCTTGAGCTTCAAGGGTGGGTGTTAGAGGTCTGTCGCCATTCCTCTGACACCCAAAATTCAATACTCTTTATGCTACCTGCTTTTACTACTAATTGCTGCAAATATAAGCCAATAGTTGTCACACTTGATTCAATATTGGTGTTATTTAGCTTCTGACATCCATTTTTGACTTCCATTTACAACATCTGAGTTTCATATATAAACAAAAGTATAATATTTGTTACAGTATTTCTGTATGGTAACATATAATATAAAGAAAAAATTAAGAGAATATTCATCATATTCTTTCTCTAAAAATCCTTATTAGCCATATCAATTTTTCATCATATCATACGTTAACTAATTCTTTTCAAAAGTTAAAACCTAGAATTTTGACCTATGAAATTTATTCTCGAAAGCTAGTCTTATTACTAAAGAGCATCTAGAGTGGTGGGGAAGGATTGATATTTGATATTTTCTTATACTCTAGTATATTCAGATGATAATAATAGTATTTAACAAGATGAGTTAATTATTTAATATTTCCAGACAATCAATTGTATATGAATCCAAATCATATGAATTGAGCGTGATATATGTGATAGACTGT
>OBLS010001284.1_pt1 | contig 10084 bp, 9 predicted proteins | sample 1519901 | NCBI WGS metagenome assembly OBLS01 (sample SAMEA3113585, study PRJEB22503) | soil metagenome
AAGCCCTTGACGGCCAGCTTGAGGACGACCTGGCCGGGGGCCATGAGGTCGGCGACCCGGGTGGCGGCGAGGCCCTCGAGCTCGGCCAGGCGGGCCGCGTAGGCGGCGGGGCCGGCGCGGCGGGCGGCGTCAAGGAGGCGGGCGTTGGCCCAGACCTTGGCCCGGGACTCGCGCAGGAAGCGCTTGGTGGCCAGGCGGTTGAGGGGCTGGAGGAGGCGGTCGGTGCGGGAGCGGGGGCCACCGACGGCCTCCAGCTCGGTGTCCTCGGCGCCGACCCGGGCGACCAGGACCTGGTCGATGTGCTCGTGGTCGGCGCGGCGGGCGGCCAGCACGCCGGGGTCGTCGAACTCGGGCTCGGAGATGACGGCCAGGAGCGACTGGGCCAGGTCGTAGTTGATGTGGGCGTTCATGCCCAGCAGCACGTGGCGCAGCGGCGGCAGCCCGTCGCCCTGGCCGGCCCCGAAGGCGACCGCCCACGGCTCGGGCGGGCGGCGGCCGGCCCGGGCGGCCTCGACCGCGTCCAGGTAGAGCCCGGCGAAGGCGACGTCCCAGCGCTCGACCCACTCCGGGTCGCGGAACCCGCCTCTGGCCAGCCTGCCAGGAAGTAGCGGGCCGGGTCGCCGCCGGCCTCCAGCGGCGCCAGCAGCCCCTCCATCCGCTCCACCAGGGCGTCGATGCCGGCCGTGGGCTCCATGGTGGCCAGCCTGCCAGCAGAGCAGGCCAACGTCCAGCAGGCCGGGCGGCCGGGGCCCGTGCCGGCCCCTCGACGGGAAACGGCCCGGGATGCGCAGTATGGGCACCCGGGAGAAGATGGCCGGCATGGAGATCCTGGTCACCGGGGCCGGCGGGTTCGTCGGGGCCGCGCTCGCCCCCGAGCTGGTGGCCCGGGGGCACGCGGTCCGAGCCGGCACCCGTGACCCCGGTCGCCGTCCTGCCCCCGCCGGGGCCGTGGCTCAGCGCTTCGACCTGGACGACGAGGCCAGCCTGGGGCCGGCTCTTGACGGCGTCGAGCTCGCCTACTACCTGGTCCACTCGATGGCCCAGAAGGGCGAGTTCGCCCGCCGCGACCTGCACCACGCGCGAGCCTTCGGGCGCGCGGCCCGGGCCGCCGGGGTCGACCGGGTGGTCTACCTGTCGGGGCTGGGCGACGAGCGCGAGGGCCTCAGCGAGCACCTGGCCAGCCGCCGGGCGGTCGAGGACGCGCTGGCCTCGACCGGGCCCGAGCTGACCGTGCTGCGGGCGGCGATCGTGCTCGGCCGGGGCGGGGCCAGCTTCGAGATGCTGGTCCAGCTGGTCCGGCGGCTGCCGGTGATGCTCTGTCCCCGCTGGGTGGAGACGGCCAGCCAGCCCATCGCCCTGGCCGACACCGTCGGCTACCTGGGCGACGCCGCCGAGACCGAGGCGACCCGGGGCCAGCGGCTGGAGATCGGCGGGCCCGAGGTCCTGAGCTACCGGGAGATGATGCTGCGCTTCGCCCGGCTGGAGGGCCGGCGGCGGGTGATCGTCAGCGTCCCGCTGTTCACCCCCGGGCTGTCGTCGCACTGGATCGGGCTGGTCACCGACGTCCCGGCGGCGGTGGCCCGGCCCCTGGCCGAGGGCCTGCGCAACCGGGTGGTGGTCAGCAACGGCGCCGCCCGCCGGCTCATGCCCCGCGACCTGGCCACCTTCGAGGAGGCCTGCCGGGTCGCCCTCGGGCTCCCGGCGGCTCCGGGGGGTGGCTCCGGCTAGACCGCGCAGCCGCCGACCGACACCGGGCGGCGGTTCCCGCCGTTGCGGTCCAGGGCCCGGCGGACCTCGGCGTTGGTCAGGGCGTAGCCCTCGGCCTGGTCGGCCGTCGAGGCGGCGAACACCACCCCCAGGGGCCGGCCCCGCAGGTCGACCACCGGGCCGCCGCTGACCCCCTTGCGGACCCGGGCGTGGAGCACGTAGATGTCACGGACGTTCTGCTCCCTGGAGTAGATGTCCGGGGCGTCCGGCTGGGTCCGGAGCACGACCTCGGCCCCGATGACCTTCTGGGGGCCGCCGCCCGGGTAGCCGATCACCACCGCCCGCTGGCCCCGCCTGGCCGCCGCCGTGGCCAGGCGCAGCGGCCTGACCGGGAGGTCGGGGACCGACAGCAGGGCCAGGTCGTGGGCCGGGTCGAAGTAGACGACGCTGGCCCCGGTCCGCGCGCCCTCGTTGGTCACCACCTCGTGGCGGCGCGACCCGGCGACCACGTGGGCGTTGGTGATGACCAGGTTGCCGGCCACCGGGAAGCCGCTGCCGAACAGCACCCCGCCGCAGCCCCGGCTCTCGATCTTGAGGGTGGCGTTGGCCGCCCGCAGCACGTCCGGGTTCCTGGCCGCCTCGGGCGGGGGGCCGGAGACCACCGGCGGGCGCAGGGTGGCGAACGCCTCCGGGAACCCCGAGCGGCCGAGCAGGCCCCGCAGCTGGGCCAGCGCGGCCGGGGGCCGGGGGGCGTAGGTGTCGATCGTCCGGAGCACGCTGGAGGAGTTGACCGCCCGGGAGAACGGCGACAGGGGCACGTTGCTCAGGGTCAGGGCGACGAACCACATGGCCACGGCCGCGACCACGGTCGCCACCACCGCCCCCCCGATGGCGTCGGCCCGGCTGGTCCAGCGCCCGCCCAGCAGCGACCGGACCCGGATGCCGAGCAGGTTGCCTACGGCATGGCAGGCGGCGGCGACCAGGAAGAACACCACCACCGCGGTCAGCAGCCGCCGCACCGAGCTGTCGGCCGAGACCAGCAGGCCCGCCTGGGTGGCCGCCCACGCCCCCAGGGCCAGGCCGATCAGCAGCCCGAGGTAGCCGAGGAGCACCATCGCGAACCCGCGCCGCCAGCCGCTCAGGGCGGCCAGGGCCAGGATCACGAGCAGGAGGATGTCGATCGGTTGCAGGTCGAATGGCATCGCTGTCCCGACCACGGGGAGCTGGAAGGGTGACGTCTCATCCTAATCGGTCGGCGGACCAAGCACCGGGGGCTTCACCAGGAGCCGGGGCATACGTCTCATCCTAATCGGTCGGCGGACCAAGCACGGGGCTTCACCGGGAGCCGGGGCATGCCGATGCTCACAGACGTATGGACATCGACGTCGACACCGAGCTGGCTCCGCTGTCGCTGGCCGCGGCCCGGGCGCTGTTCCGGGCCCCGCAGGCCGAGGACGCGTGCTGGGCGGACGTGCACATGCCCGACGGGACGGTCAGGGCCTGCGGACGGCCCGAGGCGACCAACCTCGGGCTCTGCGGCGAGCACCGGATCGAGCTGTTCGGCCTCGAGGCCTCCTGACCGCCGACCCGCCTACACACAGTCGGCCAGGGACCGCTCGACCTGCTCGGAGAGCTTGCGCACGGCGATCAGCACCGGGTCCCAGACCGGTGAGAACGGCGGCGCATAGGACAGGTCCATGTTGACCATCTCGTCGACGGCCATGCCGTTCCAGATGGCGGTGGCGAACACGTCGATGCGCTTGGCCGCGCCCTCCTTGCCGACGATCTGGGCGCCCAGCAGCCGGCCCGAGCGGCGCTCGGCCAGCACCTTGGTCCGGATCGGGGCGGCCCCCGGGAAGTAGCCGGCCCTGGTGGTCGAGTCGACCGCCGTCTGCTCCCACTCCAGGCCGAGCTTGCCCAGCTCGGCCTCGGACAGCCCGGTGCGGGCGACCTCGACGTCGCACACCTTGGAGACGGCCGTGCCGAGCACGCCCGGGAAGGTGGCGTAGCCGCCGCCGATGTTGATGCCGCAGACCCGGCCCTGCTTGTTGGCGATGGTCCCCAGGTGGTAGCTGACCGGCTTGCCGGAGACGAGGTGCTGGGACTCGGCGCAGTCGCCGGCCGCCCAGACCCCGTCGTGGGGGGTCCGCATGCGCGGGTTGACGGCGATGGCGCCGCTTTCGCCGAGCTGGATGCCGGACGACCCGGCCAGGCCGACGGCCGGCTTGGTGCCGAGGCCGAGGACGACCAGGTCGGCCTCCAGGGTCCGCTCGGCGGTCCGGACCGCCCTGACCCGCCCGTCGCCCTCGATCGCCGCCACCTCCTCCTCCAGGTACAGCTCGACCCCGATGTCCCGGACCGCCTTGGAGACGAGCTCGCCCATGTCGGGGTCGATCCGGTTCATCACCTGGGGGGCGGCCTCGACCAGGGCGGTGGCGACACCCCGGTTGACCAGGGCCTCGGCCGCTTCCAGGCCGATGTAGCCGCCGCCGACGATCACCGCCCGCTCCGGGCCGGCGTCGATCGCCTTGCGCAGCTCGATGCCGTCCTGGAGCACCGACAGCCCGTAGACCCCGGGCAGGTCGATGCCGTCGATGGGCGGGCGCAGCGGCTCGGAGCCGGTGGCCACCACCAGCAGGTCCCAGGGCTCCTCGACCACCCGGTCGCCGTCCAGGTCGCGCACCCGGACCCGCCGGGCCTCCAGGTCGACGGCGTCGACCTCGTGGCGGGTCCGGACCTCGATGCCCTGCTCGGCGAACTCCTCGGGGGTGCGGGCGACCAGGTCGCGCCAGTCCTTGACCACGCCGCCGGCGTAGTAGGGCGTCCCGCAGGCCGAGTAGGAGGTGTGCAGCCCCCGCTCGAAGGCGACAATCTCTAGATCTTCGGGCTTGCGGCGCTTGCGCGCTTGGGAGGCCGCGCTCATCCCGGCCGCGTCGCCCCCGACCACCACCATGCGCGTCCCTGCCACGTGCCCTCCTCGTCGACGGCTGCCGGAGGCTAGTCTGCCCTGTCGGAGCGACGACTACCCGGGAGGTCGGGCCAGGTGACCAGGCTGCTGTTCCACTGCACCCACGGGCGGGACGACCCGGAGCGGGCGATCGTTCCCTTCATCGCCGCCAACGTGGCCGCCGCCTCCGGGCAGGAGGCGGTGGTGGTGCTGACCATCGAGGGCGCCTGGCTGTGCAAGCGCGGCTACGCCGAGACGGTCGCCGCCGACGGCTTCCCCGACCTGGCCGAGCTGGTCGCCTCCTTCGTCGAGGCCGGCGGCCAGATCTGGGGCTGCAGCGCCTGCACCACCCCCCGCGGCATCACCGAGGCCGACCTGGTCGAGGGGGCCCAGATCGTCGGCGCGGCCATGATCGTCGCCGCCGTGGCCGACGGCGCGGCCCCGGTCGCCCTCGGCTGAGGGCGTCTAGTTGCCCGGGCACTTCGGCGTCCCGTCGCCCGGTGGCCCGACCCTGCAGGTGGTGATCGTCCGTCCGGTCGCGTCCAGGGCGGTCAGGGTCTGGGCTGCCCACCCGCCCTGGGCGGGACTGGTGGGGCCCTGGGAGAAGAAGCCGGCGTAGAAGTTGACCGGGTAGCGGGTACCGGCCTTGATGATCGTCAGGTCCATCGGCTGCCGGCCGTCCCGGAACCGCAGCCGCAGGCGCGTCGCCTGTTTGGTGACCCTCCCGGCGATCTGCGCGAATCCGGGCTCGATGTTCCCGGTGAACGTCAGCGGCGTGCGGTTGGCGCCGACCCGTCGGGCACCCATGACGCCGCGGGAGCCGGCCCCTTCCCCGGACCAGCCGACGGTCCAGCAGAACCTCGTCTCCTGCGGCGGCGGCTGCTTGGCCGCGACCATCAGCAGCTGCCGGTACTTCGCCGACGACACCGAGCCGATCAGGTCCGCGGGAATGGAGGAGCCACCAGGGCACCTCCGCAACTCGGTCGCGATCATGCCGTAGGCCTTGTCTCGGGCGGAGCTCGGGGTCGCCGTGCTCTCGGGCGACTCGGGATCGGAAGACGGGGATGTGGTCATCGGGGCCAGCGGCCTCGTGGCCGTCCCATCGGGCAGGCGGCCCATGCCCGCCACGCCGGCCGCGACGGCCACGACCAGCAGGGATGCGAGCCCGCCGATGATGCGGCGGCGGCGCTGGCGGCCGCGATGGGCGGCGTGGGCCGGGCCGGGGGTGACGCCGTCGCGGGCGGCGGCGTCGGCGAGCTCCTGGAGGCGCTCGCGCAGGTCCGGCATCAGGACAGCACCTCCTCCGGTTCGCCGAGCCTGGCCGCCAGGTTGCGGCGGCCACGGGCCAGCCAGCTCTTGACGGTGCCGGCACGGGTGCCGAGGATCGCCGCAACCTCCTCGACGGGCAGGTCGACCAGGTGGTGGAGGACGATCGCCTGCCGCTGGTGGATCGGGAGGGTTCGCAGAGCCTCGGCAAGGGCGACCGCCTCGACCGAGGCCGGCGGCACCACCGGCGGCGGCCCGGCCCGGAGCAAGGCCCTGGCCTGGCGCTGGAGGCGGCGGCCGCGGTCGGCGGCCAGGTTCATGGCCACCCGGCGGACCCAGGCCTCGGGCACGTCGTAGTCGCGCAGGCGGGCCCAGTGGGTCGAGGCCCGGGCGTAGGCCTCCTGCACGATCTCCTCGGCCTCGTGGAGGTCGCCGGTCACCGGGAACAGCTGGCCGAGCAGCCGGCCGACGGTGACCCGATAGAACTCCTCGAACCCCTCGGTGTCGGCCACGCGCTCGGCTTCCGTGTCGACGTCATCTTGCTTCTACACGACGCAGGGGCGCCGCCGGTGGCGGTGGGTCAGCGGAGGCCGCGGACGTCGAGCTCCTCCGGCGGGACGGGGGCGCCGCAGCGGGCGCAGCTGGACCGCATCACGACCCGGCCGCCGCAGCCGGCGTGGGTGGCCGAGGCCGAGGACGGCTCGCCGCAGTGGCGGGTGCCCCAGGCGGCCAGGCTGGCCAGCACCGGGGCCAGGTCGCGGCCCTTGTCGGTGAGGTGGTAGACGCGGCCGTCGGGCGCCCGCTCGACCACCTGCTCCTCCTCGAGCAGGCGCAGGCGCTCGGCCAGCAGGTTGGAGGGGATGCCGGCCAGGGCCCGCTCCAGCTCGGCCCAGCGGCGCCCGCCGAGCAGCAGCTCGCGGACCACCAGCAGGGTCCACCGGTCGCCAACCACCTCGAGCGATCGCGCCACCGGACCAGGGAGCGGATAGAGCTTGGGCACGGCCCGACCGTACCACCGGGGCTGTGGAAAACCGAGCACCTCAAACTCCCGCCTCGGCTACGCTCCCCCACCGGGGGACCTGGCGGCGGCGGGTCGGGTTCCGGCGTGCGGGGGACCTGGCGGCAGCGGGTCGGGTCCCGGCGTGCGGGGGACCTGGCGACGGGTTGGGTTCCGGCGAGCGGGGAACCGGCGGCGGGTCCGGTTCCGGTGGGCCGTGGCGAAGTTTGCTTGACTTTTTGAAGTGGTGGCCCGAACCTGCCTGGCATGGACATCTCCCCGGCCACCCCGCTGGACGAGCTGCTGGGCGAGGCCCGCCGCATCCGCGACCGTCACCACGGGACCAGGGTCACCTACTCGCCCAAGGTCTTCATCCCGCTGACCATGCTCTGCCGCGACCACTGCGGCTACTGCACCTTCGCCAAGCCCCCGGCCCGGCTCGGGGTCTCGCCCTACCTGGCTCCTGAGCAGGTGCTGGAGATCGCCAGGGCGGGGGCGGCCGCCGGCTGCTCGGAGGCGCTGTTCACGCTGGGGGAGCGCCCCGAGGAGCGCTACCCGGTGGCTCGCGAGGCCCTGGCCGCCCTCGGCCACGACTCGACCGTCGGGTACCTGGCCGACAGCTGCCGGCTGGTGCTGGAAGAGACCGGGCTGCTGCCCCACGCCAACGCCGGCGCCCTGCTCCCGGACGAGCTGGCCACCCTGCGCCGGGTCTCGGCCAGCCAGGGCATGATGCTGGAGTCGCTGTCGGAGCGGCTCCACCAGCCGGGCGGCCCCCACGCCCGCTGCCAGACCAAGCTGCCGGCCCGCCGGCTGGCCACCCTGGAGGCGGCCGGGGAGCTGGCCATCCCGTTCACCACCGGGATCCTGGTCGGGATCGGCGAGACCCGGGCCGAGCGCCTGGAGGCGCTGGCCGCCATCGGCGCCGCCCACCGCCGCCACGGGCACGTCCAGGAGGTGATCGTCCAGAACTTCCGCCCCAAGCCGGGCACGGCCATGGCCGCCGCCGCCCCGCCGTCCCTCGAGGACTACCTGTGGACGATCGCGGCCGCCCGGGTGCTGCTCGACCCGGCCATCCACCTCCAGGCCCCGCCCAACCTCACCGAGGACTTCGGGGTGCTGCTGGAGGCGGGGATCGACGACTGGGGCGGCGTCTCGCCCGTCACCGCCGACCACGTCAACCCCGAGGCCCCCTGGCCGGCCCTTGAGCGCCTGCGCCAGGTCACCGAGGCCGCCGGCATGACCCTGGCCCCGCGGCTGACCATCTACCCCGAGCTGGCCGCCGACCCGCAGCACTGGCTCGACCCCGACCTGCGCTTCCCCGTCCTCGACCGCTCCGATTCCGAGTGCCTGGCCCGCGACGACCGCTGGGCCGCCGGCGACCACGAGCCCCCGCCCGTCCTGGTCGACCCGGCCCGCTTCCCCAGCAAGGCGACCGGGGGCCGGGTCGGGGAGGTGCTGGCCGGGGTGGCGGCCGGGCAGCAGCCGGGCGAGGAGGAGCTGGTCGCCCTGTTCGCGGCCAGGGGGCCGGAGGTGCGGGCGGTGGCCGAGGTCGCCGACGACCTGCGCCGCCAGGCCGTCGGGGACGTGGTCACCTTCGTCCGCAACCGCAACATCAACTACACCAACGTCTGCACCTTCCGCTGCCGCTTCTGCGCCTTCTCCAAGGGCCCGGCCAGCCTCAACCTGCGCGGCGCGCCCTACCTGCTCGGCCTGGACGAGGTGGCCCGGCGGGTGGTCGAGGCCGACGAGCGCGGGGCCACCGAGGTCACCCTCCAGGGCGGCATCCACCCCAGCTTCGACGGCGACTACTACCTGCACGTGGCCGAGGCCGTGCACGAGGCCGTGCCCGGCATGCACATCCACGGCTTCACCGCCCTTGAGGTCCACGAGGGGGCCAGGCGGCTGGGCGAGCCGCTCCGCGACTATCTGCTGCGACTCAAGGGGGCCGGCCTGGCCAGCCTGCCCGGGACCGCCGCCGAGATCCTGGACGACGAGGTCCGGGCCATCATCTGCCCCGACAAGGTGACCACCGAGGAGTGGCTGGAGGTCCACCGGGTGGCCCACTCGGTGGGGCTGCGCTCCAACATCACCATCATGTTCGGCCACGTCGAGTCGCCCCGGCACTGGGCCAGGCACCTGCTCCGGACCCGGGACCTCCAGGCCGAGACGGGCGGGTTCACCGAGTTCGTGCCCCTGCCGTTCGTGCACATGGCCGCCCCCATGTACCGCAAGCGCCAGTCCCGGCCCGGCCCGACCTTCCGCGAGGCGATCCTGATCCACGCCGTGGCCCGGATCGCCTACCGGGGGCTGATCGACAACATCCAGGTGTCGTGGGTCAAGATGGGCGCCGAGGGGGTCCGCCAGGCCCTGCTGGCCGGGGTCAACGACCTCGGCGGCACGCTGATGGACGAGAACATCAGCCGCGCCGCCGGGGCCGCCCACGGCCAGCTCATGGAGGAGGCCGAGTTCCGCTCGATCGTCGAGCCCCTGGGCCGCCGCCTGGAGCAGCGCACCACCCTCTACGGCCGCACCCGCACCGAAGCGGCGCCCGTTCCGGGCTAGCCCTGCTTGCGGGGGTGCTCCAGCACCACCAGGCCGCCGGCGCAGTCGCCGGTCTTGCGGCTGCCGCACAGGGCCAGGTGGAACTCGCGCACCCGGGCCGGGCCGTCCAGGGCGACGTGGAAGGCGCCGGGCACCGACCCGGGCGTGAACAGCGGCGTCACCTTGGCCGGGTCCCGGCCGTCGCGCCGCAGCTTCTCGGGCAGCCGGCGGTAGGCCTGCTCCGGCGACTCCCAGGTCACCTCGGCCTCCCCGTCGATCGCCTCCAGGCGGGCCCTGACCGCCTCCCGCTCGGCGGCGGCGGCGCCGACGGGCAGGAACACGCTGACGTCGGTGCTGGTCGTCCACTCCTTGGGCAGCAGCACCGAGGCGAGCACCCGCTTCTCGGCGATCACCGTCTCGACCCCGTCCATGCAGCCCGAGGACCCGCCGGCCTTGTCGGGCGGCTTCGGGCAGAGGGCCCGCTCCAGCGCCGGGAACTGCTCGGGGTCGTCCAGCCGGACCCGGAAGCTGTCGGGCAGCGCGGTTGCAGGGAGGTGCGCGGTGGCCGCTCCGGGCTTGTTCTTGTACAGCTCCTGCAGCCGGGCATGGGCGTCCGCCCGCGACTC
>OBLS010001285.1_pt1 | contig 10079 bp, 11 predicted proteins | sample 1519901 | NCBI WGS metagenome assembly OBLS01 (sample SAMEA3113585, study PRJEB22503) | soil metagenome
CCTCGTGTGCACGGTCTCGCGCCGAACCGCCGCGACCGCGCCGCGGATGCGTCGCCACCCGGCCGGCGGATCGCCCACTGACCCGGCGTCCAGGTCGACAGCCGGCTCGGTGTGGCCGGGGCTCCAGGACGGACCGATCGCGATGCCCGGCGATGCGCCGAGCGGACCGTGCGCGGGCATGACCGGCGCCCGGACCGCCCCCGCAACCGCGCCGGCCTCGTCGAACTGACGGGCGGCGAGCGAGACGACGTGCTCTACGGCCTCTTTCGCCTGGCTGCCGGTGGCCGTCACCTCGATCTGGTGTCCCGCCAGCGCGCCGAGTGTCGCGACGCGGCTCAGGCTCGACCCGGGCACCGCCGCCGAGCCGGTCGTCACGTTCCGCAGCTTCACTCGCGCGTCCAGCGTGCGGACCTCGGCCACCAGTCGGGCCGCCGGGCGAGCGTGCAGGCCGTGCACGTTGGCGACGACGAAGGCGCCGCGCGCGTCGGGCTCCTCGTCCTCATCCGGTGGCGAGGTCGACGCGACCGGCGGCTGCAGATGCGACTGCTTTCCGGCCAGCGCCGCGGCCGCCTCGGACTCGACCTCGTCGAGGCTGGCCCCGCCGGCGGCGGCCACCGTAGCTGCCACGAGTCCCTCGACCACCGGCGCCGCGCACAGGCGCACGCGTGCGGCAACGTCTGCGTCCAACAGGTCGAGCGCCAGCTCGGCGGAGAGGACCGCGCTGCCCAGGTCCATCAGCACGAGCACGCCGTCCGGGCCGTCGACCTCCTCGATCGCCTCCTTCACCCGGACGGCGTCGGTCCCGAACGTCGTCTCGTCGAGCCCCGCGGCAACCGCTGTGCCGACGGTGCGGCCGTGCAGCATTTCGGCCGCCAGGGCCACCGCGGCACGCGCGAGCGCCCGGCTGTGGGAGACGACGACGAGCCCGACCATGGCGCTATCTCAGGGCGTCTGCTGCGGCCCGAACGAGCAGCGCGATGCTGGTGGCGCCCGGATCCTGGTGGCCGACGCTGCGCTCGCCGAGGTACGAAGCTCGGCCCTTGCGGGCCAGCATCGGGATCGTCGCGTCACGGCCTCGTTCGGCGGCGAGGACCGCGGCGGCCAGTGCCGTGTCGAGGCCGGCACTCGAAGCCAACGCCTCGTCCAGCGCGTCCACGGCCGGTGCAAGGGCGTCGTACATCGTCTTGTCGCCGGCCTCGGCCTTCCCCCGAGCGACGACCCCGTCGAGGCCGGCCCGCAACCCGATGGCGAAGCCCTTGCCGTCCAGCTCGGTGACCTCACCCGCGGCGGTCCCGATGCGCAGGAACAGCGTCCCGAACAACGGACCGCTGGCTCCCCCGACCGTGCTCACCAGCGTCATGCCGACCTGCTTGAAGAGCGCCGCGGCGCTGGGCGGTGAGGCGCCGCCGTCCAGCGCCGCCACCACGGCCGTCATCCCACGGTCCATGTTCGTGCCGTGGTCGGCGTCGCCGATCGCGGCATCGAGCTGGGTGAGCTGCTCCTTGTTCTCCCCGATCAGAGCGGCGAACCCGCGAACCCAGGCCTGCAAGCCTGTAAGGGTGACGGCATCGGACATGGTCAGGCTCCCCACCGCAGCGCCGGCGTCTTCACCGGAGCATCCCAGAGAGCGAGCAGATCGTCGGTGGCCTTCACCAGCGTCACCGAACAGCCGGCCATCTCCAGCGACGTGATGTACGGCCCGACGAGCGACCGGGCGATCTCGACGCCGTGTCCACCCAGGATCGTCGCGACCTCGTTGTACATGAGGTACAGCTCGAGCAGCGGCGTGCCGCCCATCCCGTTGACGAACGCGATGACGGCGTCTCCGTCGGCGAAGGGCAGGTCCGCGACGATCGGCTCGACGAGCATCTCGGCGATCTCCCGGGCACTCGCCAACGGGACGCGCTTGCGCCCGGGCTCGCCGTGGATGCCGATGCCGATCTCCATCTCGTCGTCGCCCAGCTCGAACGTCGGCTTGCCGGCGGCGGGAACCGTGCACGACGTCAGCGCCATGCCCATGCTGCGTCCGTTGACGTTGACCAGCTTGGCGACCTCGGCCACCTCGGAGAGTGATCGCCCTTGCTCGGCGGCAGCACCGGCGATCTTCTCCAGGATCACCGTCACGCCGACGCCCCTCCGGCCCGCGGTGTAGAGGCTGTCCTGCACGGCCACGTCGTCGTCGGTCACGACCGAGACGACCTCGACACCGCTCTCCGCGGCCGCCAGCTCGGCGGCCATCTCGAAGTTCATGACGTCGCCGGTGTAGTTCTTCACGATGTGCAGGACGCCCGCGCCGCCGTCGACGTTTTTGGTGGCCTCGAGCATCTGGTCGGGAACGGGAGACGTGAACACCTCGCCGGCACAGGCGGCGTCGAGCATGCCCAGACCGACGAAGCCGCCGTGCAGAGGCTCGTGACCGGACCCGCCACCGGAGATCAGTCCGACCTTGCCCGGGACGGCAGCATCCGCCCGGTAGACGATCTTGTTGGCGTGGTCGATGCGAACCTCGGGGTGCGCCGCCTCGACACCGAGCAGCGCTTCCTTGACGACGTCGGCCGGGTCGTTGATCAGCTTCTTCATCGCACTGCCTCCGAGGGCGACGGTGCCGCGGCGGCCGGAACCGTTGCGGGCACCTGTGGTGTACGGGTCATGGCGACGTAGATCAGCGCTGCCACAATGCCAGCACAGATCTCGGCCGCCAGGTAGACCGGTGGCTGCCCCCACTCGACGTCGCCGCCCCACAGCTGCTGGACGAACATCGGGCCGAGTGTGCGTGCTGGGTTGATCGACGCGCCGGTGGCAGGAGCCACCGGGATGATGGCGGCGAACACGACCAGGCCGATCGCGATGCCGGCGAAGCCCGGGGCGGCGGCCCGGTGGATCACCCCGAACACCGTGAACACGAGGAGGTCGCTCAGGACCGCGGCTCGGGCCGATACCAGCTCGGACCTGCCGTGTTGCGGCTGGGCAACGTCTACCTCGACACCTTGGAGCTGCGCTCGCGGGCGGTGACGTGGTCCGAGGAGCTGCCCGCCGCACCGGCTTCGCGGTCCGTACCGGGGTGCTGCTCGCCGACGACGTCGTCGTCGTCCACCACGAGCCGCGTCCGGACGGCAGTCGGCAGATGCCCGAGGTGGGCATCGTGATCCCGTCGCACGCGAGTGCGTTGGGCAAGGCGCTGCTCGCCTTCCTTCCCGATGAGGCCGAACGACTGCTCGACACGGTCGCGCTGAGGAGCATGACCGGCGAGACCGTCACTGATCCGGTGGCGCTGCGCAAGCAGCTCGACGAGGTTCGCGTGTCCGGTGTGGCGTTCGAGTGCGACAAGGCTGTGCTCGGCGAGTCGAGTGCTGCGGCGACGGTGTTCGACACGAAGGGGCTGGCGGTGGGCGGCGTGGCGGTTGTCGTGCCCACCAACGAATGGCCGCTGGCCGACGCCGTCGTCGACGCTGTGCGCTCGACCGCGCGGACGATGTCGCGCGAACTCGGCGCGAATCAGTGGCCAGCAGCGACCGCAGACTCCTGAGAGGCCGTTTCAGGTTCCCCAACAAGGCACACTCAGCGGGACGTCACCGCTCAGAAGGGGCAGCTGGCGTTGTCGTCAACTGAACCGCCGGTGTCGCTGACCGGTCGCTCGTCCCGGATCGCTCGTGGCCCGACCGGCGGAACGACCTCGGGGTCGAGAACCGGTGGCGTGTCGGTCTGGTAGGCGTGACCGGTGGGTGCCGCCCAGGTGATGGTGCCGTCGCCTCCGCGGCGCCAGGTCCAGCCGCCCTCGGTCTTGGCGCGGTGGTGGTGGCGGCACAGCGGCGCCAGGTTCGCCTCGCTGGTATGACCCTGCGGGTACGGGACGCCGTGGTCGAGGTCGCAACGTCGGGCCGGCTGCCGGCAGCCGGGGAAGATGCACACCTGGTCGCGGGCGACGACGTGCCGATCGAGTACGGGTGGTGGTCGGTAGACGGTCGTGCCGTAGTCGAGCAGGGTGCCGGTCACCGGGTCGGTCAGGAGCCGGTGCCAGGTCGCGTCGGGATCGGCTGCGATACGTCGGGCGGCTGCAGCGGGAATCGGGCCGTAGCCGGCGAGCTCACCGGGGTGGTCGTCGACGCCGAGCAGCGTGGTGGCGGCGACGGTGACCTGGATGTGCGGCCCGTGCCTGCGGTGCCGGATCAGCCGCCGACCGGGCCGGTCGCCCGCGCTGAGCACGTTGGCGCACAGGTCGACGAGGGCGTCGATGCGGCGTGCCTCGACCGGCCTCGGGTCGTCTGGATCGGCAGACTGGGCGATGGCGTCTACCGCCGTGAAGACGGCCATGGCGTCCTCCGCCGGCAGCACCCCGACGATCTCGGCCATCCCGTCCGGGAGTGGGTACACGCTCAGGAACCGTTCCGCCACGGCCTTCTCGCGGCGCTTGGCCACGGCCTGGGGATCGGCCGCGGCGACCGCGCGGAGAAGGCTGCGGCGCAGCTCGGAGGCCGTCTGCGAACCTGCCCGTCGTAGCACCCGCTCCTCCACCGCCTGCCGGGTCTCGCTGTCGGACAGCCCGGTCGTGTGCTGGGCGATGGCCCTCGCCTTGGTCAGATCGATCCGCCCGTCGAGCAGCGCCTGCCGGGTCGCGGGCAGCCGATCGGCCAGATCCATGGCGAGCGCCAGCCTGACATCTGCGGCGCGGCGGGTGATCCGCAGCCGGGCGGCTATCTCGTCCGCGGCGAACTCACTAACCGCCCGGCCCGGCTCATCCGGGGCATACGGCCCCGGCCGACGGCGGGCGAACTCGGCGATCACGTCGGCCTGCATGGCCTGCGCCCAGGAGAGAAGGCGCTCCCATCCCGCCATCACCTCGAGGAGGTCATGGCTGGACAGCTCGGCGGGCGCGAACTGAACCAACGCGGCAGCCGAACTCGGTGCGGGCGACCTGTCGGCGACATCACCGGGGGTGGCCGCCCATGGAACCCGCTCTGTGCGGCGACCCGCGGCCGGGCGGCGACCCGCGGGCCGGTACCTGCCAGCCTGAAGTCTCACCGCACGATCCAGCGGACCGAGAGCCGGCCGCGTCGGCACCGGCAAGATCGACCGCAACCGTCCCAATGCCCTCGCATGAGCATCACCCGACGACACGCTGGACGGATCAGCCGATTCGAACATGCGTCCAGTTTCCCAGGCCCCACTGACAATCGACGGCCCTCGCTCTTTGTACATACGGGCAGGTCAGTCGTCCTGAACGCGGCTGATCGGACCTTCTCCGTCGGCGCGAGGCAGTCGGCCCATCGGGCAGCCGCCCCGTTGCAGGGGGCCGCTCAGGCGGTCGTTCTGTCGAGGTGCTGCAGCAGCTCGTGTGCCGCAAGTTCGATGTCCTTGTGGCGCCACTCGGAAGCTCGATACACGCAAGCGATCAAGCCGGTGCGATGGACGCGGCGGAAGTCGCCGTACACGAACGCATACCTGGCCTTGGTCTGCTCTGCGACGCCGTCGGTGAGCCCAAGGTGCCACTCGGCGTACTCGTCCCATGAATGTGCCTTCAGGAACGCGTTCTGGGAATCCGCCCGAGGCTGCACGTCGCCCCAGTCGCTGTCGAGGACGTACTGGCGAGAGTCGATGAGACGACGGGCACGGGCCACCGCGGCAGGGTTGAGCGAGTACGAGGCCATGCCGCATTCTCCCCCGACGCCGCTGCCGGCATGCCGGTCACGCGCCACGCAGCAGTACCAGAAACCGGCCAGGGCATCTGGGGTGGTCTCAACCCACAGGATCGACTCGCAGGGCTGGCGAAGTCGGCGTGATCTGCGCTCCCTTCATACGCCGGCTGGAAACGTCTCCGGCTCTCCGGTGTGAAAGGCTCGGGCCGGGAGCAGGAGCTGCAAAGCTCCGCCTTTCCACATGACTGAGCCAGTCCAGCTGCGTCCTGGATCACCTATTCGCAACCGCTGGCTTCTCCTCAGGCGAGTGCATCCTCGTCGCTGCATCGCGCTGACGCCGCGGACGGATCAGCGGTCACGAGCGCGGTTCGTGGCGGGCGTGCCGGGTAGGGAGGGTAATCGGCCTACGGAGGGAGCAGCCGATGAGACGCCACGGCTGGCATCGACTCGATGGAGTGTCATGGGTACGGGTGATGCTCGCGCCGGACATGCAGGACGGCGGTTCGCCGGAGGTGAGCCCCCAACCGGACGATCACGACGGCGTCGAGGACCAGGATGCAGAGCCGACGCTGAACGCACCTCCGGAAGGTCGGCCCTCTGGAGCCGGACCTCTCGGCACGGGCGCAGGCGGTCCTGGCAGCGGGGGTCAGGCCGATAGTCCCGATATCACCGACACCGACCTGGCACAGGCGGATGAGGAGAGTCGATGACCAATGCCCCCGCGCACCCTCGTCTCGGGTTCCGCGACGGTAGAACGGCAGAAGCCACAGGCACCGGCAGGCGGTCAATGGATGGATCGGGTGAAGTGGGGGTACCACGCAGCCAGCATGTGGCCATCCACCCGACTGTTCCGCCGATCCCCGAAGTCACCGTCGTCGTCGCCACCCGGAACCGCAGGGAGGAGGTTCTCCGAACCGTTCCACGCCACGAGGCACCGGTCGTGCTGGTAGACAACGGATCCTCCGACGGGACAGCTGCCGCCGTCCGGCGGCGGCTACCCAACGTCTCGGTCGTCGAACTGCGCCGTAATGCCGGCGCGCGGGCGAGGACCATCGGTGCCGAGCTCGCCCGGACACCGTTGGTCGCTTTCGCTGACGACGACTCCTGGTGGGCACCAGGCGCACTGCAGTCTGCGCAGCGGATCATGCGCGACCATCCACGGCTCGCCGTGCTGGCGGCCCAGATCCGGACCATGCCTGGTCAGGATATAGACCCTATTTGCGAGTGCATGGCGCAGTCGGCGTTAGGCCGTGAACCGGACCTCCCCGGTCCCTCTGTTCTGGGATTCGTGGCGTGCGCCGCCATCCTGCGGCGCGATGCCTTCCTGGCGGTCGGTGGCTTTGACGACGTCGTTCGCTTCCCCGGCGAGGAAGAACGTGTCGCCCTCGACATCGCTGCAGCCGGACTCGGACTGGCCTACGTGGCAGAAGTCGTCGCCCATCACCAGCCCTCGCCACGGCGGGAGAAAGCGTGGCTTCGCCGGGCCGGGGTGACCCGCAGCCGGCTTCTGACCGCCTCCATGCGCCGGCCATGGCTAGACCTACGGCACGAGGCGCTGACGGCGCTCCGCAACGGGCCCAGCGGCTGCTATGGGCTGCTCACCGCCCTGCCTCGGCTCCCTGTGGCACTCCGCCGCCGCTCTCTTGCACCCGACCTCGCCGAGGTGCTCGCCGGATTCCGACGATCAGCCGGTTTCAGCGGCCAACCCGCAGGCAGCTGCTGAGCCCGCGCCGGCGGCAGACGGCGGTCGCGAACTCGGTTCAGTGCGCAGGGCCTACCCCTGGCTCGCGCAAGGCTTACCTGGCGCGACGGTCACCTGTTGGGCGGCGCCATGCTGATGTCGGCCAACGCCGACCGGGGGTCACGGGTGACGGCCAGGTCGCCCAGGGAGACGAAGCCGATTGCCTCACCGGTGTCGTTGATCACCGGAAGGCGCCGTACAGCCCGCTCACGCATGACTCGGATCACCTCGTCGACCGGCGTGTCGGGATGAGCGGCCACCAGGTCAGTGCTGCACACGTGGCCCACCATGGTTGTGCTCGGGTCCATTCCCCCGGCGAGAACCCGCACCACCAGGTCCCGGTCGGTGACCAGGCCTGCCACCTTGCCGTCCTCCGTGACCAGCACGTCGCCGATGTCGTTGTCGCGCATCGTCTCGGCCGCCGTGCTGACCGGGGCCGTGGACGAGACGCTGATCGGCATTGTGGTCATCACATCGGACACGGTCTGGGCTGCCATCACTCCTCCTCGAGGGTCGTCGTCCCCCAGGTGCCCTCTCTGCCTGCGTACCCACCGCGGCGATGAGCAACCCCGCTGGCTCCGGCCGCCGCGTTTACGGGTCCCACTACCGGGTAGCCATCGCCGGGTCGGACGCCTTACGAACGCCGGCGGAGATGACGTGCAACCCAACACAGAGACGCAGGATCGCAAGGTCCATCACCAGGTGTTTCTGGGCATCTATCTCAACGACCACCTGGCCGGCGCGACAGTTGGAGTCGAGCTCGCCCGCAGGCTGGCCAAGTCTCAGCACGGCTCGGAGAACGGCGAGACGCTCTCCGAACTCGCCGACGCGATCGCCCGGGACCGAGGCGAGCTGCTGGACATGATGGCCGATCTCGACGTTCCGATCCGGCGGTACAAGGTCATCACTGCCTGGATCGCCGAGAAAGGCGGGCGGCTCAAGCTCAACGGCCGGCTGCTCAACCGGTCCCCGCTCAGCACGCTTGTCGAGCTCGAGGTGCTGCGGCTCGGCGTCGAAGGCAAGGCGGCGATGTGGCGCACACTACGCGCCGTCGCCGCCTCTCAAGGCGAACCCCAGACCACCCGTCTCGACCGCCTGACAGCCAACGCACGCCGACAGTCGGACACATTGGAGAACCTGCGGATGCGCTCGGCCGCCAGCATTCTCGGACTGCCCGTCACCACCTGACGCGGCGATCGCTCCAACCCCCGGCGCCACCGTGGCGATCGCTGCCGGTTCGTCGGCGACGACGGCGGGTGCCCAGCGTCGCGCCGACACCGGCCGCCGCAGCACCCGCGGCAGCAGTGAGCGCGCCGCGGTGCCATGACATCCACAGCTGAGGGCTACGGGTCTTGGCGCGCCGGTCGAAACGGCCGTGTGCGCCGAAGTCCTGGCTGGGCTCGTCGTCCATCGGACTCCAGAGGTTCGCCGGTCGGCCCGGATCCTGCGGCTCCCCGGTCTGCTGCGACTCGTAGCCCGTCCAGGCCAGATACCGGTCGAGCAGCCCGGCGGCGAACTTGTTGGCGATCAGCGTTCCGACTGTCGGCAGCCCCAACCCAGTACTCCCCCCGGGACGGGTGGTCGGCTGCGTAGACGACGGCCCTCGCCGCCACCTCGGGCTGGAAGATGGGCGGCACCGGCTGCGCCCGGCGCGGCATCCGCGACAGGCCCAGTCGAACTGAGGTGTGTTGAGCGCCGGTAGCTGCACCATCGTCGTCCGCACCCTGGACCCGTCATGGAGCAGCTCGCAGCGCAGCGACTCGTGGAAGCCTTGAATCGCATGCTTGGCGCCGCAGTAGGCCGACTGCGAACAGCCGTGCTGTCGCCCGGCCGATTCCAGCGCTGGCGCCCGTCACGACGACCACGCGCGCCGCCTTCATGGCTCGGATCCAGCTGCTGGATCTTGTGGCGGTTCCCTTTCGGCGGGCCTGTCGACCGGCCGTTCCGCAGCGAGACGCGTCATGGAGGAACCACTACCCATCGCCGGTGGCGGCAAGCGAAGGCCAGACCGGCCCAGTAGCTCGAGCGGCTTGCGTCAGGAAGGGCCGGTTTCAGGCGACGAGTGCGACGTCGACCCGCTTGGTCGCCGTCAGCCTGCCCCGGGCGGCGCCCACATAGGTGCCCGAGGTCGGGGCCACGTCCGCGTAGTCCCTGCCGGTGGCGACTGTCAGGTAGTCGTTGCCGGCCCGGCACCCGTTGCACGGGTCGAATGCGAGGGCGCGGGCACCCGCGGGATCGGGCACGACGACCTCGACCCACGCGTGAGTACCGCCCTCCCCGAGCAGGTGCCCGGAGACGTACCGAGCCGGCAACGCGGCGGCTCGACAGAGCGCGATCATCACGTGCGCGGAGTCCTGGCAGACCCCGCGGCCGCCGGCGAGCGCTTGGGCGGCGGTCGTGGCGACGGAGGTCACGGCGCGCTCGTACGTGATCGCCTCGTGTACATACGCGCAGAAGCGCTCGGCGGTCGCCGTCGCGTCTCGGTCCGCGATCGTCGCTGCAAGATGCCGGATCGTGGCGTCGGCGGCGGTCAAGCGGGTGGGGCGTAGCAGTCGAGGATCGGTGCGGGCGGCTGAAGGCAGCAGCACGTCGGCCACCGGCCCGGCCCGCTCCACGACTGCGGTCACCACGAACTCGACCTCGTCGGCCACCAGCGGCACACGAGCCCGGGTAACGGTGTTGCCTTCGCGGTTGCGGCGGGTCGT
>OBLS010001286.1_pt1 | contig 10075 bp, 10 predicted proteins | sample 1519901 | NCBI WGS metagenome assembly OBLS01 (sample SAMEA3113585, study PRJEB22503) | soil metagenome
CCACCGGAGGGCTTCGCGGCGGTGGAGCCGCGGCCGGCGACCGCGGTCTTCCGCCGCCGCGAGACCGGGACCTATGGCGAGGCGCCCTACGTGGAGGAGTGGAAGCCGCTGCCGCCGCGGCTGCACGACTTCGTCGAGGTCGACCGGCCGGCGCCACGCGGCCGCTTCGCGATCGGCGTCCGCGAGGTGTCGGGCCCCGACGGGACGCCGCTGACCGGGCTCGACCTCGCGGAGGCGCGCGCGTACGCGGCCGCTGCGGGCGCGCGCCTGCCGACGGAGGACGAGTGGCAGGTCGCCGCCGAGGCCGGCGCACTCCAGCGCCTCGAGCCGCTCGTCTGGAACTGGACCGAGAGCGAGCACTCTGACGGCCGCACGCGCTTCGCGATCCTCAAGGGCGGTGCCGCCTTCGCCGCCGAGGGCTCCGACTGGTACGTCGACGGCGGCCCACAGGAGGCGCGGTACTCGCTGAAGCTCCTGCTGCTCGGCGCGGGCATGAGCCGGTCGCCCCACATCGGCTTCCGGCTCGCGGTGGATCTGCCGTGAGCGGCGAGCCGCGCGGCGCGCTCGCGGGGATCCGGGTCGTGGAGGCGGCGACGCTCTTCGCGGCCCCGCTCGCGGCGATGCTCCTCGGCGACTACGGCGCCGACGTGATCAAGATCGAGCATCCGCAGCGGGTCGACCCGGCGCGGGGGCACGGTCCGAGCAAGGACGGGATCGGGCTCTGGTTCAAGACGCTCGCGCGCAACAAGCGGCTGGTGACGCTCGATCTCTCCAAGCCGGCCGGCGCCGAGCTCTTCCTCCAGCTCGCCGAGGGCTCCGACGTCGTGCTCGAGAACTTCCGGCCGGGCACGCTCGAGCGCTGGGGCGTCGGCCCGGACGAGCTCGCCGCCGTCAACCCGCGCGTTGTGGTCGCGCGCGTCAGCGGCTTCGGCCAGACCGGTCCGTATGCGGGCCGTGCCGGCTTCGGGACGCTCGCGGAGGCGATGAGCGGCTTCGCGGCCCTCAACGGCGAGCCCGACGGCGGGCCGCTGCTACCGCCGCTCGCGCTGGCCGACGGTGTCACGGCGCTCGCAACAGCGTTCGCGATCATGGCCGCGCTCCGAGCGCGGGAGGAGACGGGCCGGGGGCAAGTGGTGGACACGTCGCTCGTCGAGCCGCTGCTGACGCTGCTCGGCCCCCAGCTGACCGCCTACGACCTGCTCGGCGAGCTGCAGCCCCGCACGGGCAACCGCTCCAGCCACAACGCGCCGAGGAACCTCTACCGCACGGCTGACGGCTCGTGGGTGGCGGTCTCCTCGAGCGCCACGTCGATCGCCGCCCGCGTGCTCAACCTCGTCGGCAGGGGCGACCTCGCCGAGCAGCCGTGGTTCGCCACCGGCTCGGGCCGGGCGGAGCACGTCGACGAGCTCGACGAGGCTGTCGCTGCCTGGGTCGGCGACCGCGATCGCAACGCCGTCATGGCTGCCTTCGCGGAGGCCGGCGCGGCGATTGCGCCTGTCTACGACGCCCGCGACGTCCTCGACGACCCACAGCTGGCGGCTCTGGGCTCGATCAGCACCGTCGACGACCGGCAGCTCGGGCCGCTGAAGATGCCGAACGTGATCAGCCGGCTCTCGGACACCCCGGGCCGGATCCGGCACACGGGCGGACGCCACGGCTGTGACAACGAGGAGGTCTACGCGGAGCTCGGGCTCAAGCCGGCCGAGCTCGCGCTCCTGCGCGAGGAGCGGGTGATCTGATCGCCCCGCCGCTCACCTGGCTCTACGTTCCTGCCGACCGCCCCGATCGCGTCGAGAAGGCGATCGCCTCCGCGGCGCACGCCGTCATCGTCGACCTCGAGGACGGCGTCGCTCCCCGCGCGAAGGCGGAGGCGCGCTCGAACCTCGCCGCGCTGCTCGCGCAGCGGCGCGCCAAGCCCGTCTACGTCCGCGTCAACCCGGGCGACGCCGCCGATCTGGAGGCGGTCGCGCACCTCGCGCTCAGCGGCATCCTCGTCCCCAAGGTGGCGCGGCCCGAGGACGTGCCGGCAACGCGGCATCCCGTTCACTGCCTGATCGAGTCCGCGGCCGGGCTCGAGGCCGCGTACGCGATCGCAGGCACGCACGGCGTTGCCGGCATCTCACTGGGCGAGGCCGATCTCCGCTCCGAGACGGGAGCGCTCGAAGCCGGGCTCGACTGGGCCCGCGGCCGGATCGTGAACGCCGCGGTGGCTGCAGGCCTGCCGCGGCCACCGCAGTCGGTCTACCCGCACGTGCGCGACGACGAGGGCCTCGCACGCTCGTGCGCCCGGGGCCGCGAGCTCGGCCACCTCGGCCGCGCTGCGATTCATCCGACGCAGCTCTCCGTGATCGAGCAGGCCTACCTGCCGACGCAGAGCGAGCTTGAGCGCGCGCGGGAGACGCTCGCCCGTCTCGAGGATGCGTCCGTGGTGACCCTCGGCGGCGGCGAGTTCGTCGACGCCGCGATGCTCGGCGCGGCGCGTCAGGTCGTCGCGCTGGCAGACGCCTACGGCACGTCTGCCTAGCACCTCGCCGCGGCCAGACCCACGGCCCGATCCGCCAACGTCCGCTTCAGACCGGTCCGGGGACTGTCCCCGGACCGGTCCCGCGCGGACGTGTCCCAACAGCAACTCTTTCGCAACACTTTGTCCACACCTGACGTAGCCGCTGAGCGGCATCGCGCTCGGAGGCGGCTACCCCGCCCGGCGGCGCAGCTCCTCTTCCACGGTCTCGAGCTCGATCCCGCGCGCGGCGAGCAGGGCGTAGGCGTGGAAGATCACGTCCGCGACCTCCTCGACGACTCGCTCGTTCGGCTCGCCTGCTCCCGCCAGCGCAGCTTCGAGCCCTTCCTCGCCGATCTTGCGCGCGGCGAGCGCCGGGTCGTCGAGCAGCGAGACGACGTAGGAGCCGGCGGGCCGCTCGCGCGCCCGCTCGTGGATCCGCCGCCAGAGCCACGGCGCGAAGCAGGACTCGGCGCCGGTGTGGCAGGGCGGCCCGGCCGGCCGCACGCGCAGCAGGATCGCATCACCGTCGCAGTCGTCCCGCAGCTCCTCGACGGCGAGCGTGTTGCCCGACGTCGCGCCCTTGTGCCAGAGCTCCTGCCGGGAACGGCTCCAGAACCATGCTTCGCCGGACTCCCGCGTGCGCCGCAGCGCCTCCGGGTCCATCCAGGCGAGCATGAGCACCCGCCCGGTCTCGGCGTCCTGCACGATCGCAGGCGTCAGCTCCGGACGTTCCATCCCGCTGCCCTCAACTCGGCCTTCAGCTCGGGCAGGCGCTCGGGCCGCTCGTGCACGATCGATGCGATCAGCGCGGCCTCGGCGCCTGCCGAGAACGCGTCTGCGAGATGCCGTGTCTCGCCGGCGCCGCCGGAGGCGATCACCGGCACGCGGACGGCGTCCGTGACCGACCGCGTCAACTCGAGGTCATAGCCTGCGCGCGTGCCGTCCGCGTCGATCGACGTGAGCAGGATCTCGCCGGCGCCACGCTCGGCTGCGCTGCCCGCCCAATCGACCGCGTCGAGCCCGCGCGGCGTGCGGCCGCCGTCGGTGACGACCTCCCCGGCGCGCGCGTCGATCGCACAGACGACGGCTTGGGCCCCGAACTCGTCGGCGAGCGAGCCGAGGATCCGGGGATCGTCGACCGCGGCCCGGTTGACGGCGACCTTGTCGGCGCCGGCACGTAGGAGCGAGCGAGCGTCCTCGAGCCGCGAGACACCGCCGCCGACCGTGAACGGGATCGTCAGCTGCTCCGCCGCCCGCTCGACGAGCTCCAGCGTCGGCCGGCGCCCTTCGACCGTGGCCGTGATGTCGAGGAAGACGAGCTCGTCCGCTCCGAGCTCCGAGTAGCGCGTCGCCAGCTCCACCGGATCGCCGACGTCGCGCAGCGACTCGAAGCGGATGCCCTTGACAACCCGCCCGCCGGCGACGTCGAGGCAGGGGATCACGCGCTTCTTGACCACCGCAGCGCGTTCTCGAGCACACGCGCCCCCGCGGCGCCGCTTCGCTCGGGATGGAACTGCACGGCCGCGAGCGGCCCGGACTCGACGGCGGCGACGATGGTGCCGTCGTGCTCGACCTCGGCGACTCCGACCGCACCCGCGGGCTCGGCCGCGTAGCTGTGGGCGAAGTAGACGTCGCTGCCGTCGAGCCCTTCGAGGAGCGCCGACGGCCGCGTCAGCGCAAGCGCGTTCCAGCCCATGTGCGGCACACGGCGCGCACGCAGGCGTCGTACCCGCCCGGGCAGCAGTCCCAGGCCACAGCCGCCCTCGTCGCTCTGCTCGAACAGCAGCTGCATGCCGACGCAGATCCCGAACAGCGGCCGAGCGGCGGCTGCGCGCTCCCGCAGCGTCGCCTCGAGCGGCTCGAGACCTCGCGCGGCGCTCTCCAGGTGTCCGACTCCCGCGATCACGACGAGCGGCGCCTCGCGCACGGACGCCGGATCGGTCGCGATCTCCGGCGCTGCGCCCGCCCGCTCGAGCGCCGCGCAGACGCTCCTGAGGTTGCCCGCGCCGTAGTCGGCCAGGACGACCTTCATGCGAGTCCCTTCGTCGAGCGCACGCCCGCGCCGCCGAAGGCGCACGCCTGCCGCAGCGCCTGTCCGAGCGCCTTGAAGGCCGCCTCCGCGACGTGGTGGTCGTCAACGCCCGTGGCAGAGAGGTGGAGCGTGATCCCGCTCTGCATCGCGAACCGCTCGAGCGCGTGGGGGAGGAGAGACGGTGCGAGGCCTCCGATCCGCTCGCCGGCGAATGCGAGGGCGATCTCGGCATGTGGCCTGCGGACGAGGTCGACGGCCGCCGTGGCGAGCGCCTCGTCCATTGGCACGGACGCGGAGCCGTAGCGGGCGACCCCGGCGCGATCTCCGAGCGCCGCATCGAGCGCCTGGCCGAGCCCGGCGAGCACGTCCTCGACGGTGTGGTGCTCGTCGACCTCGAGGTCGCCGGCGGCGGCCAGCTCGAGGTCGAGCCCGCCGTGGAACGTCAGGAGCGTGAGCAGGTGGTCGAGGAAGCCGATCCCGGTCGTCACCCGGCTGCGACCGCGGCCGTCGAGGTCGAGCACGATCCGCAGCGCCGTCTCGGTGCTCGTGCGGGTGACCTGCGCGCTTCGTCCGGGCGCCGGGCCGGGTGAGGCGCCGAGCGCCTCGAGCACGAGGTCGTTCTCGGGCGGGCGCCGCAGCGAGATCCGGATCCCCTCGGCGAACGCTCGAACGACCAGGCCTGCCTCCTCGAGCCGCTCGCCCAGCGGCTCGTCGGTCTGCACCCAGACGAAGTTGCCGTGCCCCTCCGGGCAGTCGAGGCCCGCGGCGACGAGCGCACGACGCACACGCTCGCGCTCGGCGACGGTCGCCTCCACGTCGAGGCTCGGCTGCCGCAGCGCCGCCGCCGCGATCCGCGCCGCCGGTGCGGAAACGCTCGCCGGCGGGCGACGGCGTTCGAGCTCCGCCGCGGTCTCCGGTGCCGCGACGGCATAGCCGACCCGCAGCGCGGCGAGGCCGAAGGCCTTGGAGAGCGTCCGCAGCACGATCACGTTCGGCAGCTCGGCGACGAGCGGCACACAGGTGACGCCCGCGAACTCCCAATACGCCTCGTCGACGACGACGGCCGCATCCGGGCGCGCGCGCGCGACGACGGCGATCTCCTCCACGGGGCGCAGCTGGCCGGTCGGATTGTTCGGGTTGCACACCCAGATCAGGTCGGCGCCCTCCGCGTCTTCGACGACGTCGGCGCCCTGCAGCTGCGAGACGATCCGGTACATGCCGTAGGTCGGCGGTGAGATCGCCGCCCGGCGACCGGGAGCGAGATACGTCTGCGCACAGAGAGCGATCAGCTCGTCCGCGCCGGCGCCGGGAACGATCTGCTCGGGCGCGACACCCGCGTAGGCGGCCGCCGCCGCCCGAAGCTCCCGGAAGGTGCCGTCCGGGTAGTCGCTCAGCCGGGCGAAGCTCTGCGCGAGCGGCACCTGCGGCACGCCAGGTAGCGGCGGCGTGTTCTGGTCGAAGCGGAGCACCTGCTCCGACCGGAGCCCGTGCCGCTCGGCCACCTCCGTGGACGAGGGGGCCCACACGTAGGCGCGGTAGTCCGCCGGTAGCGGGTTCGGCCTCACCACGCTTCCAGTGCCGCGGCATGCCGCGGCAGCCCCTCGACGCGTGCGAGCGGCAGCGCGATCTCCCGGGCCCGGTCGAGGGAGTCCGCCCGAACGAACTGCACCGGCTTCAGGAAGCTCTCCAGCCCGAGGCCGCCCGCGCCCTTCGCGAGCCCGCTCGTCGGCAGCACGTGCGTCGCCCCGGCGGCGTAGTCGCCGACGACCGCCGAGGTGCGGATGAAGACGGTCCCCGCGTTCCGCACCCGCGCTGCGGCGGCCTCGGCCTCCTCGAGCCAGAGCTCGAGGTGCTCGGGCGCATACGCATCGGAGCGCGCGAGGGCGTCGTCCACGTCCGCGAGGCGCTCCACGCGCACGTTCGGCTCGGCCGCGACCAGCGCGGCTACCTCCGCCGCCAGCCTATCGTCGAGCGCGAGCAGGATTGCCTCGCTGTCAGGGCCGTGCTCCGCCTGAGCGAGCAGGTCGGCGGCGCACCGACGGGCGTCCGCGGTTCCGTCCGCGATCACGACGACCTCGCTCGGCCCTGCGGGTAGGTCGATCGCGCACGCGCTCGAGACCAGCAACTTCGCGGCGGTGACCCAGCGGTTCCCCGGACCCACGATCTTGTCGACCGGCGGAATCGTCTCCGTCCCGTACGCCAGCGCTGCGATCGCCTGCGCGCCCCCGACCGCGTACACCTCGTCGACTCCGAGCTCCCGGGCGACGGCCAGCGTCGCTTCGGCGGGTCGAGGCGTGGCGACCGCGATCCGCGCCACTCCTGCGACGCGGGCGGGTACCGTGGCCATCACGAGCGACGACGGATAGGCAGCCCGTCCGCCCGGGACGTAGATCCCGACCGAGGAGAGCGGCAGCCAGCGTCGCTCGGAGTGGACACCCGGCACGGCCTCGACCGAGGCGTCGGTGGGTCGCTGCGCCCGCGCGAACGTCTCCACCGCATCGGCGAGCGCCCTCACGGAAGCGAGGACGTCGTCGTCGAGCCGGGCCGTCTCCAGCGCCTCCTTCGGCACGCGGAGCGCCGCCCGCTCGCCGTCGAGCCGCTCGGTCCAGTCGAGCAGCCCTTCGTCGCCGCGCGTGCGCACGTCCGCGACGATCTCGGCGACGCGGGGGAGCACCTCCTCCAGGTCCGAGCCCCTCACGCGACGAGCCGCTCGACAGGCAGGACGAGGATGGACGACGCGCCGGCGGCCTTCAGCGGCGAGAGCAGCTCCCAGACGTCGTCCGCCTCGACAACCGCGTGCACGGCGATCTGCCCGGGTGTCGCGAGGTCGATCACCGACGGTGCACCCATCCCGGGGAGCAGCGAGCGGATCTCGTCGAGCGCCGTCGTGGGCGCGTTCAGCATCAGATAGCGGCGGCGACGGGCGGCGACGACGCCGGAGATCATCAGCTCCAGTCGACCCACGAGCTCCGAGCGCCGCTCGAGCGCCGCCTCATTGGCGACCAGCACGGCCTGCGACTCGAGTAGGGCGCCGAGCAGCCGCAGCCCGTTCGCGCTCGCCGTCGAGCCGGTCGAGACGAGGTCGACGATCGCGTCCGACAGTCCGAGCCGGGGCGCCGCCTCGACCGAGCCGGACACCGGCACGAGCTCCGCGTCGATCCCCAGCCGCTCCAGCGACGTACGCGTGGAGACCGGATAGGCCGTCGCGACGCGCAGCCGCTCCAGGTCGCGTAGCTTTGTCTGCGGCGCATCCGTCGGCACCGCCGCCTGCAGCGTGCAGCGCGCGAAGCCGAGCTCCGCGAGTGTCACCACGTCCGCGGCCGCTTCGACGACGAGATTCGCGCCGGTGATCCCGAGGTCGACGACGCCGTCCTGGACGTATTCCGGGACGTCGCCCGCACGCACGAGCAGCAGGTCGACCGGAGCGTTCGCGCAGGGGACGAGCAGCGAGCGGTCCGTGATCTCGAAGCTGAGGCCGGCGTCGGCGCAGAGGCGCAGGGCAGGCTCTGCCATCCGCCCCTTCGAGGGGACGGCGAGCGTGAGCCGGCCGTCGGAGCCGGCGCGGGTGAAGCCGTTTCGCTCCACTAGCGCCGCCGCCGCTGCGCGTGGACGCGGTCGAGTGCCGTCCGGTAGCCGCCCGTGCCGTTTCGAAGCCACTGCGCGACCCGCGTCACCGTCGCCGTGCTCGTCGGGACGCGCCCGGCGATCTCGAGGTACGGCACGTGCTCTTCCAGCAGCCGCGCCGTCTGCCAGCGATGGGTGAGCGCCTCCAGCTCGGGCAGGGTGCACAGGTCGCGCAGGAACCGCCGTGCCTCGTCCCGCGTCTTCAGCGTCAGCACGGCGTCCGCCAGGTCGTCCAGCCCGGGGATCTGCTCGACCTCGCGTGTCGACGTGATCTTCATTGTTCGATGCTAACATGCTAATGTGCTAGCACGCAAGCAGGTGTTCATCGTCTACCCCGCGATCGATGTCCTCGAGGGCCGGGTCGTGCGCCTCGAAGAGGGCCGCCGCGAGCGGATCACGCTCGACGGAGGCGATCCGGCCGCGGCTGCCGAGCGCTTCGCTGCCGAAGGTGCGGCCTGGCTCCACCTCGTCGACCTCGACGGCGCCTTCTCCGGCCGGCCGGACCTCAGCCTGGTCGAGCGGATCGCCCGCGTGGGCGTCCCGGTCCAGGTCGGCGGCGGCTACCGCAGCCTCGAGCTGATCGAGGGCGCCCTCTCGGCCGGCGCAGCGCGGGTTCTGCTGGGGACGGCAGCGCTCGACCGCGTCTTTCTCGGTGCGGCCGTCGCCCGCTTTGGCGCCGCTCCGCTCGCCGTCGCCGTCGACGCGCGCGACGGCCTCGTGACTGTGAAGGGCTGGACGGAGGGGTCGACCCTCGGCGCCGCCGAGCTCGGGCGGCGCTGCGCGGCAGCGGGAATCGAGCGCCTGCTCGTGACGAGCACCGGGCGGGACGGAACACTCGCAGGGCCGGATCTCGGGCTGCTCGAGGAGCTGCGGGCCGTCGGTCTGCCCGTGATCGCCGCGGGCGGCGTCGCGACGCTCGACGACGTGCGCGCGGTGCGCACGCTCGGCTGCGAGGGCGTGGTGACGGGGAGCGCACTCTGGCTCGGTCGCTTCAGCGCCGCTGACGCGTTTGCGCTCCAAGTGTGACGTTGCGCCGTCCGCCCAATGCTTTACACTGGAAAGCGAGTGGCGCCTGCGACCGTACTTGTCAAGCGGATTCCGGCCTTCGCGGCCATCTTTGTCGCGCGCCCTCGACTGCGCTAGCCGGCCACCCGTCCTCTCGCCTCCCCGGTCAAGCGCACACCACACAGGCGAGAGGGACAGCGAGGGAGCACACAAAGTGAGAGCGGTCGGCCTCTACGATCCTGCCTACGAGCACGACGCGTGCGGCGTCGCCTTCGTCGCGCGGCTGGACGGCGTCGCGAGCCACGAGACGCTCGTGCGGGCCGCGACGGCCCTCGCCAACCTCGAGCACCGCGGTGCCGAGGGAGCCGACGCCGGCACCGGCGACGGCGCGGGAATGACGCTGCAGCTGCCGGACGAGCTCTTCCGCGCCGAGATCGGTCCGTCGCTGCCGCCGCTCGGATCCTACGGGGTCGGGGTCTGCTTCCTCCCGCGTGAAGCAGCACGTCTCGCGGAGCTCGAGCGGCTCTTGAACCAGACGGTCGAGGCCGAGGGGCAGCGGGTTGTTGCCTGGCGCGACGTCCCCGTCGACCTGCGCCACTGCGGGCCGGCCGCCGCCGCGACGGCTCCACTCGTGCGGCAGCTCGTCGTCGCGGCTGCCCCGGCGCTCGACCTCGACGCATTCGAGCGCAAGCTGTACGTGATCCGCCGCGTCGCCGAGTTGACCGCCGGCCCCGACCTCGTGATCCCGAGCTTCTCCGCCCGCACCGTCGTCTACAAGGGAATGCTGACGGCGCCTCAGCTGCCGGCCTACTACCCGGACCTGCGGGACGAGCGCGCGGCATCGGCGCTCGCGCTCGTCCACTCCCGCTACTCGACGAACACCTTCCCGAGCTGGGAGCTCGCCCACCCGT
>OBLS010001287.1_pt1 | contig 10069 bp, 6 predicted proteins | sample 1519901 | NCBI WGS metagenome assembly OBLS01 (sample SAMEA3113585, study PRJEB22503) | soil metagenome
GTTCGTGTGGCCGACATATTGAAAAGTCCACGCGACTCTTGCCGCTAGTGCACCAAAGGTATCATCGTAGACTACAACTTGCAGCTTATCTGAAACTCCAATACTCTCCAGAATATCCACTATTCCCTCAGGAGAATCCTTTGACAAGACCTGCGCTAAGGGCATCGAAACTGCAGTAGGAATATGTCCCTGTTTATATTCTTCTTCCTTGCGAACATCCACTACTCGAGCTGCCTTCTTACGAATTAGAGTACGTAGGATATCAATGTCGCATACAATTGGTAGTTCGTAGTTCTCAGCACCAACGATGGTAGAATCAGCTGCCTTTTTTTCCGTTGCTGCATTCGAAGTATGTATATTATTCATTTGAATGAGTTAAGCTGCGCATTCTCCCCTTGCAGTCTTAGCTGTAAACTTTACATCATTACCGTAATCTTTGTATAGTTCAGGTTCATTTTCAATTGATGGAAGCTGTGTAACTCCTAAGAGTAGTCGTTTCATATCTTCGATATTTCTGATATCGCCTGTTCCTTCTCCGTTCATAATTCTATTTATCCATTGGTTAAGTGTCTGACCGTCATGTTTTTCGTTCTTGTATGTTTTGATTATTTCCTTGATAGTGTCTATTACTCTCCTTGCGGGCACACGCATGATTGCCTTGCCAAGATTGCCCTGTTCTCCAGCACTCCCACCAAATAGCATAGTATAGGTTGGAGCCATAGCATTTCCGATTCTTGATGCACCGCCAAAGAATCCTATAGTTGCAATTTCATGCTGTCCACATGAATTAGGACAACCACTAATCTTGATCGTTGAATCTCTGAGGTCCTCATCGGCGTCAAATCCTAACTCTATGAATTTTCTTTGTACCTCTTTTGCTAGTCTGTGAGAGTTGGTTATCGCTAGGTTACATGAAGTTGTTCCAGAACACCCCACCGCGGACGTAATAGTTAATGCTCCTGGACTTCCTAGTCCAATGGACATGAGCCTTTCATAAAACTCCCGCAAGTCCTCACCCTTAATGTACCGAATTGCAAAATTTTGCTGTGGTGTATTTCTAGCCGCACCTTCAGTGGATAGCTCCCGAATCGCTCCAGCTAATATTCGTAACTGGTTAGCCGTGATATCACCTGCCTCGAGTGTTACAAACACTGTGAAATAGCCTGCTTGTTTCTGAGGTACAACATTGGTATGAACCCATCGCTCATACTTTGAACCTTCGGGAGTTATGTGATCATTTAAAACCGGCAATTTTGTCAGAGAATGTGACGACATAGTCTCTGCAGGCAGGTTGGGACCATCATTGTCTTTCACATCAAAGAGCTTGGCTGTGGAGACGGCAGTAGTCATTTCGACTATGGACCGCTCCTTTAACACCATTTTCTGGAATTTTTCCCATCCCATTTCATGCACTAAATATCGCATTCTATTTCTCGCCATATTTTCCCGATTGCCATGTCTATCAAATAACCTAATAGCGGCCATACATGTTGGGAGTATCCTTTCTTCAGGTGTGAAATCCTCTAGCGAATGACCTATAAAGGAGGCAGCTCCAAGCCCTCCACCTAGATATATTCTAAATCCTCTTCTTTCATCTTTTATCACTGGAGTCAATCCAATATCTGCAATTCTTACCAGTCCATGATCTTCACAGCATGCAAAATTAATCTTAAACTTACGTGGGAGATTCTGACACATAGGATTTCTGATAAAGAATCTTGCAATTGCTTTGGAGTACGGGGTGGCATCAAATGCTTCATTTGGGCATACCCCTGCGTAATGACTACACATTACGTTTCTAACTGTATTACCGCATGCTTCTCGGGTAGTGAGGCCTACTTCAACAAGTCCTCTCATTACCTCACTAACATCTTCTAGTTGTACCCAATGTAGCTGAATATTCTGACGAGTAGAAACATGAGCGGAGCCAATAGAGAAAGATTCTGATAAACTTGCAATTTTTTCTAGCTGTTCAGGATTAATTTCGCCACTTGGAACTTTGATTCTAACCATACTGTAGTTTAATTGTAGCCTCGAACCATAGGCACCGTGTTGTAACCTAAAACGCCGAAAATCGTCCTCTGACAATTTAGCTTGTCTGAATCGTCTCACATTCTGGGCAAAAATTTCAGTTTCCTCTTCTCTACCCCATCTCGGATTGGGCTTGGAAGGCGAAATATTCCTGTACTCAGAACCATGGGTTGCAGTGTGTTTCAATATTATTATATCGGCGTCTAAATCCTTATATATTTTTGTAGAAACAGGCTATAGTAGCAAATATGTTATACAATACTGGCAAAAACTGCGCCTGATTGCTCGGCACTCATTTTCAAATTTCCAATGTCTTTTACGATCAAAAATATTTTGCTATTATTTCGTCAAGATACTTCTTCATCTTTTCGTAGCCTTCTTTATTTTGCTGCTTTTCCAGGCTCATATGACTAATATCCTTAACATCATTCGCTATTTTATCAAGTTCTGCCAAACCTATGCTCGCCTTAGCGATTCTATTGGTCAAGAAGAATATGGAAGACAGAATGTAATTGATCTTATCACTCTCAAATTCGATTTTTCTCGAATCAGGAAATGCCGCGTCCAGACAAGCTCTTAGATCTCGTGAACACGTTTGTAGACACTCTATATTACCATTGCAGTCGCTAGATTTTTTCCCCCATTCTGCTATACATTTGATTACATACTGTGAAAATTCTGTCAATTTGACCTATAATATACTGCTTCTGATAAAAAGTTTAAGACGAGACAAAAAAGGAGTCACATGTACATCATCTCCCCTAACACAAAGACAAAACTGGCTGAGATCTGTAGATCATATCCATAACCTTTTTGTCATATCATGTCTAATTATTAGATCTGTCATTGGGTAACGTTCTCTATATTCAATATACTAGATCTCCATTTAGTAAGTGGAGATTGTCATTCAATTCATTGTTCAAGGGGCCAGCGCATGTTTTTGAAATGACATCAATTTCGTTCAAGTCGGTTCCCAAAATAGTATTATTAAAAGATGATATGGCGGTGAGTATTTCTTGTTTCAGCGTAACAAAATATTCGATGCATCAAAATTAAAGAACGGCAGGGTTCAGATATTTTGGCATGAATAATCACCTTTTCGTTGAGAAAATCATACAGCCACCGCTTCATCATTCCCTGTTCAATTAGATTATATCTTCAGACTACCGCCCAATTAACTTTGCCGCAGCCAAATAAAAAAGGAAAGTAGAAATTGAAAGCCTGGTATTATTGAAAAGGATTGAAGGCCGATTGCACATCATGTGGGTCCGAACATAATTATGAAAAAGTAAACCGAGACCTCGATCGGTCTTGGGGTTGAACCGTATATTTTGTTGAATCCATAGATGGCTATAATCAGGATCATCAGAATATGATGGAACCACAGGTTTAACATTAAACTCAAATAGAACACATTTACAATTTTAAAATAATTGGCACAACTTTACAATTGTAAGGTTCATTTGTTACGATCGCCTAAATAAAAATAGAATTCTCATTTATTACATCTGATAGCCCCATCATCCTTATGCCATTTAGATTTCAGTTTTCTTGCAGGATAAAATCCACGAGAATACCTAGATCTGCCTTTGCTAGACAGCATACCTTGTCTGCTCCTCCATAGTACAGAAATAGTTCTCCATCTATTACGCATGCTCCGGTGGGGAAGACTACATTGTTTATATCACCAAATCTTTCATACGGTTCTTCTGGTTCCAATATTGGCCATTTAGTTCTCCCCAGAATCCTGTTAGGTTGCTTTAAATCGAGGAGTGCTGCGCCAGCGCTATACGTCTTATCATTACTTACTCCATGGTATATGATAAGCCAGCCCTGCTCTGTTCTAATGGGTGGGGCTCCAGCCCCAACCTTTAGTGCCTCCCATTCCCTCTCAGGTCTAAGAAGAAGTGTATGTTTATCAACTCTTGTCAGTGATTCGCCTTCGCCCAGCCATATACTTGGCCTATCTATACCATAGGCGGGTCCTATCCAAGTACTTGGCCTATGTAGAGAAAGGTATCTTTCGTAACCGTCTGTTGTCCTATAACTTAACTTCTCTGGAAAGAGGACGACGTCCTTGTTGTTTGTGCCTCCACCTGTTATGAAGCCAAGCCTCGTAAATTCACAGTAGTTTGTTGTTGTGGCTAACGCTGTGGATACATTCGGTCTGTCTTGAACATAGCCTGAGAGTACAACATATGTAATGTAAGCCTGGTTACCGATTTTCACTAATCGAGGATCTTCCATTCCGTATTTTTCATAATCCTCCTTTGGACCAAAAGCTATTTCGTTGGTTCTATCAAAGTGATAACCATCAGTGCTAGATGCATATCCTATTCTAGAAATATAATTCTCATACTCTCCTATGGCCCTATAGAGCATATGAACTGTATCTCCATCGTGCAGAATTGCGCAGTTAAAAACGGCTTTTGACTCCCACCAGTTGTCCTTTTTAGGCACGAGAATAGGATTTTTTGAATACCTTGTCAGTATCTTTCCGCCATCAATCAAGGGGTCCAGGTTATTCGTTTACCCAGAAATATAAAAATTTGGTCTCCAAGCATAGATGCATTTTGAAACGTAGCTAGCATTACCAATCAAGATGAATAAAGATAATATCAGATTGTGGTCGCAACTAATCTGTTAGACATATTATTGACAATATGGATACGAAAACAATCAAACGTTTAACCTTGGCCATATTAAATTAAGGCCCTCCATGGGGGATTCTAAATTGAAATAGCCTAGGACGTACTTGAACTATATGCAGGATCTGCTATCCCTAAAAATCTAAATGCCTCAGATCTACTCGTACATGCATAGCATTGCCCGCAATGTATTTCTCCACCACGGTGGCAACTCCAAGTCAAATCAAGGGGGACCTCTAATTTTATTGCTAAGCTGATTATTCCTATTCTATCCAAACTTGCTAAAGGGGCCAGTATTGTGTAAGGCTTTCCATCGCAGTACAAACAACCTCGATTAAATAATGAATTCATGTCTTTTATAAAAGATACTGTTGCGTCCTTAAAAAATAACCCGTCATCCTTACTATGACCACCTATAATCCATTTGATATCAAAAAATTCTGCATAGTGAGCGGCAATCGAATAGAAGATTAGATTTCTTGCAGGAATATAAGATGCCCATCTCTTGTCCTTTGTGGGGGGAGCATACTTACCACTGTAAAAGTCTGAAGATTCTTTAATAAAGGGAATGCTAATTCTGAAGAGCTCTAATGTACTTGCTTTTTCAGATAGTGCAATGGTCGCTTTTTTTTCGTTCTCGATTCTATCATAGTAATCGAATGTAATAGCATAGATTTGAGAAAAATTTTTCTTCGCCCAATAAAGACACGTGGCAGAATCCAAGCCACCGGAAAGCATCACTAATGCCTTTGACTCTTTCATAATTTGCCAGGTTTTGTTTCCGCGATGATATGTGCTCCCTTGTTTACTCCCTCATAGACATATACGCCAAGTGCTTCAACATTGGCAGGCATCTTTGGTGCCAACAGCCTAATTATCTGAGAGGAAATATTCTCCACTGTCGCTTCGCCAGGCAAAAGAAAGGTTGTAGTCTTTGGCAACTGCAAATTAAAGTACCCTTTTGGGCCTTCAAAAGATATATGGTAGTGAACATCATCCTCACTCTCAAGATACTGTTTGTTAATGAAGAATTTATGGTCAAATGCATTTAGGGTGTCCTTGATAATTTTCTTAGCTTGGCCAAAGTCTATCACCAAGTTGTCTTTCGTATTCCCAATTATTTCAACCATAACTGTAGAGGTATGGCCATGTAAAATTGAACATTTTTCTACTAAAGGTAAAATGTGTGCATAATCAAAGGCCAGAGATGGGTCCTCTATGAAAATAGATCCAACTTGATTCGACAAAGAGTCAAACGAAAAAAATGATTCTAACTCACTCATCTTGGCCGCGTAGTTCGAATGTCCAACGCCAAAGACCTTAAGTTCTGGGAGATTTCTTTTGAGCATCTTAAACTTTTCTATGTCCGATTCGGAATCTATTACTTCGATGTACTTATCGTCGATCTTAAAATCCACATAAACGAAATTGGTCTCATTAAAGTCCACCCTTACATTGTATTCATAATTGTGTCCCAAAAAAGACAGGATATTAGACGTAGACAATTCTGCCCTATTACGCAGAAGATTGCCCCTTTGATCTATGTATTTAAGATCGCTATCTGTCACAACTCCCTTCATAAAATTGTCCTACAAAAATGAAGACAACTTTCGCATATAAATTATTATATGGTACAATATTATGTCTTCAATGGCTCTATATCTGTACCTAAATATGTAATCACCTACATATATCAAAAGAAATTAATGAAGGTTGAGTCACAGAATTGTGAGCCTATTAGGATGATCAGCTCTCCTAACTTTGAGGGCCTGTCTTAATCCAATAAGAATTTTATAGAATTGGGTAATACTAGAACCTAGTATTCTGTGTTGTTAAGGATCCTAAAAACTGCCGTTTTTGCAGCAGTGGAGCAAGCTATAGGCAATGAAACCTCGATTGCAATAGCCTTCTCTGGCGGGTTAGACAGTTCCTTACTTGCACAGATGTGCAAGGGTTTTGGAATAGACGTAATATTACTAACTGTAGGCTTTTCAGCATCGCATGATATTTCCTTCTCAAGAGAAATAGCGTCTATAATGAATTTGCCTCACAAGATATTGAAATTAGATAGTGAACGCTTTCAAAAAGATATAGACCAGATTTGCAATAAAGTGAAATGCAATATTACTTCACATATTGAAAATTGTATTGGATTTTTCTATATTGGAAAATTTGCTCACGCTAATGGCTACAGAACTGTTTTAACAGCAAACGGCTGCGATGAACTTTTCTGCGGATATGACAAATTCCGGTCAGCTTACAACCAAGGCATTGCTGGGCTCGTGAAGCTTATGGAGGAGAAGCTCGAAAATGAGTTTGTACTTATGCAAGAAATCGATAGTGTAGTGAAAGAATTCGGTGTCAGAGTAAAACACCCATTCCTCTCACCAGATTTTATCTCGTTCGCAAAAAGCATTCCAGTAAACCAGAAGATTAACGGTTCCAATGACTTGGTGCGAAAACATATTTTGCGACAGCTTGCAGTTTCGATGAAAGTCCCCCATCAATCTGCAATGCAGCGAAAAAAAGCTCTCCAATACAGTTCATTAATTCATAGGAATTTTTGCAAGCTAGATAGAATCACGACCACCCTCAAATAGGTCTCATCAAGCTACGTATTTATCAAACAAAAACTCTAAGCTAACCTAGGTCATCATTGGCATACTTTTAACCATGCTCAACTCTAAAGCTAGACAAGAGAAAATTTTCGTATAGTTTCCTCTACTAGACCTGATACTTTATCGATAATCTTCGTCGACGCGGCTAAGTGGTCCTTGGGATCAAATAATGGACGTAGCTCGTCCTCACTCATCTTCTTCGATAGCCAGGGATCTTTAACCATAGCCTCTAAAAAATATTCACTATTTCGAAGAGCGGCGAATGCTACCCTTTGAATTTCCCTATAGGCTTCAAACCTAGGAATTCCTTTTTTCACTAGCGCCTCGAGAACAAATTCCGCGTAAATCTGGCCCTTTGTAATATCTATGTTGGAAGTAATCCTGTCTTTGTTTATCTGTAATTCTGAGATAACTTTGGTAATTAAGTTCAGCATTTCGTCTATTAATATGGCACTCATTGGAATAGTAAATCGTTCATTTGCTGAATTCGAAAGGTCTCTTTCATGCCATAGTAAAATATTTTCCATACTCACATTAACTAAAGAACGTAACATTCTTGCAAGAGAGGAAACCCTTTCGCTCTTAATTGGATTGCGCTTAACTGGTACTGCACTGCTGCCGATCTGTCCTTGCCTGAAAGGTTCTGCGACTTCGGCCAGCTCTGTTCTTTGCAAATTTCTTATTTCAATTGCTATCTTGTCAAGACTTGAACCCAATAAAGCAATCAAAAATTGCATCTCTGCATATCCCTCACGTGAAATAACCTGAGTAGCAGCCTCTACTGAGAAAAGGCCCAAACTTTTAGCCACCATGTCTTGTACCTCTAATGCGCTTTCTCCCATTAATGAGCCTGTTCCTACAACTCCTAGTGTTTTACATCGTAAAATTCGCTTCTTGCTCTCTTCTAACCTTTCTATATGCTTAGCCATTTCTGCAGCCCATACAGCAAATTTGAGTCCAAATGCAATTATGCTGGCATGTTGACCATGTGTCCTTCCGACAGCTGGCACTGTGATATGTTCAGTTGCTCTATTGATTAAAATTGCAGCCAGACGCGAAAGTTTGGGCTCAATAATCGTAAAAGCATCCCTTATTTGCATGGACGTACTAGTGTCTACAACATCACTGCTTGTTAGTCCATAATGGATCCACGGCTTTGTTCTTGGAGAGCATTGTTCTCCAAGCGCCTCTATTAATGCCGCTGTATCATGATCGCTGACTATTTCTAATTCTTTGACTCTTCTTAAACTGACTGCATGTGACTTTGCGATCTTTACAATTTCTTCTGAGGCATAAGAAGGAATCACACCTATCTGACCCTGTGCAAAAGCAACGGCTGCTTCAAATTCAATCTCATAGAGTAGTCTTTGCTCTTCTTCGAATATTTGTTTGATTTCCTTGCTTCCATAACGTCCAGAATCTATAGGAAGTATGGTCATTGTATATCACAAAAAGAATATTAGAAAAATAAATCTTGCCTAGTGCTGTTTCAATTGATGAAAACTTCAAATTATGCATTTCACTATTTAGAAAACTGTCCGAAATTGGAAATCCCATAGCCTAAAAATCAACTGGAGGAAGGCGAGCGAATCCAAAGCTGGTTATGAGCATATGAGAAACTCGGACCAGCTCTGATAGTGTAATTGTTCTTGTTATGTATTATGAGACTATTTTGCATCTTTTTAAGTCAATGGATGTGTATGAGTTGGATGCCTTGCTTCGTAGGCTTAACCTCCAATTGGATTCGTATTTATAAGCTCGTATATGATAGCTAAAAGGTAATCTGAAGATAAGAAATATGAGCGAATTGTTGACCAAAAGTGGTAGTCATCGTGTCAGGAAAATTAGCGATCTGATATTTCGAATTGAAAAAAATGAATCCAAGGGGATGAATGTTCCCGTTACCATCTATGCTAATGATAATCTCATTTCAAAGATGATCACAGATAGGACTATAGATCAGGCAGCGAATGTCGCGACCTTACCCGGCGTTGTAAAACATGTTGTGGTTCTTCCAGATGGTCATGAAGGATATGGATTTCCAGTTGGAGGAGTGGCAGCAACCGATCTGCAGGATGGTGTTGTTAGCCCAGGCGGAGTAGGATACGATATTAACTGTGGGGTAAGACTAATTAGAACAGTGCTGAGTGAATCTGATTTGAGACCAAGACTAAAAGACCTAATCAATGAGCTATTCAAATCTGTTCCTACAGGGGTTGGAAGTGAAGGAGCATTTAAGCTGACCAGGTCTGAGATGGATGAGTTATTGGTAGAGGGTACTAATTGGGCAATCGAACGGGGATATGGATGGGGACAGGATATAGAAGCCTGTGAGGAAAATGGTAAAATGAAGGGAGCCGACCCATCTAGGGTGTCAGATATTGCAAGAAAAAGAGGCGGCATTCAACTGGGCAGTTTAGGCTCAGGTAATCACTTTCTTGAAGTACAGAAGGTGGACAAAATCTATGACAAGACGGCAGCAAAATCAATGGGGCTCAGCCATGAGGGACAAGTAACAATACTGATTCATTGTGGTTCACGGGGTTTTGGACATCAGGTTTGTAGCGATTATTTACGCGTCTCAGAACTAGCTTTAAAAAAATATGGTTTTAGGCTTGCAGACCGAGAACTTGCATGCGTACCAAATGACTCCGTTGAGGGGGATGACTATCGCAAGGCCATGTACTCTGCCCTTAACTTTGCATGGTGCAATAGACAGATGATAACACATTGGACGAGAAAGGCATTTAAAAGAATATTCAAAACAAATGA
>OBLS010001288.1_pt1 | contig 10065 bp, 6 predicted proteins | sample 1519901 | NCBI WGS metagenome assembly OBLS01 (sample SAMEA3113585, study PRJEB22503) | soil metagenome
CCGAAGGCCTTCGAGATGGACGCTACCGTCCTCGCGTGCTCGCTCTCGTTGAACAGCGCTATGCCCTCCCTGAGCCGGCGTGCCGGGTCGGAGAGCCGGTCGAGGCTTTCCAGGGCTCTTTGTAACTCTTCGGCGTTGCGCCGGCTCTCTTCTCTGGCCTCAGAGAGTTTCGCCTCCAGGTCTTCGACCTTCTTCTCGGCCAGTATGTTCTGCGCTTCGACATCCTCCAGAGGCCGTTTCGGTTCTTCGTCTGCGGCATGGTCGGGCCCGGTTGTGATAATGGACGACTCCTCAGCGCCGGCGCGGATCTCGCCGAGTAAGGTCTCCAGTTCGTTCCTGCGGGCCTCGGACTCTTCGAGGGCACCTTCTAGCCCGGTGATGCGGTTCTCCAAATCGGAGATCTCCGCCCCGAAACGCTCTACCACCCGCTCGAGATCCTCCTGTGAGGAGGACTTCTGGGACAGCCTGGCTGCCTCAAGCTCCTTCAGGCGGGCTGTGTAGGCGCGCATCTCGGTCTCTCGCTGAAGGGCGGCTTCCCTCAATCGCTCGTCGAGTGCCCACGTCTCCGACTTCCTGCGCTCATCTTCGGCCGCCAGACGCTCTTCGTGCTCGCGCCTGAGGCGCGCTGTCTCCTCCTCGTGGCGCGCCCTGAGCGCCCTGTTATCCGCCTCTCTCTGGGCCTGGATGGCAGCGACCCTCTTATCTGCCGACTCTTTCGCCTCGGCGAGTCTGGTCGCATGGGTCTTCCTCAGGTCGTTCTCGCGTCCCTCGGCGAGCGCCTTTATTCGCCGCAGATCCTCTTTGCGCCGTTCCTCCGAGCTGCGGCGGGCCGCTTCGAGCTCGTCGCGCAGCGACTCTATCTCCCTTTGCTGCGTTCCTACGACGTTCTGGAGTTCCAACTCTCTCTCTGCCGCTGCGCTTCTCAGGGCCTGCACGGCCGCCGTCTGACGATCGTCGGAGGTGCCCCGCTCCTCGGCCAGCCTCCTTTCGAAGTCTTCACTGAGGGAGCGCTCCAGGGCACTCTCCCTTTCCGCAGCCGCGCTGCGGGCCGACTCGAGCTCGGCCGCGTGGCGCGCCTCCTGCTCCTGGTAAGACGACCTGAGCTGCTCCTCCCAATGCTCGGAGGCGTTTTTCAGAGCTTCGATCTCCTCCCTGTAACGCGCCTCCAGGGCTTCCCGTTCAAGCCTGAACTCTTCCTTGATGGTATCGACTCGAGGCCCCGAGGAGGCCGCCTCCACGTCGGAGCGTCGTTGCTCTTCGAGCTTGCGGCGCAGCTCTGCGATCTCGTTTATGTGCTCGTTGCTGAGGCGTAGCTGCTCATCCGAGTGCTGCTGCTTGAGGGCGGAGATCTCGGCCTTGACGTCTTCGACTTTACTTTCGGCCTCGGCGCGGGCCTGCTCTTTCTCCTCCAGCGCCCCTGCCCGGGAGGAGAGCTCCTCCTGCGCAGCCTTCAGCGCCGCGGCCGCCTGGTCCAGGTCGCTCCTAAGGTCGGCCACCTCTTGCTCCAGGTTCTCGATCAGGGCGCCGGCCGCCTCCATGCCCTCAGCGAGCGCGGCCGCCTTATCCCTGGTATCCTCGCTCATGATCGCTTCTCCTGTGTTACCCGTAATTCCAAGTTGGTCGAAAGGGTAACTCTTGCCAGGCTCGGGGTAAAGACCCTGCTCTCGGTGTGCCGTCTCTCTGGCAGGGAACCACCCGCAACCCGAGAACCGCAAGGATTGCCGGAACGGCCTTCGAACTCCTATCAAAAGCCCTTCGCAGAGGTATTGACCTACTGCAGCTTGCCTAGCCGAGTACAGGCGAAACCAACAAGGTGACAAGCTGATAATCTTAAGTAGTGCTGACTAGCTGTCGATGCAGGCAGGGCACAGGCCCTCGACGACCATCGTCGCGCGGGTGACCCTGTAAGGAGTATTGTTGCGGATACGCTCTTCCACCCCACCGAGTGCGACACCGGGGACCTCAGAGACCTCGCCGCATCTGATGCACCTGATGTCCAAGTGGGGCTCCACGTTGAGGTCGTAGCGCGTTGGGGATTCCGCCCAGTGCTTGGAACCTATGATGCCGACCTCTTCCAGTACCGAGAGCGCCTGGTAGACCGTACCAAGCGCCACACGCGGGTTCTCGCGCTTGACGATAAGGTAGACGTCCTCGGCCGAAGGGTGTCCCTTCGCCCTGGAGAGGGCCTCGAGAACGGCCCTGCGCTGGGAGGTGAGGGTGTAGCCAGACCTGCGTAGCTTCTCCCTGACGTCGGGTACGAGCACGCCTGACGTATCTTCCTGCGCTGTCTGGTGATCAGTAACCATTCCTGTTTTTGGAGTTTATCATACGGCGTTTTTCGTGCTGCGGTGTACCATAGCTGCCAGATGTCGTTGTTTACCGACGCTCTGGTGAACCTCTGGCGCCTGATCCGTAACGCCCGCGCGCGTCTACTCGGCAGGCCGCCGGAGTACGTGTGGATCGAGGTCAGCGGCCCTCTGGCCGAGTTCGAGACGCCTGTTGGCTTCCTTCGGCGCCGCCTGTCCCAGGGCCCGAGCCCGCCGACGCTGGAGAGGCTGCGCCTGTGGCTCGACCGCATAGCCGCCGACGGGCATCCGCGTGGGGTCGTGCTGCGCATCAAGAAACTCGATGCCGGGTGGTCCGCCATCGAAGAGTTGCGACGTGAGATCCTCGCGTTCCGGTCGCGTGGCGGCAGGGTCGTGGCCTATTTCGCGGATCCCGCAGACATCCGCTCCTACTACCTGGCGTGTGCTGCGGACGAGATCCTGGCCACCCCGCTCGCCGACTTGAACGTCGTTGGTATGCGCGCCAGGGTAGATTTCCTCAAAGACGCCCTCGACAACCTCGGTCTCGAGGTCGAGGTCGTCGCAGTCTCGCCTTACAAGTCAGCGGGTGAACGGTTTGTCAGCAACGATTTCTCCCGTGAGTCCCGCGAGCAGGCCAGCCGGCTACTCGACCGCCGCTTCGAAGCGGTGGTCGATGCGATCTCCGATGGCAGAGATCTATCCCGCGAGGAGGTTCGCGCAAGGATAGATCTGGCCCCGTATGGCGCGTCGGAGGCCCTCTCGGAAGGTCTGCTCGACGGAGTCCTCTACGAGGACGAGTTGCCGGCGAGGTTCGGGTCTGAGGAACAGCACGCTAAGTTGGGGGAATGGAGCCGGGCGCAAGGCTCTTTGCGCATGCCTTACAGGAGGCGGTCGCGAAAGAAGGTCGCGCTCGTCACCCTCTCGGGGGCCATAGTGCGGGGTCGGAGCAGGAGACTGCCCTTCCCGCTACCCTTCGTCGGTGGGGAGCAGGCGGGGAGCGAGTCCGTCGTCGGGGCGCTGCGGGTGGCGGAGAAGAATCGCAGGGTCGCCGCCGTGTTGTTCTACGTCGACTCCCCTGGCGGCGACGCGCTGGCTTCGGACCTGATCTGGCGCGAGGTCGAGCGTATCAGCGCCAGGAAACCGGTCGTCGTCCTTATGGGAAACGCGGCCGCCTCGGGCGGCTACTACGTCTCGGCGGCAGCGAGCCACGTCGTCGCACGCTCCGGCACGCTCACAGGCTCTATAGGCGTGCTGGCCATTCGTCCCGTCGCGCTAGGACTCTACGAGAAGCTCGGTATCAACCCCGTCGTACTGGAAAGGGGGGTGCATGCCGGCCTGCTGGATCCGAGTCGCCGGCCCAGCCCTGACGAACTGCGGGTGATCGAAGGCCAGATCGGACGCATCTACACGGCGTTCAAGGACCGTGTCGCCCGGGGGCGCAAGATGGAGCTCTCTGAGCTCGAAGGCATCGCCGGCGGAAGGGTATGGACGGGTGCCGAGGCGTTGGATCTCGGGCTGGTCGATGAGACCGGTGGTTTCAGGGAGGCGCTCAGCAAGGCCAGGGAGCTCGGTGGCATAGAGCGGGCAGTACCAGGGGTGCTCACAAAGGTCAACCCGCCCAGAGGCGGACGACCCCTTCCCGGAGAGCCCCCGCAGGCCGCATTGGACGCGATACGAGAGACGTGGCTGGCCCTATCAGAGCTTCGCGCCGGCGGCTTATTAGCGCTCGCACCCTACGAAATCTCAGATGGCTGATAGGATTTTCGTCGACTGCCGCTACTGGAGAAGGAACCTGTATTGAGCGAGATCCCCAACAAAGGCGTTGATCGGCGGGCGATGGCCGGACTGTCGGCGGGCCACCTGTTCACGGATCTGAATCAGGGTGCCGTGGCTGCTTTGTTGCCTTTCCTGATCGCGGATCGGGGTATCTCCCTGACCGCGGCCGGCGCCCTTTTGTTCGCCGCGACGGTGAGCTCATCGATCGTGCAGCCTCTGTTCGGCATCTTCTCGGACAGAAAGCCAGTACCCGCCCTCATGCCGCTGGGTGTTTTGCTTGCCGGGTGCGGAATGGCGCTTGTCGGCCTGGCGCCGAGCTATACCCTGATCCTGCTTTGTGTCGTTCTGAGCGGTATCGGGGTGGCCGCGTTCCACCCCGAGGCGGCGAGGTTCGCCAACTATGTCTCTGGGTCGGGCCGGGCGCGCGGGATGAGCTTCTTCTCTGTGGGCGGTAACGCCGGCTTCGCCCTCGGACCTGCATTGACCACGCCGCTCATCATCCTCTTCGGGTTGCCAGGAGCCCTGTTCCTCGCAGTGCCAGCCGTCGTCATGGCCGCCGTGCTGTTCCACGAGTTGCCGCGGATGCTCGGGTTCAAACCCGAGGCGGTAGAGAGCGAAGGGGAGACGGTGGCCGATGCGCCCGAACACTGGGGACCTTTCGTGCGGATGATCGGGGTGGTCACAGTGCGGTCTTTTGTCTACTTCGGGCTCGTTGCCTTCGTCGCCTCCTATTACGAGCGCGTGCTCGGCGTGTCCCCGGCGATCGGGAACTCGGCCCTCACGCTGATGCTCTTCGGCGGAGCCGCAGGAACCCTGACAATGGGTCCTCTCGCCGACAGGTTCGGCAGGCGCACAGTACTCGTGGCCTCGATGCTGGTGCTGCCACCCCTGGTCTTCTGCTTCACGTTCGCCGGTCCCTTCCTCGGCATGGCGTTGCTCGTGCTGGTTGGGGCGGCCACGGTGGGGACTTTCGGGATAACCGTCGTTATGGGACAGGAGTACCTGCCGGGACGCATCGGGCTCGCGGCCGGCATTACGATGGGGCTCTCCATCGGGCTCGGCGGTGTCGGGGCGCCGCTGCTCGGCCTCGTCGCGGATAACGCCGGCCTCTCCCTGATGATGCTCGTTGTTGCCGTATTGCCCCTGCCCGGGCTTATCCTCGCCCTGACCCTGCCCCGCAGGAAGTAAGGGCGTTTCGCGAAACGCCCTTACAAGCAAACCGTAGGGGAATAACCGCATGGGTCCGTGTAACCGAACACCATTCCTTCTCCTCGGGTCGAGTACCATAGCGCCGATGAGAGCGGCGTTTGGAGAGGGCTACCAGCCAGGGTGAGCGTATTCCATAGCATCGGCGTCTTCGCCTACCGCTTCCGGTGGGCTATATTGCTGCTCTGGGGCATGCTCCTGATCACGAGCTCGTTCTTCGCCCCGGGGCTCTCGGGGAAGCTCAAGGGCGGTGGGTTCGACGGCGCGAACTCGGAGGCCGAGAGGGTGCAGGACCTGATGTCGGGCGAGTTCGGCCTCTCGCCGGCGACCTTGACGGTGGTCTTTACCGGAGACGGTATCCCCGCCCGCAGCGAAGAATTTCAGAAAGCCCAGGAGAATGCGCTCGCCAACGTACGCAAGCTGGATGACGTACGCCAGGTCAGCTCATACGCCGACTCCGAAGACTCCCGCTTTATCTCAGAGGATGGGGAGAAATCCTACGCGGTGGTCACGTCCGAAGTCTCTATCGACGCGACGCGCAACGTGGTTGACGAGGTGAGGAGCAAGGTCCGCTCCGACAAGCTCGAGACCTACGTAACAGGGGCCCCGGCCGTCTACCAAGACCTCGAAGCGGCTAGCAACGAGGACGTCAAAGATGCTGAGAAATACGCCTTCCCGTTCGCCGTGATCATACTGATTTTCGCCTTCGGCACGCTCGTCGCCGCTGGTGTGCCCGTTCTGATCGGTGGCGCGAGCGTGGTGACGGCGCTCGCCACACTTTACTTCATTGCAGGCATCTACGATATGTCCGTGTTCACGCTTACGCTCTCGACGATGCTCGGTCTCGGACTCGGCATAGACTACGCGCTGTTCTTCGTTAGCCGTTTCAGGGAGGAGCTCGAGAACTACCCGACCGTGGAGGCGGTGCCGCGCACGGTGGCGACCGCAGGACGCTCCATCTTCTTCTCGGGGACGGCGGTGTTGATCGGGCTCTCCGGCCTTTTGTTTTTCCCTTTCATGTTCATGCGTTCGATCGGGGTGGCCGGAGTTGTCGTTGTCTTCGTGTCCGTTCTGGCGGCGTTCACACTTCTGCCCGCCCTCCTTGGGGTACTCGGACCGAGGATCAACAGGCTCGCCATCCGGCGTCGCAGGGATGGGGCGGGCTCGGTGTTCTGGAGCCGCAGCGCCGAGATCGTGATGCGCCACCCTCTCTCCGTGATACTGCTCGCGGCCGCGATCCTCGGCGCACTGCTCTACCCGGTCGGCCACATGAAGGTCGGCATCCCCGAGGCGACCGTCCTGCCGCAAGAGTACGAGTCCCGCGCCGGAGACGACATCCTGAAGAGGAACTTCGAGTACGCCGCACTCAACCCGATGGAGATCGTCGCCACGTTGGATGATGACCCACTCAGCGTCCGCGGTCTCTCCGACACGAGAGAGCTCGGCAAGAGCATCAGCGGCGCCGACGGTGTCTCCCGCGTCGAGAGCGTCTACACGATAGCAGCAGCTGCTGCGGAGGATTACGCAGGACGCGTAGCCGACGCCCGCAAGCAGGCGCGGAAGGAGGCCGCAGCAAGGGTGGACGGGCTCGTGCAGCGGCAGATCGAAGAGCAGACGCAAATTGAGACAGAGAGAGCCGTGAACGAGCAACTCTCTGAGATAGAGACTACCTACGGCACCGTCCCCTCGGGAACCGAGGAGCGGCTGCGGGCAGATATCCGGCCGCAGGTGGAGCGCGAGGTGCGCGCCTCGGAGGGCCGTATAAGGGACGAGGTCGAGAGCCGCCTGGCCGAAGAGGTGGACCGCAAGGTGCCTGCGTTGCCCGAAGGGATCTCGGCCGACGGTAAGGTTACGCCAGAGGGTATTGCGAACTTCCTGAAGTTGCCAGCGGCCGGGCAATCCGAGGACCTGCAAGACACCCTCGATACATACGTGGCCGGAGATAGAACGCTGATACGGGGGGTGACCGAGGCGAATCCCTACACGCAGGACGCCTACGGCGCGGTCGATGCAGTGCGCGCAGTCCAGGCGCCGGATGGAACGAGCTTCCTCGTCGGCGGGCTCTCCGCCGGGCAGAAAGACTTCATATCCAGCCTGTACGGCAAGGCACCCTTCGCCGCCGCCTTCGTTATCGGGGTGACGTACCTGATCCTGCTCATTACCTTCCGCTCCGTTTTCATCCCGCTGAAGGCGGTCATCGTCAACATCCTGAGCCTTACGGCTAGCTTCGGGACTATGGTCTTCGTCTTCCAAGACGGCCATCTCTCCGGCCTCCTCGACTTCACGCCTCTAGGCTTCGTGGATGCGACGCTTCCGATCCTGATGTTTTGTACGATCTTCGGGGTCTCCATGGACTACGAGGTCTTCTTGCTCTCCCGCATCAGGGAGGCCTACGAAAACGGCGACTCCAACACCGCCAGCGTCGCGAAGGGTCTGGTGTCCACCGCAGGTATCATCACCTCGGCCGCCGCGATCATCATAGTGGTTACCGGGGCTTTCGCTCTAACGGGCATCGTCCTGACCAAAGCAATCGGCCTGGGCCTCGCCGTCGCCGTGTTCGTCGACGCGACGATCATCCGTATCCTCCTCGTCCCCGCCACAATGCGCATTTTGGGTGATTGGAACTGGTGGCCAGGAGGACGCAAGGTTACCTTCGGGGCCGGCCCGAAAGAGCCCGCTAGGGACTGACCGCCGCAAAGAAGAATATCCGAAAGTCTTCGAACGCGACGAGTCCCCGAGATAAGATCGATTCTTGATCTTGCTGTGTGACGGGGATAGACTGTGGCTGATGTTGGATTTCGAGCGGATACTCAAGGACAGGGGCTACCGGCTAACCAACCAGCGACGGATCATCGTACATGAGCTGGAGGGGGAGCGGCACCTTTCGGCGGAGGAGATCTACGACCGGGTCAAGGGCGAGCATCCCGAGCTTGGCCTCTCCACGGTGTACCGGACGCTCGACCTCTTGACCGAGCTCGGCATCGTGCGCAAGGATGACTTCGGAGAGGGTTACTCGCGTTACGAGCTGGCGACGGAGCGGATGCACCACCACGCGCGCTGCGAGCAGTGCGGCAACGTCATCGAGTTCAACGAGGAACTGATGGAGTATCTGGCCCTTCAGGTCGAGAGGGAGACCGGTTTCGTAACGGATTGGCACGAGATCACACTGTACGGCCGCTGCGCCGATTGCGCGGTCTCTTACAGCGAGTTACAGAAGGATTGACCTTCTGTAACTCGCGCTGTCAGCAATCAGCCTTCAGCTTTAGTTTTTGCCAACCGCTGATGGCTCCTCGGGCATAAGAGTTCAACCCATATGCACGGCGCTGCTAGATCTCGAATTCCATTCCGTCCTCGGCCACAATCACCTCTCCGTCGAATCCGCGTCCGACCTCGGTGACGAGGTCCAGATCTTCCGCCGCCGGGTAGATATGGGTGAGGACGACACGACGTACGCCTGCCTCGCTGGCGATACGTGCCACGCCTGAAGGCGTCAGGTGGCCGGGAACGGGGGCTTCGTCGGGGAAGGAACACTCGATCAGGAGTGTATCGGCGCCGCGCGCCAGTTCGACCAAGGACCGGCTGTACTCGGTGTCGCCCGTGTATACGAACGCGCCGCCTTCGGCATCCAGCCTGTAGGCGATGCTCTCGCTGCGGTGCTCCGCCGGGGCCCACGAGAGCCGGCATCCGGCGAGGTCGATGGGGGATAGGCACTCTTGGGGTAGCTCCGATACGAGCGTGGTGTGGTCGCCGGCCATCCACTTTCCCCAGACCTCCATAACAGAGCCCCAGAACCGGAGGAAAGGCTCGGGACCGGTCACGTACAGGGGCAGGGTGCGTTTCTCGGGTGCGCCGTAGTTGATGGCGAAGAGGAGAGGAACGACGTCTACCGTATGGTCTGGATGGAGGTGCGTAAAGAAGATGCGGTCTACGACGAAAGGATCAAGACCCGAGCGAAGCATGCCGCGGACAGCCCCCGAACCGAGGTCGAAGACTAGCGCCTGCCCACCTGCTCGCACCACGACGCAGCTCTGGCGCCTCTCCAGGCGTGGAACTACCGTGCCCGATCCTACGACGGTGATCTGCATGTTCCTCCCTTCGGTCGGAAGCTATCAGCTGTCAGCCTTGTGACGACGAGTCGGTCGCGTGTTCGCACTGCGTCGTTTTGTGGCCTGATGGCATGTTGTGTCCGGTTATCTCCTCATGGTGGGTAGACTATCGGTCTTTAGCTGAGAGCTGACTGCCTTTCGAATGTCCATGCGAGTCCGGCGATTCCGAGCAGGGCCCCGCCGATGACGTCCGAGGGCCAGTGTGTTCCGAGGTAGACCCTGCAAGTGGCGGATGCGGCGAGAAAGATCAAGAGGGCGATCCTGGCCGGTCTGTTCGGCCAAAGCGCGTAGATGGCACCGAGCAGGAGAACCGAGCGCAGCATGTGTCCGCTGGGGTAGGGGTATGGTGTACTCACGTCGAGCAACGATGGGTCCGGCGCCCGCATGGCGTCCCTGGGGACGGGTGTCTGGGGCACCACCGTTTTTGCTGCGAGCTCGATCAGTCCGGTAACCAGGAAGGCGACGACGAATCGTAGCGCGAGACTGCCCCTTCCGTCGAGTACCAGACCGGCTGCGAGCACGACCGTGGCGAAGGCGACGAACTCGACTCCGCCTACAACGGAGGTTACCAACCCGACCCCATCGAGGACCACTGAGTCTGTTCTCCGGGCCTGGTCGAGTAGCAGGACGTCGAGCGGGCGGAGCAGCCCTGCGCCGGCTGCCGCCGTGCA
>OBLS010001289.1_pt1 | contig 10064 bp, 8 predicted proteins | sample 1519901 | NCBI WGS metagenome assembly OBLS01 (sample SAMEA3113585, study PRJEB22503) | soil metagenome
CCTCGTCGTCGGGAACGACCTCGCGCAGGCCGCCGGTGTCGGCGACGATGCAGGGGCAGCCCGAGGCCATCGCCTCCAGCGCCACGAGCCCAAACGGCTCGTAGATCGAGGGCACCACGCACACGTCGGCGATGCGGTACAGCGAGTGCAGCACGTCGTCGCCGATCCAGCCGAGGAAGGTGCCGTGGTCGCCGAGCCCCAACTCGGCGGCCTGGCGGCGAAGCTCTGCCTCGTGGGTGCCTGAGCCGGCGACCAGGAAGCGGGTGTCCGGGAGGCGCTCGATCAGCGCGGGCATCGCCTCGAGGGCAATCTGGAAGCCCTTCTCGTACACCAGCCGCCCGACCAGCAGCACGAGCCTCTCGTCCGCGGCCGCGAACTCGGAGCGCAGGCGCGACAGCTCCGGAGCGTCGTGCGGCTGAAGGTCGTCGGGATCGATCCCGTTCGGGATCACGGTCACGCGGTCCTCGTCGACGCCGAAGATGTCGGCGATCTGCTCGCGCATGTAGTAGGAGCACGCGATCACGCGGTCGGAGCGGTTCGCGATCCAGCGCTCCACGCCGTGGATGTACGACTGCGGGTGCACCTCGACCCAGCCCTGGTGGCGGCCGTGCTCCGTCGCGTGGATCGTCGTGACGAGGGGCGAGCCGAACCTCCTCGCGAGGTGGTCGCAGGCGGCGGCGACGAGCCAGTCGTGTCCGTGGACGAGGTCGAACTCGTAGCGGTCGCCGAGCTCCACGCCGGCCGCGAGCATGTCGGCATTCATCCGCTCCACCCAGGTCACGAACTCGCCGAGGTCGTGCGGGCGGGTGGGCTCTCGGACCCGGTGGATCGCGACGCCCGCCGCGTCCTCCTCCGGCGGCGACTCCTCCCCTCCCCTGGTCAGCACGTGCACTTCCGTCCCCAGCTCGGCGAGGCTCTCGGAGAGCTTGCGGACGTGCCGCGCCAGCCCTCCCTCGATCAGAGGGGGGTACTCCCAGGAGAGAATCAGTGCTCGGGTCAAGTCGGCTCGGGGCGGGAGCTGAAGTTAGGGCTCGAGCAGGGGCGCAAGGCGGAGGTCGGGGGCGAGGTTGCGCATGCGTGGATCCGTCGGCGCGCCGGAGTCTATGGACTCGAGCAGGCCCTCAGCGTGGCCTATGGCGCGGCCGTACGCGTAGTCGCCGGCCTGGCGCCTGGCGTCCAGGAAGGCCCAATCGCTCGCCTGAAGCGCGAGCAGCTCGCGGGCGGCCCGCTCGGCGGCCGATCGGTCAAGCCTCCCGGTGCCGAGGGCCGCCAGCAGGCGCAGCTCGAGCCTCCGGGCGCCCCGGGTCAAGTCCGCGACCCGGGACGAGTCCCAGGTTCGCAGGTCCTTGCCCTCGCCCCAGCTCGACGCGCGCAGGCGACGATCATCGCCGGCGTGGCGGGCGGCGGCCTCCGGGAGCGTGATCGGCCGGATGCCGCGCTCGGGGGCGAGGCCGAGGACCGCCTCCAGCCAGGCTGGTCCCTCCGACCACCAGTGTCCGAGCAGCTCCGTGTCGATCGCGAACGTGAGCAGGCCCGGCCTACCCCGCGCGGCGCGGAACCCGCCGAGTCGAGCGGCGACATGGTCGATGAATCGCGCGGCGTCCTGCTCGGTACGGCGAGCGGCGGCCTCGGGGTCGTAGGGCCCGCCGCCGATCGCCCACAGCCTGATCCCGTTCGGCGACAACCTGTGGAACTCGAGGTAGGCGCCGTGGGACGGATATCCATGCGGCGACCACACCAGAGAGGTGGTCTCCCAGTCGATTGTGAAGCCGAGCGGGCCGGGGCGGGTCCGCGCCGGCCGAAGCGACGCCGTCGGGGGCTCGTGAGCGCTCTGGTCGGCGCAGAAGAAGGCCAGCCCGTGCTCGGCGAGCAGGGGCTCGAGACCGGGCTCGTAGGCGCACTCGGGAAGCCACAGGCCGCGGGTCGCACCGAACCGCCGGCGGTGCGAGCGCAGACCGGCGTCGATCTGGAGGCGGCGACCGGGGACGGTCGCGACCAGCGGCATGACGGCATGGGTGGCGGCGGAGGCCATCAGGGCGATCCGTCGATCCCGCTGCGCGGCGCGAAAGGGCTCGAGCAGGTCGCCGTCGAGCCGGTCGAGGCGCTCCAGCGCGCGGCCATAACGCCCCGCCTCGGCGCGAGCCGAGGCGCTCAGCGCCGTGCCCGGGGTGGCATCGCGCTCGGCCGCCTCCAGCCGGTACCGGCGCAGGAACGACCGCATTCGCTCCGCGACCCCGGGTGCCTCGAGCTGGTCGGCGAGCACCGGCGTCACCGACATGGTCAAGTCGTGTGCCACGTCGAGTACCGGCAGGTGCGAGCGCGCAAAGGCCTCGAACAGCCATTCCTCGCCGAACGGGTAGGTCCCGAACCCTTCGACGTAGGGCATGTGGGAATGGAGAACGATCGCCAGATCGCCGACCTCACGCATGGCAGATCGCGAGGAAGTCGAGCGCTCGATCGAGGTCGGTCTCGCGCAGGGCAAAGTCGGACGAGGAGATTGCGGGGACGAAGCGGTCGTAGAAGGCTCGCGTGACCCCGAGCCCGCGGTGAACGCGGTCCCAGCCAAGCCACAGCGCGAGCTCGTGCGCACGCAGCCTGCGCGCGTGGAAGAGGCCCAGGACGACGACTTCGGCGAAGCGCGGCTCGAGCAGCGCCCGGTACTCGTCGAGCGTGTACTCGCGCACGTGCCAGGGGTTGTCGGACTTCTCGGCTCCGGGCGGCGCCAGAGTGAGCCGGTTCGGAGTCGAGATGTACGCGAGCGGCGCGGCGGATGCGATCCGGCGCACCGTCGCGTCCGCATCCGCGAGGTGCTCGATCGTCTGCAGGAAGACGGCGACGTCGCACCTGCCCGCGAGGTCCTCGACCAGGCCCCGCTCGAAGCGAAGGTTGGGCCTTCGGTAGCGAAGCCGGGCGTGCTCGTGGGCATCGGGATTCGCGTCGATCCCGACCACCTCGGCGGCCGTGCGTGCGAGCACGTCCGAGCCGTATCCCTCCCCGCAGGCCAGATCCGCGACCCGCAGGCCATGGCAGCGCTCCGCGATCCACTCGTAGACCGCCAGGTGACGCCGAAACCAGTAGTTCTCATCCGGGACGTCGGGGAGCGTGCGCTCGCCGGTGAGCTCGAGCGGCGGCACCCCCGGCGGTTGGTTCTGCTGCAGGTGCCTCATCGTCGGGTTGCAGTTGTACTGGCACTACCCTTCCCGCGTGCCCGCAACGGCGTCGGCCTCCGTCGCTCGGATCAAGGACGTCAACGTCCGCTATCACGACGCCGCGGCGGCTTCCTACGACGCCAAGTGGGGGATCGACTTCGGGGCCACCGGGCAGGGGCAGGTTCGCGCCAAGCTGACCAAGGCGCTCGGGCGCTGGCCGGAGCGACCGTACGAGCACGGCCTCGAGATCGGAGCCGGGACGGGATACTTCTCGCTCAACCTGCTTCAGCTCGGGGTGATCGAGCGCGCCACGGCCACCGACATCTCGCCCGGGATGCTCGACGCTCTCGGCTCCTCGGCGCGGCGGCTGGCGCTCGATGTGAGCACGGTCGAGGCGGACGCGGAGCAGCTCCCCTTCGAGGACCGGAGCTTCGACCTCGTGTTCGGGCACGCAGTGCTGCATCACGTCCCCCGGCTCGAGGGCGCGTTTCGGGAGCTTCACCGGGTGCTTCGCCCCGGCGGGGCCCTGGCGTTCTGCGGTGAGCCGTCCCGCTACGGGGACCTCGTCGCCGCGGTGCCCAAGGCGTCGGCGCGCGCGGCGGCCCCGCTGTGGCGCCGCGCGGTCGGCGTCCCGGCGCGCCGGTCCGCGGCGGCCGAGGCCGGGCAGACGACGAGGCTCGAGCGGGAGGTCGACGTGCATGCCTTCGCCCCGGGACGGCTGCGCCAGCTGCTCGAGGCCTCCGGATTCGCCGCGGTGCGCATACGCGGTGACGAGCTGCTGTCGAGCATGTACGGCTGGATGCTGCGTGCCTGGGAGTCGACGGCGGACCCCGACCGGGTGCCGTGGGCGTGGCAGAGCTTCGCGCTTCGCAGCTATCTCGCGCTGCAGCGGCTCGACGCCGCGCTGCTCGAGCCGCGCCTCCCGTCCTCGCTGTTCTACAACCTCGTCCTCTCGGCGCGCAGGGTCGACTGAATCACCCCGGTTTCCGCTCCGGCGCGACGGGGTAGCGGAACCGGTGCGCATGGCGACTCGTGGGACCGATACGGACCGCGGGCGGGCGGAGACCGAGAAGGAGCGTCTCGATCGCAACCTCGAGGAGCTGCTCGCCGGCCTGCGGGTCGCCCTGCCCGGCGTCCAGGTGTTGTTCGCCTTCCTGCTGGTGCTCCCGTTCCAGAGCGGCTTTCCCGACGTGACGGAGTTTCAGGAGAAGGTCTACTTCGCAACGCTCCTGTGCACCGCGCTCGCGTCGGCGATGCTGATCGCGCCTTCGGCTCGCCACCGGATCCGGTTCCGCCAGGACGACAAGGCCTACGTGGTGTTCACCGCGAACCGGCTGACGATCGCGGGACTGATCTTCCTCGGCCTCGGGATGACGGGAGCGATCCTGCTGGTCAGCGACTACCTGTTCAGCGCCCTGACGGCGACGTTGGCCGTGGTCCTCGTGGGTGGCGCGCTGGCGTGGGCATGGTTCGTCTCCCCAGTGCTGCGCCAGATTCGCGATTGACGTGGCACTGGGCGGCGCTCGCGCGCCGCCGCCAAGACGAGCCGGGGTAGGACGCAGCCATATTCCGGCCACCTGCCGGGAACTTGGCTCCCAGGCGGCCCGCCTCCAGGTGGACGATCGTCGTGCTGTCTAACGTCAGCCGGGCACCGAGCACGATCGTACGCCCCGAGCGTGCTGGTGTCGAGGGACCTCCCGGGGGAGCTCAGCCGAATGTGAACGCGTATCCGGAGATGCCGCGCTCGGGCTCCAGGGTGAGCACGTGTCGCCCCGCGTCGGGCAGCTCGACGAGCCGGTAGAGGCGCTGTTCGGAGACCGTGGCCTTGCCGCCACTGACGTCCTCGCCGGCGAGGCGGTCGGGGATCGGGCGACCGTCGAGGAGTACGCGGATGCCGCGCGGTCCCCGGGAAGAGCCGAGCACGAGGAACACCCGCCGCGCGCCGAAGTTGACGTCGATCGCCGCGTCCTCGCCCGCGGTCGCCGATTCACGCTCGATTCTCCACTCTCCCCGGTACGCGAGCGCGTTCGGCGGCAGGCGGTCGACGACGCGCTCACCGGCCCCGATCCCGCCGAAGCTACGGGGCCCGGGCACGATCGGGCCGTTGACGAAGCCCTGGGCGCGCTCCGCGCCGAGGTAGGTCTCGGGGGTGGCGACGCCCGGGTCCGCGGTCTCAGCGCTCGCCCGCGCCCCCTTCCCCAGCCCGCTCTCGCCGGCCTCGGCCAGCAGGGAGCGGATCGCCCGCTCGGTGGTCTCGTACTCGCCCTCGCCGAAGTGCGTGTAACGGACGCGGCCCTCGGCGTCGATCAGGTACTTGGCGGGCCAGTACTGATTGCCGAACGCGTTCCAGGTCCCGAGCTCGTTGTCCTGCACCACCGGGTATTCCAGGTCGTAGTCGTCGATCGCACCCTCGACGTTCGCGGCCTCCCTCTCGAACGGGAACTCCGGCGTGTGGACGCCGACGATTGTCAGCCCCTTGTCCCGGTACTCGGAGTCCCAGGCGCGCAGGTAGGGGAAGGTCCGGATGCAGTTGATGCACGTGTAGGTCCAGAAGTCGACCAACACCACCCTCCCCTCGTCGGCGAGCTCGCTCAGGGACAGCGCCCGGCCGCCCGGGGTGTTGAACCACTGCTGCGTATCGATGAAGTCCGGCGCCTCGCCGACCACGGGCAGCGTCTCGCCGCTGGCCGCTTCTCCGGCGCCGGCTTCGGGCGTCCCGTGCGCGCCGCGCACCGCGGCCAGCTCGTCGGCCACCGCCTTGCTCTCCTCGAGCGGCTGAGCGGGGCTTCGCAGGAAGGCCGGCAGGTCCTCCGCTACGCTCCGCTGGAAACGGAGGTCCAGGTCGGCGAGCATCAAGCCCGCGACGGCGACCATCGCGGCGCCCATCGCCATCTGGATCCGCCCCCGGTAGGGCGCGAGCCGGTCGGAGAGCCGCCGGCCGCCGAGCATCAGGGCGTAGAGCACGATCCCGGATCCGACCGCGTAGGCCAGCGCCACGGCCAGCCGCCCGACCGTGAAGTCCTGCGCCGCCGAGACCGTGATCACCCCCGCCAGCACCGGTCCCGCACAGGGCGCATAGACGACACCGAGGCTCCCACCGAGCAACAGACCGGACCCGAAACCATCGCCGCGGGGCAGCCGGCGAGCTCCCGCGAACCTCGAGATCGAGGCCTCGATCCGCGCCGACACGGGCGGGATCAGCAGGGAGACCCCGAAGCCGATCAGCACCGCGATCGCCACCGTGCGGAGCAGATCGTTGGGCAGCCCGAGGGCGTCGATCACGTAGACGAGCACGACGATGGCGAACGTGAACGAGATCACCAGCCCGGTGATCACGCCCGCCGGACGGCGCCGACCGCCGGTGACGCCCGCGGAGAGCACCGCGGGCAGCACCGGCAGCATGCACGGAGAGAGCGCCGTGCCCGCCCCGGCCACGAGCGCAAACCCCATCAGCAGGACCACGCTCGCAGCCTCCCAGCGACCTATTAACTAGTCCTTAAGGCAGGGGGTCGCCCCTCACACCGAGCGCTGAGCGGTTGCGCGAGGGGAACGACCGAGGCGACCTCAGTTGCCGCGCCTCGCGCGGTACAGGCGCACCGGCTCGCGGATTCCCTTCAGACGTCGGGATCCTGCCGCCGACCAGCGATAGTCGCGCTCCGCGGACTGGCGCACCTCGGCCGCGCACAGCACGCTGGCCGGATACGCGATCGCCGTGATCCGGCTCGCCACGTTCACCGGCCGGCCGTACCAGTCTCCGCCGCGCGGTAGCGCCCTCCCCCGCGCCACCCCGGCCCGCAGGAGCGGGAAGCCCTCGCCCTCCGCCTCGGCCGCCTCGACGAGCGACAGGCCGGCGTCGAGCAGGGGATCGGTCTCAGGCGAGACCAGCATCGCGGCGTCGCCGATCAGCTTCACCAGGCGCACCGGAGGCTTGGCCACGTCGCTCGCGAGCTGGGACAGGCGCCGGGTGATGCCGCCGAGCTCCTCGGTGGCCACCTGCTCGCCGAGCCGCGTGAACCCGACCAGGTCGGCGAAGCAAATCGCGACGTCTGCCGCTCCAGGCAGGCGGCCCTCGGCAAGCTCCGCCCGTCCGATCACCTCGCGGCGAACCTGCTCGCGCAAATGGAGGTTGAGCACGTACTGGAGCATCGGCCCGACCATCGGGGCGAGGCTGCTCGCCACCTCCGCGTAGCGCAGGCCGACGTCGAGCTCCGTGTCGCCGGGTTCGAGGAAGGCATCGCCGACCAGGTCCCGGTTCGCGGCCGCGATCTGAGCCATCGCCATGCCGACGATCCGCGAGACCTCGAGCATGCCCTCCTCCGGAAGGCCGGCGTCGTGGAACGCCTTCATCCGCTTCGCGGAGGCGACGTCCTCCTCGGTGAACGCGCGCTCGCCGGGGTCCGGCATCGGGAGCCCCAGCGCCTGGCGCTGGCGGATCAGGAACCCCGTCTGAACACCGGCGCGCTCGGCGACCTCCGCGGCCGTGTACCGGCGACCCTCGCCCGCGAGCACGCGTTCCACCGGAAGCAGGGCGAGCCGGTCCTCGGTGACCGCCCGACGGAGCTCCTCGAGCGCAACGCCCTCGGCCGACAGCTCCTCGAGCAGCCGCCGGCGAGCCGCACGCTCGCGATCGTTCAGCCCGTCCAGGAGCCCCTCCGCCTCGAAGTCGATCGCCACGGGCACATTCTCCCGGGCGGGGGAAGGATCGTGGGGCGACCTAGAATCCAGGTGTGGCCGCAGAGAGGGCCAGCGAGCTCCCCATCTTCGAGCTGCCGATCGTGCTTCTTCCCGGCGAGCTCGTGCCGTTGCACATCTTCGAGGAGCGCTACAAGCGGATGATCGGGCGCTCGCTCGACAGCGGCGATCCGATCGGGATCGTGTTTCGCGACGACACAAGCGGTGCGCGGAACGTGGGGTGCACCGCCCGGGTCGCCGACGTGCTCGAGCGCTTCGACGACGGGCGCATGAACATCGTGGTCGCCGGGGAGTCTCCGTTCCGCGTGCTGGACCGCGCTGACGCGCCCGAGTTCCCGGTCGGGGAGGTCGAGCTGATCGACATCGAGGAAGAGCCCGAGCCGGACGACGCCGAGGCCGCGCGGGGCGCGCGGACGGCGTTCGCCGAGCTGCTGGAGCAGGTCTCCCAGGAGGAGGACAAGGCCGAGCCAATCGGCGACGAGGGGTCCTACGAGCTCGCCGGCCGGATCGAGCTGCCCGCCGACACCAAGCAGCGGCTGCTCGAGCTGCGCTCCGAGGACGAGCGGATGCGGCTTCTGGAGCGGGCCCTGCGCACCGTCGCCGAGGCGGTGCGCCGCTCGCAGCGGATCGCCGAGCTGGCGCGCTCGAACGGAACCTTCCCCGCCCGCTGAGCGCGCCTCAGAGGACCACGACCGCGCCGCCGCGGCGCGGATCGCCGCCGCCGCGCAGCTCGCCGGACGCCGGGTCGCGAGCCACCGCGTGGACGCCGCCGAAGAACAGGTTGCGCCGCCGCCACGTCGCGACGGAGAATTCGCGACGTCCCAGTCGCGCGAGCGCATCGGCGTCCACCCCGGGCTCGGCGTGCACTACTCCCTCCTCGTAGTGGACCCGGCCCGCATCCACGGCCTCCTGCGCGGGCAGGCCGTCGACCACGAGGCGCAGGATCACCTGCAGGATCGCCGAGCGGATCCGGTTGGAGCCCCCGCTGCCAAGCCCGGCCTCGAGCTCCCCGTCCCGCAGGACCACGCTCGGCGCCATCATCGAGGTCATTCTCGTTCCGGGCCCGAGGGCATGGAAGCCGAGCGGGTTGAGGTCCTCCTCGCCGAGCATGTTGTTGACGTGTACGCCCGTCCCCGGCACCAGCATGCCCGAGCCGGTCCCGTTCGAGCAAGTGACGGCCGCGCAGCGGCCGTCAGCGTCAACCGCGGTGATGTGGGTGGTCGAGCCCAGCCGCCCGCCACGCGCCACGCCGTCGCTTCCACCCCTGCCCGACGAGATCCGGTCGGCGAGCGCGTCGAGTCGCTCGGGGGCGAGGAAGCGCTCGGCGTATCCCTCCTCGTACAGCCCCGCGTGGAACTCCTCGGTGCGGGCGCGATTCGCCTCCGCCATGGTGGCGACCACCTGCTCCACGCCGGTCTCTCCCAGGCGCTCGAGCAGCGCGAGGCACATCGCGATCAGGCTCCCGCCCGATGAGGGAGGCGGGTTGGTGAGCACGTCCCTGCCCCGAAACTCGGCCCGCACCGGCTCGCGGGCGATCGGCTCATACGCGGCGAGGTCCTCGGTGCCCAGAGTTCCGCCCCGCTCCGTCACCCACGCGGCGATCGCCTCTGCGATCTCGCCGCGGTAGAACGGCCGCGGCCCCTCCGCCGCGTAGCGCTCCAGGGCGTCGGCGAGGTCGGGAAATCGGAAGGTCTCCCCCTCTCGCAGGATTCTCCCCGCGGGCGCGTACAGCGCCCGGCCCTCGGGGTACGCCGTCAGGATCGGGTCGAGGATCTTCAGCAGGTAGGCCTGCTCGGCGCTGATCGCGACGCCATCCCGAGCGCATGCGACGGCGGGCCCGATCAGGTCCGCCATCGGCATGGATCCGAAGCGGCGCAACGCCTCCGCCAGGCCGGCGGCGGTTCCCGGAACCCCGCATGCCGCGGCGCCGATGTTGAAGATTTGCGGCGTCTCGTCGAACAGCACCGAGATCGGCACCAGCTCGGCACTGCGCTCGCCCCCCTCGCGCCCCGGCACCTCGACGAAGAAGTCGTGCAACACGTCCTCGTCGGCGGTGTGGACCAGCATGAAGCCGCCGGCGCCGAGCCCGGTCAGCGGGCTCTCGACCGCGAACGAGGCGAGCGCGGCGCAGACCGCCGCGTCCACGGCGTTGCCGCCCTCACGCAGCACCTGGCCTCCCGCCTCGGCGGTCAGCCTGTGACCGGCGGCTATTGCACCCCTGCT
>OBLS010001291.1_pt1 | contig 10056 bp, 10 predicted proteins | sample 1519901 | NCBI WGS metagenome assembly OBLS01 (sample SAMEA3113585, study PRJEB22503) | soil metagenome
TTCTCGGTGTCAACCACGAGCATCTTGCCCGGCTGCAACCTCCACCGCTCGACTACCTCGTCGGCAGGGACGCGCAAAGCCCCATCCTCGGAGGCCATCACAACCCGGCCGTCACGGGTAACGGAGTAGCGCGCAGGACGCAGGCCGTTGCGGTCGAGGGTCGCGCCGATGAGCTTACCGTCGGTGAAGGCGATGGCGGCGGGGCCGTCCCACGGCTCCATGAGGGAGCTGTGGTACGCGTAGAAGGCCCGCCGCTCCTCGTCCATCAGGTCGTCGTTCTCGTAGGCCTCCGGCATCATCATAGCGACCGCGTGCGGCAGGGAGCGCCCCGCGAGATGAAGAAGCTCCAGGGCGTTGTCGAAGGTCGCCGAGTCGCTCTGGTCCGGCTGTACCACCGGGAAGAGCTTCTGTAGGTCCTCCCCGAAGAGCTCTGACTCCAGGCGGCTCTCGCGGGCACGCATCCAGTTGATGTTCCCGCGCAGCGTATTGATCTCACCGTTGTGCGCCACGTAGCGGTACGGGTGCGCGAGGTCCCAGGTCCCCAAGGTGTTCGTAGAGAAGCGCGAGTGGACCATCGCGAGCGCGCTCGCGACGGCAGGATCTTCGAGGTCCGGGTAGAACCTGGGGAGCTGCTTGCCCTTTAGTAGCCCCTTGTAGACCAGTGTCCGGGCCGAGAGGCTGACCACGTAGCAGCGGTGCGAGGCTTCAACCTCCCGGTGGAGCCTGCGACGGATCACGTACAGCTTCCGCTCGAAGGCCTCCTCGTTCCCTACCTTGTTCTCGATAAAGAACTGCCGGATGCGCGGCATGACGCTCCGCGCCAGCTGTCCGATTGCCTCGGGCTCTACGGGCACGTCCCTCCAACCCAAAAAGCGCTGCCCTTCTTCGGCCGCGATACGCTCTAGCGTATCCTCGCAGCCGGGTCCTTCTTCCCCCTCGAACTCGAAGAGCACCCCGACCCCGTACCCTCCAGCCGGGGGTAACTCGATACCCAAAGAGGCGCACTCCCGGCGCAAGAACGCGTCCGGGACCTGCAGCAGAATGCCGCCCCCGTCGCCGGTCTCAGGGTCGCTCCCGCTGGCGCCCCGGTGGTCCAGGTTGCACAGGACCTGCAACCCCTCCTCGACGGTCTCCCGGGTGCGGCGTCCATCTACCCGCGTTACGAACCCGAACCCGCAAGCATCGCGCTGGTATGTAGGGTCGTAAAGCCCGGTATTGGGAGTTGCCAAACCGCCTCCTCGGGTGAAAAAGGTGCCAGGACAGCAACCCGCTTTTTACACGAACCGGCCCCAAAGTACAAGGGGCGATGGTGAACGATTACCTATTCATACGAAAAGAACCCGCGAGTCTTCTGGAGCTACAGCTCCTCCAGAGCCCCCCGGAGCCTCTCTTCCTCCTCCAGCAGCTCCGAGAGGCGCAAGCGCAACTCCGCCGCCTCCGTCTCGACGTCGGCCAGTCGCAGGGTGAGCTCCCTCTCGCGGGCGGCGGTCTCGGGGGTGCGTTTTTTCGGGCGGTAGCGGTTGCGGATGTTTCTCAGGCGTTCGCCGGCTCCCCGTCGAACGCGCTCCCGTTCAGCCTTGAACTCCTCACTCCCCAGGTACTGTCCCAGCGTCTCCGTTAGCCCCCGCCGCACCCGGGGGTCGCGAAGGAGATCGGTTATGAACTCCGCCGAGCTGTTCTTGAAGTTTTTGTCTTTATTCTCAGCCATGCTGGATCCTCTTCTAACGCCGCTGCACGCATTGTACAGGGCCGGAGAGAATACTACGGAGAAAATCGTCCGGAGCTTACGCCACCGACCGTCTTGCGGCTCTCTCCACGTCTTTGACGAGGATACGACCGCTGGAGCCCGTACCCCTGACCTCGGAGAGATTCACGCTCAACTCGCCCGCCTTGCGCCGGGCGGCGTCCGTAGCGTCCACTTCTCCTGTGTCCTCGTCTGTGTCCTCGTCCTCGACCCCCCGATCTTCTTCCTCCTCTTCAGGTGCGTCCGGGTACAGGACGTCGCCTTTGTCATCGAGCACCTCCTCGACGACATTCCCGAACTCATCTCGCGCCCGCCCCACGATTCTGCCTCGGTCGTCTACGTACTCCTCCTCGATCTGGAGGTCGGCGAGGCCACGCGTCGTCTCCTCGCCCACTACACTGTCGGCCTCATCCGGGACCGCATCTGTTACGCCTCCTGGCTCGTCCGCGGTGCGCGGCGTGGTAGGTACCTCCTCCTCGGACGCAGCCCGGCTTCCGCCTTCCGCCGTCCGGTCTTGGTTCCGCGCGGTCCCACCGAGGATCTGCGGGTTCCTGTCGATGGAGGCCAGGGCCCGCTCCAGAGTATTGAGAACCCTCTCCAGCTTCACCCTCAAGCTCGCCTGGGCCTCCACGCCCTTGATCTCCAACTTGACCTTGTCGAGGTACACATCTATCCCAACGTTCACCTTCACGAGGTCGGCCAGCTCGGCGCGCAGCGATACGTGGGCTCTTAGATCTTCGACCTCCAGATCGAGCTCGTCGACATTGAGCACCGGTACGTCCAACACCAGGTCAGAATCTTCACTGTCGTGCTGCTCGCTACGGTCCACCACGTAACCGTTGTCCTCTCGTTCAGGAGGCGTCTGCTCACCCGCTTTCGGAGATTCAGGTTTTTCTAGTGACAAGTAGCGCCCTCCTTGCCTGCACAACCTTTTATGTGACTTCCCTTCCCGCTCTACTCTTGGAGCAAACCCGTCGTTCTCAGCGGCTGCGACAGCGCCGCGTTTGGCCCGAGAGGTCCCGGCCTTAAAGGGCTCTGCTCCTCGCGCGGTCGTGTTTGTCGGCGTCGAGTGTCGCCCTCCAAAGATCCAGACCGCCCCGGTAGTTATCAACCCACGAGCCCCCGGGAGCCACGAGCACCCAGTTGTCGGAAGCGATGGCCACCAGCCGGTAACCGTCAGGCAACGGAGGACGCCTCGGTTTCTTTTCCTCGGCGCTCACGGCCTCAAGAGGAACCTGTGCGGCCGCGAGCCCCGCCGTGTGGACTCCTCCGGGGTCTCTATGCTTGGGGGTTCCATCTGACCTCCACCGAGCCCCACTCGTCCGAGCTCTCGCCCTCGGCCATGACCTCGCCGGCCGATAGTAGCTCCACCTTTAGCATCCCCGGCCCGGGTTGGGTCTTCCGGAATTCGGCGCTGACGGTGCCTAACGCGCCGCCCCCGGTCTCGACCCCGTACTCCGCGGGTACGGGCCCCAAAACACCCTCCACGGGCAGCATCCCGCCTTGGGCAATGCCGTAGGTCCCCGAGTAGGCGGTGCCTTGCTGGCCCGACACCCTCAGCACAACGGCGGCCGCGTTCTCCGGCTCCGTTCCGACCGGTTGCACCTGGGCGGGCTCGTTCTCCTCTTGTTCGTCCAGGATGTCTTCGACAGGGTCTTCAATAGGCTCAAGGTCAATGTCGGAGCGGCCCAGGATCGCCCCAAGGGTGAGCAGGACGACGGCCAGAACGCCCAGTATCGCTAGGCCCCCGCACCCCATGAGTAACCGTTCCACCGTTCCCATTCGCGCCACCCCTTATCCCAGCCCCGCTAGCTGCCTTAGTCGCTGGCCTCCGCGGGGTCACTTCCCCCACAGGGGTCACTATTATGGCGACCACCTGGTCGAGCCGGAGGTAGATCGGCGTTTCGCGACCGTTGGCGTCCCTGTAAAGGAACTGCTTTGGCTTGGGCTTCCCCTCCTGGGAGACTCGCCCTACGTTGATGTCGAACTGACGCGCTCTGAAGCGTATCGCTGTTCCGTCGATGAAGCGTATGTACACATCGTACACGGCCCCTCCTTACTAGAACTCTAAGAACCGCCGCCACCGGCTTCACCCGCGCCGCTCGCTTCGCGGAGGCTCCTGCGGCACCTTAAGCAGCGCCGTACCTCCTTACCCTCGTGCCTTTTCTCGTTTGCGGCTCTGCTTCGGCTCCTCCCTCCTGGGCACGCATCCGGGCGGGGGGCCTCCGCAAAACGGCGAAAGCTACCCACCCTCCTCCCGCGAGCAGCAGCAACGCCCCCAGTATCGAGAAGAGATCCGGCAGCGGCGCAGAGAGCAGCGGCGCGTGGACCGCCAGGAGCACCCCAGACCATCGGGGTAACGTCCCCGACCCCCACACACCAAAGCCAAAGAGGATGAAGCCGGCCGAGTAGAGCAGGAAAGCCGCGTAGAAGACACTCCTGGTGGGATCCCCAAAGATGACGTTGGCCATCCCCACGGCGCCCTGCTCGCCGCCCAGGTACGCCCCACCCAAAGCCGGTACGGCGTAGGCGCGCAGGCCGTAGTGAGAGAGCAACAAACCGACGCCCAGGATGCTCAGGATCATCGCCCCAAGCGCCCACTGCTCCCCGCGGATGTCTGAGAGGTAGACAGTTAAGGCGAAGACGCCCAGGGTAAGCAGCGTGAAGCCCAGCACGTACCCTGCGAACTGGCTCCAAAAGTAGCCCAGGGAGTCGTAGGCCAGGGCGGCTTCTTGGGGATCGACCATCGCGTCGGGAAAGTCGAAGAAGGTGCTGCTGGCGATGGTGGCCCACAGGGTGAGCAGCCCGGCAAGGGGCAGGGTCAGCAGGCCGATACGGACGGTAGGCATAAGACGACCTCCTCGTCTATCGCTTAACCAACGTCCCCCCTTCAAACCCTTAGAATAAAAAGCCGCGCCCCCGGTTACGGTCTGAGGATGAAGTTAGGGTCCCCGAAGACGCTACTAGACACCATCCGTGGTGGTTAGGGACGGTGGTTGACCCTACAGGTCGTTGAAGAACCGATTCGAATACCTCGAAACTGGTGCGAGAGGCATAAACCTCAGTCGCAGGTTTAGTTTCTATAGCAGTGCCACAGGTCGAGACAGGTTCACGTCGTAAAAAGCGAAACGACCCGCGCCGTACCTCCTCTTTTCTGATTCTTGGGCGTTCTAACTCGCTGTCGTCTACTCGAAGCCCAAGCCTGGAGTGCCATCGCCCGGACCGCGCTCGTCCTTGGCCGGCATGTAGCCGCTGCTCACGCTACTCGGGGTCGTACTCCCACCCGCTCGCTCGCGGGGGCTTGTCGGAGCGCAGCACGAGACGGAACTCCGCCTCGTTTCTTATCTCCTCCGTTATAGCCTCCATGGGCTCGCCTGCGTCGGCCGGGTACGCCCTCACGGACTCCAAGCGGTACTCACCTGGGGCTTGCCCATGGGGGACCTCCCCATCAAGGATGACCTCTAACTTTCCGCCGTCGGGCGGGGAAGTCACGTCGGCCGGGACAGTAATCCGCTCACCCGGCGCATCTTGGTGCACGAAGGTATATTCGACCCTCCTGACGGGGAACTCGGTCTCCAGGTTAGTCCTAACCCTGATCCTCTGCCCCTGCACGTATTCTCGCATCGTCTTCCCCTTCGGTCGTCCTGTTGCTCGCTGTTTTAGCTCCCACCGATTCTAACCGCTTGGCGTTATCCCCGGTCGGCATGGCGCGCAAGCGTAAAGCAGTCGGGCTGTTCGTTGGGGGATTACGTCTCCGCATTCTTTTAGGGCATCCCTCGTATCCTGCTGCCACTCGACAGGCTCGACGATCCAGCCGTTCAGGAGCCGCTCCGGCAGGATGTCGGCGGAGTCGCCCTCGTCCAGAAGGCCTCCAGCAACTTCACGGTCCCGTCCCTGCCGCTAGGCAGTAGACCGTACCAGGCCAAGAGGATGTAGATAGCACCGCCAGAAGTGCCAGAGAAGGCCAAGAACTCTCGTACCCCTCCTTCCGCCCCCTCGTCACGAGAGCCTCTAGAGCGCCCCCGCCGTAAAGTTCGTATGGCTACCACCCTCTCGGCAGGCGGCGGCTGCCCACTTCTTCTTATCGACGCCGTTCACGGAATCCCTACTCCTGCGTAGACCCGTCGTCCCTGCGTCTCTAACAGAAGAAGGCGCTGCGGCTGCCCTGGTTGTCATCCGGGCCGTCAAAGGCTAATGAATTTTATTGATCTCGTGATCAAGCGATCTGACGAGCGTCTTGCGGTTCTTGTGTTTTTTCTCGTAGGACCGGATCTTTTTCAGTTCGCCCTCCGAGAGCCCACTGAGCCGCTTTTTTGCCTCCTCGACTGTCAAGGCATCGTATTCCGCGACAGGGAGGCTCTCTTGGTTTCCTTTGGTGCCATCGGCGCTTGCAGCGCGCTGCTGGTCCTTTTTAGAGGTTCTTTCTTGGTTAGAGGTTCTTTCTTGGTTAGAGGTTCTTTCTTGGTTAGAGGTTCTTTCTTGGCGCCGCACCTTGCGATCTGCTTTACCACCCTCCTCTAAGCTGGCCTCGTCCCGCGACCTCTTCGAGGATCGGTCCACCGTTTCATGATCCGCGGTTTTGGCACGTAGGGAGCCCTCGCCACGCTCGGTCCGATCTTCTATGTCGACCTCTTCCTTGCGCACGTCCTCCTCTACTATCTCCTCTTCCTCGAGGACGTTCTTGCGCACCCTTATTTCCTCTTTGATCACCGGGCGCTTCTCTACCACGATCTCTTCCTCGATGATGGGTATCCGGATCTCGTCGTCAGATTCCTGGATCCCAGCCTCGGACCCCCCGGCCTCAGAAGCCGCCTCCCGCCGGCGCCCCTCCTCGACCGGCACCCGCTCTACGCTGACATCTTCGCGCTTTTTGGGCACTGAGAGCCGCTCGCGGTCGGTCCTCACCCGCTTGCGGACGTTGACGCTCCCCGCCCCACGCTCGCGGGTGCCGGCCACTAGCTCCTCCTCGACCCTCTGCACCCTGATCTCGTCTCCTTCGGTGGGGTGTTCCCCACCACGCTCAGCGGCACCCTCACGCCTTGGAGAGTAGTCCGGAGACTCACGCTCAGGGGCGCTCCTCGTGTCGCTCCTCGTGTCGCTCACGCGCTCGCCTGTAGCATCGCTCCTCGCATCGCTAGTTGTGTCGTTAGTCCTGTCGCCCACGCGTTCCTCGGGCTGCAGAACGATCCGCTCGTCTTCGGCAACCCGCTCCTCTCCGGCGGAGGCGCTCTCGGGGTAGTATGCGCCGTAGGCTTCCCTGCTCGTGGAGGCCTGCCTGGTCTCTACCCTGTAGTAGTCGAGGACCTGGCGCTCGAACTCAGAGGTTATCTCCCGATCCTCGCTGAAGGTCGGGCCGTTCTTTACCGTCTCCTTGTCCGCCGCCACCTCGACGAGCCGCCGCCGGTCGTTCACGCGCACGAGGTCCACCGGGATCAAGGTGGAGCTCGTGCCCAGGAAACCCATCTTCACGCCGACGTACTCCGGGTTGTCGTTCTCGTCCACGAAGAGGTCGTCGATCTTGCCGATCTTCTCGTAGTGCATGTCGTAGACGGTGTACTCCGAATAAAGGTCTTCGATAGGGGTGGAGCGGTCCCCGCGTTGCTCGTCAGCCAAAGCCAGACCTCCTTGAGTCCTTGAGTAGGAACCTTTACCTCCTGAGACTCGCTACTTTCGTATACGGTTACATGCGAGAGTCTTCCCCGTTTGCTCGCTCCTCAAAAATTCGAGGAGGGTTCGATTAGCCAGAACCCTCCTCGTTCGTCCACCACCATCCTCGCTTTGGAGGGTACCTCGCTTTGGAGGGTACTTACCTTCCGCGACGTTTCGTCTCGTCGTCCGCGTCGCGCCCGAGGGGCCCGCCACGTCTTCCGGTCGCATCGTCGACGTCGACCTCTTCCTTGCGCAGGTCCTCCTCTACGACCTCCTCGTCCTCGACGACATCTTTACGCACCCTTATCTCCTCCTTGACCACCGGGCGCTTCTCGATGACGACCTCTTCCTCGGTTACCGGTATCGTGACCTCGTCCTCGCCAATCTCGGCCTCCGGTGCCTCCCGGCCCTCCACGGGCACCCGCTCCACGCTGACCTCTTCGCGCCTTTTGGGCACCCGGACCTGCTCGCGCTCGGTGCGCACACGCTTCCTGACCCTCATCTCGCCGGCCCCGCGCTCTCTGGTGCCGGCCACTAGCTCCTCCTCGACCCTCTGCACCCTGATCTCGTCTTCTTCGGCGCCTCTGGCCGTCGCGCCTCCTAGCCCCTCGCGCTCGCGGTCGAGCCCGCGCTCACGGTCGCGTTCCCTGGCCAGCGGTCCATCGCCACGCCCCTCTGCACCTCGGGCTACCGCGCCTCGGGCTTCCGCGTCCCGGGCTCTCGCCTCGCCGCGCTCCCCACCGGCCACGCCCGCGGCGGCAGCCGAGCTGGTGAAGTCCTCGTCGCGGTCGTAGTAGTGACCGTAGGCGCCCCTCTGCTGCGCGCTCGCCTGCCGGCCCCCGCCGAGCCCATAGTGGCTATGGACACGTTCCTCGTACTCGGGCGTTATCTCCTGGTCGTTGTCGTAGCTGGGGCCGTTCTTTACCGTCTCCTTCTCCGCCGAGACCTCTATGCGGCGCTCGTCCTCATTCACGCGCGCCGCCTCCCACGGGATGAGACTCGTTCCCTCGAGCCCGAGGAAGCCCCTCTTCACGCCTAAATACTCGGCCCGATCGTTCTCGTCCAGGAACAGCTCATCTACCTTGCCGATCTTGTCTCCGTCGCGGTCGTAGACCTCATACCCCAAGTAGCGCTCGAGGACCTCATCGTGCCCGCCGCCTCGCTGCTCGCGTTCCATCTGCAGTTTCTCCTTGTCTAGGAGCTTCCAACATACACTACCGCCTACGCTCTTCTAGCAGACGGATTAACGTAGAACCGTACCCCCATGCCGACTCGGTAAACATGCTAACGGCCTAAGGTATGCCCCAGGACACGAGACCGCTAGAGAAGCGGAGTGCGAGGGCGTGTGAGCTCGGGGACAGCCTTTAGAGCCCGACCGTGTTCTCAGCTTCGGCATCTCGGCTCCAATCTGAACCCCAAGACTATCGCGGCCAATCCTAGGAAGGTCGATCTTTCGCGGTGAGTAGGCTCCCCAGCGCTTTCTCGCTGACCAAATCGCCGTCTTCAGGTTGCCCTGTTTCTCTTGGCGGTGTCCTTCATTTGCTCCGGGCGGCGCTCGGACTTCGTGGCCTCGCCGCCGGTGACGATCCTGGCGGCCTCCTTGTCCCGGCCCTTGCGCTTGTTCGTCCGGTAGCGTTCCGCGGACGCCACAGCGTAACCATAATCTCGGGAGCCATTAGGTTAACTGCTCTTCCTTCTTCTCCGCGCTCTCGGTCCCTTCACCCTCTTTCCTCGTGGCTTATTGCCCACCCCAGGCGATTCCCCACTCGGTGCATCCTTCTCGTCCGTAGCCGAGAACTCGCCGGTCTGGGCATTCCCGAAACTGACTTTCGCGTTTGTCTTTATGTTCTCACCCAGGTGCTTCGAGAGGCGAGTTATGTCTACCCCCAGGAGTTTGGCAACGGTACTTATATCCTCGTCCCGTAGCCGAAAGCTACCTTCTTTCTTCCGTCCGCCAGCGCGTCCGCTGAGATCGTTAAGTTTGCCCAAGAGATCAGAAAGGTCTACGGTGTGGGTAGTCCCCGCTCCTCTGGTCCTTTCGCCAGCTCTTGCCCGTGACCCGCCGGCATTTGCTCTGGAGGAGGTGTGGAGCTCCTTGTCGTACTTCCGCCGCTTCTCGGGGTTCGAGAGGACCTCGTAGGCCTGCTGTATCTGCTTGAAACGCTCCTCGGCCCGGGGGTCTTCAGGGTTAGCGTCCGGATGGTACTTCCGGGCTAACTTGCGATGCGCTTTGCGGATGTCGTCCTGAGAGGCCTCTCTGGATAGTTCGAGTAGCTTGTAAAGCTCCTTAGTGCCTTGCACCTCTTAACCTACCTTATTAAATTAACGACGACGCTGCCGACCGGAACAGCTCGTGAGTGAAGGATGCCGCTACCCACAAACCGCCCACAAGGTGAGACCGCGGCAACTGACGGTCCGTTACGGATGGGCATACATATAGAGGCGACGGGAGGGGATAAATACAGGCCGGTCCCGTCGCGCCACGAAACCGGAACATGAGCAAGAATTTGTCAGGGCGGGTCGCCGCTAAATGGCCTTCCTGGAGAGTCGTCCAGCGCACCTCAGAACGAGGCCGAAGGCCCCGGGGCACACACCCGGGGCGAAATGATAGGTTTCTAGATCGATTCTTTGAGGCCGTTGCCCGCGCTGAAGGCGGGGACCTT
>OBLS010001292.1_pt1 | contig 10055 bp, 10 predicted proteins | sample 1519901 | NCBI WGS metagenome assembly OBLS01 (sample SAMEA3113585, study PRJEB22503) | soil metagenome
GGTTGCGTATGCTACTATAGATCCACCATTATGGGCTGAAAAGATAATCATCATAGTTATTGATACTGATATTATTATTATAGGCACAAAGCCGACAACACATTTCAAATTGTTGTTATTATTTTCAAATAGATTCATACGTAACTAATATTTCAGAACTGAGAATTGTCTATAAGTGTATCGTCGTAGGCTACAGTTACTATGTATTCATCAAATGCAGATATTATACTATGCTGTTAATCGAAAGAAATCAGAATTACCAATAACTCTAAATAGTAATCATAAGGAGTCTTGTGTACTTATTATGTACAAAAATGTCTTTTGTTTTACATCTTCAAATATAACTATATGTCTATTCTTGGCTTTGTCGGTAACTGTGTTGTGCCCTGTTAGTATTATTCGTGATTCAGGAGGCGAACCTCAAATATTTGAAGTAGGCCCTAATTCTACCCCTCAGATAAAGAATTCAACTTATGAAAATTCTAGTTTAGGAATATCGATAGAACACCCAGTTAACTGGAAACCTTTTGAAAAAACATCTGCTGCTACTAATTCAAATGTAGTTGAATTCGTTCCATTTGTAGAAAGCGAGCATGATCCTCTTACTCCATTTTTTAGTATATCGGTAGAGAATCTTGAAGAGGTTAAGGTATCACAAAAAGTTGGAGATGAAGCAGCATCAACGATCGACTCTAATAACAATAATGCATTAGGAATATTGACCAAAAGAAACCTAGAGCTCGCCGAATCTCTGCCAGATTTTAATATTGTCGAATTAAATGGTACTTCATTTCTTTCAGGCATACCTGCTTATAGGATAGTATACACTTTTGCAGATCCAGGCTCTCCATTACTTCCACTCTTTGAATCGATGAATATATGGGCTGTAAAAGACGATAAGGCATATACTATCTCTTATTCTGCACCTGATTCTGAATTTTCAAATTATTTTCAAATAATACAAAATATGATAGATTCTTTTATAATAGGAGATAGATTCTTTTATAATAGGAGATAATTAATAGCCTAATTTTAGGCATTTAAGTGAGGTAAAAGAATCAGTACTATAGTTGCAGTTATTCAAGAACTATAACTATTATCTTCATGTTTGCGGCTAACTTCATTAGCTCAATAACCGAGAATATCAAAATTGATTTACGAATGTAAATCCAAAGACTAAAGTAAGCATCCTGATACATAAGTCATTACTCTCATTTAATGCATCACAAGAATTATTATAAAATTCTAAAATATCCTGTATACTACATAATATTCACGTTAATCTTTGTCGCTCTTTTCTATCCATTCCTTACTATGACGGCGATGATGTCAAATTTTCCTTCCATCTTCAAGCATGTCAATGCACAAGTATTAGGAACAGAAGATTTGGTTACATATAGTACCCGAAGTAATTTTATAAAAGAGTTTAAAGTCCCTTTAGAAGAACTAGGATTAAAGGGCATTACAACTGATACAGATGAGAATGTTTGGTTTTATCATTCTACAAATCAGAGCAGTACAATTCTTCTCCTTAATACAACGACACAGCAATTTGAGCAGTATATGATAGACGGTAAGACATCAGCCGATCCTGCCATAATAAATCTTGCTGGAGGACAGATTACATATGACAATACTAGAAATACGATTTGGTTTACTGATGCAAGAACAAACTCAATCGGTCATCTAGACATAAAAAGTGGAAAAATCAGGTTGTATGATATACCAACTCCAAATTCAGGTCCTATGGGAATAGCTCTATCACCCAAAGGAAACGAAGTTTGGTTTACAGAGATTACCGGAAATAAGTTGGGAAAAATTGATATTCAGTCCATTAATAATAGTGACAATAATAATAGTAATCTAATCAAAGAATATCCTGTTTTCGAACAGCCTGGGGATCAGAGTAGTGGACCTACGCTTTTGACATTTGACAATAAAGGGGTATTGTGGGTTACAATGTCATATTCCCATGATATTTTAAGAGTAGAACCCTGGGCACTTACATCTACTAGCAAATATTTAGGGATGTCAAATTTCTCTCTTCCTAAACCCGATTCATTTTCTCCATTTGGAATAGTGATAGTCGGTGATAATGTTAGTATCAATGATAGTCAAAATGCTAGTGAAACTGAACGCATTTTTCTATCTGATCATGGTTCAAGTAGACTAGTCTTGGCCACAGGTAATCCAGATTTAGATCCTTTTCAAAATTATCTTTCTTATTGGACATCACCTTCTAAGGTGTATCCGGTAACACTTCCAAGTCAGATTGTAACAGATACATCTGAAGAGAATATTTACTTCGTTCAGCATGGTGGAAATAGAATATCAAAGATTGATACAAAGTCAGGCATAATGACAGAATACGACATACCTACTGGACCACTATCAACTGCTCTTTTTCTTACAGTATCTAATGATGGAGACAAAGTTTGGTTTACAGAGTATGCCGCAAATAAGGTAGCATATCTTGATACTACAATCCCTGTTCCCTTTGAGATGCAAATTAACTTAAATCAGAATCAGAATATGGATAATAACCAAAGCACTGATAGCTTCAATAATGATACTGTTACTTTACCACTAGTTTTAAAACCATATGAGGAAAGAACCCTTAATGTTGCATTAAAAACTGAGAACGCTAATAACTATAGTATTATCAACGATACTTTGAATAATACTATTGCATCATCGCCTTCTGATCCCTTCTCTTTATTATCTCTTAATGAAGTTGAATTTTCAGTAATAGGAACGACCGACTCTGGACTTATTCCTGGATTAACTTACTCAGCAAACCCCCAAAGAATCAATATGTCAAATGATGGTGGAGGCAATACTGTTCAGATACAAACCAACGAAACATATTATTCGAAAATTAAACTGGTACTAGAGAAAGAAAGCGTAGAGAAGATTCGCCATAATGAATATAGTGCGATGATAAAATCATCAGCTCCAGAAGGTATAGGACGACAACAACAGCAACAACGAGAAATCCAACACCCGTTATTTGTTTCATTACTCTTTCCGATTCCCATTCGCTTAGATTTACCCTTGTCTACTATTTCAGATCAGCAGCAAGTTTCTAATAAGGATCTGATACCAAACAATGATGATACTAATAATCAGTCACCTATACAAGGTTTTTTTGGTATTAGAGATATTTCATTACTATCAATGATTCGTATTCTTTCTCTAAGTGGAGTAGTAGCTTTGGTTGGATATTTAATCTATACGAGAATAAGGAGATCAAGAAAGAGTATTAAAGAAAGATAATTTTTTAATACCTAATTGCGAAATATCTCTAGCCCAGGTTATAGTAACTAATTAAAGTTGCCTTACAATTGCAAGGATTTATTTTTTGATAAATGCTGCCTATAATATTATTACTTAATGGATAAATTTAAAATGACACTTACATTTGTAAGCTATTATTAATTAACATCTCATAGTTTTAACCACCATGAGGTTTAGACAGTCTATGAAGCAAGAATTAACTTATGACGATAGTAGCATCAATAAACATGAGATCCACATACGTATCAGAAATATATCATATAGGAATGTGATACTGATGCTTTCATTGATTTTAATTATAGTGATAGGTTATATTGGTCACGAAGAATTAGATGCAGCTCAATCTGACAATATGAATGTAAATCCTATAATAATGCATATTCACCCTCAGCTTAGTCTTCTTGTTAATGGTACGTCATTTAGTGTACCAGCACAAATCGGAATAGATCCCTCTCTGTGGAAAGATCATTCTCTAGACGAATTTGGTATGCAGTCAATGCTAGAAATGGACATGTCGGATATGTCTCCTTTATATACACATGATAACAGTGGGATCGTACATGTAGAATCTACCATAAACAGGAATTATACGTTAGGAGAATTTCTGAATATATGGGGACTGAACGTTGATGGTAAGACAATAAAAATGACGGTGAACGGTAAGCCAGTAGCAGACTTAAGAGATCACATCCTGCGTGATGGTGAGCAGATCAAATTAGAGGTTCAATGAAAGATCGGAAAACGATAGGGCCTGACTAAAGATCGGAAAATAGAAGTTGCATCTTAAAGATAGAGTCGCCTAAATCTAGACGTCATTTATATCCAAAGTTAGTTAGTAACACTTACTACAACGTTTGCAGTTTGAAACAAATTTCTTTGGTATAATAAGAGCTACAAAAGCTGTATTCCAACAATGAGAAAACAGGGTAGTGGTACCATCGTTAATATAAGTTCTGTTGGCGGAAGAATAGGATTAACTCCTTTTGGAACTGCATATCATGCAAGCAAGTTTGCCATAGAAGGATTTACGGAATCACTAAGGCATGAGCTTGCCGAATTTAACATACACATGTACTGATTGAACCGGGATTTATCAGAAGCAATTTTATGGATAATATTAAGACAGTTAAAAGGCTTTGATTCAAATAACTCTCCTTATGCTAAAACTGTACAAAAACTGTTTCAAGGACTCGAATCATTTATTACTAATTCGTCTCATGTTGTTGATGTAGCGCAAGCGATTCTAAATGCAGTAAATTCACCAAGCCCGGAATTAAGATATCCTGTGGGAAAAGACGCAGAATCTATCTTTAAGGCACGAACAGAATTATCTGACAGAGATCTGGAGAAGTGGGTATGGGAAAGTTATATGGAAAAGAGGGGTTTCGTACGTCAGTGACCTTGTGCACATGCCGCGACAGGGGGCAGTTCTGGTATCGGAAGGGCAGCTACGATATCCCTTGCAAAGGAAGGAGTGGATTTTTGGTTTGACTACATGATCAAGATGTAATAAGTCTCGTATTTTAAATACTTAATTATTTATTTCGTTATGGACTGTGACTTGCAAAGGCTATAACCGAAGCTTCAAGATATTCTTGTGTGCAGATTTCGTAGACGATTCAGTTATCTTCTACACCTTTAAGAACTGCTGCTATCCCTCCAATAATCAAGATTTTCTTTTTTCCTTTGACCTCACCATCAATCTCATTGTTATTATTATTGCTATTCTGCATACGAACGTACAAGCTATAGCTTCACATTAATTATTTGTTAGTGTAGCTGATATTTTGTCTTGCTCTGCAATGCATAGGATAATCAGATTATATAAAAAATCTTTATTTATATTGTTATCTACTAATCTTTAGCAGATAGAATGCCAAACATAATCAATAATGTCGATCTGGATAAAATAGGAAAGACTATTGAAAGTGGAAAGAAAGATAAACTTACCTTACTAAAACCAGTTAAATTATATGGTAAATGGAATCTTGATGAAAGCAAAGGATACCAGTTCAGAACTGAGCTATCATATGAAAATGGTAAAGAAGTAATAGAAATCGATTCTCCATCATTTTTGGGTGGAAATGGCAGTAAACTCGGTCCAATGGCATATTGTATAGTTGGTATTACTTCATGTTTTATAGCCACATTTGTAACTGTAGCCTCTTCTAAGGGCTTAAGACTCTCCAAACTCAATGTGAATGCACAATGTAACATTAACTTTGCAAAGACATTTGATGTAGCTAACGAACCAATAACAGAAGGAATTGAATTTCAGATTGAAGCTGATAGTGAAAATGCAAATAAACAACAGCTACATGAAATCGTGAAGTTGGCAGAAGAGAGGTGTCCTGCAATATACAGTATGCTTCACCTAGTTAAAGTCCACGCAGAAATAAAATAGATCTATATCGGTAATATTAATAGTAACGGTAGTTTGTTCCACCATCCGTTGAAATATTGTGCTTTCCATATTTTCTGATCAATGACTGTATGAATTGTTCAACAACTAGCGTACTTCTCTCTATGGAAATGCGGATGCCCAGAATCATCTTATCCTTTGGTCTCGATAGCAACCCATAACTACTGAAGTATTTTCATTGCTTAGTCCAGACGTTGCCTGCCCAATCTTTATAAGAATTAATAGATTCGAAGCAAGCTAGAAGTTTCCAAAATTCAATCCAACCATGAGTAACACCGTTTTAATTGCAATATACTTATCAGTCTGAATGTAGCTACATACAATAACTGCAATAATTTAATGTCCAGGCCTATGCCACACAACAGGATGCAAATAAAAGAAAGAAGAGATGATATTTTAGTTCTTCTCACCAAGGGGATGAAAGGCTATGAGATCGCCAAGGAATTAGGTGTAGATGCATCAACCGTAAGCAGAGATATCCATTATTTGATTGCCCGATCACACAACTATCTAAATTCCTTAGCTAAAGAAACTCTTCCATTTATGTATCAAACCTCAATAGAAGGAATAAAAAATGTGCTTAAAGAATGTTGGAACATTTATTCTATCGACAGTAATAATAATAATAATGATAGGGACATAACATGGTTTCATAAAATAGCAGCTCTTAAGTTAGCAAAAGAATGTAATGAGGCATTGTTCAAGCTCACTGCAGAAGGGCCATCAGTAATGCATGTTAAACTCTTAGAGGAGAGATTAGCAAGAATTGAAGCTAGAGAGACAATCGGTAACCTAGCTAAGAAACTTGATCGACTTGATCCTAAATTGTCTTCTAGTAATCGGATTGGCTTAAAGTATTGGAAAGATAAACCCATAATACCGCTAGAAGAGTGGATCAAGTTTAGAGACAGACCTTATCCATTAGATTACTTTCTTGATGATTTCGATCAGTCATTGACTTACATGACTGATGAATATGAATTAGGAAAAGGACAAGAACGAAAGAGTGACGTAGAGAAATGGAATTCAGATTTCATTGAGTTAATGGAACACACAAGGAACCCAAACTACGGTAAGTTGAAGTGCTTTCATTGTTTATTAAGTCCAGCTAGAGATGACCCTATATTCATAGGAATCAATGGATTAGTTGCTAAAGGATTAGTTAATGGGAAACAAGGTCCTCCGCAGTATCCTTGTGAGATTGTTAATAGATTTCAATGCCCTTATGAAGGTACTAATATCAAGAGAGATGATAATCCTGGAGTTGTGAATTCAAACTTTGACGTGGAAGATCTCTTTAAACTAGAAAAAATGGCCTTTGCTGTCGAAATTTCATTAGCCAAAGCAAGAAAGGAAGATTCAGGGATTAGAGTGAAGAATGAGGAGGAATTACTTCACGCATTAACGGATAAAGGGACACTCGCTAAAATACTAGAACAAGGAACAGAAGCACCTGAAGTAAGTGAAAATATTAGAACTTATCTAGCAGAGAACCGAGACGCTATACTTGATTATTTTATGAAAATAAAGGATAAAATAAACTTGGAAGAATTACGATTTTATTGAACTTGAAGTCATTCTACATTCTACATTTAAAGAGATGAATTACCTAATATGCTCTTTATTTGCACCACTTTTGGTAGTCCATTCAAGAGAATAGCCATTTGAAAATGGATGGTAGTGATTTAGAGCTGCATTAATGACTTCATAATAAAGTAGCAGATAGTAAGGTATACTGTATGTATGACAGCAAGTTATGTATGGAATACAAGTATCATTTGTTCTCCATAGGCGTTTCCAAAAGTAGCACAGTATACACAACCTGAATTTAGTGGGTCGGAAGCTAGTTTAGTAGTTGTGGATTCGTTTCTCCCAACGACTCTCGACTATTCCAACCAGTATTAGATGACTCAAGCACGGGAAGTAAAATCTGCTGCTTCTGTTTGTGATTCAACAATATCTGTGGATGATCTAGCTATTTGGATTCTCAGGCCGTCATTTGGTTCCGTTCGTTCCTTTAATGATTCAATTCTCAGAGTCATTTGCTGATATCCTTTAGGTAGTCCAGTTCTTGGCGCCACAACTATCACAAACTTCGACTAACTGTAGATGAACGTATTGTCTATTACCACAACTTCCACAGGTTAGCAGCTGCCGGTTCATTTTATATCATTAAAGTAACAGAATATAATTGATCTAATTCCTTCATTTCTTTAAAAAGGATCCTATTATACCGCTAACCAATACTACACCACCAAAGAACGCTAAGCTTTTAACAATAAGAGTCTCTAGATTTTCGTAGAAGTATTCGGTATTCCTTCTCTTTATGGATTCTCTAAACCACGGCATTACCAGCGAAAGTCTGTATTTAAGTTCATCAAGATTGTTCGGATCGAATTCTAGTTGCTGGCGAGGATCAAGATTAGATGGCAATCCGCCTAACACTTTCTTCTAATATCTTGAGGAGGAAAGTAGAGCAACTTCCTCTGTATATCCGTTACCATTTTCTTCCAATGCAGATAAAGTAACTGTATTCTCTATCCTGGTTCTTCCTTTCCCTCTATTTCTATCTATCCACCTATGCAGAGGCCGCTTGGATTACTTATACCGCAGTTATTTTCAGTATATTGGTTAAAGTTAATATTTAGTGGCAGTCCGTTGGCATTATTGATATCTACTGCATTCTGTAATACATTGTTAGCATTTATTGTATTATCAGAGCTCTGTTCGTCTAGGAACACTCCATCTTGACTTCCGTGTATATTATTCATATCCATACTGGAACTCTTTGTATTAACAAACGTAATTCCTGCTAATTGATTACCACTCATAAGATTTGATGATATTTTTGAACCACTATTTGAATGTGAGGCTATGCCAATATTATTATCTTTGATCATATTCTGCTGTACTTCAGCATTATCGGCTCCTGTCATGAACATTGCGATTTGATTGTTTTCTAATATTGTGGAATCCAACCTGAACCCATTTGAACCACTGAGAAGAACAGCAGCTTGGAAGTTGCTAATCGTACCAGGTCCATTCACTACTACATTGTCTACGTTAGAAACCATTATCCCTACTTTAGAGCTATCCTTTCCAGGTCCTATGATTGAAAACCCGTTCATATTAACTACTGTGTTTGGGTCACTAATAATGATGCCATCTCCGCTGCAATTAAGGTTTGCAGTTAGATTTACTACTCCGCTTACGACTTGTCCACAGGCAGCATTTGTTGTAGTTCCTTCTATTAGTGATCCTAACTGTTGTTGTTCCTCCAAAGAAGATTGAGTAGATAGGTCAGCAGCGCCACTTGTACTGCTACCTATAATGTCAGTGTTTATACCCTGTTGTGATGGTGGACTTGGTAATGGTGATGACGATAAGGGGTCATTGCCATTATTAACACTACCATCAACATTTCGATTCTCTTCATCTTCGACTTCTCCAGTCGCTAATACTAATAATGGATCCATTGTTAAAGCACCAAATATTAATAATGTAATCGTTACTAGTATCGCAAACGTGTTTGTGAGACTGTTTTGATTTCTACACTTTTTTGGTTTGTCCATTCTCATTCAAGAGTTATGCGGCGAACAAATTATATATCAGGAATTATTCAATTTACAGAGTCGAAAGTTGATCGCTTTTCATTATAATTTTCTATTAAAGCCATTAACAATAATGTTTGAGTAGAATAAATGAAGCATACTTTTGCTAGTTATTTTCTCATTAGCGAGTGAGTAATTCCAGAATTTCACAGTTGGTCTACTTGATTATGTTCTTATCATCCCCTTTCTTCTCATGACTCTTGACCTGCTCTTTTAAATATATGATATAGTTTCCGGAGATCTTAGCATAAGAATTCATATCTGAATGGATCTGTAACATGTGCGAAAAATCATGTATATCAAACTGGCTACCTACAGCGGTCACCGCTGCATATGCCAATGACTCTAAGGCGTTGTTGACAACCCAAATTAAATTGGTTAGGAACAACAGGCCATATATATAAATTGCTCAAATTGACTATTATTTTTGCGTTCATTGAGGATACCTCAGATCCTCAGAAACCTCAGATCGAATATTAGAATAACTAACTGAGGTAACTGATGTATCTAAGGTTGTCAGATAATATATATGCTTCAGTCACATTATAATAATAAAATCTTACTAAACTATTCATCTATAGTGTTTATCGCAGGATCACGAAGTAGTTCTTCTTCAACTTTTGTAAAGTTATAAAGAAGTATGTTTATGATTGATTTACGTCAGTAGTTTCGAGTATTCACTATCCAAAGAATGAATCTTATAATAAATTTGAGTCTATAAATAA
>OBLS010001294.1_pt1 | contig 10051 bp, 6 predicted proteins | sample 1519901 | NCBI WGS metagenome assembly OBLS01 (sample SAMEA3113585, study PRJEB22503) | soil metagenome
CGTTTGCGGTGGTCGCGAGCGCGATCGGCCGGATCGCGTTCGGTGGCTTCAGTTGGGCACTGGACGGAGCGGCGGCCCCCGTCGCGGCGGTCGAGCGCCTGGCGCCGGCGATGGCGCTGCGGGGTGCCTTGGCCCCCGTACCTCGCCAAGATCCGGATCCAAGCGGCCGCCCGGCTCAAAGCCTCGCTGCCCGAGACCTTTGCTTCCGGTATCCCGACACGGATCGGCTGATCTTCGACGGCCTGAACCTCAGCATTCCGGCTGGGACATCAATCGCCATCGTCGGTCAGAACGGTGCCGGCAAGACGACCCTCGCCAAATTGCTGTGCCGTCTCTACGACCCCACCTCAGGGGCCATCGAGGTGGACGGGATCGATCTTCGATTGTTCGACGTCGAGGCATGGCGGAGCCGAATCACCGCCGTCTTCCAGGACTTTGTTCGTTTCGAGTTGACGCTCCGGCAGAACGTGGATCCGGGTGGCATAGCGAGTCACGAAGACGTACGAGCCGCGCTCGCCGATGCCGGCGCCGACCGACTCGCCGAGCTGGATACCCCGTTGGCCAAGGGCTACCCCGGCGGCACGGACCTCTCCGGCGGGCAGTGGCAGCGGGTCGCCCTCGCTCGCGCGCTGTGCGCAGTGCGGCGGGGCTCCGGACTGGTCCTGCTCGACGAGCCGACGGCGCAGCTGGACGTGCGTGGTGAGGCGGAAGTCTTCGACCGGGTCCTGCTGGCAACCCGACAGGTGACCACGATCTTGATCTCTCATCGCTTCTCCACGGTCCGGCACGCCGACCTGATCTGTGTGCTCGAACACGGTCGAGTGATCGAACTCGGCAGTCACGACGAGCTGATGGCCGAAGACGGTCGTTACCGGAGGATGTTCGACCTCCAGGCCAAGCGGTTCGAGGCGACGATGGACGAAGAAGGAGCGGTCTTCGATGTCCTCTGACACTCAAGACCGCCACCGGATTGGAGTTGACGGACTTCCCCCGGCCCTGTCCTCGATGTGGCGACTGTGCAAGCTCGGCTACTCGCACGAACCCAGAATGGTGATGCTCGTCGTCCTTCTGACGTTGGTCGTGGGCGTCCCGGACGCGCTGTTCGCGCTCTGGCTCAACCTCCTGGGAAATGCCGTGATCGCCCGGGACACGACGACAATCTGGCTCGTGCTGGGCCTGATGGCCGTTTCTGCCGCCCTGACCTGGCTGCTGACGGTGCTGAATGCCCGGCTCACCCGCCGATTCCGTGATCGGGTGACGGTGGCACTCGAGACGCACGTCGCCACCCTGCAGGCATCAGTGTCCGGCCTCGAACATCAGGAGAGGTCGGACTACCTCGACCGGCTGCAGGTGCTGCGCACCCAGATCTTCGTGCTGGACCACATGTACGCCTCCGTGCTCAACACGCTCGGCTGGCTGGTTCGGCTCGCCATCACGCTGACACTGCTGGCCTCCATCCATCCGGCACTTCTCCTGCTGGCGGCATTCGCCGTGCCGACCGTAGTCAGCTCGGCCCGCCGCCCGACGGCCGAACGCCGGATCGAGGAGCAATGTGCCCCATACGGCCGGCTCGCCGAGCACTTCTTCCGCCTGGCCACCGGACCAGAGGCCGGAAAGGAAGTCCGGGTGACCGGCATCGGCCCCCAGCTGGCCGCCCGACGCCGACAGGAATGGCGGCACTGGTTCTCGCCACTTGCACGCGCCCGCTGGGTGACGGCCGCCTCACTGTCTGGCGCCTGGGCGGTCTTCGCTCTGGCCTACGTGGGCGCCGTCGTCTTCGTTGCCGCCGGCCTGCGGGCACCAGTGGGATCGGTTCTGCTCATTCTGGCAGCGGGGGCCCAGCTATCGGCTTACGTCGGGGCGACGATCGGTGAGATCGGCTTCCTGCGCGGCATCTGGATGGACGGCGCCCGTCGATTGGCTTGGTTGGAGGACTACGCCAACTCGCTCACCGCTCAGAGCGACGTCGAAGTCCCTTCCCGGCTGACCCGCGGGATCGAGCTCAGCCGGGTGAGCTTTTCCTATCCCGGCACTGAGCGGCTGGCCCTGGACGACATCACGCTGCACCTTCCTCCTCGTTCGGTGGTCGCCATCGTCGGGGAGAACGGGGCCGGGAAGTCAACGCTGGTCAAGCTGTTGACCAAGATGTACGAGCCAAGCTCGGGTGAGGTGCTCATCGACGGCCGACCGCTGCGCCGGATGCCCGCCGACGAATGGCGAGCTCGGGTCACCGGTGCCTTCCAAGACTTCTACCGCTTCGAATTCACGGCGCAGCGCAGCATCGGATTGGGTGATCTGCCCCGGCTCGACGACGAACCTGCAGTGTCTCGGGCCGTCGGCCGGGCCGGCGCGACCGATGTGGTGGAGCGACTTCCCGAGGGCCTGCAAAGCCAACTGGGTCCGACCTGGCCGGACGGACAGGAACTGAGCTTCGGTCAGTGGCAGAAGCTGGCGCTGTCCCGAGGCTATATGCGCGAGGAACCCCTCCTGATGGTCCTCGACGAGCCCACCGCGGCATTGGATGCCGAGACCGAACACGCGCTGTTCGAAAGCTACGCCGAGGCGGCGCGGAGCACCGCCGTAGGTGGCATCACGATCTTGGTCTCGCATCGCTTCAGCACCGTGCGAATGGCGGACTTGATCATCGTGCTCGACGGTTCTCGCCTCGCCGAGATCGGCAGCCATGACGCCCTCATGCAGCGCGGCGGCGTCTACGCGGAGCTCTTCCGGCTCCAGGCGAATGCCTATCGGTGAGCAAGCCGCGCCACGCCGAGTTCGTCGCGGTCAGCAACGGCGCGTACGTAGGCCGGCCTTGTCTTCGACCGTACGGCCGCCAAGACTGGCCACTGTGACGAGGCTCTCCGTGCGACTGCTCGGATTCGTGGCCGCCGTCATGCTCGGCGTCTTCGCCGCGATGGTCGCTCCGCCGGGAAAGGCGTACGCCTGTGACTGTGCCGGCATCTCCATTGCCCGGGCGTTGCGGCAGTCGACGGCGGTGTTCCGCGGAACTGTGCTGGAAAAGCACTCAGTCGGTCGGCGCACGGAGGCTCGTACCGATATCCGGTTCCAGGTCGACGCCGTCTACAAGGGTGCAGTCCACCAAGAACAGGTGGTGGCCTCGCCGAGGGAGGCCACAGCCTGCGGCCTCGATCCCAAGATCGGCAGCACCTGGGTGATCTTCGCCGTCGACGGCATCGAGGGAAGCGGCAACGAGACAGTACAGCGCCTGGTGACCACCTTGTGCAGCGGCAATGTTCCCTCCGGCACGGCCCCGGCCATCCTGGGCGAGCCCCGTCCCCCGCTCGAGGGCGCCTCCGACCGGGAAGAGCAGTCGATCAACACCGACCGAGCCGTGACCCGTGGTCTGGCGATCGGCGGCATGGTGCTGCTCGTCGCCGGGGCCTTGGTAGCCATTGGTCTCGTGGTGCTCTGGCGTCCAAATCGCCCGCGCTGACGACGCTTACGGCCGGAAAGCCGAGCCCGACTCCTCCAGGGGACCCTCGGCAACCGATACCTGTCCCTTCCGCACAGCGTCCACCAGCTGAGCGTGATCGGCCTCGGTCTGATCCGCGTAAGCACGAGCAAAGCTCGCCAGCGCCTGATCCAGCTTGTCCGAAACTCCGGCATAGCCCGCGATCATCGATGCTCCGCTTGTTCTCGCGTGACCCTTGGCAAGCAGGTGACCAACGATCCCCGCATAGTCGCTGAGGGCCGCCGCGTCGATCGCATCGAGCGCCACGGTGCCTTTCATGTTGCGGAACTGGCGCACGTAGTACTGGTGGTCGCCGATGGTGGTCCAGCCCAGCAGCGGATCGCTCACCGTCTGCAACGCCTGCTGGTACTCGACCACCCGTTGGCCTTGATGGGCGTGCCAGGCCGACTCGCCGTGCACGTACGGAGCAAGCACGGAGCGCCGTGCCTGCTTGAGCTGCAAGAACACCACGTCGTCGGGGCTGCTGCCCTCGAGCAAAGCGACGTACGCGCGGAGCCCCACACTGCCGACGCCGACAACCTTGTGCGCGATGTCGACCAGCGTGTAGCCACCCAGCACCCGGCGCCAGTGCGGCGCCAGCGTCAGCAGGTAGGCGTCGAGCCCCTGGCCGATCGCCTCCGCGTCCACCTCGCTCACCCGGGTGATCAACGGCGGCTCCTCCACGATCCGTCGCTGTCCCTCGTGCTCAGCGGTGAACCGTGGCAGGGCTCGGTCGCTGGTGCGGGTCCGGGCACGCTTGGCCGAGCGTTCGATCTCATCACGCAACGACTTCTCGGTTGCCGTTTCGTGCAGCCTCCCGACGTCGAGCCGATTGAAACTGCGCAACAGCAACGGCTGCTCGGCGAGGAATCGCACCTCGTCGCGGTAGGCGGCGACGCAGGCAAGCACCGAAGCGTGGCACTCCTCCTCGCTAGCCCCGTTCTCCCGGCCGGCGACGAAGATGCTGGCGACCAGCCGTCGCAAGTCCCATTCCCAACTGCCAGGATGGGCCTCGTCGAAGTCGTTGAGGTCGATCACCAGCTCGCCCTCGGGCGAGGCATAGAAACCGAAGTTGCCAAGATGGGAGTCCCCGCAAACCACCGGTGTGATGCCGGTGGCCGGAAGTCTGGCCACGTCCGAGGCCATCACGATCGCGGTCCCTCGCAGGAAGCCGTACGGCGAGCTGAGCATCCGTGCCACGCGGACCGGTATCAGCCAGTCCAGTCGTCCCTCATGCGAGTCGTGAATGAGCTGAACCGGATTTCGACCCTCACTTGTGATCCGCCAGCCGGCCAGTTTCTTGCGCGGGACCACCTTCCGCAGCGCCTTGCCCATGGCGTAGCGGTCGGCGCGTGAACTGGGGCGTTTCAGCAGCGAGGTGAAGACATCACTGTCGGCACTAGCCAGCACCGTGTGACTGGCTGGACGATCGAGCACGGTTCCTTCCTACCCGAAAGCGCCCCGCCGTATCGCTGGACGCAGGGGCCGCGCCAGCTGCGGATCGTTAGTTTCGGGAGATCCCTGGCGCCAGACTCCTGTGGCGGTCACGAGTTCGTCGCGATCACCCGCGGTCGCCGATCATCCTCCGGCGGAGTCCAGGTGCTGGCATCGGCCGCCACCTGCTCGCCCGAGCGCAGATCCTTAACCTCGCCGACCACGGAACCGAACCACACATAGGGGATGCCACGCCGGGCGGCGTAGCGGATCTGACGGCCGAACTTGTCGGCCTTGGGCGCCACTTCGGTCGCAATCCCCCGAACCCGCAGCTGCTCAGCGACAGCGATCGCGTCGGCCCGCGTGTCCTCGGCGTCGACCGCGACAAGAATCGCGGTCGGCACCGGCCGGGACGCGGTAAGCATGCCTCGAGCGAACAGCGGTGCCAGCAGTCGGGTGACTCCGATGGACAGGCCAACGCCCGGATACGTGGTCCGGCCGTCGCTGGCCAGCGCGTCATAGCGGCCGCCCGAAGAGATGGATCCCCAGGACTCGAATCCGACCAGGTGCGTCTCGTAAACCGTGCCCGTGTAGTAGTCCAGACCCCGGGCGATGCGCAAGTCGGCAATCAGCCGGCCGGGGACGTAGGCGCGCGCGGTGGCAACCACCGTGGACAGCAGCTCGAGGCCGGCGTCCAGTTCCGGGTGGTTGACATCCAGCGCCCGTACCGAATCGACGAACGACTCGTCGGCCGAATTGATCTCAGCCAATGCCACACACATCTTGGCCTGCGATGCGGTGAGCCCCACATCGGCCACCAGGAGGTCCGCCACCTGCTGGGGACCGATCTTGTCGATCTTGTCGACCTGCCGGAGCACTGCCGCCGGGTCGGAGACGTCCAGTCCCAGATAGAAGCCCTGTGCCAGCCGGCGGTTGTTCACCCGCATCAGGACAGGGGGCAGGCCCAGATCGACATGCAATCGCTCCAGAGCCGCCAGGGTGACCAGCGGCAGCTCGACGTCGTGGTGCGGGGCGAGCGTCTCGGTGTCGACGATGTCAATGTCGGCCTGAGTGAACTCCCGGTAGCGGCCTTCCTGTGGCCGCTCCCCCCGCCAGACTTTCTGGATCTGGTAGCGGCGGAACGGAAACTGCAGCTGGTGCGCGTGCTCCAGCACATAGCGGGCGAAAGGCACAGTGAGGTCGAAGTGCAGGCCGAGCTCGGCCGGTGCGTTCGGCTCGGCATGCAGACGGTGCAGGACGTATACCTCCTTGTCGATCTCGCCCTGCTTGGCCAGCCGGTCGATCGGCTCCACGGCCCGGGTCTCGATCGACGCAAAGCCGTGCAACTCGAAGGTCTCCCGCAGCCGGTCGAGCACGAACTGCTCGACGATGCGGGCGTCCGGTGTGAACTCCGGGAAACCGGACAGCGGCTTGGGGCGACTCAACGCACTACTCCTAGGCCGACGCTGCCAGATGCCGATCTTGCAGGTACGGGTTGCCGGCTCGTTCTCGGGCGATCGTGGTCTGCGGGCCGTGGCCGGGCAGGACCGCAACGCTGTCGGGCAGCGGCAGCACCTTCATCCGCAGGCTTCTCAGCATGTCGGCCTGGCTGCCGCCTGGCAAATCAGTCCGACCGATGGAGCCCGCGAACAAGACGTCTCCGGAGAACAGTACGGAGTCGACTTCAGACGCGCCGGGATCGGCCGATTCGGGCTCGTAGGGGCTGCGGAACATGATCGAGCCCGGTGTGTGCCCGGGCGCGTGAATGGCCTCGAAGTCCACGCCCGCGATGGTGATCGCGGCCCCGTCGCTCAGCTCCCGCACGTCGTCGGGCTCGGCGAACGCCACGGTGCTGCCGGTCAGCCGGGACAGCAGAACCCGCGTCTCCTCCCCCATCGCTCGAAGCGGGTCGATCAGCAGGTGCCGATCATCGGGATGCACCCAGCAGACCGCCTCGTGCTGCCGGCACAGCGGAGTCACCGAAAACATGTGGTCGAGGTGCCCGTGCGTCAGCAGCGCCGCAACCGGATGGAGGCCGTACTGACTGATCACGTCAGCGACTCCGTCCGCCGCGTCCATGCCTGGATCGACGATGACGCACTCCCCGCCGACGGCTCCAGCGACCACATAGCAGTTGGTCTGCCAGGGTCCGGCGGGGAACGACGCGATAAACACTCCAGCGAGAATATCGGGCAGGATTGATGGCGTGAGTGAAGGCGCGGCTCCGGCCTCGTTCGGCCGAGTGGACCCGGATGGCACCGTCTACGTCCGCACCGAGACCGGTGAGCGCAGCGTGGGACAGGTTCCCGGTGTCCCGGCGGAGGAAGCGTTGACCTTCTTCACTCGCCGCTTCCAGTCACTCGAGCTCGAAGTCTCACTGCTGGAGACCCGGATCGCTTCCCAGACGGTGTCCCCCGAGGATGCGGTTGCCTCGATCAAGACAGTGCGGGCAGCAGTCAGCCATGCGAACGCCGTCGGTGATCTGGACGGTCTGGTGCAGCGGCTGGACGCATTGGCGCCTGTCATTGCCGAGCATCGGGCCGAGCGCAAGGCGGAGCGGTCCAGACAGACGCAAGAGGCTCGCGAGGCCAAGGAGCGCTTCGTCCTCGAGGCCGAAAAGCTCGCCGCCGGCAACGATTGGCGAGGCGGCGTCAACCGCTTCCGGGCACTGCTGGAGCAGTGGAAGGCGCTGCCTCGGCTCGACCGCGCGACCGACGACGAGCTTTGGCATCGGTTCTCCAGTGCCCGGACCACCTATACGCGCCGACGGAAGGCTCAGTTCGCCCACCTCGCCGAGCAGCGGGAAAGCTCCCGGGTGATCAAGGAGCAACTGGTCGGGGAGGCTGAAGCGCTGGCCAACTCCACCGATTGGGGGCCCGGAACCAGCAGGTACCGCGACCTGATGACCCGCTGGAAGGCGGCCGGACCGGCTCCGCGTGACGTTGACGAAATCTTGTGGAAGCGGTTCCGGGAGGCCCAGGACACCTTCTTCAGGGCCAAGCAGGGCGCCCTGTCCGCGCAGGATTCGGAGTTCCGATCCAACCTGGCCGCCAAGGAGGCGCTGCTCGCCGAGGGCGAGAAACTGCAGCCGGTCACCGACGTCGCTGCCGCCAAGGCGGCCTATCGTGCGTTGCTGGAGAAGTGGACCGCGATCGGCAAGGTTCCCCGGGACGCGGTTCGTCCGCTAGATCTCCGGCTGAGGGCGATCGAGAAGGCGATCTCCGACGCCGAGCAGGAACGATGGCGGCGGAACAACCCCGAAGCGCGAGCCCGGGCCGTAGAGACCGCCGCCAAGCTCGAGGCCCAGATCGACGCCCTGGAGGACAAGGCGGCCCGGGCCGAGGCCAGCGGAGATGAGCGCACCGCCCGGGAAGCCGCAGCCTCCGCCGCGACGTATCGCGAGTGGCTGGCCCAAGCACAGCGAGCCGCCAGCGAGTTCGGCGGCTGAGTTATTGCTGAATCCGGTAGACGTCGAATACTCCGGGCACGCCGCGGACCCCGGCCAAGACGTGGTCGAGATGGGTAGGATCCGCGGTTTCGAACGTGAAGCGGGCCTTACAGATGCGGTCCCGGCTGGTGTTCAAGGCCGCTGACAAGATGTTCACATGCTGGTCGGACAGCGCCCGGGTGATGTCGGACAGCAGCCGGTTGCGGTCCAACGCCTCGACCTGGATGGCGACCAGGAAGGCGCTATTAGCGGTCAGCGCCCACTCGACACCGACCAGCCGGTCCGGTTCGGATCGCAGATTTCCAGCGTTGGTGCAGTCCGTTCGGTGAACCGAGACCCCGCTGCCCTTGGTGACGAAGCCGAGGATGTCGTCACCCGGCACCGGCGTGCAGCACTTCGCCAGCTTGACCAGCAGGTCCGACGCGCCGACCACGTGCACGCCGGAGTCTGGCGCGGTGCCGCTCGGACGCTGCCGCTCGTGGACAACCCGGTCCTCGCTGGTCTCGTCCGCCGCCGCATCCTCGCCGCCCTCGACGCTGATCAGGCGGTTCACCACCGCCTGCGGACCGACGTGGCCCTCCCCTACCGCCGCGTACAGGCTTGAGACGTCGGCCAGCTTGAAGTAGCCGGCCACTGCCGTCAAGTGCTCCAGGGTCAGCAACCGTTGCAACGGCAGCCCGGCCTTGCGCATCTGGCGGGCGAGCGCGTCCCGGCCCGCCTCGATGGACTCCTCGCGGCGTTCCCGGGTGAAGTAGTGGCGAATCTTGTTGCGAGCGCGGGGGCTGCGGACGAACTCAAGCCAGTCCCGACTGGGACCCGCGTTCTCGGACCGCGAGGTCAGGATCTCGACCATGTCGCCGTTGGTCAGCTGGGACTCCAGAGGCACCAGCCGCCCGTTCACCCGGGCACCGATGGTCTTGTTGCCGATCTCGGTGTGGATGGCATAAGCAAAATCGATGGGGGTCGACTCCTGCGGGAGCGTGACCACTTCACCCTTCGGAGTGAACACGTAGACCTCGGTCGAATTGATCTCGAAGCGCAGCGAATCGAGGAACTCGCTCGGGTCGTTGGTCTCCTTGCCCCAGTCGGCGAGCTGGCGGACCCAGCGCAGCTCCGAGGCGTCGCCCTTGGCGCCTTCTGCTGCCCCCTTCGGCTCCTTGTACTTCCAGTGGGCCGCCACGCCGTACTCGGCCTTGCGGTGCATCTCATCGGTACGAATCTGGAGCTCGACCGGCTTCCCCTCGGGGCCCAGCACCGTGGTGTGCAGCGACTGGTAGAGGTTGAACTTCGGCATCGCGATGTAGTCCTTGAACCGGCCCGGCAGCGGGTTCCAACGGACGTGCAGCGCGCCCAGAGCGGCATAGCAGTCGCGCGGGGTCTCGACCAGCACCCGCAGCCCGACCAGGTCATAGATCTCCTGAAAGTCGCGCCCTCTCACCACCATCTTCTGGTAGATCGAGTAGTAGTGCTTCGGCCGGCCGGTGACTGTGGCCTTGATCTTGTTCGCATGCAGGTCAGCCTCCACCTGGGCGATGACCTGCTTCAAGAACTCGTCCCGGCTCGGCGCAGCCTCGGCAACCATCCGGACGACCTCGTCGTAGATCTTCGGTTGCAGGGTGGCGAAGGCCAAGTCCTCGAGCTCCCACTTGATCGCGTTCATGCCGAGCCGATGTGCGAGCGGGGCGAAGATCTGGAGC
>OBLS010001296.1_pt1 | contig 10047 bp, 10 predicted proteins | sample 1519901 | NCBI WGS metagenome assembly OBLS01 (sample SAMEA3113585, study PRJEB22503) | soil metagenome
ACGCGCCGTTATTCCGTAACGACGTACTCAAAGCTTGCCCAGGAGAGGATCGCAAAGATCAGGTCGTATAGGGCCAGGAAGCCGAGGTAGCGGCCGGGATCCTCGGCCAGCGTCGCCCCGACTCCGCCGATCACGATCGGGATCGCCAGCGGCATGAAGAGGAGGGGAAGAAGCAGTTCGCGGGCCCGAGCGGCGGCGGCCATCGCGCCGAGCAGCGTCCCGACCGAAGCGATGCCCGCGTTCGCCAGTGCAACTCCCGCGATCAGCTCCCAGCTCACCGGGTCGTAGAAAAGTGCGAAGGCGGGTAGGGCGACGGCCTCGGCCAGGGCGAGGAAGGCAAAGACGCTCAGCGCCTTGCCCAGCCAGATGGCGCTTCGGTCGCACGGCGCGAGCAAGAGGCCGTCGATGACGGCCTCGTCCCGCTCGGCGACGAACGCCCGGACGAGCGCGAGCAGCGCAGTGAAGAGGAGCGCGATCCAGAGCATCCCGGCAGCCGCGAGTCGCGAAGAGTCCTCCGCGAGCGCGAAATGGAAGACGACGAGCGCGCCGACGACGAAGATGAGCATCGCGGGGACGGTGTCCCGCGAGCGGAGCTCGACGAGAAGGTCCTTGCGGGCGAGGGCGGCGACGTCCAGGAGATAGCCGCTCATGCCGGGGCGAGGGAGAGGCGTGAGGTCGGCCGGTCGCCGATCCGCTCGGGCTGGTGGCTCGCGAGGACGACGGTCCGTTGCGTGTCCCGTCGCGAGAGCTCGTCGAGGAGGAGGTTCGCACCGTCGGTATCCAGGGCGCTGAACGGCTCGTCGCAGAGCAGAAGCTCGGGCTCGTGCAGGAGGGTCCGGCAGATGGCGAGGCGCTGCAGCATCCCGCGCGAGAGCGCACCCGTCTGCTCTCGCCGCGCCTCCCAGAGCCCAAAGCGCTCGAGCAGCATCCCGATGCGCTCACGATGCTCCGCGATTCGGTAGAGCCGGCCGTACAGGTCGAGGTTCTCGAGCGGTGTCAGCTCCCGATACACGAGCGGCTCGTGACCGAGGAAGCCGATGCGGGCGCGGTCGGTCCCGATGACGAGCTCTCCGGCGGTCGGGACGATCAGGCCGGCGAGCAGCCGGAGCAGGGTCGTCTTCCCCGACCCGTTGGCGCCCGTGACCAGAAGGAACTCGCCCGCCGCGACGTCGAGATCGAGGCCGGCCAGGACGCGCTTCTCGCCAAAGCGCCGAGCCAGTCCGCGAGCGTGGATCATCGATTTGGGGCGCCTACGTGTCGGTGACTTGGCACGCCCGACCTCCTCCCCACTGCGATCGTAGCGACGAACTTCGCACGCATGGTGCACGTGATCGTGCCGAGAATGCGCCGGCTGCGATCACGTCTGGCGGTGTCCGCCGTGCTCCCCGGCCACGAGTCTCAGCGCGTGCGGAAGCGCTTCCCGCAGGACCGCGAACCCGTCGCGACAGCCACCCGGCGAGCCGGGCAGGTTGACCACGAGCGCCGCCCCCCGGATCCCCGCGACTCCGCGCGACAGCAGCCCGTGTGGCGTCCGCCGTGCGGCATCGGCTCGCAGCGCCTCCGCGATCCCTGGGACCTGCCGCTCGAGCACCGACGCCGTTGCCTCGGGAGTGACATCACGCGGCGCGACGCCGGTACCGCCGGTGGTGAGGACGAGCTGCGCTTCGTCGGTGAGCTCTTCGATCGCCTCCGCGATTTCGCTGCGCTCGTCTGCAACGACGCGTCTGACGACGTCGTAGCCGGCGTCGGCCAAGAGCCACTCCAGCTCCGCGCCGCTTTCGTCTTGGCGCTCTCCTCGCGCAACGCCGTCCGAGACGGTCAGCACGGCCGCCTTCACGCGGCCTCCTTGCTTTTCTCGAGCAGGCGCACCTCCGTCAGCGCCATCGTGTCGTCGACCGCCTTCGCCATGTCGTAGATCGTCAGAGCGGCGACGCTTGCGGCCACGAGGGCTTCCATCTCGACGCCGGTCTGCGCGATCGTCTCGACCGTGCTGGTGACGTCCGCGCCGTCGTCCACGATGACAACGTGAACATCGATCGAGGTCAGCGGCAGCGGATGGCACAGCGGAATCAGGTCGCTCGTGCGTTTTGCGGCCATGACGCCCGCGAGCTGAGCAGCAGTCAGCGCATCGCCCTTCGGTAATTCACTGAGCCGCGAGGCGGTCTCGGGCGCCATCGTCAGGCGCGCGCGAGCCCGCGCGCGCCTTCGGGATAACGGCTTGCCGCCGACGTCCACCATTCGGACGCCGCCCTCGGCGTCCACGTGCGAGAAGTCGCTCACGATCGGGCGCTGGCGTGGGATGCTCGGGCGCGGTCCATGTCTGCAAGCTGCGAGTCGACCCACTCGGCGAGATCGTGCTCACGGACATGGGCCCGAAGTCCGTCGAGCCGCTCCCGGCGCTCGTCGCCCGACATCGCGAGCGCCGCCCTCATGGCCTCAGCCTGGCCGGTGACGTCGAACGGGTTCACCGTCAGCGCCCACTCGGCAAGCTCCTCATGGGCGCCGGCGTTTTCGGACAGCACGAGCACCCCGTTGCGCTCGTTGATCAGGGGCGCTTCCTTGGCGACCAGGTTGAGGCCGTCGAAGATCGCGTTGACCAGCAGGACGTCGTACTGCTTGTAGGCGGCAACGGACTCAAGGAAGTTGTCCTCGATCTTCAACTCGATCGGTGTCCAGCCCTCGGTCTGGAAGTGATCGTTGACCGAACGCGCCGTCCGCTGGATCGCCCCGAGGTACTCCGCGTACTCGGGGATGTCCTGGCGGGTCGGATCGAGCAGCGCGAGCATGCCGACCTTCCCGTGTAGCTCGGGGTGATCGTTGAGCAGGCGCTCGAACGCCCGAAAGCCGCGCACGACGTTCTTCGAGGGGTCCGTGCGGTCGACACGAAGCACGAGCTGCTCGGGCCGCCGGGCCTCGAGCTGCCGATCCAGCTCGAGCACCTCGGCGCTCGAGGCGAGGTCTTCGAACTCGCGAGCGTCGACGGAGAGCGGATGCGCCGTGGCGAACACCCGGCGCCCGTCGTACTCGGCCGTGCCGTCGAGGAAGTTGCAGTCGGCTCCAAGGATGTCGGCGCACGAGCGGAGGAAGTTGCGCTTCCAGCGCTCTGTGTGCAGGCCGACGACGTCGTTCGCGAGCAGGGCGTCGTGCAGCGCGACGCGGATCGCCTCCGGCAGAACGCGCCAGTACTCGGGCTCGGGCCAGGGAACGTGGACGAAGAACGACAAGGCGACTTCCGGGCGGCGCGTCCTGACGAAGCGCGGCGCGAGATACAGGTGGTAGTCGTGGAAGCAGACCATCGCGTCGGGCTCGGCATCGAGCTCGGCGACGACGGCGTCGGCGAAGTTGGCGTTGACCGCGACGTAGCCCTCATCCCAGGCGTGATGGAGGCCGCGATCGAGGTTGGGCGAATACGCGAGGTCCCAGAGGTAGTGCTGGAGGAACCAGAGTGTGGGGTTCGCGATGACGTTGTAGAACCAGTCGTAGGCGGTCTCGTCGTGGGCCACCAGCCGCAGCCGGTACGGCGAACCGTCGCGAGCCGTCTGGTCGACCGCTCCGCCGTCCGCCTCCGCTGCGACTGCCCGGTCCTCGTCGCTCATCGCGCTCGCGATCCACGTGACGTCGTGGAGCGCAACGAGGCTGCGGAGGGCCGTGACGAGGCCGCCGCCGCCTCTCCGCGCCACCCGCTTTCCGTCCTCGTCGAGCCCGAACGCGACGGGTGGACGGTTCGAGACGATGATCAGCTTTCGCCGCCTGGCCACGGCCGTGACCCTACCCCAGGCCGTTTTCCTCCCGAAGCGGCCCGCTCAGGCCGGGCTGCCAGAGGCGGTGACGAGCCGGGTCTCGCCCATGTCGTTGCCGGCGAGCAGATTGAAGAGCGCCAGCCAGTCGCGGAGCAGACGTGGCGTCAGGAAGTGCTGACGCACGTATCCCTTGCCCTTCCGGCCGCGCGCCGAGGCTGCCGGCGGATCGCCGAGGATCTCACGGCAAGCCGCGGCGCATTCGTCGACGGTGTCGACGAGCCAGCCGGTTTCTCCCTCTTGGATCTGGGAGGGAATTCCGCCGGCGCGGCCTCCGACAGTCGGGCGGCTCTTCCAGAGCGCTTCCGTGACCGTCAGCCCGAAGCCCTCCCGGATCGACTTCTGGAGCACGGCGGCAGAATGGACCTGGAACGCATTCACCTCGATCGCCCCGATGTTGTTGAGGTTGGAGAGGATGAAGATGTCCGGATCGCCGGCGGCGTACTCGACGGTCTGGTTGTAGTAATCCCACCCCTCCGGATCGTCGTGCGCCATCGAGCCGACGAGCGCGAGCTGGAGACCGGGGTAGTCCTGCCGCGTGAGCCGGAAGGCGTCGATCACCCCGAGCGGGTCCTTCCAGGGGTCGAACCGCGAGACCTGGGTGAGCAGGCGCCGCTCGACGTCGATCCCGAACTGGTCGACGATGTACGCGGCATCGTCGGCGGATAGGGCCATGTTCTTCGGAGCGAGGGGGTCGATCGCCGGCGGCCAGATGAAGGCCTCGGGCAGCTTGTCGGTGGCCGGGACGTACTCCGGCCGGTGGAAGATCGCAGCGTCGTAGCGCGCGAGCGAGGGTGCGAGGAGCTCGAGGACGTCTCGATTCGGCTCCGCCAGATCGATGTGGCAGCGCCAGATCCAGTGGGCGTTCCGAGCCGCGAAGTGATCGATCACGGCCGCCGGCTGAGGGTCGTGGATGATGACGAAGTCGTAGTCGGAGTCGTCCAGCTCCTCGGCGTTCAGGGCGTTGTACCGATGGAAGATCTCCTCCTCTTCAGGCGAGAGCCCCTGCGGGCTTCCCTGCAGCGCGTTGTGGATTTTCTTCGTCACGTTGAAGAACTCGTCCTGACCGTGGATGATCCGCCACTCGGTATCGAGGCCGGCGCTGATCATCAGCGGCACCAGCGTGTAGTTGATCTCGGCGACGCCGCCGCCGAAGGCCGTCGCCGATAGATGCAGGACACGCTTGCCCTCGAGCGGCGCAGCCAAGCGGCTGATGTCGGCCATCAGGCCGCGGCCGAGGAGGGACGCGTAGTCGGCGAGCGACTTGTGTCCGACGTTGACGGGCGGGAGCATCAGTGAGCCTTCAGGGTCAGACGGACGGCCGAGGATAACGAGGAGTTTCGGACTATTCCTCGATGAACTTTACGAACCGGAGCCGAGATCCCTTCCCGCTCTCGCGCGGCCCGAACTCGAGCTCGTCGGCAAGCTCGCGGATGATCGCAATTCCGAGCCCGCCTTCGGTCAAGGAGCCCCCGGTGACGGCGAGGCTCTGGTCGACCGGAAATCCCTCCCCGTCGTCCGAGACCTCGACGACCAAGCGGTCGGGATGGAGCTCGTAAACGACTTGGACGGCGCCCTCACGTCCGTCGCGATACGCGTGTCGAACCGAGTTCGAGCACGCCTCCGTCACGGCCAGCTTGAGGTCGCCGAGCGTCTCGTCGTCCAGCGGTCGGAGATTGGAGAGGCCGCTCAAGGCCAGGCGCACGAGGGTGATGTACTCGGCCTTCGCGGGGATGGTGAGGCGCACTGTCCGGGCGTCGCCGTTGGCCGTCGATGTCGGGGAGCTGGAAGGCATCGCCGCTCGCTTTCGCCAGGTTTTAGCAGGATTCGGCCTGCCGCCGTCTCCGATTCTCTCCACTTTGACTATCTCCGGCGCAGCGAGGCCCTAAACGCCGTCAGCACCGGAGCGCCGGCCGTTTCGGTCGTTCCCCGAGCTTGACGGGCAGGACCAGCCGCTTCCCGTCGCGCAGGACGGTGAAGCGCGCGGTCTGCCCAGGGACCAGCGTTTCGCTGACGACCCGCACGAGGTCGTCCGCGCCACGCACGGTGTTGTTGTCGATGGCGACAACAACGTCGCCGCCGAAGCGAAACTCGAAGCCGTTCAGCTGCCGCTTCTCGGTGCCGCCGCGCAGGCCGGCCTTGGCGCCGGGGCCCTCCGGAACGACGCAGGCGACGACGGCGCCGCGCCGAACGGTGTAGTCGAAGCGCCGGGCAATCGTGGGCGTGAGGTCCTCGGCATTGACGCCCACGTACGCATAGGCCACGCGCCCGTTCTGCACGAGCTGCTCGAACGAGCGCTTGGCGGCGTTGATCGGAATCGCGAAGCCGACGCCCTCAGCCTGGCCGGACTCGGAACGAATCTGAGCGTTGATCCCGATCACCCGGCCACGCGAGTCGAAGAGCGGTCCGCCCGAGTTTCCGTGAGTGATCGGAGCGTCTGTCTGGATCGCGTCGGCGACGGTGTAGTCGGAGGTGAGCGAGTCGATCGACCGCCGCGTCGCCGAGACGATCCCCACCGCAAGCGAGTTCTCGTTGCCGAACGGGCTCCCCATTGCGGCCACCGGCTCGCCGACGACGACCCCCGCCGAATCTCCAAGCGGGACGGGCTGGAGCGAATGCGCCTCGGGCTCGACTCGAAGCACGGCGACGTCGTCGTAGAGATCCCAGCCGATCAGCCTCGCCGGAACACGATCGCCGTCGGGGAACGCAACGAAGAGCCGCGTCGCGCCCTCCGGGTCGTCGGCACCCTCGCCCGCCGTGGTGACGACGTGAGCGCTCGTGAGGATGTCTCCGCGCTTGGAGACGACGAATCCCGAGCCCTGGGCGAGGTGCTCATCAGCCGGCCGATTGTCGAAATGGGCGTAGACGGTGACGACGCCCGCGCTCCGCGCGCGGTGGATGGCTGCGGGATCGAACCCGTTTCCGAGCAGGGGCTTGGCGCTCGGCTCCGAGAGTCGGCTTTGGATCGACTCCGGCGCGCCGCCCGAGACGAAGACGGTCTCGGTCGACCCGCCGTCGCCAAGACCGATGCGGTCGGCGAGGACGACGGCGAAGGCGCCGCCGAGCACGGCGGCCGCGAGGACGAGGGCAACAACGGCTCCTGGGCGCACGAACTCACTGTAGCCAGGCCGCTTTTGGCGCCTTCGATTTCACGGGAAAACGATGGCTCAGCGGGCGAGTGCGGGCTCGCGGTCGCCCGCGGGGACTTGCGCCCGGGGCAGACGGAGCGTGAAGACCGTGCGTCCGGGCCTCGAATCGAGCTCGATCTCGCCGCCCATCACGCTTGCGAGCTCCCCGGCGATCGCCAATCCAAGGCCGCTTCCAGCGGCGAGGCCGCCCTCGGCGCGATAGAAGCGTTCGAACACGTGCTCTTGGTCCTCGAGCGCGATCCCGGGACCGCTGTCTTCGACTTGGAGCTCCGCCGCCGAGGCTGTTCCGCCGGCCGCAATCCGGACTTCGGTGCCCGGCGGCGTGTGGACGATCGCGTTATCGAGCAGGATCCGGCCGATCTGATGCACCCGCTCGTCGTCGGCAAGCGCGACGGCGTCTGCAGCTCCCTGCGCTTGCAACAGGCGCCCGCCCTCGCGGGCCACGCCGCTGAACTCGCCGACGAGCGACCCCGCAATCTCGGTGAGGTCGACCGGTGCAAGCTCGACGCGGAGCCGGCCGGCGTCGAGGCGCGAGAGGTCGAGCAGATCGGTGGCGAGCTTCGTCAGGCGCTCGACCTGAAGACGCATCTCTTCGAGGAACTCCCGGCGCGTCGGCGCGTCGACGTCCTCGTCAGTCAGCAACTCGAGGTGGCCTCCGAGCGCGAAGATCGGGGTTCGCAGCTCGTGCGACGCATTGGCGATGAACTCGCGGCGCGCGCGCTCGAGCGCCGCGAGTTGCTTGCGCATGTCGTCGAAGGCGCGGGCGAGTTCGCCGAGTTCGTCTGCGGCCGGGTCGATGACCGCCTCATCGAAGCGACCGCCTGCGATCCGGTGCGCGGCGCGTTCGAGCCGCCTGATCCGGCGCGCGAAGATCCGCGCAAGGGCGAACCCGACCAAGGCGGCGGCGGCGAGCGCGATCAGGCCGGCCAGCAAGAGTCGGCGCTCGACCAGCGCGACGGTGTCGAGCGTGTCTTCGATCGGCGAGGACAGGAGCAAGATGCGCTCGCCGGAGGCGAAGGGCACGGCAACTTCGACGAAAGTCGTCCCGCCGTGCTCGACGACGCCGCGTGCGCTGCCACCACTCTCCGCCGCGCGCTGCGCGATCGGGTCGTCGGCCGCGGCTTGCCCCAGCTGTCGTGAGTCCCCGATCACACTGAGGGAGACGGGCCGCCGGTCGAGGTACTCGAAGACGACCAGCCTGGCTCCGCGCTCAGGGCTCTCTCCCGCCAGGATCAGGTCGAGGGTGAACGGGCCCTCGTCACGCTCGATGCTCTCGATCACGAGCGGCGCGGTCTGCGTGAGCTGGTCCAGACGCCCGTCGATCAGTCGGTCCCTCAGCGACGGTACGACCGCGAGATAGACGATCGCGAGCGCGCCGGCAACGAGGCCCGCCAGCGCGAGCGTCAGCTTGAGACCGACGGTGCGAAACCGGTTCACGAGTCTCGAAAGCGGTAGCCGGCGCCGCGCACGGTGAGGATGAACTCGGGCTCGCTCGGGTTGCGTTCGAGCTTCTCGCGCAGGTGGCGAACGTGGACGTCGATCGTGCGCGGCTCGCGGTACGCCGAATCGCCCCAAAGCGCTTCGAGCAGCCGTCGGCGGCTGAAAACGCGGCCGGGGTTCGCCGCCAGCGTCCGCAACAGCTCGAATTCCACGTAGGTGAGCTGAATCGGGCGCCCGTGAGCTTCCACCGAGCGACGCGCCGGATCGATGCGAAGCCCGTCCGTCTCGATCGCTTCCTGCTGGCGCCGGTCGAGCTGCGACGGCAGAGAAGCCCTCCGGAGCAGTGCACGCACTCGGCTTCTGAACTCCCGGATCGAGAACGGCTTGGTGATGTAGTCGTCGGCGCCGAGCTCGAGTCCGAGCACCTTGTCGAGCTCGTCGTCCCGCGCGGTAAGCATGATGATCGGCACAGTGCTCTGCGCTCGAAGCCGCTTGCAGACCTCCAGGCCGTCCAGCTTCGGCAGCATCAGGTCGAGGACGACGAGGTCGACCGCCTCGGACGCGAACTTGGCCAGCGCTTCTTCGCCGTCCCGTGCGGGGAGGACGCGAAAGCCGTCCCGCTCGAGCGGGTACGACAGGAGCTTCTGGACGGAATCCTCGTCGTCGACGAGGAGGATGGTCGAGGACTCGGGCACGGACGCTTCTCCGCCGGGCGTCGGCGCAGCCGACCGGCCCTCCCTACTATAGCCCGGGCATATGGCGGCGCTCCGGCCCCCACCTGCGCCGCGGCGGCCGCGCCCGGGCTCACTCGAACGGCCCGTGAGCGGGCGCACCTACCGCGGCACGGCGCTCCTCGTCGCAATCCCGTTGCTGATCGCGGCGTTTACCGCGGGCGAACCTACCGCGGCACCGCGCTGCTCGTCGCAATCCCGTTGCTGATCGCCGCGTTCACCGTCGGCCGTCCGGACGAACTGCCGCCCTCCTCGTTTCCGCCTGCCTTCGACCAGCAGGCCGCGGTGGAAGCGGCCCGCGAGCTGGCCCTCCAGTCCCCGTTCCGCCAGCCGGGCGGAGCCGACGCGGCCGGCGCGGCGGACTGGGTCGCGGAGCGAATGCGGTCGTACGGCTTCCGTGTTCAGCGCGACACCTTTGAAGCTTCGATTCCCGGGCAGGGGTCCGTGCCGCTCCAGAACGTGTACGCGGTCGCGCCTGGACGCTCGAACGAGGTGCTGGTCGTCATGGCCCACCGCGACAACATCGGGATCAGCCCGGCCGCGAACGACAATGCGTCCGGGACAGGGGCGTTGCTCGAGGTGGCGCGGGGCTACGGGCTCCGCGCGGACACGGCCGCGATCACCCCCGCGCACACGATCGTCTTTCTCTCCACCGATGGCGGCGCCTTCGGAGGCCTCGGCGCGGCGCGGTTCGCGGAGCGCTCGTCCTACCGGAACCGGCTCGAGGCGGTGGTCAACCTTGTCGCCATCGGCGGCCGGCGGCCACTCCGAATCGAGATCGCCGGCGATCGGGCACGCTCGCCCGACCCGACCTTCGTGCAGACAGCCGCCGACCGGATCGAGCAGCGCACCGGGTCCGAGCCGCGCCGAGCGACGGCGCTGGGACAGCTGATCGACCTCGCGTTTCCGTTCAGCTTCTACGAACAAGCG
>OBLS010001297.1_pt1 | contig 10043 bp, 8 predicted proteins | sample 1519901 | NCBI WGS metagenome assembly OBLS01 (sample SAMEA3113585, study PRJEB22503) | soil metagenome
GAGATATCTCAAAGATAAGAAAAGATTATGAGAAAACGAAAAGATTAGAAACTAAAAAAGAAGATAAGCCATCCAACCAAAAATCCAAAAAGCCATCTATAAGTAGTAGAGCTTTTAAATTATTTAGTGAGGGTAAAAAACCTACTGACGTTGCAATTGAATTAGATATTTCTGCTGAAAAAGTCGAGAAATTATGGTCTCAATTTTTAAACTTAGAAAGGATGCCTGAATGTCATGAATTTTATCAGGAGTGTCGATATGATTTACCAACATTATTATCAATAAACAATTTTATGAAAAGAAACAGTGCCTATGGAAATGATATTGCAAATGTTTTGAGACAAGCACAAACTATAGCTAATTTACAAATACATCTTACTATCATTAAAAAAGAAATAGAAAGATTACAAAAAGTTAAAAATAATTATCAACAATACTTTTAAAATAATCAACATATTCACCAAAACCATTACCCAAATACTTAATTGGACCTAACCTTATTCAAATAGTGATTTATAATTTCCTTACTAAAGGCAAATATTAATTAATTAATTCCAACTCAAAATAAATGTTTTACTTATTTAAGTAATTTTTTTATAAGGTTTTTATGAATTTTTATGTTAGTATAGTCTTTATGATATTGACTTACCAATCTATATTCTTTATTATATAACAGCTTTATATGATAAATTTACAATATGTAGGATAGGTTTAGCTTTTTTTCTTTGTTAGAAAGTATTGTTATCTATTTTGCTATTAAGTATTAAATTACACTTCTTTAAACATTCAAACAATATATTAAATGATTATTTATCATAACTTTTTGTACCCTCTTACTATATCGTTTTTCCTTTTTCAATCTCATATAATAATTAAACCTTTATCAAATTTATTGAAATTTATAATTCCTGTTTTCTTATTGCTGTCTATAATTATACTGTCTTCAATTCTTACTCCGTATTTTGATTCAAAATATATTCCAGGTTCTACTGTAATAGTCATATTATTAATTAATAATTCTTCATTATTAGCGCGAATCCAAGGAGGTTCGTGAACGTCTAGACCTATGCCATGGCCTGTTGAATGGTTAAATTCGTTTGCAAATCCATTTTGAGATATATATCCTCTACATGTTTTATCAACTTCTCCTATTTTTGTTTTGTTACTACATTTGTTTAATCCTAATGCCTGAGCTTCCTTTACTATTTCATATATTTTTTTCATTTCTGGATTAATTGTTTTTAAGCCAAAGGTTCTAGTCGCATCTGCTACATAACCATTAAACCTTAAAGTGAGATCAACAACAATAAAATCTCCTCTTTTGAATTTTCTTTCAGAAACACTAGCATGAGGTAATGCTGAATTCATTCCACTTGCTATTATAAATGGATTCAAAGTAGATTTGTATGCAGGAAATCCACCACCCATTTTAAATGTTTCATAGACTAATATTGATTGTAATTCTCTTTCTGTTATTCCTTCTTTAATTTTTTCTTTGCAGATCTCATACAGGTTATCAATAATATTAGCAGCTTTTTTGATATTTTTTATTTCACTTTCATCTTTTATACTTCGTGTTTGAAAAAATGGATCTTCATTAACTATTATTTTATTATGACCTACCTTTTCTTTTAGTTGAGATATTATGTTATAATCAGTATTATCGGTACAATAATAGCCATTATTGTCCAATGCAGAAATGATAGATATCAAAGCATCATTCCCTCTTTCTGTTTTTATTATTTCACATTCTTTTGAATCTTCTAGTGCTCGAAAATATTCTAATTTCGGAGTAAATAACTTTGTAGTGTCATGGTTCATTAATACAACTCCTTCACCCCAAAATCCAGTAAGATAAAAAATGTTTTCAGGGTGAAAAGAAATTATATTTTTACAATTAATGTTAAATGCATTATCTAACAATCTTTTTTTTCTAAGACTAAACATGCCATCATCATTCTCATCATTTTCATCATTCTCATGATTATTATTAATTTTCTTATCTATCTGTTACATTATATTATTTAAGTAATTTTAAATAACAGTGATACAGAGTCTAAGTGAAAAATCATGGAATATTTAGCAATGCTTCCTGGCCCTACTAACGTTCCAAACCGTGTTATGAATGCTATGCTTGCTCCTATTATAAATCATCGTAGCGAAGATTTTAGAATTTTATACAAGAGAATAATTGAAAAAACTCAAAAAGTTTTTGAAACAAGTGGTGATATTATTTTATTGACTGCATCAGGTACTGGTGCTGTAGAAGCTTCAGTAGTTAATTTGATTAAAAAAGGCGATAAAGCAATTATTCCTGTCAACGGTGAATTTAGTACTAGGCTAGCTGATTTGATCGATAGTTGGGGTGGTAATGCAATAAGAGTTACTGCTCCTTTTGGAGAGAATCCTCCCATTGAAAAAATTGAGGAAGCATTTGAAGTTAATAAAGATGTTAAAGCTTTGTATGCAGTTTATAATGAAACTTCCACAGGAACTACAATAAGATATATGGATAAATTAGGTAATCTTTGTGGAAAGTATGGTTCATTCTATATAGCTGATGCTGTTTCTATCTTGGGTGGAGATGAACTTCCCGTAGATAAATGGAATATAGATATTTGTATTACAGCTTCGCAAAAGGCTTTAGCCGCTCCGCCGGGTGTTTCTCCAATATCAATAAATGAAAGGACAAAAAAATACATGCAATCAAATCCCTCACCTATACTATATTTAAATTTAAATAGATATTTCAAATATTATCTAGAACATACTGAAACACCGTTTACCCCTGCATTGCCTTTGTATTATGCATTTGATGAAGCATTAACTCTTGTACTAGAGGAAGGGATGAGTAAAAGAATAGAAAGACACAGAATCTGTGCTGATGCGTTTTATTCTAGTTTGAATACATTAGGTTTGACTCCTTTTGCCAAAGAAGATGCTAGGAGTAATGTTATTATTGCATTGAACTATCTTGATGGAATGGATGATAAGAAATTTAGAACTTTATTATCAAAAGAATTTAAAGTTCTAATAGCAGGTGGATTTGGTAATCTAAAAGGAAAAGTATTCAGAATAGGTAGCATGGGTGAAGTAACACGATATCATGTAATGAGAACTATTTCATCGATTTATGCAGCGATGAAAATGCTAGGAATAGATGCAAATGAAAAAGCATTATCCGTTGCAGAAGAAAAGTTAAAAAATCTATAATTTAATCGATCGAATCAATTTATTTTATTTTTTGTCAAACTTAATATAAGGTAAATAAATAGCGATTTTTATGCCTTTTGATAAAGGGTCTTTAATACTATTAGATTATACTGCTAGAATCAAAGATAACGGTGAAATTTTTGAAACAACTATTGAGGAAGATGCAAAAAAATCCAATCTATATGATCCAACGAGAAAGTACGAACCAAGACTTATTTCAGTGGGCGAAAGCTGGGTATTAAAGGGCTTAGATGAAGCTCTTGCTGACACTAATGTAGGTGATAAGCGTTCAATTGAAATTTCGCCAGATAAAGGATTTGGTGAAAGGGATACAAATAAAGTTAGAATGATTCCACAGAGAAAATTAGGTGAAAAGGCTAACGAAATAAAAGTTGGTGATGTAGTAGAATTGGATGACCGAACAGGTGTTATCAGATATATTGGCTCAGGCCGGGTCCAGATAGATTATAACCATAGACTTGCAAGTAGAACATTAGTTTATGATGTCAATGTTGTTAAAAAAATTGAATCCAATGATGATAAAATTAAATACTTGATAAAAAGACGACTTCCCATAGAAGATGAAAAGATTCAATTTGAATATAAAGATGATGAGGCAGTAATAGAATTATCAGAAGATGTTTCTTTGTTGGATGGATTACAAATAATTAAAAAGGCAGTCACTGCTGATATTTTCAAATTTGTAGATGGTCTAAACAAAATAACTTTTCAAGAAGTATATCTGTCGCCAAAAGCGAAAGATTCTACCACATCTACTTCTGAAACTGCAGAACCATCTACTTCTGAAACTGCAGAACCATCTACTTCTGAAACTATATTATCTAAAACTTCTCCAAGGTCAACTACTTCCCCAAGATCTCAGGCAGCATCAATCTCTGAAAACAAATAAATTTTTTAGTATCTACTTTTAGATACTATATTTATTAAATTTTTTAATACTTACCTTAAATTGGTTATAAAAAAACGAAGTCTTTTAGTTAGAACAGAATTTACTGTCTTAAATAACCTTTGCTGATTTTGCTAATTCATAAGCTGATTTTTTATTGAGTTTTGTTTTACTTAATATTGTATATCTGTCTGGCCTTAAGTCTTGTGCCATTATTAATGATTGAATGACATCTTTTTCACTTACTTGTATTTGATTAGCTTTGACTGGTGCTTTGACATTTTCTAGAACAGATATAATACGCTCAAAATCCATATCATAAAGTTTGGACATAATTATGGTTCCTAGCCCTACTCTTTCTCCATGAAGACCACAATTACCATTAGTAATATATTCTAGAGCATGACTGAAAAGATGTTCAGAGCCTGAACATGGCCTACTACTTCCTGCTATTCCAGCTGCAACGCCTGCACTAATCAAAGCCTCTATTATAGTTCTAACTCCATTTTCGTTTAACAATAATTCTTTCGATTTATTCATAATAATATCAGCACTCAATTTAGCTAAGTGAGCAGAATATGCTCCATAGTATTCATCTTTTTCATCCCTTGCTAATTCCCAATCTTTTACAGCAGTGAGTTTCCCGATTAAATCTCCACAACCACTAGACAATAATCGATGAGGTGCTTCAGAAATTAATTTAATATCTGCCAAAACTCCTATAGGTGTATTTACCTTAATTGAATGAGGCTTATCTGATCCTTTAAGAGAAACAAATGGACTTGAAATACCATCATGAGAAGCAGATGTTGGAATACTTATAAAGGGTTTTTTGATTGAATATGCTATCATCTTTCCAACATCAACTGATTTTCCTCCTCCAACTCCAAGTATTATATTAGGTATTAATTCCTCTATCTCTATTTTAATTTTAGATACCGCTTCAAAAGATGCATCTTTTCTAATGAACCAGTAATTTTTAATTCCATGACCATCTAAAGATCTCCGTATTTTATTTTCAAACTTATTCCTTACAGATTCTCCGCTAATTATAACAACATTAGATATTCCATTGTTGATATCTCTTATAAAAGTCCCAAGATTGGAAATTACATTATCTCCTACAAGAATTTTCCTTGGTAGCTCCATTAAATGAGTATTAGATTTCAAAATGTCTTTCTTTAAACAAAGGTTAATACATAATAAAATAAATTTATTTCTTAATTGTATAAAATTAGTATATTTTAAGATATATTTGTGATTAATCTTTATTATTATTATTATTATTATTGTTGTTGTTGTTGTTCAACAACATCTGCTATAGCATATCCCATTCCAACTCTTTTAATTTTTATCTTGACTTGATCTCCTTCCTTTGTATTAGCTACAAATATTACCATTCCTTCAATTTTAGCAACACCTGAATCTCCTCTTTTACTCATTGCTTCAATTTTTACATCGTATTCTTCCCCTACTTTAACTGGAATCTTAAAAGATCTAAACTTCCTGAAACCTGATTCATCTTTTGAACTATTTTCATTGGATCTGTCTATATTTTCCCTATTGGTTTCTATATCCATATAATCTAACCTTTCTTTGCATTGAATTTATTATATTTTACTATTTCAACCTTATTTTTAGATGTTGCATAAAAAAGCATTATACAAATCTTCTATTGATTGATTAATGGATTGATAAATAAATAAAAAAAATCGGAATCAATTTATATTTAAATAAAAAAATTGAGGTATATTATACTATACTGAAGGAAATTAAAATATGGAATTAACTAATTTTGATAATGAACAATCAAGTCAGAATATCATGGCTACTATTTTAAAGAGTTTACCAAAGGAGTCTGGCTTGACAAAGATAGAATATGAAGGACCAAGTATTGCTCTTTACAGTAAAAATCCAAGATTCTTGATAGAAAACTCCCAAATTCTATCTAATATGGTCAATATAATTAGAAAGAGAGTAGTAATAAGAACTGATGAATCAATTAGAAAATCTCGAAGAGATTCAACCAATATTATTCAGAATCGTCTTAAGTCATTTAAATCTGAAATTAAAGGAATTATTTTTGACGATGCCTTAGGCGAACTTACAATATTCATAAATAATTCATTTGAAATTCTAAACCAAATAGAAAATACCATTTTATTGGATTTAGTCAGTGAGACTGGTTGGAAAATTAATGTTAGAAAATCTATAATACAATTATCTACCGTCCAATTTATTGATAAAGTTTTAAGTAATTCTATTGATTATAGGATAAAATTCTATAAAGAATTAGGTGAAAAAGTTTTCCGACCAAAATTAAGTAATAGTTGTGAAGCAAGTATTGTGACTTTAGGAGGATTTGGTGAAATTGGTAGATCGTGCTTTTTACTCATTACTAAAGAAAGTAAAGTATTACTTGATTGTGGAATAAACATTCATGAAGAAAAACCTTTTAATTATTTCCCAAGATTTGATATTACCGGTTTTTGTTTAGATGAGATAGATGCAGTTATAATTACTCATGCTCATATAGATCACACTGGTTTTCTTCCACTTTTATTCAAATATGGCTATAGAGGTCCGGTGTATTGTACTGAACCAACGTTACCCTTAATGACACTTCTTTTTCTTGATTATCATAAAAATCATGGACTATATTCTGAAGAAGATATAGAAAATGTAATAATTCATACTATGCCATTATGTATGGGAATAGTTACAGATATATCGCCAGATATTAAACTCGTACTCTCTAATTCAGGACACATACTTGGATCTACCTCGATTCATCTTCATATTGGAAATGGAGAATATAATATAGTTTATACAGGAGATCTAAAGTTTGGAAAAACTAATTTATTAGACAATGCTTCTTGGAATTTTCCCAGAGTAGAAACTCTCATTATAGAAGGTACATTTGGAAGTAAAGATTCACCTCATAAACGTGAAGAAACAGATCCAATACTGATAGAAAGCATTAATCAAACTCTACGAGAGAACGGTAGAGTTCTTATCCCAGTCCCAATAATAGGCCTTTCGCAAGAGCTTATCTATACTTTAACAAGATATCAAGAACTTGGTAAATTGGAACAAACAGAAATTTTTATAGATAAATCCATACTTGAAGCAACATATCTTTATGAAATATATTATGAATATCTATCAAAAGAAATTAAAACAAAAATTTTAACTGAAAATATCTCTATATTTAATTATAAAAAACTCAAATTGGTCAATTCAAAATCAAAAGTAGATAAACCTGGAATTATACTGGTAGCATCATCTATGCTGATGGGTGGTCTTTCTATAAAATTTTTAAAGCAAATTCATGATGATCCTCTTAGTAAAATAATATTTTTATCTTATCAAGCACCAGGCACACTTGGTAAAGAGATTCAGACAGGAACCACTGAAGTAACAATAAATGGGCAACAACCGTTAAAATTAAAGTGCAAAATCGATTCTATTCATGGATTTAGCAACCATAGTGACTATAATCAACTTCTTGCTTATATGAGTAGATTGAAACCAAAACTAAAAAGAGTTATAGTAAACCATGGAGAAAAACCTCGAATTCAAAATTTGGCTTCATCAGTAAACAAGATCCTTAATATTCAATGTCAATATTTACTTGTCCCGGAAGCAGTAAAACTTTTTTAATTTATTTTATTGAAGTTTCTGTATATATTTATAGACAAAAACAGCACAACAGCAGCAGCAACAACAATAACAACAACAACTCCAGCAACAGCAGCAGTGATCATTAAACTTAAAGGTGTATATTTCTTATAGTAATATATGCAGAATGAGGAATTAATAAAATCATCTATTGATAATCTTTCAAAAAAGTGGAATATTGAAAAACCTATTTATGATCTTCATTTAGGCAGAAGAAGTGATGTAGTAGATACTACAATTAAAGTAAACCAAGTAACTTTTCATATACCAAAATTATCCAATGATAATCTATTTGTTCTATGGAACTGTCTTTGGCCGGATTGCCATAACTGTTGTGAAAAACAAGGAAGATTGCCTTTAACTAAAGATGACCTTTATAATCTTAAAAGTAAATTGAATTATGAATCTATTAATGAATTTTTGGATAAAGAAACAAGAATATCTTCCTGGAACGAGCCAGGAACTTATGGAAATTTAATTACTCATATTACAATGATCTCCTTAAAACGAAAGATAGATGAGAGCGATGAAGAAGATGGGAAACCAATAAAATGTAGATTTTTAGATGATCAGGGTAGTTGTAAAATTCAAGATGGCAAACCAGGTGTATGCTGGTTATATCCTTTTGCATCATGGATGGAATCATATAATAACAGACCTCTAGTTCATGCAACGTTTCAATTCACAGGAGATTGTCCTGGTTATTATCTTAGTAAAACTATAGATGATATGATACCTGTTTTAGAGGATTATTCATTAAAAATTTATGATTATAATATGAGTGTTAATAGAACAATAAGAGAAGGATTTGGATCTACTAGTATATTATAGTAATTAACTTATTTATTAATTTATGTGTCTATTAAATTAATAAAAAAGAAATAAAAACAATTAATATAAAATAAAGACAAATAAATAACTCTACCTTTATCAATAGAGATAGCATGTCTAATGGTAAATCTGCTGAAGATGATAATATTAAAAGTGCCGCTGACCTATTATTAAAAGGAGGTACCTTACTTAGCAATTCATGTGAAAATTGTGGAGGAGTTCAGGTTAGTTTTAAAGAAAATATTGTCTGTGTTAGTTGTGGAAGGAAAGTAAAAGAAATAAGTGTTACACAAATGGAAGAGGAGCAGAAAAAAAAGAATCCAAGTAATAATAATAATAATAGTGATTCTGGTTTATCTAAAGAAATGAAAGTTCAATCTAATTCTGATGCTAATAGTGATAGTGGTGGTGGTGGTGGTGATGGCAGACTTAGAACCTATGAAAAAGTAATTTCCAAGAAAATTACTTTATTATTCAATAGCTTAGAAAATGACAGTGATATTCTTATTCAAAATACGAAACTAGATCTAATATCAAAATATTTAGATGTACTTGACAAATTAAAGATTGTTATCAAAGAAAGTTAATTTAATTTTAAGTTTAGAATAATAATTCTTTATCTTATTTTACTTATTTAATGTATCTTGTGTTCTAAATAATTATTTTATTATAATATAATAACAAATTTATTTCTTGATCCAATAGATTACTTCAATAAGAATGCCAAACTTTACCATTAATTTTTTTTATAAACTATATAAGGAGCGCCATATTTCAATTTTAGAGTGATATTGTTTGAATTTAGTTTAATATGTCAATAGTAATTTATAAATTACTATATTGTAATAAAATAAATATAATATAATTGCCTTAAAGATATAATATAATTGCCTTAAAGTATTATTAATATACTTTTTTTGCTATTGTAGTTTTGTTAATGCTTTTTAAAGACAAGCATCACAGATGTCACTAATATGTTTCCTACTTTTATAAGTGTAAGTGGATGGTTTTTCTTAAATTCATCGTCATCTGATGTATCCCAATAAACAGCATTAGGATAATCTAAGACTGTATCTAGTGTCTTTGTTGTTATTCTCAAGTCTAGTGGCTCTACAAGTTTTAATGAATCTAATTTATCTATTAAATCTGAATAAATTGTATCTCTATTGAAGAATTCAGGATGGCTTTTATTATTGATTATATATTCCGTTGTTATTACAGCAATTCCTTCTTTTTTTAATATTCTTTCAATTTCTTTCAAGCTCTTTAATGCACCTTCATGATTTTGTCCTCCAAAATGTTCTATTGAAGAAAATGAAAATGCTATATCAAAAGTCTCGGAAGGAAATTCTAATTTAGTTCCATCCATTCTCAATACTGTTAATGCATCTTCTTTGTATGGAAATGGTGC
>OBLS010001298.1_pt1 | contig 10036 bp, 8 predicted proteins | sample 1519901 | NCBI WGS metagenome assembly OBLS01 (sample SAMEA3113585, study PRJEB22503) | soil metagenome
CCAGGTAGGCGAAGCTCACCGAGTGGCTCTCGGGGAAGCCGTAGCTGGCGAAGGCCGCCAGCTTCTCCCAGATGCGGTCGGCCACCTCGCCACCGATGCCTTTGGCCGCCATGCCGTCGTAGAGCCGCCGGCGCAGGCCCTCCATGCGCTCGTGGCTGCGCTTGGATCCCATGGCCTGGCGCAGCTGGTCGGCCTCGGCGGGCGTGAACCCGGCCGCGTCCATGGCCATCTGCATGAGCTGCTCCTGGAACAGGGGCACGCCCAGGGTCTTGCGCAGGGCGGGTTCGAGCACCGGGTGCAGGTAGGTCGGTTCCTCGAGGCCTTTGCGGCGGCGGATGTAGGGGTGCACCGACCCGCCCTGGATCGGCCCGGGCCGGATGAGCGCCACCTCGACCACCAGGTCGTAGAACGTGCGGGGCCGCAGCCGGGGCAGGGTGGCCATCTGGGCCCGTGACTCCACCTGGAACACCCCGATCGAGTCGGCCCGGCACAACATGTCGTAGACCTCGGGGTCCTCGTGGGGCAGGAAGGCCAGGTCGACCCGTTCGCCGCCGGTGTCGTAGGCCTCGTGCACGAAGTCGATGCAGTGGTGCAGCGCCTCGAGCATCCCGAGCCCCAGCAGGTCGAACTTCACCAGTCCCACCGCGGCGCAGTCGTCCTTGTCCCACTGCAGCACCGTGCGGTCGGCCATGCGGCCCCACTCGACCGGGCACACCTCGGTGATGGGGCGATCGCAGATGACCATGCCGCCCGAGTGGATGCCCAGGTGGCGGGGCGCCCGCTCGACCTCGCGGGCCAGCGCCAGCACGGGGACGGGGATGTCGTGACCCCCTTCGCGGCGGGCGGTCGACACCGACGACCAGGCGTCGATCTGTTTGGACCAGGCGTCTTGTTGGCCGGGCGAGTAGCCGAGCGCCTTGGCCATGTCGCGCACCGCCGAGCGGGCCCGGTAGCTGATCACGTTGGCCACCTGGGCGGCGTGGCGGCGCCCGTGGCGCTCGTAGACGTACTGGATGGCCTCCTCGCGCCGGCCGCTCTCGATGTCGATGTCGATGTCCGGGGGGCCGTCGCGCTCCGGGGACAGGAACCGCTCGAACAGCAGGCCCAGCGCCACGGCGTCGACGTTGGTGATCCCGAGCGCGTAGCAGACGGCTGAGTTGGCGGCCGACCCCCGCCCCTGGCAGTAGATGCCCGCCCGGCCGCAGAACTCGACGATGTCCCACACCACCAGGAAGTAGCCCGGGTACCCCAGCGCCTCGATCACGGCCAGCTCGTGGTCGATCTGCACCCAGGCCTTCCGGTTGCGCTCCACGTCGCCCCGCGGGTCGGACCCGCCCCGGGGGCCGTAACGGCGGGTGGCGCCGTCCTCGGCCAGGAGGCGCAGGTAGGTCATCTCGTCGACCCCACCGGGGGTGGGGAACGGCGGAAGCCGGGGCGCCACCAGCGACAGGTCGAACGCACAGGCCCGGCCCAACTCGGCCGCCCGCTCGACCGCGCCGGGCCAGCGGGCGAAGCGGCGGGCCTGTTCGTCGCCCGAGCGCAGGTGGGCGGTGGGGGCGGCGGACAGCCAGCCGGCCAGGTCGTCGAGGCTGCGCCGGGCCCGCACGGCGGCCATCGCCGTCGCCAGCGGCTGGGCCGCGGGGCCGTCCATGTCGTCGAGGCTGCGCCGGGCCCGCACCGCGGCCAGCGCCGTGGCCAGCCGCTGGCGGGCCGGGGTGGCGTAATGCACGTTGTTGGTGGCCACCACCCCCACCCCCGCCCCCACGGCGAGCTCGGCCAGGGCGTCGTTGCGCGCCGAGTCGAGCGGATCGCCGTGATCGCACAGCTCGACCACCACGTTGCCGGCCCCGTAGGTCTCGACCAGCCCGGCAAGCTCGCGACCGGCGGCCGCCGGGCCCTCGCGCACCAGCGCCCGGGGCACCGCCCCCTTGCGGCACCCGGTCAACACCAGCCAGTGCCCGCCGTGCGTCGCCGCCCAATCGACGCCCGAGTAGTCGGGTTTGCCCTTCTCGCCCCCCGCCAGGTGCCCGGCGCTGAGCGTCTCCGCCAGCCGGGCGTAGCCCTCCGGGTCGCGGGCCAGCACCAGCAGGTGGGTGCCCTCGGGGTCGGCCTCGCCGTTCTGCGGCCGGGCCAACCCCAGCGACAGCTCGGCCCCGAACACCGTGGGCACACGCACCGCCCGGGCCGCCTCCGCGAACCGCACCACGCCGTAGAACCCGTCGTGGTCGGTGAGCGCCAGCGCCGCCAGGCCCAGGTGGGCCGCCTCCTCGGCCAGCTCCTCCGGGTGGCTGGCACCGTCGAGGAAGCTGAAGTTGGAGTGGCAGTGCAGCTCGGCATACGGCGTCTCGTTGACCCGCCGCCGCAGCTGGGCCGGCGGCTCGTAGGTCGGACGATGCGACGACCACGCCGGACTGTCGCCCCCGTTCGCCCCCTCGGGCACCGACGAGTAGCGGCCGCCCCGCTGCGACGGGTTGTCGTCGGGCGGCGTGGCCCACCACTGGTGTGGATCCCGCCCCGGCGCCCGATCCGACAGCGTGCGCTCGATCTCGTGCCACGGGACGTCGGGGTTGTTGAAGCCCATTGCGCTACTGCTCGTTCTCAGTCATACGTGGCCTCGACCCACCAGCGGCCGCCCTCGACCACCAGCAGGTACGCGCTCCCCGCCGCCGTCGTCACCTGCAGGCGGGCTCGCCGGCGCTGGCCGCGGGGATCCCACCACCGTTCGACGCACGGCCACGGGCCGGCCCACGCGGCCACCGCGACAGGCGCCGCGTCCCGGCTGGCGCGCCCGGCGCGGTTGGCGCCCTCGCTGCCCCCCACCGCCACCGTCGCCGGCTCGGCGCTCACCTCGCCCCTGCCGTTCACGCTCACCGGCCGGCCGGAGGCGTCGACCACCTCGGCCGGCAGCGGCGGGTCGTGCACGGCCGCCGGGGCGGGATCGGGCACCACGCCCGGCCAGGGCTCGGCCACCCAGCCGGGCAGGGCCGCCGGCCGGGGTTCGGTGACGTCGGCCGCGGCGACGGGCACCAGCTCCACTCGCTCCGCCGGGCCCCGACCGCCGCGCCACTCCGGCATCCGCACCGCCTCGACGCCCACCAGGCCCTGCACCCTCGCCAGCGCCCGGGCCACCCGGTCGCCGGCCTCCACGGCGTCGACCGCGCCCGGCCGCCCGCTGCTGAACGCGAGCTGCCGCCCCCCGGCGGGCACAACCTCCTCGGGCGCCAGCCACAGGCGGATCAGCGGCCCCGACGGCCGATGCGCCCCGGCTGCCAGCCAGCCGTCGAGCTGCCAGCGCACGCGGTCGGCGATGGCCAGGGCGGTGAACGTGCCCTCGGTGCGCCACACCCGCTCGTGGCGCTCGCCGTGCTCGGTCTCCACCCCGACGATCAGCCGGGTGCAGGCACTGCCCCGGGCCGTCAACCTCCGGTGCAGATCGTCGGCGAGGCCCCGGGCCACGAACGCCGCCGCCTCCACCCGCTCGACCGGCGGATCGAGCTCGGCAGCCACCGTCAGATCCGGGGGCGGCGGCTCGGTGACCGGCGGGCGCCGGTCGCGTCCGCTGGCCAACCGGTGGGCCGTCCACCCGGCGGCCCCGAACCGGCCCACGATCTCGGCCACCGGCAGCGCCGCCAGATCACCCAGCGTCCGCAACCCGAGGCGGACGAACACGCCCACCATGTCGTGCACCGGAACATCTCCACCACCGACGCTCCCACCGGCGGCGCCGGGGTCGTCCAGCACCTCGATCGGCAACGGCGCCAGGAAGGCGGCGCCGCCACCGGGCGGCACGACCACCGGCCCTGCCGGCCCGGAGGTCGACCACGCCGCCCGGGCCGCCGCCAACCCCGCCGCGAACGGGCCGTCGGCCACCCCCACACGCACCGGGCCCCGGCCCGCGAGCACGTCGGCCACCAACCCGCCCGCCAGCGCCGCCAGCGCCTCGTCGCCGCCGTGGTAGCGCGACGGTCCCCGGGTCGGGAAGGCGCAGGCCCCCGGGTAGGTGATCTCGATGCGGGGCGTGAGCGCCTCGAGGGCCTGGACCACGGGCTCGAACGCCCGGGCCTCACCCGCCGGGTCGTGATCGAGCACCACCATCTGCGGGCAGCGCGCCTGGGCGTCACGCCGGCGCTGGTGACGGGCCACACCCTCGGCCCGGGCGGCCGGCGAGCAGGCCACCACCCGGTTGGCCCGCAGCACCGCCGCCGGCACATCGAGCGGCACCCCCGCCGCCACCACCGGCCAATCCGGGCACCACACCACCAGCGTGCGCACGACCTCGACCTCGCTGTGCCCGCTCACGAGGCCCTACCCGGGGTGGAGGTGCGACGCAGCGGGATCGGCTCGGCGATCGGTTCGACCAGCTCGACACCACCCGCCGGCGCCGGCAACCACAGCTCGGCCTGTCGGGCCCTCGCGGCGCCGCCCCGTCCGGTGGCCTCGACCGTGACCCGGCGTCCCCGCAGGTGCCCCCAACCCTCCCCCAGCCCCGACCAGGACGCAGCCGCGACGGTCAACCGCAGCGGGCTGCGCTCGCCCGGCAGCTCAGCCCCCACCCCTACGAGCACCGTGCCGCGCTCCCGCACTCGGGCGACCAGCCGACGGGCGTCGGCAGCCCGCAGCCGGGCACCCGCCTCCGCGCCGACCAGCACCACGTCGAACCCGTCGACCAACGCGGCCACCACCGACGGCCAACCGGTCCGTTCTCCCTCCCCTCGGTCGCGCCCGGGATCAGCCACCAGCACCAACCGCTCGAGCGCCACCCCCAGCTCGGCGGCGGCCACAAGGCCCAGCGACCCGAGCCCGACAGCCGCCACCCACGACCCGTTCTGCGACGCACCGGCAGCCAAGGCCAGCGCCAACGAGGTGGCCCCGGTCACGCCCGGCAGGGCGTCGACGCCCACGGTGCTCCCCCGCCGCAACCCGGCACCCGGGACCAGGGGCTCGAATGCGCCGAGCAGCGGCAACCCCTGGTCGCCGGCCAACGACACAGGGCGGACCTGCTCGGCCAGCTCGGCTAGCGCCCCGGGCCCTTCTCCGCGCGTCATGTCCCCATGATCGAACGTGCGTTCGTCAAGGGCAAGTGAAGTATCGGCGCCCGCACGCCCCGTCTTCAGATCAATCGTGGACCACCTCCTTCGTTCCCTTTGAGGAGCGGTTCACCGCGTTTCTCCGGTCACCGCCCGGGGTAGACCCCCGAGGCAGCGAGGGAAGGAGCGTCGTGGCGTCGATCGCGGAGGTGAGGGCGGCGAACCGGGTCGCCAGCGAACCGGATGATGGCATCGGCCATGTGCCACGCTCAGGCCGCGACGCAGTCCGTGCCGGGGCGCTCCTCTCGTGGTTGTCGTCAGAGGCCTTCCCCGCCGACCGCGAACTGCTCGTCGCCTCCGCTCGGACCGGCGGCGCGCCGGCGTGGCTGACCGAATCGCTTGGCCGGCTCCCCGAGGGCCGCGTGTTCCAAGGCGCGGAGCAACTTGCCCAAGCACTGCGTGCTCAACCTCGGGTGCGGATCTTGGGTCAGCGCCGTGGCGGCCTGTTCGACCCTCGCCGGCGACGACACAACCTACGGCGAGCGAGCTGACATGGAACCAGCTCTCGCAACAACGAGGTGACCGACATGTCCGACCACCAGCTGCCACCACGTGAGCGCGGCATGCTCGAGGCTCTGGAACGAGCCATCGGAGAGGACGACCCCGAATTCGTCGAACGCTTCACCGCAGAGGCCCAGAAGCTGGACGAGCTCCGCAGCCGCTCGTGGCAGCTCCACCTTCCACGGTGGTTTCGTCGTCGGGATGGCCGCAACGGCGCGTTGTAGCGATGCCGTTGTGACGGCTGATCGCCGCCACGACCGCCGCTAGCCGACCGCGGGCTTAGTCCGAGCCGGCAGGATGCCGGCGGTCAGGTGCCGGATTCCTTGGTCCACTCGGCGGCTCTCTGTCGAGCTTCTCGCGTCTCGGCCTCGGCCTTGGCGCGCGCCGCCTCGGTCTCGTGCCGGAGCGCAGTGCGCTCGGCGTCGGCCTTGCTCTCCTGTTCCCGGCCCTCACGCTCGAGGCCGCGCCGCCCGCTGAGCTGCCCGAAGGTGCGCTTCGTCCAACCCTTCAGCCCCTCGATGACGCCTCGCGCGCCCGTCTCGGCTCTGCTCTCGCCCATCCCGATCCTCCTTCCGGCCCGCGCCGATCGGCTTCCCCGACCGGCCGCGACGAAACGGAGCGCCCCGATCGCGAGCGAGGGGGGCTACTTGACGGCGACGATGTCGATCAGCTGGATGTTCGGGTCTTCCGCCAGCAGGTCGGGCCCGACGCTTCCGAGAGCGGCGGGAATCTGGCCGTTGAGGTGTGCCTGGCGCCCTTCCTCGTCGTCGAACGTGTCGAAGACGCCGTAGGTGGTGTCGCTCAGCTTGAACGCATACCAGGTGACGGTGCCCGTCTCCTCGGCGGCCAGGGCTCTGCCTTGTTCCAGGAACGCCGCCAGCTCGTCGCCCTTGCCGGGCTTGGCTTCCAGAAGTGCGAGTACTCCACAGCTGACGCTCATGCCGTCGTCCTCTCCACGGGTCCACCTCGGCACAAACGCTACTGATTCACGGCGCCGCTACCCGACCGAACGCGCGGTAGCGCCCGGGCCGGATTCGCCGGTCCGGGCGCTACCGGTGCTGGCGGGCTGTCTGCCGGCTACCGGAGAACCGTCGAGTGGCGTCGCACGAACGGGAGCTTCGCCCACATCCGGCCGAAGCCCCAGCGGTCGCCGGCGTGCGTCACGGCCAGGGCGATCAACACGATGGCGTAGATCACGTGGTAGTCGATGATCGGGTTGTTCGACATCGACGGCTCGCCGGCGGAGGTGTGCTTGGCGAGCGGCCACTCGGCCGCCCACATGAGCGCCATGAGCGCGGTGCCGCTCACCGCCGCGATCCGCAGGCCGACGCCCAGCATCACGGCGACGCCGATCGCCAGCAGGCCGAGCATGAACAGCCAGTCGGCCCAGGCATCGCCGGCCCAGTTGTGGAACGTGCTCTCGAATGGCCCGACGGCCACGCTCGAGAGAAACCCGCGGGTCGGCGAGCCGCCGTTGACCCAGGCGTTGTCCGACGCCGTGGCGTACCCGAACCCGAAGGTCTTGTCGAGGAACGCCCACAGGAACACGAACCCCGTGGCGACCCGGAGCGTGGCGAGCCAGCCGGAGGGCTGGGCGACGGGTTCCGGGCTGCGCTCGACGATCTCGTCGGGGACGTGCCGCACCTCGAGGGTCGGCCTCGTCGTGGATGGTGAACCGGCCCGTTGCTCGTGCGAGGGTCGGGTGCGGGTGAGGACTGACATGGGCTCCTTGCCTCCTTGTCGGCGGCTCGACCCGGCGGGCCGGGCTTCGATCAAGGACAGCGTGCCTCTCGACCCGGGCCCGCCGGCAGGGGCGAACAGCACGCGAGGCCCGGGCCCTTTGTCCCTTCACCGCGGACGATCGGAAGGCCATCCTGGGGGAATGGGACGCATCGTGGTCGGAGTCGATGGGTCTGAGCACGCCGCGGCCGCGCTCCGCTGGGCGCAGCGCGAGGCGGAGGTGCACGGGCACGACCTCACTGCCCTGCTGGCCTGGAGCCTCTTCAACCAGGTCCACGCCGGCCGAGACGTCACGTTCCAGCCCGATTACGGCCAGGCCGACGCCGCCGCGGCCCTGAGCGCCACGATCGAAGGCGCGGTCGGCGCCGACGCCGCGGCGCGCATCCGACAGATCGCGGTCTGTGACCTGCCCGCCCCGGCTCTGCTGGACGCGGCCCGAGACGCCGACCTGCTCGTGCTTGGATCCCGAGGCCTCGGCCAGCTACGCGAGTTCCTGCTGGGCTCCATCAGCCAGACCTGCCTCCACCACGCGCCGTGCCCCGTCGCCATCGTGCGGACGACCGACGAGGGCCCGGCGGCGACCCGCGACCGCGGACGCATCGTCGTCGGGATCGACGGATCCGAGCTCTCGAGCCGCGCCCTGCGCTGGGCGATCGACGAGGCCCGACCACATGGCGCCACGGTCGAGGCCGTGCACGCGTGGCACGTCCCCTACGCCGTCGCGTCGATGGCGGCCGCCATGCAGCCAGCTCTGTTCGAGGACTCGGCGCGCGAGCTGCTCGACCGCTCCGTGGAGGCCGCCTCCGGCGACGTGACCGACGTGCGCATCGAGCGGGTGCTCGTCTCCGGTTCAGCGGCCGATGCCATCCTCAACGCAGCCGAGCGTGCCGACGCCGTCGTCGTGGGGTCGCGTGGCGTCGGTGGCTTCCGCGGCCTCCTGCTCGGATCGGTCAGCCACCAGGTCGCGCACCACGCGGCCTGCCCGGTCGTGGTCGTCCCGCTCGAGCAGGGAGAGTGAGATGAAGGCGTGGGTGGTCGGCACGCCGGGGCCGATCGCGACGTCCCCGTTGACCGCCGTGGAGCGTCCCGTGCCCGAACCGGGCCCGGGCGAGATCAGGGTGCGGGTGTCGGCCTGCGGCGTGTGCCGGACCGACCTCCACTTGGCCGAGGGCGACCTCGCGCCGCACCGCCCGGCGACCGTGCCGGGCCACGAGGTCGTCGGCACAGTCGATGCCCTCGGCGCCGGGTGCCGCCGCTTCGCCCCGGGGCAGAGGGCGGGCATCGCCTGGCTGCGCCACACCTGCGGCCGCTGCCGCTGGTGCCGGCGCGGGCGCGAGAACCTGTGCGCCGACCCGCGCTTCACCGGCTGGGACGCGGACGGCGGCTACGCCGAGTGGGCCGTCGTCGACGAGGCCTACGCCTACGAGCTGCCCGACGGCTTCGACGACGAGCACGCCGCACCGCTGCTGTGTGCCGGCATCATCGGCTACCGCGCGCTGCGGCGGGCCGATCTGCCGCCCGGTGGCCGGCTCGGCATCTACGGCTTCGGCGCGTCCGCCCACCTGGCCGCCCAGATCGCCTTGGCCGAGGGCGCCGCCGTCCACGTGCTCACCCGCTCGGCGGCCGCGCAACGCCTCGCCCTCGATCTGGGCGCGCACTCGGCCGGGCCGGCCGATGCCATCGCCCCGGAGCCGCTCGACTCCGCCATCCTGTTCGCCCCCGCCGGCGACCTCGTGCCGGTCGCCCTCGCCGCGCTCGACCGGGGTGGCACGCTGGCGATCGCCGGCATCCACCTGAGCGAGGTCCCCCGGCTCGACTACCAGAGCCACCTGTTCCTCGAGCGGCAGGTCCGCAGCGTCACCGCCAACACCCGTGCCGACGGCGAGGAGTTCCTGGCACTCGCCGGGCGTCTGGGGTTGCAGGTGACCACTACCGCCTACCCGCTCGGCGCGGCCGACCAGGCACTCGCGGACCTTGCTGCCGACCATGTCACCGGCGCGGCGGTGCTCGTCGTGTGATGTCGCAGCCGCGCCACGCGCTCGCCCGCGGGCCGCGCAAGGCGGTGGAGCGGACGATAATGGCCCCTGGCTCACCGACCGGGCGTGCCATCCGGAGCGAGGCAGCAACGTGACGATCAGGGTGTTCCTGCTCGACGACCACGAGGTGGTACGTCGGGGCGTGCGCGAGTTGCTCGAGGGTGAGAGTGGCGGCGAGATCCAGGTCGCGGGTGAGGCGAGCACGGCCGACGAGGCACTACGCCGCCTGCCGGCGGTGGGACCGGACGTCGCGATCCTGGATGTGCGCCTGCCCGACGGCAACGGCGTCGAGGTGTGCCGCGAGATCCGCTCGCGCCACCCCGAGATCCAGTGCCTCATGCTCACGTCGTTCGCCGACGACGAGGCGCTGTTCGACGCGATCATGGCCGGCGCCGCCGGGTACGTCCTCAAGCAGGTGCGCGGCAGCGATCTCGTCGACAGCGTGCGGCGGGTGGCGTCCGGGCAGTCGCTGCTCGACCCGACGGTGACGGCGACCGTGCTCGACCGCCTGCGCCGCGGCCCGGACGACAACCAGGAGGTCGCGCACCTGACCGACCAGGAGCGCAGGATCCTCGACCTGCTGGCGGAGGGCCTGACCAACCGCCAGATCGGCGAGCGGCTCTACCTGGCCGAGAAGACGGTGAAGAACTACGTCTCCAACCTGCTCACGAA
>OBLS010001300.1_pt1 | contig 10032 bp, 10 predicted proteins | sample 1519901 | NCBI WGS metagenome assembly OBLS01 (sample SAMEA3113585, study PRJEB22503) | soil metagenome
GTATTTCGATACCATTTGCGTCGAAGTCGAAGGCTGGGCGCTCCCTCGGCTCCTGGACGCGGCGCGGGTGCGTAACATCAATCTGCGGCCGCTCTCCGCGACACGCCTGTGCATCGCCCTGGATGAAACGGTGACACTCGGCGATCTGGCCGACCTCATCTCGATCTTCTCGCTGAACGAAGCGCTGCCGTTCATGCTGGATGATATCGGCGTGAAGAACGAGCGAGCCATTCCCGCCGCGCTGGGGCGGCAAACATCATTCCTGGAACACCCCGTGTTCCACCGGTACCACTCCGAAACGGAGATGTTGCGGTACATCAAGCGGCTGGAATCGCGCGACCTGTCGCTCACCTCCGCCATGATCCCACTCGGCTCCTGCACGATGAAGCTGAACGCCACGACCGAGATGATGCCGGTCAGCTGGCGCGAGTTCAACCGGCTTCATCCATTTGCGCCCCGGGACCAGGCGGCCGGCTACCAGCTCCTCTTCAGCCAGCTGGAGTATCAGCTGGCGGAGATCACCGGCTTCGCAGCCGTGTCGCTCCAGCCGAACGCAGGCTCGCAGGGTGAATACGCCGGGCTGCTCGTGGTGCGGGCGTATCATCAGTCGCGTGGCGATCACCACCGCACCACCTGCCTGATCCCGCAGTCTGCCCATGGCACCAACCCAGCCAGTGCGGTCATGGCGGGGATGCAGGTCGTGCCGGTCAAGAGCGATCCGCGGGGGAACATCGACGTCGAGGACCTGCGAGCGAAGGCCGCGGCGCACCGGGACACGCTTGCGGCGCTCATGATCACCTATCCATCGACCCACGGGGTCTTCGAGGCATCGGTCAAGGAGATCTGCAGCATCGTCCACGAGCACGGCGGCCAGGTCTACATGGATGGCGCCAACATGAATGCGCAGGTGGGTCTCTGCCGCCCAGGCGACATCGGTGCCGACGTCTGCCATCTCAACCTGCACAAGACGTTCTGCATACCTCACGGCGGCGGCGGCCCCGGGATGGGGCCGATCGGCGTTGCCGAGCACCTCGCACCGTTTCTACCGGGGCATCCGGTGGTTGCGCTGGATCATCCCAACTCCTGCGGCACCATCTCCGCCGCGCCCTGGGCAGCGCCGCCATTCTGCCGATCTCCTGGGCGTACATCGCGCTCATGGGCTACGATGGGCTCACGGAAGCAACGCGTATCGCGATTCTCAACGCGAATTATGTCGCCCGCCGTCTGGCCGACCACTATCCCCTGCTGTATACCGGCCAGAACGGACTGGTGGCCCACGAGTGCATCATCGACACCCGGCCGTTCAAGAATTCGGCTGGAGTAGATGTGGAGGACATCGCAAAGCGAATCATCGACTACGGCTTCCATCCCCCGACGGTGTCCTTTCCGGTCGCCGGCACGCTCATGATCGAGCCGACCGAGAGTGAATCGAAGGAGGAGCTGGACCGCTTCTGCGATGCCCTGATTGCGATCCGCGAGGAGATCCGTGAAATCGAGGAAGGGCGCGCAAATCGGGAGAACAATGTCCTGACCAACGCTCCGCATACCCTGGAGCAGGTCATTTCAGATACGTGGGACCGCCCGTACCCTCGCGAGCGTGCGGCGTACCCGACTCGCGCGGTACGGGAGTACAAGGTGTGGCCTACCGTCGGCCGCATCGACAGCGCCTACGGCGATCGAAACCTGGTTTGCAGCTGCCCGCCGGTGGAAGCGTATGGTTGAAGGGCTCGGCGGGTCGGCTGTGCTGCCCCGCTGCCCCGCTGCCCCGCCCTCGACTTGGCACCTCTGGATCGATGAATCGCCTCGGCCCGGCTGGACCAATATGGCGATCGACCACGCACTGCTGCAGCGCGCCGAGCGGCAGGGCGAGAGCTGGCTTCGACTGTACCAATGGGCTCCGCACTGCTTGTCGTTCGGCCGGCACGAGCCTGCGAGCCTGCGGTACGACGCCGAACAGATCTTGGCGAGCGGGATCGACACCGTAAGGCGCCCGACTGGAGGCAGGGCAGTTTGGCACGCGCAGGAGCTCACGTACTCTGTCGCCACGCCATACTCCCGCTTCGGTACCCTGCACGCGGCATATGTGGAAATCCACCAAATGCTCGCCGATGCGCTGAAGATGCTGGGTGTCGCGGTGTCCCTGGCTGACCGGCGCCGAACTCCGCCGTTGGATTCCGGCGCCTGCTTCGCGTATCCAGTAGGCGGCGAGATAATGATGGACGGACGGAAGGTGGTCGGCAGCGCCCAGCTTCGGAGCGGAAGCGCGTTACTCCAGCACGGCTCGGTACTGCTTCAGGACAGCCAGTATGTGGTACGCGAATTGATGAAGGAGGACAGAAAGCCGGCTCCACTCCCCTTCCAGCAGGAGCCCTGGGCTGAAGCAGGGGACGTGACAGAGGCGATTACCGCCGTCGCGACCCACCGCTGGCAGGGAGATTGGGACCGCGGTGCCGACGAAGCTGCCCTCTTAGAGGAGGCGTCAATCCATTACTCACACTACAGCTCCCCCGCGTGGACCTGGTCCCGGTGAGTAGCCGCGTGCGCTGGCTGCCATTTCTGGCCGCCACTACAGTGCTGGGCTTGCTCCTGCCCGTCCCCGCGGATGCCCAGACCAGCCGCCGGAAAGCCACGAGCCTCGTCATCGTCACAGGTGGGCAGGCGACGCTACCCATCCCTACCCTCATGGAAGGCCCCGAAAACAGCGTCGGCAACCTCGATGTGGCGGATCAGCTGTTCCTGCGACTGGCCGAGCTCGGGCCGAAGCTGGTGACCTCAGGAGAGAGCGACTTCATGCCCGCCCTGGCCAAGTCCTGGACTCGACGGGACTCCGTTACTCTCGCATTCGATCTCGACACCCGCGCACGCTGGCACGATGGCACCCCAGTCACAGCCCGTGATGTCGTGTTTACCATGGCTCGCGCAAAGAACCAGGCAGTGTCGCCTAGACTGTCGGAGCTGCTCCGACAGATTACTTCCGTGACGGCGGAAGGCAGCAGCCGGGTGGTGTTTCGATTTGCCCGGGCGTACGCGGAACAGCTCTATGATGCCACCTTTCACGTAGCGCCCCTCCCGGCCCATCTGCTGGACTCGATCGCGGCAGAGGATCTGGCACGATCCACGTTTGCCAAACACCCAATCGGGAGCGGACCGTACCGATGGGTTCGGAATGTGCCCGGGCAGTTCGTCGAGCTGGCAGCCGTGGAGAATTTTTTTCTCGGCAAACCCAGGATCGAGCGGCTGATTTTCCGGACCGCTGCAGACCCCACCGCCCGCCTCAACCTGCTGCTGAGCGGACAGGCCGACGCGATCGACATCATTCCACCGCCGCCGGATAACATCCGCCGTGTCGGTGCCGATACCGCCTTGCGGTTGATCTCAGTCCCGTCGTCCACAGTCGGCTACCTCTTGTTCAACCACCGGGACCCGAAGAACCGCGCGCGGCCACATCCGATCCTGGCAGATGTCAGGGTTCGCCGCGCGATCATGCTGGGTCTCGATCGACGCCAAATGGTTCAGGCGGTGTTCGGCCCTCATGGGGCCGTACCCTATGGCCCTGTTTCACAGCTGCTCTGGATTCGTGAGAGTGCTCCGGAGCCCGAAGCGGCGAATCCGGCAGAGGCTCGGCGGCTCCTGGCGGCGACTGGCTGGGGTGACTCCGATGGTGATGGTACGCTCGACCGCCAGGGGCAGCCACTTCGCTTACTGCTGTCGCTGCCAAATACCAGCGGAATCCGCCGTCAGATGGCGCTGCTGGTGCAGGAGCAGCTTCGCCGCATAGGAATTCAGGTCGAGATTCAACAGCTCGACTTTCCCATCTGGCAGGAGCGGCGCTCGGCCGGAGAATTCGATCTGGATTTTTCAGGCGTCAACCAGGATGCTTCGCCTTCGGGGCTCACTCAATCCTGGACCTGTACCGGCGCCAACAACGTCGGTCGGTACTGCGATCGGGCGGTGGACTCGCTGATGTCTGAGGCGATACTCGGGCGGGGCGATCCGGCTGGGACCTGGATCGAAACGCTGCGCCGGATCGAGGAAGGCGTTCCGGCCGTATTCATTTACGCCCCCACATTCGTGTATGCAGTGAACCGTCGCTATCGGGCGGTAACAATCAAACCCTACTCAGGCTGGATCACGGTTCGGAAGTGGTCCGTCAGCCCGTGAGGAGCTGGCTGTTCCGCCGCTCGCTCCAGGCCCTCATCACATTTGCTGTCGCGCTGGCACTGCTGTTTCTGCTCATGCGCGCAGCCCCCGGCGATCCGCTCTTTCGCCTCAGCGCCGACCGGCCACTCTCGCCGCAGGCGATCGAGGCGCTCCGCGCGCGCTACGGACTCGATCGGCCGGTCGGCACGCAGATGCTGGAATTCGTCGGAGGATTGTTCCGGGGCGACCTGGGTGTTTCGATCGAGCATGGCCGCCCAGTCACGTCGTTGCTGGCCGAGCGGCTGCCGGCAACTCTTCTTCTCGGCGGGAGCGTGCTCCTGCTCAACTTTACCCTGGGTCTCTGGCTGGGCGTCAGGCAGGCCGTGCGGCGTGGTCAGAGGGAGGATCGGTGGCTGACCACTCTCTCGCTCACTGGCTACGCCATGCCGTCGTTCTGGCTGGGGCTGGTGCTCGCATGGCTGGTTGGCGTCGAGTGGCGCCTGCTGCCTGCCGCGGGAATGCAGGACCCACTGCTGGAGCCGGATATGGGTTGGCTCGTCAGAGCTGGAGACGTTTTGAGGCACCTCGTCCTTCCGGTCATGACTCTATCGATCGTCAGTATCGCCGCCACCATGCGGTACCAGCGCGCCGCAATGCTGGAGGTATTGCGCCTTCCTTACATGATGACGGCGCGATCCAAGGGGCTGTCGGAGCGCGAGGTCACCTGGCGCCACGCCTGGAGGAACGCGCTGTTTCCCGTGATCACGCTTTTCGGTTTATGGTTGCCGATTCTGGTGAGCGGGTCTGTGTTCGTCGAGGCGGTATTCGCCTGGCCCGGTCTGGGCTCTCTGGCAGCCGGTGCAGTGGGAAGCCGGGACTACCCATTGCTGATGGGAACCTCCGTGCTGGTGGCGGCGCTGGTTGTCACCGGCGGACTGCTCACTGATCTAGTGTACGCCTGGCTGGATCCGCGAGTGCGGTTCGGGTGATAGAGGCATGGGAGGTTTTTCGGCGCGCATGGCGTGATCCACGTGGCCGATTCGGCGCCCTTGTCCTGCTGATGGTTGCACTGGCCGCGCTCGCCGGGCCGCTCATGCTGCCTGACCCCCTCGCCCAACCCGACGTGCTCAGCGCAAGCCGGCCTCCTGCAGCGCAACATCCATTCGGAACCGATCAGCTCAGCAGGGACGTACTCTCGCGAGTGGTGACAGGAGCCAGAATCTCACTGAGTGTGGCTCTACTGGCGGTGACCCTCTCCATGACCCTTGGCGCCGCGGTCGGCATCGTCGCCGGGTACTGGGGCGGAGCGGTCGACGCTACGCTCATGCGGCTGGTAGATGGCGCACTGGCAATCCCGCGCCTCTTTGTTCTGCTCCTGCTGCTTGCCGTGTGGGAACGGGTGCCGCTCCTGGCCCTGATCTTCCTCATTGGAGTAACCGGCTGGTTCGCGACCAGCCGACTGGTTCGCGGTGAGGTGCTGCGGCTGCGAGAGGAGGGATACGTCCGCGCCGCTGAGGCACTCGGTGCGCGGCGGCGGCGGATTATCTTTCGCCATCTGCTTCCGAATGCACTAGGTCCGCTCCTGGTGGCGGCAACCCTCGGCGTAGGCGATGTGATCCTGCTGGAAGCCGGGCTCTCTTTTCTGGGACTCGGTATTCAGCCACCGACACCTTCGTGGGGCGGAATGATCCTGGATTCCAGAGAGGTTATGGTCAGCGCCCCGTGGACCGGCATCTTTCCCGGGCTTGCCATCGTCATCACGGTTCTGTCGGCCAACCTGTTCGGCGACGCCCTGCGTGACGCTGTGGACCCCCGAAGCGCATGACCACAGTCCTCGACGTATCAAATCTTCGGGTCAGCTTCCCTGGCGCGAACCACACCAGGTTCAGCCCCGTGGACGGTGTCAGCTTCTCGCTGGAGAGGGGGAAGACGCTGGCACTGGTCGGAGAGTCCGGTTCAGGGAAGAGCCTGACGAGCCTCGCGCTTCTTCAACTCATCCCGGATCCCGGCCGAATCGAAGCCGGAAGCAGCATCCGTCTGGGCGAGACCGATGTGCTGGCACTGAAGGGCGAGGCGCTACGGCGCATCCGGGGCCGGCGGATTGGAATGATTTTTCAGGATCCAATGACGAGCCTGAATCCGGTATTCACGGTCGAAGCTCAGATTACCGAAGGAATTCACGCGCATTTCAAGGTCTCCAGAGCGGAGGCTCGTGACCGTGCTCTCCGGCTACTTCAGGAGGTTGGCATTCCGGATCCCGCTGAGCGGCTGAAGGCGTATCCGCATCAGCTCAGCGGAGGAATGCGACAGCGGGTAATGATCGCGATTGCCCTTTCGGCAGAGCCGGAGATTCTGGTCGCCGATGAACCGACCACGGCACTCGACGTAACTGTCCAGGCTCAGATCCTCGAGGTACTCGACGAGTTGCGAAGCCGGCGCGGGATGGCAGTCCTGCTTATTACACATGACCTGGGCATCGTCGCGGGACGAGCCGACCGCGTTGCGGTCATGTACGCCGGTCAGATAGTGGAAGAGGCGACAACGTCAGCATTGTTCGCGAACCCGTCGCATCCGTACACCCAGGGATTGTTCGCATCGGTGCCGAGAATCAGCGGACCACTGCAGCGGCTGACTCCCATCCGCGGCACCGTACCAGCTCCCGCGGCGTGGCCCAGCGGCTGCCGCTTTCGTCCCCGATGCCCTCAGGCATTCGATCGTAGTGAGATCGAACCGCCTCTCCTTCCTGTCGGCCCGGATCATCGGATGCGGTGCTGGCTGGCTGAAGAGCCAGGAAAAAACACCGCCTGATGACACCACTGCTCCGGGTACGCGACCTCGTGAAGCACTACAAGGCCGGAGGTCTGTTCGGCCGTTCGGCCCCGGTGGTACGGGCGGTCGACGGTGTGTCATTCGAGGTGGCACGGGGCGAGACCCTGGCGTTGGTGGGGGAGTCCGGATGCGGGAAGTCTTCGGTGGGACGCACAATTCTTCGGCTCCAGGAGCCGACCAGCGGGCAGGCGCTCTACGAGGGCGCCGACGTTTTCTCGCTGGATCGGACTGCGCTCCGTCAGCTCCGCCGGCGGATGCAGATCATCTTCCAGGATCCCTACAGCTCACTCAATCCCCGGATGAGTGTGGGTGCAGCCATCGCCGAAGGATTGGAGATCCATCGTCTTGCCAGCCGGTCCGAGATGCCCGGACGAGTGGCGGCGCTGCTCGAAGAAGTCGGACTCGATCCCAGTTATGCCAAACGTTATCCCCATGAATTTTCCGGGGGACAACGCCAGCGCATCGGCATCGCCCGCGCGCTCGCCGTGCAGCCATCCTTCATCGTATGCGACGAGCCCGTTTCCGCTCTGGACGTGTCAGTGCAGGCCCAGGTACTGAATCTGCTCTCCGACCTTCAGAGCCATCGAGGTTTGTCGTATCTGTTCATCGCGCACGATCTCGCGGTGGTGCGCCAGATCGCTCATCGTATCGCGGTGATGTACCTGGGCCGGATCGTGGAGGAAGGACCCACCGAGCAGATCCTCAGCGATGCCCGGCACCCATATACCGTGGCCTTGCTCTCGGCAGTGCCAGAGCCCGATCCCACGGCGCGTCGCAGCCGAATCGTGCTCAGTGGAGACCTGCCGAGCCCGTCGAATCCGCCGCCTGGATGTCCTTTTCACACACGTTGCTTCCACCCGCTGAAGAGCGCCCGCTGTACCACTGAGGTTCCGCCCCTCAGGCTCGTGGGTGGCACGGTTGCAGCATGCCACTACGCCGAAAGCACACCCCGGGTGTCCGAAATGAGCGTCGCCTAGGAGCAGTGATCGCAGTCACGGTTCCTCTCCGCCTTCTCCCCCACCATTAAAGCCTCACGCACGGCTGATTCCCTTCTCTCTCGTGGGGTGGAAAATGACTGATAAAAAGGACATGGCCACCGAAGGTGCGGCGGACCGGATAAAAGGTGCTGCGAAGCAGGGCGAGGGCAGAGTTCGGAATGCGGTGGGCGGACTCAGCGGCACCACCAGCGAGCAGGTGAAGGGCAAGGCGCAGGAGCTCAAGGGGAAAGCACAGGACGCCCTGGGGAAGGCCAAGCAGCGAGCAGATCCGAATCCAGGCGTGGACGAAGCCTAAGGCCCCAAAACGATCGACGCCCGGACTCAACATCCGGGCGTCGTTGTTCATGCTGTTGTCAGGATGTCAGTGATCCGGAGAGAATCTCACTCTTGAGGCGGCGGAGAGCCTGACTCCGAATCTGAGAAACACGCGACTCGCTGACCTTGAGCACTTCGCCGACCTGCCGAAGGTTGAGCTCTTCATAGTAGTACAGGGCGAGAACTCTACGCTGCTGCTCGGGAAGGCGGGCGATCAGGTTTCGAAGCTGCCCGACGTGCTCGGCGTCAACCATCTGCTGCGAAGCCAGCAGAACACCGGGATCGGCATGGTTCTCTGCATCTCGTGAAGCGCGCTGACCCTTCGAGTTGGTCGGGACTTCCGCTTCGCAATGAATTCCCACGGCGTCTTTCCATTTCCAGAATGTTGCCAGGTCGATTTCGAGCCGTTCGGCGATTTCCTTCGGAGCCGGCGCACGTCCGAGCTCTGCCTCGAGTGCCGCCGCGACCGTCTCGATTTTGCGCCGCTTCATTCGCACCGACCGCGGAGTGGAATCCCGGCTTCGCAGATCGTCGAGGATGGCTCCGCGGATCCGAAGCACGGCGTAGGTGCTGAAGGCCAGGCCTCGGGTCAGATCGAAGCTGTCGAGCGCTTTCATCAAACCAAGGGCACCAGCGCTGACCAGTTCCCCAAGCTCGATGGAGGGAATGCGGCGCGAGACCTCGCGCGCCACGTGGTGTACGAGACCCAGGTGTCTTGCGAGCAGCTGGTCTCTGGCCACAGGATCACCTGCGGACCGGTATCTCGCCCACAGGACATCGATTCGGGCCTCGGATTCGGGCATGGGAACCGCGGTCATACCCCGCTCCCGAATGGCTTCGCGGAAGGCTGCATCTGGTATCCGTTTGGAGAGTCGCGGATGGCGGAGGCACGGTTCGGCGGCTCCGCAGTCGTCTGGCGGAGGGTAAAGGCAACCGCTGTACCAGCAGGGGTATTCGGGGGGAAACCAGACGGGTGCAGTTTCTTGCGCGCTACCGCATCTTCATGCCTGCACTACGTTTATCCACCAGGAGCTGAACGGGATTGGTGCGACGTAAAGCATCCTGAAGTCCCCAAAACGCGGCCTTCTGGCGCTCCTGGGTGCTGAAACGGCCAAGGTTGTCGGCAAGATGCAGGGATTCAGCTTGCCGCCCGCAAAGGCGACCCATCCAACCCCGGCTCCTTGTTCCGTTCTTCGTCTACGAACACCAGCGCCTTGCCCCGGTCCACAACCGCGCTCAGGGCGCTGTGCACCTCTGGAGCTAATCCGGTTCCGATCAGCCCGCGCATCTTTTCGACTGCCATCTCCGGAATGAGCCGGTCCCGATATGGCCTGGCTGTGGTGAAAGCGTCGTAGACTTCCGCTGCTCCGATCAGCCGCGCTCCCCAGGGAATGGCTTCGCCAGCGATTCCATCAGGATACCCCTGACCGTCCCAACGCTCATGGTGGCTGCGCACGAATGCGCCCACCAGCCCCAGCTGCGGCAGTGGTGCGAGGATTTGAGAACCCACAATCACGTGCCGCTTGATCTGCTCGAACTCGTCGGGAGTGAGGGTGCCTTCCTTGCTCATTACTTCCTCGGGCACGCAGATCATCCCGATGTCGTGCAGGAGACCGGCGCGGCGGACTGTTTCCACCTCCTCGTCGTTACGGCCCAGCTCAGCCGCGACGGAGGCCGCGAGCTGCGCGACCCGAAGACCGTGGCCTGCAAACCAGGAATCGCGCGCCTCGACGACGCAGACGAGCTCGCC
>OBLS010001301.1_pt1 | contig 10030 bp, 14 predicted proteins | sample 1519901 | NCBI WGS metagenome assembly OBLS01 (sample SAMEA3113585, study PRJEB22503) | soil metagenome
TCGCTGGCAAAAGAGAAGGAGGAAGTATATATACATCCGCTTAAAAAACCAATCCGTCTTTCCAAGACCAGTGGAGCGCTTAAGGTACTACAACATATACGAGATGAAGCTCATCGTTTTGGTCTTCAATATAACATTAAACTGAGGGCTTTCAATTAATACATTAGTCCTCACGACTGTACTCTCCGCAAGCCCAAGCCCTATTTTGAACCGATTTTCCTAGGTAGGCTGCTTCTCGTTATGTCTCGTGGTGGTGGTGGTTTTCTTATCTAAACGCCGGTCGTCACGTATCTCCGCTGCTAGACTTAACATATCATTTTCTAGGTCGGTAAGGAGAGACTTGTTGTAAATCACAGAAGCAGGATGAACGGTTAAAAAAAACCGTATGCCGTATCTTTTCACTATCTTGCCCCGGTCAGCGATTATTGATTTGCCGCCTAACAGCGAGTGGTAAGCGGTACTGCCAAGAATACATATGATTTTCGGTGATAATATCAGCATCTGATTTTCAAGATGGCGCCTGCAGGCTAGGCGCTCCTGGCTCGTGGGGCGTCTGTTGTTTGGTGGCCTACACTTTACCACGTTTGTAATAAAAACTCCAGACCTATCTATTCCGGCCTTAGATAAAGCGGCATCTAAAATCCTTCCTGCTGAACCTATGAACGGTTTTCCCACAGAGTCCTCACGCCGGCCTGGCGCTTCCCCGATAAACATTATATCGGCGGATCTGGGTCCCTCACCTGCGACGGCATTTTTCCTAGTTTGAGACAATGCACATAAGGAGCATTCTCTCACCTCTGATGAGAGCCTTTCCCATAAGTCCCTGGAAGTCAAAGGATTCATTTTTGTTAGTGCCGCTATATTATCAGCCTTCCCTTGCCTGTAAAGCTTAGCATTTCAATTACGCGCTTAATCGTCGAGTATACTAACATCCTTGCTGGCAACCCTGGTCTCTGTAGAGGGCGTAGACTCTTTTTTTATATTCCATATTAAGTCCGGCCTTATTGTACATGGTAGCATATCCGTCATTCATAAACGATTGGACAAAAAATAACTTCATCCTTTTATCTCTTGCCGTCAAGATCGAAGACTTTAGGATCTGAGACGCTAGACCTTTTCTTCTAAACTTAGGCAAGGTGCCTAGACAATACAGTCCCATTACTTTTTTGTGGCTAAAAAGCAGGGCGCATGCGGCTGGAACAAACACCGAATCTGACCTTATCATTAGAAGTTGAAGATTGAAACGGGAGTAGTTTGTTGCCGTTACATTGTAAATCTGATGGTACCAGTCCTCAGCGTTAAATGCTTTGCAAAACACGTCAACCCAAATAGATACTGATGCCTTGTCCACTGCGATTATTTGTACAAGATCGGCTTCGTAACGCGACTTACGTCCGGTTACGTCCAGTGTATCCTGTCCAGTCGAAAATACTAGCATTGTATCGACGCAGCTGAAGCCTTCATATTCCAGAATATTATTTGTATTTTCAAATGCAAGATCCTCATGACTATGAATAAAACAATCCAGTTTATTTGAGAAAAAAATTCTTTTGGCCTGCGTTATAAGTAGATGGGTGTTTGAGCAGGGAGACAGTATTTTCGTTTTATTAAAAAAATAGTCTCCAGGAAAGTCTCCGTTGACATAAAAATCCGCACATTCGATTTCCTTAAACCTTTGGGCCCAAAGCGAAGAAAATTCAGATTCATTCTCTTCTATCAGATCCCTAGTAATCAAGCCCAAGAATTTGTAATATCTCCAAAAATTTAGCAGAAGGTCTGCCGTCATCAGCTATTTTGGTTAGCATCTTCAAAATGCCTATGGTGTCAAAGTCATTTTCAACGTATCCCCTGAAAGTTTTCATAGTTACAGGGTCTTCATCACATTTGGCGATATCTCCAGTCGTTCTAACGACGGAGACAATCTCTGAGATCCTCCTATCCAATTTTTCTAACCTTTTGATAGCGGAGGTTGAAAAGTGCAGAGCTTTTCGGTAATGCTCTGACAGAAAGTAAAGTCTAATAACGTTTCTATTGTAGCGGCGAAGAATCTTTCTTACTGGTATGGCATTACCGAGTGAATTTGACATTTTTGAACCTTCACTCATAAGCAAACCAACATGTGTCCAACACTGGACAGGACGTTTAAGAGAAGTAAGTGTAATTAGTTGGCCGAGAAGACTTTCGTGGTGAGGGTATACAAGATCTGTGGCACCGCCATGTAACTGATAAGTCCCATTGAATAATGCTACTATTACGGACAAATCCTGCAGATGGGCTGAAGGGAAACCACTTCCAAGAATCTTGTCGTTGTACTTATAACCGATAAAATCTGCAGTGTTCCAGAGCAAGAGGTCTGCTGGACTGCGCTTACCTGGAGCTAAGTCAAGTCTCATATTTTTGAGTCCGCCTTTGCTGATAGCAGACATCCGTCCAAACGATTTTATTTTGTTCGTATCCAAATATACATTGCCGTTAAGACTGTACGCTGCGCCTTTCTTTACAAGCTTCAAGGCAAGCTTCTTTGCCATTGGAATATAGTCCGAGACTCTCGCAAAGCTTATCCCGGTTACACCCAGTAGTGAAAGATCCGTGTAGAGTTGGAGGGAAAATTTGTCTGAAACCTTTTCAGGCGTATCACCATGTTGTTTAGCCCGAACGAAGATTTTAGGATCTATGTCCGTAATATTCATCACGAACACTACGCTGGCACCAGCCGAGCGCAAGAAACGGGCGACAAGGTCGTAAAAAAGAAAAACTCGGGCATGACCCATATGGCAATAATCATACACTGTGGGGCCGCAAATGAAGATTCTAAGATGACTCCTTGCTGCCAGACATTTATTTCTAGACCTAGTAGGGAATAACCGATATCTTTTAGATAAAGTATCAAAGAGTCTAATCACAAATGTTTTCTCCGGGAATTAGGCACAAAGCTACTATAAGCACTCCCTTACCTTATTTGTAGTATATAGCCGCCGACAGGACCGCTCATGGGAGTACAAAAGTTCAAGAAGAGTGTGGTAGAAGATATACGGAATCAATTTATATCCTTCAGGCTACCTTCAGTATATACTATAAAAGTGACTACTATGAAACAAATGAAACACAGAAGTAGGTCGGAAATAATCGGAGCAATTTTGGAGGCGGCAAACGGAGGAGGGGCAACCAAAACGACAATAATGTACAAGGCCGTTTTGTCATATGAATACATGAAAGAATACTTGCTGTCTTTAGTTGAGGATGAATTGGTAGAATACGAACAAGGTAGGATGACGTACAGGACAACTGCAAAGGGTATGCGTTTGCTCCAGTTATACAACAATATGAATGAGATGGTCCAGACGGCTAATCCGCGATCTGTGAAGAAAAGCAACGATTTATTGTTTATTTAACACACTAAGTTAGAATAGTTAGTTAGTCGCTGGAGAATCAATTAGGAACTATTACAACCGCCTTTTGAATTTGGGATTTGGTTACTACGTATGGTTGAATTCAGCATTCGAGGATAGCCTTAACACATCCAATAATCTCCAGCATTGAATTGATACGCGCACTAACAATAGGTATATTGAATGTGTATGTATAATTGACTTAATAGTTCTGACTTCTCACTGATGGTTTTTTATGTCTTGACCTACATCGAATGGTCAGCTTGAGACGCTCCCGAACTTTGAAGCCACGAGAGTTGCCTCGTGTCCTTAAATCACTGGAGGTAGATGAAGGAATAAGAGTTGATGGGGCGGATGCGGGACTTAGAATGTTTGTTTCAAAGAGTCACTCTGGTCTGTTTGCCATAGAGTTAGTAGACAAACTCGCACGTAATCGTGTCTCAAATGAAAGCAATATTCAATATCTAAATTCTGTAAATGATGTCTTACTACATATAAGATCTAATTTTAAGAAAGAACCATCTTATTATGTATATTGATACAATTTCATTGCTTCAAAAATTAATGGATCTAATCGGAAGGTACCCGTCTATGGCTTTGATTTTGTGTCCAGATTGGTCATCTACGGGAAAAGACCATATGTATCGACACGGGTAACATATCAGAGCTTAATATCACATTAAGTCTACATCTCGATTACACTCGGAAAATCATTGAACGAGCTAGATAGTCGTTCAGCCTGGGACATTATCTCTGTCTCGAGATTGAAATTTCGATGGTAGAAACATTACGGGTTCTTCCGTCGTCGGATTTGACCACCTCAGAACCAATATTAACTGGACCGATTCTATATCCGAGTGTATCCATTCTTTTTACAATTATTTGAGCTACGTCAACTGCTCTTGTTATGCTTTTTCCTCTTGCTTTTATGATCACTGTTGGCTCATTTGCCAGCTGAACCAGCGTTGCTGTTACGTACGTCATCAAGGGCTTCTTTCCTATAAAAACCTCATTGCTAGCTTTGAGACCGGCTTTTGCATTGCCAGTGGACATCTTTGGAACTAAGACACTGCTGAAATATAATGTTTGTTGATTCTATCAGTTTGTATTGTAATTAGATTCCATATATTTTCTTAGAATACTCTCAAGCTGGTCGGGGTTTTCAGAGATCTCTTTTCGAGCCAAAGGATCTTCGACTTCGTAGCAATGCAGGAACTCCTGCTCGTCTTTATAAAATAAAAAGATTTTGTCTTCGTAGACACAATGGTAGATTTTGTCCACCACCATTTTCTCCGGTCGCAGTTTTATTCCCTCGGATTCTGACTCCACAGGATATTCCAACACCATATTGGTAAGAGAGGATAGAGAAAAAAAGATATCCCTAGTTGCTTTTCAGGGGCCAGTCTTTCTCTATAATGATGGCACAATGGGAAATGAGAAATCGATGAATGAATTCCAACTACATGGGATAATTTGGATTCCCCGCGCTCTTGGAGGCATACATTCTTAGTCTTTGTTCGATGTACATAATAGTAATGAGATATACACCGAGCCAAGGCAAAAACATAATTTCCCCGGCAATTGAGTGATACCCTTCCCATTCCTCAATATTGGTTGTTACAAGCAACGGAAAAAACGATAAAGAAATTAAACGAACTACATTGACAATGGTGGTCCCAAACGTCCCAATGACAAAGTAAGCTATTCTTCTGTCACGGGGTATTTCTATCTTGAGTAGAAAAACAAGCATAACAATCGTATAAATAATCAAGCTATGAATTCCTGCCGACGGCCAGTAAACCCTCAATGCAAATGGACCGTTTAGCCCTGAGAGTACCAGCGAGTTGCCTTCAGCTGTTGCAGGGCTACCTTGCCCTAAATCTAACAAGTGCTTGTCAACCCAATTGACTATAGCTTCGTCTACCTCCAGGTAGATAGGAACTACAAGCTGAAGCGGGCCTAAAGTATCATAAGGAAAAAAAGCATCTAGAGAAAGGATGGCAGCATTTCCTGCTAAATAGATAATGGCGGCGGGAGCAACTTTGTAGAACTTGGTTCCGCATAGAATAAAAAGAGATGAAGAAATGAACAAAGCAAGCACAATAAAATCCCACATCCACCTCCACGAATCTAGCAAAATCACACCGAATATTTGCCCAGAGTATTCGAGCAGCTTCTGCATCCCGGGTGTGTCTTGATATGCGAAATAAAGAACTGTGAGAAAACTCAAAATGGTTATAATAAAGAGTCCCCTGCTGTTCGTGCCCTTAACAGGTTTAGTTGATAGCTCGAAAACGAGAAAGGCGAGGGCAAATAGCAATCCTCCTCGACCTTCATTCCAAGAAAGTATAAACGAATACGGGAACATAATCAAGGCACAGATTATAGGTATTGTTAGTATAACCACCGTGTACTGCCTTGGGTACGTTTGTAGTGGATTGTGAAACACATTTATCGTTCACCTCGTTCAGACATTTAATAACTTCTGTGTGCCGGAACACCCACAAAATTGCTGTCTAAAGCTACTCTATTATTGGCTCCTCGCTCTGGCTATGAGCTTGGCTATTCTAATCGGCTCGGGATACGATCCTTGAAGTGTGAAATGGTCAAGTATGACGGCGGCATTGGGAAGGCTTATGCCCCATCGGCGCACAAATATAGATTTGCCTGTTCCAAGTTTTACTTCTTCTCTTTGCCCCAGATTTTGATATTGCTGCAGCTTCGCTTCTTGTTCACGTGAGAATACTCTTCTAATTGTCCTTTCTATTCCTTCGGAGGGACGAAATGTTAGTGCAATGATGGGAAGTTTCGTCGATTTATGAATCTCAGCCCCATCTACTATATTGTACATGCTTATTATTATTCCTCCCAGGAAAATGCAACTTATGTCGTTTCGGTGCATGTTTCGATACATTGCGATAATGTTTTGAGTTGCATCATCGCCTCTTAAGGTAGACTTTGACATAACGACACCATCTATGATCATGTCGCGTCTCATAACAACTCCAGCTAGAACGGCATATCTGCAATATGCTTTGAAGCTTTCTGCTATTGCCAGCGCTCTAATTCCCCTTTTTTCAAGATGGATTGGTGATTTCATTTTTCCTTCTAGAATAATAGATCATTTGAGTATACGTCTAATTGTTGTGGTGAAATGATTTTGTTACTAAAAGCATTGTTGCCCAGTTGCTTTGGATATATTTCACAAATTACTTGTTACCTACTTTTGTTTTTATAATTTCCGGCAAAGGTGTATCTTGAAGCGTCCCCGTTCCAATTCTTGCCATATAGTGAGGAAAGGCCTAGGAGAATCTTACATCATGGGCATCAGACGTTGTTATTTTCTTGGAGTACAAATACGAACCGCGACCCCTGAAAGTCAGTGGATCCTTCCCTCTCCCAATTTATCGCATAGCTATGCGTTTTATGCTTGCCCATGACCTTTAGGCGTTGGGGAAGATTGTAGTATAGGCTCTCTACCTTGTCAGGGTCTTTGGTCATGAGTAACGACCGGCGTCTTTTCATTAGATACTTTAATGCAACATTTTTGTGCGTATGTCCTTCTACATCGACCTTTTGGTCATCTGTATCTATTGTGAATTCTCGTTTGGTCACTTCAAATCGGCTTTGTCGGGAGAATCTTATTTTCGGTAGTGTCAAGATTGCTGAATGGTTAAGTCAACAAATTGTGCACAACTCAGGTAGGTACTATATGAACCAGGATAAAGGTCGTGTCCCATATATTGCCATATCCTACAGGTTAATTCCGAGTGTAGGAATGGCGACGAGGTCTCAACTTGTACTTTGCGCTTTTATCTGCTGACTTGAGAGAAGGCGGCCGCCTGCCAGTAATCCAGTCTTTTTGCAATGGTTTTCTCGAACGACGTGCATTTTTTGGAAGCCGACTTCCCCTTTTTCCAAGGTACAGTTTTCCCCTCTTGGATATTGGGCCCACATAAAGAATGGCGCTTTTGTTTAAAATATTTGTTTCTATCACTTATTGCTTGGGAGAGCGTAGCTCGGCAGATTGGTGTCACCTATTATCTAGGTAGGATAAAGGTAAACTTTCGGCAACCTTATCATGTATCAAGAAATATAGTACGAATTTTCGTTGGTAGCAATTTGCATATCTACTGTGTTGAGTCTTTGGTTATGAACAATCAATAAAGTTTTTGATATGTGGTATTTTCTAGGAAGTGTCTGGAGAAAAAAATTCAATGAGAACACATCGGAAAATGACTCATCTTCTAGAAGGTTAAGGTCCTCGTCGTATAATTTTAGTGACAGCTCATCATTTCGTTTTACTATATTACCTATATGCATATTGTTACATCTGCTTTTTTGTCCTTTAAGCATTTCATGGAAGCAGAGTCAGCTGTAGTTGGTCGATATTCTTGACGCAATCATGCCAATAACAACTAACCTCCACCTGCCCCTGCACCAAACTGACTCCAGCTATTATCATGATATATATCGATAAGTTCGTTTAAGAGATCATCTAAAGTTATATCCTTTCTTTTTAGATGCGTGATTTCATCTAGAATGGCAGTAAGCCGTCTATATGTATGATCTTGTATTTCAATTGTACGTATCGTTGGCAAATGCTATCTTCTATCATTGATCCACTATCTAGATAAATGCAATGCACTTTGCTTACACCAGACTCAAACATAAAACCATTGTACGAGAGACATGCACACAGGCACGTCAAAACCAATGCATAAAGTAAACGCTATGTTCTGTTCTTTGGAAACCAGTGTTTTGTTTGAGGGTTGAATGGGGTCGGCCGGATTCGAACCAGCGGCCTCCAGCGCCCAAGGCTGGCATCATACCAAGCTAGACAACGACCCCAGGAAACGCAAGGTTTCACATGGTATCGTCATGGCGCATATTTTTAAGTTTGTTTAGTCAGACATACCTCTATATACAATCTGGACAGATCGCTTTCAATGGATTTTTTTGAATGCTATCTTAAGGCGGGCAAGATAGCGTCAGAGCAGCGTGAAAAAACAAGGAGAAAGGATCATGTCGGAAGAACACTACTAGAGATTTGCGAATCGATAGAAAGTGAAATAAAGGAGAAAGGTGCTATGCCAGCTTTTCCCGTCAATGTCAGTTTGAACGATGTTGCCGCTCATTATACGGCCGAACCTGGCGACGAAACTACTGTAAAAGAAAACGATATTCTGAAGATCGATATAGGGGTACAAGTTGAAGGATACATAGCGGATACCGCAGTCACTGTTTCTTCTGACCCGCAAATGGAGACACTGATAAGGTCTGCAGAGAGCGCATTAGGCGAAGCCGTGCGCATTGCTAGAGCTAATATGAAGGCTAGCGAAATAGGCAGGCATATTGAAGACGTAATATCAAGGACGGGATTCAAACCTATCCAAAATCTAAGCGGTCATTCACTTGCCCAATATACTATTCATGCAGGTAAATCCATACCGAATATTAGAACTATTGGCACCTCGTTTGTTTTAACATCTGGTCATGCCTATGCGATTGAACCGTTCGTTACTACGAAAGATGGCCACGGTGTGGTTTATGAGGGAAGTATCCGTAATATATTTGCGATAATTTCCAGAAAGCCCACTAAGATACAAGACGTCGACAATTTTCTAACCTATCTTTGGAACAAATTCCGAACACTTCCTTTTGCGTTGAGGTGGTTACTACATGACTTAGAAGAGGCTGAAGCACGTCGTCTTCTCGGCGTTCTGACTAAAAAAAGGAATGTTCACTCGTACCCCATACTAATTGAAGGTAAAAACAGGTTGGTCGCCCAAGCAGAGCATACAATTTTGCCTTTGAATAGTTCGACACATATCTTAACAATTTAGAGATTGATATGTGGGATGGGAGTCATGTTCCCTACACGTGTTGTTTAATCTGCGCATTCATTTTTCACCCTAATTCTTCTGCGTGTCCTTTACTTTCTTGTTCCACTTTTTTCTTGAAAGCGATATTCATTTCCGTAAGATTTAATCTAACATCTTCCGTCAACCTACTTCCGCCAAGGATCGCTCCTAGACCTGAAAACAATTCCAAGTGCTTAAGGCGAATTGTATTACTTGTTACTCGGTTGAAAGTAAAAATCCTTTCTCCATTAAGTAAGCCCGGAATGGATGAGCTTCCTCTCCACCTAAGTTCTTTGTTTTCCTCAACTTTGGTGATAATGGGTCTGTATGTCCTTGTTTTTCCTCCATGTGTTTTAAGCGTGATTTCCAGTCTCTCCCCACGTCGAACCAGTCCGGTTATACGCATGACTGGATTCCACTTGTCATAGCTGGAAAAGTCAGTAAGAACTTTCCAAGCTGTTAGAGGAGATGATTCTATTTCAATCTCGGTTCTGACTTCTTTCATTTCTACTTCGGGGGCCAGAATGTATTTGATCCATGTAGCGAGATAATATCGATGAGCAGATTCAGATAACTCTCTTTAACATAGGGTTGTAATCTTGTACTCTGCTTGGGTTTGCTTTGCTCAGGAAACTGTTTAATCGATATGCGGAATTCTTCCGGACCTATTCTCTCTATATATCCGGTACTCATCATCCACTTCTAGTGCAGCTCCTATAATTTTACTTTTGATAGATTTAGATGAATTCAGAAACATCTTAGTATCCTTAGGTAAGC
>OBLS010001302.1_pt1 | contig 10017 bp, 6 predicted proteins | sample 1519901 | NCBI WGS metagenome assembly OBLS01 (sample SAMEA3113585, study PRJEB22503) | soil metagenome
CGGCGTCGGCGGCCTGGTCGGTCATGTGCTCGTACCAGTCGTGGTTGACGTCGAAGGCCGTGTCGGGCCCGTGGTGGTTGTGCGTCGAGCCCACGAGCACCTCGACCCTGCCCTTCAACCTGTCGGGCAGGCGTTCCTCGACCTTCGCCCTGATCGAGTCGGCGTCGGTGCGGAAGATCATGTAGAGGTCGGCCGCCAGCAGCACCGTGATGTCCATCTCGGACGGCTGCCGCACGGCGAGGGCGCGCACGCGCAGGTCGTCGTGCACCCAGTGGGCCTCGCTCTCGCCGTTGCCCACGGCGATGCGGCCGTCGTCCCACTCGGGCACGAGGATGCCGGGGTCGATGGCGTCGTCGGCCGATGGGAAGCCGGCGTCGGTGTAGCGCAACGACCCGTCGACGAGCGGCAGCACCGACCGGCTCGCCGCCCCGGCCTCGACGAGGCCACCCTTGCCGGGGCTGCCGGTGACATGCGCGGTGCCGTCATGCGCGCCCGCGCCCGGACGGTTGGCCGTTCCCGCGGCGGCGGGTGCCACCGCGACCGCGAGCACGGCCGCCAGCACTGCCGCGACGATCTTCGTGCGCATCTGGTCTCCCCTCGCCGCCACCCCCGATCGGTGGCTCATAGCCGTCAGTATGTCGTCGCATTCCGCGGCGTGCCCCGGTTGAACCCGGGATGACCGGGACGTCGCGCGGGTGCCAGGCTGGTCGGGTGATCGACTGGTCAGCAATCGACTCGGTGGTGGGGCAGAACTGGTACCAGCTCGACCCCGACCTGCAGGCCCGGGTGCGGCGCGATTGCCCCGCCGACGACCTCGACTGGGCCGTCGCCACCCTCGACAGCTTCGGCGGCCTGATCGGCGACCGCGTCGCCCGCGCCGCCGACATCATCGACGCCCACCCGCCCGAGCTGGTGCGCTACGACCGCTGGGCCAACGAGGTCGGCGAGGTCGCCCACCACCCCGCCATGCTCGATGCCAAGCGCGCGCTCTGGGAGGCGGGCTACCCGTCGGGCTTCGCCCCCCAGGCCCGCGAGCGGGGACGGCCGACGCCGGGAGTCGTGCTCGGCGCCGCCAGCTATCTGCTCGCGGAGGCCGACACCGGCATGGTGTGCAGCCTGGGCATGACGACAGGCGTCGCCGGCCTCGTCGACGCCTACGCGCCGCCCGACGTCCGCGACGACCTGATCGCCGGCCTGCGGGCCGCCGACGTCGACCACGCGGTCGACGGGTCGATGTTCCTCACCGAGCGCGACGGCGGATCCGACCTCGGCCGAACCGTCCACTGCACGGCCCGCGACCTCGGCGACGGGCGGGTGGAGATCACCGGCGAGAAGTGGTTCTGCTCCAACGTCGACGGCGCCGCCATCGTGATGCTCGCCCGGCCCGAGGATGCCCCCGAGGGCCCGGCGGGACTCGGCCTCTACCTGGTCCCCCGCGTGCTCGACGACGGGTCGCCCAACCGCTACTCGATCCGCCGGCTCAAGCAGAAGCTGGGCACCAAGAGCGTGCCGACCGGCGAGGTCGAGTTCCATGGAGCGCTGGGGTACGCACTGCGGGCGCGGGGCGGCGGCGACCGGGAGCCCTCGTCGAGCGACGCCGGCGGGTTGGCCCGCATGATGGAGATGGTCAACGGCAGCCGGTTCGGCGTGGCGCTCATGGGCCTGGGCATCGCCCGGCGCAGCTTCGCCGAGGCCGCCGCGTGGGCGCACCACCGCGAGGCCAAGGGCCGAGCTCTCGTCGACCTGCCGCTGGTGCGCGAGCAGCTCGTCGACGTGCTGGCGGAGCTCGAGGCCGCGGTGGCGCTCGGCTTCGAGTGCGCCTCGGCCGGGGTGCAAGCCGACGGCGCTCGGCTGCGCCGCATCCTCGTGCCCGCCGCCAAGGTGAGGCTGTGCCGGCTCGGCGTCGAGGCGGCCTCGTACGCCGTCGAGCTGCACGGCGGCAACGGCTACTGCGAGGACTGGGGGCTCACACGCCAGCTGCGCGACGCCCAATGCCACCCGATCTGGGAGGGCAGCGAGAACATCTGCGTGCTCGACGTGCTCCGCACCATCCGCCGCGAGGGCGCCCACGAGGCAATCGTCGCCCGGGTCGACGCCGCCCTCGCGACCGGGCGCGACGGCGCGCCGGGGTGGGTGCAACCCGCCATCGAGGCGGTCGAGGCCGGTCGCGACGAGCTGGTTCGACGGGTCGACTCACTCGGTGGCCTCGAGCCCGACGCCGCCGAGGCCGTGTCCGGCCGGCTGTGCGACCTGCTGGTGCGCACCACGTCGGCGGCGCTCCTGCTCGAGCAGGCCGGCGAGGCGGGCGAGCTCGCCGCCCACAAGGGCTTGATCGGACTGCGCTACGCCCGCCGGCACCTCATGCCGGGCGGCGCGTGGTTCGACGGCGTCGCCGCCACGGCGGGCCGCGACCTGCTGGCGTTCGCCGAGCCCAGCCCCGAGGCGGCGGCGAAGGCAGCCGCCTGACGGTCGATTAGAAGGGGGAGGGAGACCCTGGAGCTCTGGCGTTCCCCGGGTCCTCGGGCCAGGGGTGTTTGGGGTAGCGGCCGGCCATCTCCTTGCGGACCTGGTGCCACGACCCGGCCCAGAACCCGGCGAGATCGCTCGTCACCTGGACCGGCCGGCGAGCGGGCGACAGCAGGTGCAGCACCACCGGTACGCGCCCGCCGGCGACGGTAGGCGTGGAGGTCACGCCGAACATCTCCTGCACGGGAACCGCGAGGATCGGCGGTTCGCCGAGGGAGGCTCCGCTCGTGTAGTCGAGGGCCACCCGCCGGCCACTCGGCAACGTCACGGACTGCGGGGCCAGGCGGTCGAGGACGCCGGCCAGCTCGGGCGGCACCATTGCGCGCAGCACGCGGGTCATGTCGATCCGTCGCAGGTCGGCGCCGCCCGTCGCGGTTGCGCCCAGGAGCGGGGCCAGCCAGTCTCCGAGCCCCCGGCGCAGCGCCCGGTCCGACACGTCGGGCCAGGCGTCGCCGTCGACCGCACGCAGGAACCCGATGCGGGCCTGGACGGCGCGGGCCCGGTCGGTCCAGGGCAGGGCGGCGAGCCCGGTGTCACGCACGCGGTCGAGGAGCGCCCCCGTCGTGGCCGGGCCGGGACTGGGACGGCGCTCCACAACGGCGAGCCGGAGCCGCCCGAGCCGGCGTTCGACGCGAGCGACGAGATCGTCGCGCTCGCGATCCCACACCAGCCGGGCATGCTCGACGACCTGGTCGCCGGCCACGTCGTCGAGCTGGTCGAGGCCGAGCGCGGCAGCCAGGCGGATGCGGCCGTTGCGGCGCCGGCCGTCGACCTCGGCCACCGCGAGGAACGACTCCCGCGCCAGAGAATCGTCCGGCGCCACCCAGCCCTCGGTGCCCGCACGTAGCACGAACCGACCGACGCCGCCGCGCCCCTGAGCGACGCGGTCGGGGTAGGCCACCGCGAGCAGCGGGCCGGCCTCGGCCGGGTCGCTGCCGCTCGTCGGCACGCCCAGCCGCCGGGCCAGGTCGTGGGCGCGGTCCCGGGCCCGCCGGAGCGCCCGGCCGTCGGCCAGGGGATGCCGGTGGGTCGGATCGTCGAGGAGCGCCAGGCGCAGCCCGACGTCGGCCGGGATCTCGTCGGGCCGCCCTCGCAGCACGTCGCGGTCCTCGAGCACCGCGGCCAGCAGGCAGGCGAGCCAGGCATGACCGCGATCGCGCCCGGCCAGCGCCATGCGGGCCAGGCGGGGGTGCAGCGGCAGCGTGACCATCTCCCGGCCGGCCGCCGTCGGGGTCCCGTCGACCGCGAGCGCACCCAACTCGGTCAGCAGCCCCCGGGCCTCGTCGAGTGCGCGGGGCGGGGGTGGGTCGAGGAAGGCGAGCTCGGCGGGATCCGTGCCCCAGACGGCCAGTTCGAGGGCGACGCCGGCGAGGTCGGCTTGCCGGATCTCGGGCTCGCTGAACGGCCGGCGGGCGGCGTGCTCCACCTTCGACCACAGGCGCACCGTCACCCCGGGACCGAGCCGCCCGGCCCGCCCCGCCCGTTGGTCGGCCGAGGCGCGTGAGGCGGGGACGGTCTCGAGCCGGGTGAGCCCGGTGCCGGCGTCGAACACCGGGCGGCGGGCGAGGCCGCCGTCCACGACCACGCTGACGCCCTCGACGGTGAGGCTGGTCTCGGCGATGTCGGTGGCGAGGACGACCTTGCGCCGGCCGGGCAGCCCGGGAGCGAGTGCGGCGTCCTGCTCGCTGGCGGGCAGCGCGCCGTAGAGGGTGTGGACGTCGACGGCGGCGTCCGGCGGGAGCGCCGCCGCGAGTTGCTCGGCGGTGCGGCCGATCTCCGCGGCGCCGGGCAGGAAGGCCAGCACGTCGCCGCCGGTCTCCTCCGCCGCGGTCTCGCGCAGCACCCGGCGGATCGCGGCGACCATCGCCGGTTCGAGGTGCTCGCGTGGCCGGCGCGGCGCCCAGCGGATGTCGACGGGGAATGACCGGCTCTCGCTGGTCACGACCGGCGCAGGCGGCTCGGCGATCGGCACGGGGGGACTCGCCCCGTCGGCACGGCCGGCACCGTCGGCGCCGCCGGGGAGGCTGACGCGCAGCAGCTCGGCGACCCGCTCGCCGTCGAGCGTCGCCGACATGACCAGCAGTCGCAGGTCGGGGCGGAGGTGACGGCGGGCCTCGATGGCCAGGGCGAGGCCGAGGTCGGCCTGGAGGCTGCGCTCGTGGAACTCGTCGAAGATGACGATGCCCACGCCGTCGAGCGACGGGTCGCCCTGCAACCGGCGGGTGAGGATCCCCTCGGTCACCACCTCGATGCGCGTCGCCGGCCCCACCCGGCGGTCGTCACGCGTGCGGTAGCCCACCGTGTCGCCCACCGACTCGCGTCGGAGCGCCGCCATGCGACGGGCCGCAGCCCGGGTGGCCAGGCGCCGAGGTTCGAGCATCACGATCCGCCGGTTGCCCAGCCACGGCTCGTCGAGCAGCGCCAGCGGGACGACCGTCGTCTTGCCTGCGCCCGGGGCAGCCTGGAGGACCGCCTGGCCGACGTCGGCCAAGGCCGCTCGCAGCTCGTCGAGGGCGCCGGTGACCGGCAGCGACGCGACGGCGGGCGGCAACGGGGCGGGCACCGTCGCTCAGGGTGCCCCGCCGGCCCCGGCGGCGTCGAGCTCGGGCACCCGACCCGGGCGCGATCGGCCCGGCCGTCCGATGCCGGAAATTGTGCGCATGATCGGAACAACCGGGACGCCGGTGGCGTTCACCGTTTTGAGGCCGCAAGAGCGCCGGGTCCGATTCTCCCCCTTCAGGACCCGGCAGCCGCCGCCGTCATCGCCGACCTCCCCCTGCGGCGATGGCGGCGGCCCGGCCCTCGCCGTGCGCCGACCGGCCCCGAACCACCAGGCCCGCGGCGGCCACTGCGAGCCCCAGCGCCACGGCGGTGCCCGCGCGGTCGAGGCCGTATGTCAGCTCGGTCGGCAGCACGGGTCGCCACAGCACCTCCAGGCGCAGCACGCACCAGCCCCCCGCCGCCGCGGCGGCGGCGAGCGTCGCCGTCGCGGCCACGGTCGCTCGCTCCGGCCGGCATCCGGCGAGGCGTGCGTCGCTACCCGCTGAACGCAGCGCGAACCCCAGGCCGAGCGCCGCCGCCACCAGGCCGACCACCGGTACGACGACGAGCAGCCGATTCGCCCCCGCGCCCGCGGGCGTGGCGTCGTATTCCGCCCAGCCGACGGGCAAAGCGAGCGCGCCCGCCACGAGCGCGGCCGAAGCGGCGGTCACGACCGGCCGGCGCCGCCCGACGAGTGCCGCCGCGGCCCCGGCAGCCAGCGCCAGCGCGGCCCACGGAAGCGGGCTCACCCCTTCGGCGAGTGCCAGCGTGCCGGTGATCCTGGTCTCGGTGCCGTCGACCACCACGTCGACGGCCCACGGGCGCGTCCAGTCGCCCGGTTCGGCGCCCTCGGGCCGCTCGCCGCCCATCCAGTGGACGCGGTGATCGTGCCAGGCGTAGGTCCCGCCGTCGGCCACGGGCTGCCAGTCGGGCTCGGCGGTCTCGGCCGTCTCGGCGTCGACGCCGTCGGGGAGGTCGACGGCGCCGTCGCGCGACTCGTTGACGTAGGTCGCCGGTGACCGCAGGTTGCGCTCGACGGTGCCGTCCGGGTTGAACCGCAGGTAGGGCTCACCCTGGTAGCCCTCGACCACAACCTCGTGGCCGTCGCCGGCACTGAGCTCGAGGAAGGCGTCGCCGCCGACGACCTCCGCGCGCACGCCGTGGGCAGCCGGGACGATGGCGTCGACCGTCGAGCGGTAGTCGGTCGGCACCGGTGGATCGGCGGAGGCCGGCGCGGCATGCCCCACGCTCAGGGCGACGACGACCGCGGCCACGGTGACCGCCCGGAGCGGCACCCGCACCCGCGTGCCACGCCAACACCCTCGGACCGGGCCGGACACGCCTACCGCAGTTCGGTCACAGCGGCACCGACGAGGTAGACAGCCTCGGTCACTGGGCCGCCGGTGGCCCGGGCTCGGCGGGAGTCGTCGGGTGCGGGCCGTCGCCCGCTCCGGATTGCGGGCCGTCGCCCGCGCCGGGGGAGGCGGTGCCCATCGACGTGCGGCTCGCCTCGAGCGCGTCGAACTGGGCCGATTCGGCCTCGGCCTCGGTGCGGTAGCGCCGCACGATGCCGAGGGCGGTCGCGGCCCCCCCGATCACGACGGCCAGCGCCACGAGGACCAGCCACACGGGCAAGCCGTCGTCGTCATCGCCGGCGGCCGCCTCGTCGCTCGAACCCGTGCCGTCGTCGGCGGGCGCGAATCCGCCCGCCTCGTCGGCGTCAGCGGCGTCGTCGCTGTCGCCGGCTGTGTCCGAGTCGTCGTCGGGGCCGGTGGTCGCCGGGGCGGCGATCTCCTCGCTGCGCTCGGCCGTGCCGGTCGGGTCGATCGAGGTGAAGCGCACCGTCCACGATCCCGCCTCCGGGTACTCGACCACGCCCGCGTAGCGGCCGTCGTCGTCGGCCGGTGCCAGGGTGACGGGCGTCAAGGTCGTGCCGTCGCCGCCGACCGCGGCGGCGGTGACCGTGGCGTCGGCCGCGGGATGGCCGTCGTCCTCCCACGTGACCCGCACGATGTAATGCACCGCCGCCGCTCCGGCCGGGTGGCTGGCCTCGACCGTCACGATGCCCTTGCCGTCATGGGCGCCGGCCGGCGAGCCGAGTGGGCCCGCCATCAAGCCGACGGCGACGCCGATCGTGGCGGCAACTGCGGCGAGCCAGGCGGCCGCGGAACGGCCACGGCGGCGGGGGTCGGGTGCGGGGCGGTGCGTCATGTGATCGGTACCTCGAAGGTGAAGTCCAGGGGCGATCCGGCCCGCACGGCCGTCACTGCGACGGTCCAGGTGCCGGGTGAGGGCAGCGATGCCCCGGCGACGGTTACATGGTCGGCGGTCACGGGGGTCACAGGCAACCTGCGGGCGGGCACGCCCGTGGTGTGGCCGAGACCTCCACGGCGTCGACCGCCAGGGGAGCGCCGCCGCTGTCGAGGAGGTAGAGGTGGATGTCGTTGCTGCCGGCCCGCGCCGGGTCGACGGTGACGTCGAGCGTGGCGCCGTCGGTGGCGCCCGGGTCCTCGCCCAGCGCCCCTGGCTCGGCGGCGACCGTGGTGGTGAACGGCCCCGGCGCGGTCGCGCGGGCGGGTGGCTGGTGGACGAGCGCGGCCGTCAACGCCAGCACGGCGCCGGCCACCGCCGTCTCGGCGCGCAGCGACCGGGCCAGCGGCGCCACCGTCCTGCCGGCGAGGGGCACGAGGCGCGACCGGTTCGCCCACCCGACCGCGACGAGGGCGAGGAAGCCGCCGACCTTGGCGAGGAGCAGTTGCCCGTAGGTGGTCGACGTGAGGCCGTCGAAGGTGCGGACCTGCTCCCAAGCCGAGACGGCGCCGGTGGCGGCCACGACGACGACCAGGGCGACGGCGCCCGCCGAGAACCGTGCGGCGAGCCGGGACCGGTCGGCCGACACCGGCAAGGCGACGAGCAGCGCCACCAGGCCTCCGATCCAGAGCGCGACGGCGGCGAGATGGATCACGTCCGTGGCGACGGCCAGTCCGCGGGACGGGGCGGTCCAGGCGTGACCGGCCAGAGAGGCCGTCGCCAGCGACGCTGCGCCCAGCACGAGCGTGGGCAGCACCGACCGCCGCCAGACGGCGGCCAGCGCGGCGGTCACAGCCGCGGCCAGGCAGAGGCCGGCGCGGGCCAGCGCCAGGCGCCCGGTGCGCGTGTCCGGCGCGAGGTCGGGCACGAGGTCGATCGCGTCGACCAGGCCGCGCCCTGCGCTCTCGGCCACCATGGCCACGAGCGCCAGAAGCACACCGACCGCGGCCACGGCCGCGCCGCTGACCGCCAACGGCCGGACCCGCCGGCGCACGCGCTCGTCGACGCGGCCGGCGGCGAGCGCCAGGGCCGCGGCGCCCACGGCGACGAACGTGCCGGCGAACCCGAGCCAGCGTCCGACGCCGCCGGCGACCTCGGTGGTGGCGTCGTCCTCGTCGCCGATGTCGGCCGCGCCCGTGCGCGCACCGACGTGGAAGACGAAGGACCCCGAGAGAGCGTGGCTGTCCTCGCTGGTGACGCGCCAGGCGACCGTGTACGTCCCCTCGGTGTCGCCGTCGATCGGAGCCCGTAGGGTCGCGCCGCCGTCGTCGACCTCGACGTCGGCGAGGTCGACCCGGTCGCCGTCCGGTCCGAACACCCGCACGGCGTCGTCGACCACCTCGACCGCCTCGTCGAAACGCAGCTCCACCAGCTCGGGCACCGCGTCGATCACCACGTCCGCAGCCGGCAGGGTGCCGACGAGCGTGGCATGGGCGACGGCAGGGTCGGCCCCGGCGAGGAGCGCCAGCGCGGACGCCAGGAGGACCCCGGCGAGCACGCCGACCAATGTCCTCGCTGTGTGGAGTCCGGGCCGCGGCTGTCGGGTCGACGTGTCGCTCATGGATCGGCGGCCAAGCTACGGGCGGTGCGTGAGGGTGCGTCCGTCAGGATCCCGCGAGATTTGCCGTTGAGCTGCTCACAACTGCGCTCCGGGGCGGGTCGACGCCGTCTACGCCTCGCTCTGACCTGTCAGCCCGGCCAGTCGGGCCGGCGGCCGAACGCCAGCAGCAGTTGGTCCTGCGGGTCGTCGGACGCCACGCCGCCCGGGCGCTCGGCGATGATCCCGGCACCGCGGAAGAGGTCCTCGCGGTTCTCGAACCAGGCGGCTATGGCGTCGACCAGCTCGGGGTCGAAGCGCCGGTCGCCGCCGGTCGCGGCCGCCAGATCCCATCCGTGGATGAGGTGGTCGGCGGCGAGCTGGTAGGCGTACTCCTCGGCGGGCGTGTCGCCGAACGAGAGGTGCACGGTGCGTCCGGCGACCAGGCCGCTGGCGGCGGCGATGGTGGCGGCGTCGGCTGCGGCCCGGGCGGCCGCCACCGGGTCGTCGCCCAGCAGGTCACCCTCGAACCGGTCGCCCACCTCGGCGATCGTGGCGCCCTCCATCAGCGGCACGGTCCAGAGGTCTTCGTAGGCGATGTGGTTGACGAGGGCGCGTACGTCCCAGTCGCTGCACGGCGTGGGTGCGCTCCATTTGTCGCCCACCGTGTCGAGCCGTGACACGAACTCGGCGACGGTGCGCTGGTGCAGGTCGGTGACGTCCATGGCCGTCCGTCCTTCCTAGGGGCACCACCCGGTCGCCCCCTGGCGTCGACAGTCTCGCGTGCGACGATAGACAGCACTCGACGATCGCCCGCACGGATCGGAGGCAGTCACCGTGGGCCACGGGCACGCGCACACCTCGGGACAGGTCTCCGGGCACTCGCACGTGCCCAGCGCGGCGGGGCGAGCGGGGTCACGCTACAAGGGCCGGCTGCTCGCGGCTCTGGCCGTGCTCGGCGTGGTCACGGTGGTCGAGGTGGTCGCCGGCTTCGCCACCCGCTCGCTGGCGCTGCTGTCCGACGCCGGGCACATGCTCACAGACGTGTGGGGGCTGGGCATGGCGCTGGCCGCGATCCACGTGGCTGACCGGGCGTCGGCCCG
>OBLS010001303.1_pt1 | contig 10017 bp, 10 predicted proteins | sample 1519901 | NCBI WGS metagenome assembly OBLS01 (sample SAMEA3113585, study PRJEB22503) | soil metagenome
ACATCCTCGACGAGGTCGAGGCCGCGCTCGACGACCTCAACATCGACCGCTTCCTGAAGCTGCTCGGCCAGTTCTCCGACCGCGCGCAGTTCATCGTCGTCACCCACCAGAAGCGCACGATGGAGGCGGCCGACTGCCTCTACGGCGTCTCGATGGCCGGCAACGGCGTCTCGAAGGTCATCTCGCGCCGGCTGCCGCCGCCGCGCGCCGCGGACGCGGCCTGAGTCCCGCCGCGGCGCCCGCGCACCCGGCCGCGCGCCGCGCCCGCCACCGGGGTAGCCTGAACTGGATGGCACCCGACGAGGCCCCGTTCGGCCCGCTCCAGCTCCTGGTCGTCGGCTTCGAGACCACGGAGCGGCTGCAGGGCCAGATCGCGCGCGAGATCGCCGAGCTCCGCGGGCGCGGCATCATCCGCGTCGTCGACGCGCGCATGCTCTCCCGCGACGCGGCCGGCGAGCTGAGCGAGCTCGACCTGACGCCGCTGCTCGGCGACCAGCGTTGGCGCCCCGCGGCGCATCTGTTCGGCCTCAACGGCGCGGCGCGCAACGGCGGCGACGGCGGCATGGACGCGAGCGCCTTCGGGGCCACGGTGGGCTTCACGCTCGAGGACCTGCAACGGCTGACCGACGAGATCGCCCCGGGCGAGCACGCGGCCGTGGTCCTCGTGGAGCACGTGTGGGCGGGCCGCCTGCGCGAGAAGATCCGCGAAGCGGGCGGTCACCTGGTGGCCCAGGGGATGCTCACGCCCGAGGTGATGATGCTGGTCGGCGCCGAGCTGCAGGCCACCGCGGACGCCGAGGCCGCGATCGACCTCGCGGAGGCCGCGCGCGGCGCGGCGCTGCTCGACGCCCTGCACACGCTCACCGGAGGCGTGCCGGACCCGGAGCAGGCGGCGCGCGAGCGCGCCTCCGCCGCCTGCGCGGTCGTCCGCACGCTCGTGGACGCCGGCGTGCTCGAGGAGCGCGAGGCGGGCGAGGCGGTCGAGGTGCTCGCCGAGGCCGGCATCGTGGAGCAGGCGCTGCTCGAGGGCGCCGTGGCCGAGACGCAGGACCTGATTGAGAAGCGGGGCGAGGACGAGGACCCGCCGGCCCCCGGATGAGCGACGCCGGGGCGCATCACGCGGCGTTCGTCGCGCGGCTGCGCGAGTCCGTCGCCGTGCCGCCGGCCATCCTCGACGCCTTCGAGCGCGTGCCGCGGCACCTCTTCGTGCCGAAGGTGGGTCCCGTGGCGGCCTATGCGGACGAGGCGATCGTCACGCACGACGAGGGCGGCGTGCCGACGTCGTCCTCGAGCCAGCCGAGCCTGATGGCGCGGATGCTCGACCGGCTCGACGTCGCGCCGGGCCACCGCGTGCTCGAGATCGGCGCGGGCACGGGCTACAACGCCGCGCTGCTCGCCGCGCTCGGCGCCGACGTGACCACCGTCGAGCTGCAGCCCGTAGTGGCCGACGCGGCGCGGGAGCACCTCGCGGCCGCGGGCGCGCGGGCCGAGGTCGTCACCGGCGACGGCGCCGAGCCACCGCCCGGGCCGTTCGACCGGATCATCGTCACGGCGGGGGTCTGGGCGCTCGCGCCCGCCCTCGTGGCGGCGCTCGCCGACGGCGGCGTCCTCGTCGCGCCGGTGCGCATCAACGCCATCGAGGCCGTCTTCGCGCTGCGGCGCGAGGGCGACCGGCTGCACGGCGCGGGGGCGCTGCCGTGCGGCTTCATGCCGCTGCGCGGCGCGGACGAGTCGAGGCCGTGGCGCTGGCGGTTCGGCGCGGGCGGCGGGGCCATGGCCGACACCGACCTCGGCAACGAGGGCCGGGGGAACCTCGACCGGCTGCTCGCCACCCCGGGCCGCGAGGTCGAGGACCCGCTGGCCACCACCGGGCACCCGCTCGACGCGATGCTGTGGGTCGCGCTCCAGGGCGACCCGCTGCTCTCCCTCGCCCTCCCGACCCCGAACGGCCCGCCCGGATGGGCGCTCGGCCTCGACGTCCTGCCCGCGTCCCTGCTCGTGCTGGAGTTCGCCGGCGGTTACGCGGAGGTCGGCTCCGTGCGGCTCCACGGCGGTGACGCCGCCCTCCGCACCCTGCGGTCCGGCGTCGAGGGCTGGCGGAAGGCCGGCTCCCCGCGCCCGTCCGCGCTCGCGCTGACCGTCGAGCCGCACCGCGAGCGCAGCGTCTGGAGCCTCCCGTACCCCGACGGCGGCGGCGGCTCGACGCTCTACCGCGGCGCGCACCGGTGGACGCTGCGGTACGCCGCCGCGCCGTCGTCGTAGTCAGCCCAGGCGCTTCTCGCCCCACCACGCCGCGAACGAGTTCCCGTTGTAGTCCGGGATCGCGGCGTAGCCGGCGCGCTCGTAGATGCGCTGGGCGCCCGGCTGCCTGGCGCCCGTGTCGAGTCGCGCGGTGCGGTAGCCGAGGTCGACGGCGAGCGCCTCGAGCTCGCCGAGCAGGCGCGTGCCGAGGCCCTGGCCGCGGCCCGCGGGCACCACGTACATGCGCTTGATCTCGCAGACCGCGTCCGAGAGCCGCTTCAGGCCGCCGCCCGCGAGCGCCCGGCCGTCGCGCTCGAGCACGACGAACCCGCCGCCCGGCGGCGAGAGCTCCTGCGGCGACGCGGACGAGCCGGCGGGGAGCGGGCCGCCGTAGAGCTCGCCGACCTCGCCCACCATCGCCGCGACGATGGCCAGGGCGTCGGGATCGTCGCCGCTCGTCCGGCGGACGGCCACCGCGCTCAGGCCGTCAACGCGATCCACGTCGCGCGACCGCGCGCGTGCACGGTGCCCGCGCCGTCGTGGAGCGCCACCGCGGTGTGGTGCTTGCGGCCCTCGGCCGCCTCCAGCCACGTCTCGATCACGTACTCGGCGCCGACGCGCACCGGCGCGCCGCCGAGCGCGACGGTCAGCCGGCCCAGCACCACGGGAAAGGCGCTGAGCGCCGGCGCGGAGCTCGGGCAGTCCAGCGCCGCCCACACGAGCTCCGGCGCGACCACGCCCCCGTCCCCCGCCCACGCCGCCGGCACCCAGGGCACTGCGTAGCGCCCGTCGCCGGCGTCGCCGGCGTACAGGCACAGGGCGTCCGCGGGGTCGCGCTCGGGCCCGCAGCCGAAGCAGGTCGGGAAGGGGTGCCCGTCCGCCCACCCGGCGGGGTCGGCGGCCGCACGCGCCGCGGCCAGGCCGACGGCCGGGGCCTGCCCCGGCGCGGGCGCCGGCACGGGCCGTGCGGCCAGCACCAGCTCGCCGCCCGAGGACAGCTCGACCGCGCCGTCGCCGCGCGCGCTCACCGCGAGCGGCGTCGCCAGCGGCACGGGCCGCCGCAGGGTCACCTCCACCGCCCCGCCCGGCGCGGCGTCGACCAGCGCCGCCGCCCGCCCGGCGCTGTAGCCGCCGTGCCCCGAGTCGGGGGGTCCGTTGAAGCGCGGATCGATGACCACGTCCGCACGATCTCCCGGAGCGAACACCCTTGGCATCGTGCCCTATCCTGCCCGCCCCGTGGCGCGCGACTGGGACGACCTCTTCATCACCGGCAGGCCGAGCCCGGCGCAGGCCGAGCCCGAGCCCGCGCGCGAGGAGCGGCGTCGCGGGTTCTTCCGCCGCATGCGCGAGAACATGCGCAAGACGCGCGAGGCGCTCAGCGCGGAGGTCCAGGCGACGCTCTTCCAGGGCGAGCTCGACGAGGACACCTGGGAGCGCCTGGAGGAGGCGCTCATCTACGCCGACGTCGGGGCCCGCACGACCGCGCAGGTGGTCTCCCAGCTCGAGCAGGAGGCCGAGGAGGGCGACCTCGTCGGCGGCGAGGCCCTCACCGCACGGCTCGCGGAGCTGCTCGCCAAGCTGGCCCGCACCGGCGACGAGACGATCGACCTGCGCCACGACCCGGCCGTGATCCTCGTCGTGGGCGTCAACGGCACCGGCAAGACGACCAGCATCGGCAAGCTCGCCTGGCACCTGCGCAAGACGCTCGGCCTCTCCGTCGTCATCGGCGCGGCCGACACGTTCCGCGCGGCCGCGGTCGAGCAGCTCGAGCGCTGGGGTGAGCGGGCCGGCGTCGACGTCGTCAAGGGGCCGGAGGGCTCGGACCCGGGGGCGGTGGCCTTCGACGCCGTCGCCCACGGCCGGGAACGCGGAGCCGACGTGGTGATCGTCGACACCGCCGGCCGACTGCACACGCAGCGCGAGCTGATGGCGGAGCTCGAGAAGGTCCGCCGCGTCCTCACCAAGCAGATGCCCGAGGCGCCGCACGAGACGCTGATGACGGTCGACGCGACGACCGGCCAGAACGGCGTCCGCCAGGCGAAGCTGTTCGGCGAGGCCGTCGGCGTCACCGGCATCGTGCTGACGAAGCTCGACGGGACCGCGAAGGGCGGCATCGCGCTGGCCATCGCCAACGAGCTCGGCATCCCGGTGAAGCTGATCGGGATCGGCGAGCAGCTCGAGGACCTGCGCCCGTTCGACGCCGACGACTTCGCCCGCGCGCTGCTGACGTGAGCGCGCCCGGGCGCGTCGTCGCCGTTGCGGCGCCCGACGGGTCAGTGCGCGAGACCGCGACCGGCGGGCTCGCCGAGGACGCCGTCGTCGAGCTCGGCTCGGTCACCAAGGCCGTCACCGGCCTGCTGCTGGCCGACGCGGTCGTGCGGGGCGAGGTCGCGCTCGACACGCCCCTCGCCGCATGCCTGCCCGGCGCCCGGGCGGGGATCGCGCTCGAGCCGCTCGCCACGCACACCGCCGGGCTCCCGCGCGTCCCGCTCGCGCTGCTGCGCCGCGTCGGCTTCACGAACACCACCGACCCGTACGCCCGCACGACCACCGCCGAGCTTGTGCGTGACCTCGCGCGCGTGCGGATCCGCCGGGCCGGCCGGCCGCGCTACTCCAACTTCGGCGCCGCGCTCCTCGGCCAGGCGCTCGCCGCCCGCGCCGGCGTGCCGTACGAACGGCTCGTCCACGAGCGGATCCTCGGCCCGCTCGGCGTCACCCAGGTCTGGGCGCAGGGCGGGCCGGAGCCGGCGCAGCCGCACGGCCGCCGGGGCAAGCCGGTCCCGCCGTGGACGCTCGGCGCCTACGCGCCGGCCGGCGGCCTGCGCGGCACCGCACGCGGCGCGCTCGCGCTGGCGACCGGCTGCCTGCGCCCGCCGCCCGAGCTGGCCGCGGCGGTCGGGCTGGCGCTCGCGCGGCGCGCGCGCCGTCACGGGCTCGTCTTCGGCCTGGGCTGGATCGAGGCGCACGGCATGTGGTGGCACAACGGCGGCACGAACGGCAGCCGCGCGTTCGTCGCGCTCCGCCCGGCGTCAGGCCGCGCGGTGGCCGCCGTGGCGAACTCGCGCAAGGCACCCGACCGCGCCGCCGTCGCGCAGCTCGACGCGTAGGGCGTACGCCGAGCGAACGGTGGGCGGGTCGATGGCACGTTCGCGTCGCTATTCGACGCAGAAGTGCCAAGCAGGGTCGCCGGAAGCGTCCGGCTCCTGGCCCCTACTCCGTGCCGAAGATCCGGTCCCCGGCATCGCCCAGGCCGGGGCGGATGTAGCCGCGCTCGTCGAGCTCGCGGTCGATCGCCGCGCAGAAGATCGGGACGTCCGGGTGGCGCTCCCGCACCGCCGCGATGCCCTCCGGGGCGGCGACCAGGCAGACGAAGCGCATGCGGCCGGTGACGTCGCGCTTGAGCCGGTCGAGCGCGCTGACGGCCGAGCCGCCCGTGGCCAGCATCGGGTCGACGACCACGACCTCCGCGTCGGCGGCGTGGCGCGGGACCGACTCGTAGTAGCCGACCGGCTGCAGCGACTCCTCGTCGCGGTAGAGCCCGAGGTGGCCGACGCGCGCCTCGGGGATCAGGCGCAGCGCGCCGTCGGTCATGCCGAGGCCCGCACGGAGGATCGCGATGACCACGATCTCGTCGGCCAGGCGCATGCCGCCCGTCGTCTCCAGCGGCGTCTCGATGGCGTCCTCGCGCACCCGCAGGTCCCGCAGGGACTCGAAGAGCAGCAGCATCGAGATGTCGGAGAGCCGGCGACGGAAGTCGCTCGAGGGCGTCGCTTTGTCGCGCAGCACGGAGAGGTGGCGGGCGACCAGCGGGTGGTCGACGACGGTGACCCCGGTCATCGACGGGACGCTATCCGAAGAGCGCCGCCGGATGGCGCGATCGACCTGACCAGCTAGGGTCCGCCGCCATGGAGGCGGCACGCAACGTCGAGCTCAAGGCGCACGACCCCGACCCCGCCCGCACGCTGGAGCGCGCGCTCGCCGCGGGCGCCCGCGACGAGGGGCTCCTGCGCCAGCGCGACACGTACTTCACCGTGGCCGCGGGGCGGCTGAAGCTGCGCGAGGAGGATCCGGGCGGCGCGACGCTGATCGGCTACCAGCGCCCCGACGCGGGGGGCGAGCGGGTCTCCGCCTACCGGCTGGTCGCGGTGCCCGACCCGGAGGCCATGCGGGCTGCCCTCGCCGACGCGAACGGGATCGACGTGGTCGTCGTCAAGCGCCGCCACCTGCTGCTCTGGGAGACGGTGCGCATCCACCTCGACGAGGTCCGCGGGCTCGGGTCCTTCCTCGAGCTCGAGGCGGTGGCGGCGCCCGGGAGCGACCTCCGGCGCGAGCGCGAGCAGGTCGCGCACCTGCGCGAGGCGCTCGACATCCCCGACGAGGCGCTGCGCGAGGGCTCCTACGCCGACGCGCTGCGCGGCCGGCCCGCCGCCGCCGGGGAGCCGGACCCGGAGCTGCTCGCGCTCGCCCGCGAGGCGGCCGGCCGCGCCTACGCCCCGTACTCGAACTTCCCGGTCGGCGCCGCGCTGCGCACCGCGGACGGCCGGCGCTTCGCGGGCGCCAACGTGGAGAACGCCGCCTACCCGCAGGGGCAGTGCGCGGAGGCCTCGGCGATCGGCGCGCTCGTCGCCGGGGGCGGCGGCGAGGTGGCGGAGGTCGTCGTGGCGGCCCCGAGCAGCGAGCTGTGCACCCCCTGCGGCGGCTGCCGGCAGCGGCTGCGCGAGTTCACGCCCGACGACGCGCCGATCCACCTCGTGGACCTCGAGCGCGTGCGGCGGACGACGAGCCTGGGCGAGCTGCTGCCGCTGTCCTTCGGCCCCGGGCACCTCACGGCATGAGCGCGGCCGCGGCCGCGGTCGCCGAGCGCGCGCCCGGCTTCGCCCCGCGGCTCGGGCTCATGCTGGGCTCGGGGCTGGGGGCGCTGGCCGAGCGCCTGCGCGACCGCGTGGAGATCCCCTACGCCGAGATCCCGGGTCTCCACTCCGGCGGCCTCGCCGGCCACAAGGGCACGCTCAACCTCGGCGTGCTCGCGGGCGAGCCGGTCGCGATCTTCGCCGGGCGCTGGCACGTCTACGAGGGCATCGGCGCCGACGCCATCACGACGCCCGTGCGGATGCTCCGGGCGCTCGGCGCCGAGGCCCTGCTGCTGACCAATGCCGCCGGGTCGCTGCGGCCGGAGGCCGGGCCGGGCAGCCTCGTCTGCCTCACCGACCACATCAACCTGCTGGGCTTCAACCCGCTGATCGGCCCGAACGACGACGCGGCCGGCCCGCGCTTCGTCTCGCTGCGGGACGCCTACGACCCCGAGCTGCGCGCGCGGCTGCACGCCGCCGCCGGCGCCCTCGGCACGACGCTGCACGACGGCGTCTACCTCGCGGTCGCCGGCCCGAGCTTCGAGACGCCGGCCGAGATCCGCGCGTTCCGCGCGCTGGGCGCCGACCTCGTCGGCATGAGCACGGTGCCCGAGGTGATCGCCGCGCGCCACTGCGGCCTGCGCGTCGCCGCGATCTCCGCCGTGACGAACCTGGCCGAGGGCATGGGCGGGGAGGAGCTCTCGCACGAGCAGACGCTGCGGGTCGCCAAGGCGGGCTCCGAGCGCCTCGGCCCGCTGATCGAGCGGTTCCTGGAGGATCTCGCGTGATCCCCCAGGAGCTGATCCGCAAGAAGCGCGACGGCGGCACGCTCTCCGACGAGGAGCTCGCCTTCATCGTCGCGGGGATCGCCGACGGGGGGCTGAGCGACGGCCAGGTCGCCGCGTTCGCCATGGCCGTCTTCTTCCGTGACCTCTCCGACGCCGAGCGGGTCGCCCTGACCGGGGCGATGACCCGGTCGGGGACCGTGCTCGAGTGGGACGACGGGCCCGTGCTCGACAAGCATTCGACCGGCGGCGTGGGCGACAAGGTCTCGCTGCTGCTCGCGCCGATCCTCGCCGCCTGCGGCGGCAAGGTGCCGATGATCTCCGGCCGCGGCCTCGGCCACACCGGCGGCACGCTCGACAAGCTCGACGCCATCCCGGGCTACCGGACGGCGCCCGACCTCCCCCTGCTGCGGGCGACCGTCGCGGAGGCGGGCTGCGCGATCATCGGCCAGACGCCCGAGCTGGCGCCCGCCGACCGTCGCTTCTACGCCCTGCGCGACGCGACGGCCACCGTGGAGTCGATCCCGCTCATCGTCGCGTCGATCCTGTCGAAGAAGCTGGCCGCCGGGCTCGACGCGCTCGTGATGGACGTGAAGGCCGGCTCGGGCGCGTTCCTCCCCGAGCGCGAGCGCTCGGCCGAGCTGGCCCGGGCGATCGTGGCCGTCGCGCGGGGCAACGGCCTGGCCTGCGAGGCGCTGCTCACCGACATGGACCAGGTGCTCGGCCGCACGGCCGGCAACGCCGTCGAGGTGCGCGAGGCGCTGGGCGCGCTCGCGCACCCCCGCGCCGCGGAGCCGCGGCTGGTGGAGGTGACGCTGGCGCTCTGCGCCACGCTGCTGCGCCTCGGCGGCCTCCACCGCAGCGACGAGGAGGCGCGCGCGGCGGCGGGGGAGGCGCTCGCGAGCGGCGCCGCGGCGGAGCGCTTCGCCGCGATGTGCCGCGCGCTGGGCGGCCCGGCGGACCTGCTCGACGACCCGGAGCGCCACCTGCCGCGCGCGCCGCACGCGCTCGAGGTCTTCCCCGAGGCGCCCGGCGCGGTGCGGGCGATCGCGGTGCGCGAGGTGGGCGTGGCGGTGCTCGAGCTCGGCGGCGGGCGCCTGCGCGAGGACCAGGGGATCGACCACGCGGTCGGCCTGGTCGACGTCGCCGGCCTGGGGGAGGAGGTGGGGCCGGGCGGGCGGCCGCTCGCCGTCGTCCACGCGCGCGACGCCGCGTCGGCCGAGCGGGCTGCGGCCCGGGTGCGGGCCGCGTTCGACGTCGGCGAGGCGCCGGACGCGCTCCCGCCCCTCGTCGAGGCGGTCGCGTGACGCTCCCGCTCGCGGAGCTGCACGTCCACCTCGAGGGGACCGCGACGCCCGCGCTCGTCCGCGCGCTGGCCGAGCGCAACGGCATCGAGCTCCCCGCGGGCACGGTCGAGGGCGACCGCTTCCTGTGGCGCGACTTCCTCGACTTCCTCGCCACCTACGACCGCGCGGCCAGCGCGGTGCGCACCGCGCAGGACTACCGCGACGTGACGCTCGCGTACCTCGCGGCGTGCGCAGCGGAGGGCGCGATCTACGTCGAGCTGACCGCTTCCCCCGACCACGCGGCGGCCGCGGGGCTCGCCTACCGCGACATGGTCGCCGGGATCGCCGAGGGGATCGACCAGGCCCGCGACGCGCACGGGATCGAGAGCCGGATCCTCGTCACCGCCGTGCGCAACCTCGGGACGGAGCGCGCCGAGGCCATCGCCGCGGCGGCCGCGGCAGCGCCCCATCCCCACGTCACCGGCTTCGGGCTGGCGGGCGACGAGGCCGGCTTCCCGCCCGAGCCGTTCGCGCGCGCCTTCGCGGTCGCGCAGGACGCCGGGCTGGGCCTGGCCTGCCACGCCGGGGAGTGGGCCGGGCCGGAGTCCGTGCGCGGGGCGCTGACGCTCCCGATCACGCGGATCGGCCACGGCGTGCGGGCGATCGAGGAGCCGGAGCTCGTCGCCGAGCTGGCCGAGCGCGGCATCGTCCTCGAGGTCTGCCCGACGTCGAACGTCGCGCTCGGGGCGTACGCCGACTACGGCGCGCACCCGTTCCGGGCGCTCCGCGACGCCGGCCTGCGCGTGACGCTCGGCTCCGACGACCCGCCGTACTGGCAGACGACGATCGGCGGGG
>OBLS010001304.1_pt1 | contig 10011 bp, 15 predicted proteins | sample 1519901 | NCBI WGS metagenome assembly OBLS01 (sample SAMEA3113585, study PRJEB22503) | soil metagenome
GGCAGCGTGGTATCCGTCGGCCATACCGCCGTCAACGCGCCCCAGACGCGGCCGCCGAGGATGATCGGGCCACCGACTCCCGAGCGGATCCCGAGCTCGCGCATGAGCGCCGCCACCACCCCGCCGACATCATCGAAATCCTCGATCCTGACCGGTCGCGCGGTCTGCAGCATCTGCCCCAACATCCCGCGGCCTTCGTCGATCGGTGCGCGATGCCCGACGGGCACCGGCGGCGCCGTGCCGTCGGACCAGCTCGCCACGACCTCCGCCCAATGCGGGCTCGCCACGCGCAGCAGGGTTCCGCGCTGTGCCCCGAGCAACAGCCCGGCCTCGCGCGTGACCGCGGTGAAGACCTCGTCTGCCGGCGGCTCGCTCGCCACCAACGTGGCCATCCGACGCAGGGACGCCTGCTCCCGCGCGAGCTGCTCGAATGAACCGCTGGCAGTCATGACCGCCACGAAGCGACTCTAACCTCGCGGCTTCGCAACGCAAGTGCGCTAGGGCGCCACTCGCCACACGCGCCGCCGTTGCACAACCACCGCCGAGCTCGTCGGCCTCGATCGGCAGGGTCTTGTCTCTGTCACGTGGCCGGACCGCCCAAGGCGCTTCTCTGAAGCGCGTTCAGCGACCGTACATCTCCCCCATCGCGCCTATGCCGAGCGGACCGGAGCGGTGCATATCAAGACAGCAATTCGATGTCCGCGTGCGTATGTACCCCGGGATGACGAAGGTACGGGATCAGTCTGGGATCGATCGACCGAGGCGCCGCCACGTCTCACGCGATCTCGCGCGTAGCCATGAACCGAGCTTCAGCTGACCGAGCGTTCAACTTCCGGGGGGCCCGCATGACCGCCGTCGACTCCGTTCCGCGGACAACGCCGCACGCCGCCGAAGTCCGAGTGCGTCGCACGATTCGGCCGTTGCTCGGCGTGTCGTTGACCGTCCTGGCGCTGCTCGCAGCGTCGCCGGTGTCGGCGCACCCGCCCGGGGTGACCGAGCGCGTGAGCGTCGGTCCGGCGGCAGCCGCTGGAGACAACGATTCGGATCTGGCTGCGATCAGCGCCGATGGCCGGTACGTCGCGTTCTGGTCGTACGCGTCGACGCTGGTCGCCGGTGACACCAACGGGACCAGCGACGTGTTCGTGCACGACCGCGCCACCGGCGTCACGGAGCGGGTCAGCGTGGACAGCAGGGAGCGCGAGTCCGAGGGCGGCGACCGCGACGGCGTGTTGGACACCAACTTCGGCCGGCCGGCGATCACCGCGGACGGCCGCTACGTGGCCTTCGCCTCCTCGGCGACCAATCTGGTCAAGGGCGACAAGAACGACGCCGTGGACATCTTCCTGCGCGACCGGGTGCTCGGCACGACGGAACGGGTGACCGTGGTCGGGCGAAAGACCGTGGCCAACGCGGAGAGCTCGCACCCGGCGCTGAGCCCGGATGGCCGGTTCGTCGCCTTCCAGTCGTTCGCGGACAACCTGGTGCCCGACGACACCAACTTCACCAGCGACGTGTTCGTGCTCGACCGGCAGGCCGGCACGGTCGCGCGTGCGAGCGTGACCAGCACGGGGGAGCAGGCGACCAACGCCAGCGCCAGCGCCGCCATCAGCGCGGACGGCCGCTTCGTGGTGTTCGAGTCCGGCGCCGTCCTGGTTCCCGGTGAGATCGAGGACTTCGCCAGAGATGTCTATCTGCGCGACGTGCAGGCGGGCACGACCGACGGGATTAGCACCTCCCGGACCGAGTTCGTCGGCCAGAGCGGCGCGCCCGCGATCACGCCGGATGGCCGCTTCGTCGCCTTCCAGTCCTCGGATGAGGGTCTGGTCGAGGGCGATGACAACAACAGCTACGACATCTTCGTCCGGGACCGGACGACCGGCCTGCTCGAACGCGTCAGCGTGGACAGCGCCGGTGTGCAGGGCGACGACTGGAGCCTCGCTCCGGCGATCAGCGACGACGGGCGCTTCGTCGCCTTCCAGTCGTTCGCCGACAACCTGGTGGCGGGCGACGGCAACTTCGACTACGACGTCTTCGTGCGCGACAGGGTCGCCGGCACGACGGTGCGGGCGAGTGTGCGGACCGACGGCACCGAGGGCGACCTCTCGCTGGCGAGCTTCTTCCCGTCCTTGAGCGCCGATGGCACGGTCGTCGCGTTCTCCTCGGAGGCCAACCTGGTGGCGGAGGACACCGGCTTCCCGGTCGACGTCTTCGTCCACGACGAGGCGCCCTAGGGACTTGACCGTCGCTTCTATGTCGAGAAGTTGATGGGGGTGGCAGTGTTTCTGTGACGGGACGGGCGGTCGCAGCAGTCGCCAGACGTGGCGGGTGAGGTACTCGCTGTGCAGCCGGACAATGTCGCCTCGCGCGATTCGGGCGAGCGGGTTGCCGATGCAGGCGCTCATCGACTGCACGCGGTGGAAATCGTCCATGTCCGGGGTCGCGACCGACCGGCACATCGATGCGCCGCCGCGCGACTCGTCGGACCGGCTCTTATGGCGCGTACCAGAGCAGCCACGCCGGGACGACTTCATGGGGGATCATGCTTTCTACGTCAACCCCGCCTGACCCTGCTGGATCCGACTCCGAGCAGCTCCTGCCAGCTCGCGCCGCGATCACGCGACGACATGATGCGGCCGTCGTGCGTGGCCACGAGCAGCTCGTCGTCCGCGCTGTCAAAGGCCGCGGGCGCGGTGCCGATCCGACCTGCTCGCTCCCACTCCTGGTCCGGCTCCTCCGCCCGGCGGACGTTGCCCTCGAGATCGACGGAAACGACGCCCACTTCCCTCGTCCAGGTCACGAACCCGCCCGCGAGGTCGAGCGGGCGCCACGTCTCGCCGCCGTCGCGTGACATGTGCCCGCGGTCCTCACCCAGGGCGACGACCCGGCGCGCGTCCTCGGGGTCGATGGCCAGCCCGACGAGCGGCTCGGGCGGCGTGAGCTGATCCCAGGCACGCCCACCGTCCCGGCTCCGCAGGAACCGTGCCTCGCGAGTCTCGAAGTCGCTCCCGAAGCCGTACACGGTCCGGCCCTGCGCCTCCAGCACATGGAAGTCGACCTTCCCTCGCAGCGAGATCGGCCGCCATCGCTTGCCGGCGTTTCGAGATTCGATGAGCCCGAGGAACGGCGGGTCGTCGGGAACGCTTCCCGGATGACCTGAGCCGAGGAAGTGGTCGGGACCGATCACGGTGAAGCCCATCGTGTCCTGGTAGTTGTCCGCCACGCGCGTCGGCGGCTCGCCCTGGCCTTCGACGCGGAACAGCCCGGTGTGCGTGGCCACGATCAGCGCCCCGTCCGCCGGGTTGCGGCCGAGGCCATGGACGTGGATCAGCCCGGGATCGGATGGCTCGGACGGCTCGAACGGCGGCTCGGCATCCTCGGCACCGCAGCCGGCGATCGCGATACCGGCGAGAAGCAGGACCACGGCCCGACGCATTCCCCAAGGGTACGCACGCGGGGAGAGGCGCCGGGCGGCGCGTGACGCCGTCACCGGCGATCGGGATCAGGCCGCCACCGAGGCCTGCCGCTCGGCTCTGCAGTGGCGGGCGCCGGCCTCCTCGCAGTACGCGGCGCTCGGCGACGACGCCCGCTTGGCCGCGGCCGACCGCTGCCCCCAAGGTCACGCCTGGGCTCGACCTGTCCTTCGCCGGCGTCACCGGCAACGGTCGGAGCTTTGCCTATCCGACGCGCTCAGACCGGTCACTGACGATCCGGGGACGGATCCAGCCGCCGCCGCAGGGACGGGTTGTGGCGCGCCGCGAGATCGGCGGTCCCCCTCCGGTGCCGGCCGAGATCGGCGCCGACGGTCGCTTCATCTTCCGCGACATCGAAGCTGCGCAAGATGGCGGGCAACAGCTTCAGCCTCCACATCGATGCACCGCCGAATGCGCCGAGAGTGGTGCAGTTCAGCGCGCTCTGCCTCGACTGCAGGCGCGGTTCTTCCGGCGCCCTGAGCGCGCTTCTGTCACAGCGCGCGTCGCCGGTGAGTCCAAGCCGGTATGCGGACACACACCACCTCCATCATCATCGACGCGCGCACGGGCGACGCGTTCGCGTTCCTGGCCGATGCGGAACGCCTGCCGGTCTGGGCGATCGGCTTCGCCAAGGCGATCGAACGAACCGGCGAGAACCGGTGGCTCGTCACGCTGGCCGGCGGCGAGAGGATGCCGCTGCGCGTCGATGCCGACCTCGCCACCGGCGTGGTCGACTACGTCTCGCTGCCGGAGCCCGGCGTCGAGGTCCCCGCGCACACGCGGGTCGTGCCGCACGGGAAGGGCACGCTGTACATCTTCTCCATGCACCAGACCCCCGATCTCCCGGACGAGGTGTTCGACGCGCAGGCGGCCGAGCTCGCCCGCGAGTTGACGGTCCTCAAGGCCCACCTGGAGAGCGCGTGCCCCCTGTAGACATACCGGAGCGCCTGGTCGCCGCCGCCGTCGGCGGCGACCGGGACGCGCTCGAAGCGCTGCTGCGGCTCGTGGCCGACGACGTCGCGCGCCTCGCGCAGCGGATGCTCTGGCATCCGCAGGACGCCGAAGACGCGACTCAGGAGATCCTCGTCAAGATCGCCACGCGCCTGGGCGGATTCCGCGGCGAAGCGCGGGTCACGACGTGGATCCACCGCATCGCCGTCAACCATCTGCTCACCACGCGCCGGCGGCAGGCCGAGGACCCGGCCATGACGTTCACGGCGTTCGGGCACGACCTTGCGGAGGACCTCGACCTCGACCATGACGCGCGCGATGTCGACGAGGACCTACTGGCCGAGGAGGTCCGCGTGGGCTGCACGCAAGGAATGCTGCTCTGCCTCGACCGCGAGCACCGGATGGCATACGTGCTCGGCGAGGTGCTCCAGCTCCCGAGCGACGAAGCGGCGGCGGCCTGCGAGATCACTCCGGCCGCCTTCCGCAAGCGGCTCGAACGAGCCCGATCGCGGCTGAGCGAGTTCATGCGCGGGCACTGCGGCCTCCTGGACCCCGCGAATCCGTGCCGCTGCCGGCGCCGGATCGGCGCGGCGATCGCCCGCGGCCGGCTCGATCCGTCCGACCTGCTCTTCACCCGGCGCGTGGACACCCTCAAGCGCGACATGGAGCGCTTCTCCGACGCGGGCGCAGTGTTCCGCAGCCATCCGGAGATCCGCGCGCGATCGCGCGTGGTGGACGCCGTCATCCGCGCCGTCGCCTGACCAGCGTGGATCGGGCCGGCTAGCGCGCCGGCTCCCACAAGGGCCTCGACGAGGTAGCCGTCGGGTCGCGGCACTTCAGGCTCACGTACCCCGGCTCGTCCCAGCGCTCGACGATCTCGATCCCGGCTTCGGTCAGCGGGTCCGCGAAGTACGAGATCCGCGAGCTGGTCGCGGGTGAGCGGCTGGTGATGAGCACCTCGCAGGGCCCGTTCCCGATGGAGACGACCTACACCTGGGCGGACGCCGGCGGGTCGCGACGCGGATGACGCTGCGCAATCGCGGCGAGCCTGCCGGCTTCTCGCGTGTCGCCGTGCCGCTCATGATGCGCGCGATGCGGCGCGCGAACGAGCAGGACCTCGCGGCGCTCAAGGCCCTGCTGGAGTCGGGCGCCGGAGCGGACTGACCGGCGACAGCCTCCCAGCGGTCTTCCCACTTCGATCCCGCCCGGTCGCAGGACTCATCGGCCGAGCAGGCGCCCCTCGAGCTTGTCCAGGGCCGCGTTCCAGCCGGCTTCGGCCCCCCGCGCGCCGTCGGCGGGGAACGGCCCGTCGGTCAGGACCAACCGCGTCCCGCCGTCCGGGCGTGCAACTCGATCCGCACGATGCCCCGTTCGCGCATGCCCGCGTGCGGCACCGGGTCGCAGCGCAGGACGAGCAGCTCAGGCTCGGCCAGCTCGACGATCTCGTAGCCGATGGAGACCTCACCTTCGCCCGTCTTGGCGGACCATCGTCAGCTCGTAGCGGCCACCGACGCGGAGGTCGATGCGGATGCGGTCGCGCGGCGTGTCCATATGCGCCGGCCCGTACCAGGCGGCGAGCTGGTCGGGATCCGTCCACGCACGGAAGACGACGGCCCGCGACGCGGCGACGGTCCGCTCGACGGAGACGGTCAGGTCGGAGGTCGTGACGGTCGGGTCGGTCACTTCGGTGCTCCTTGGCCTCGGAGGTGCGTGTCGAGCCGGTCCATCCGCTGCTCCCAGGTCCGCCTGCGCTCCGCCGGCAGGCTCGTGGGCAGCGGCTCCGCGAGCTCGTTCACCGTCGCCTCACCCTCGGCGAGGCGGCTCAGGATGGACCGGCGCGTCGGGTCCGCGAGCGCCGCGAAGGTCGAGCTGAGCGCATCGGCACGTGGACAGCACATGGGTTGATCAACCTAGCCGGCAAGCAGCAGCTGTCACTCGGGACGAGGCGTCGAGCAAGATGGGCGCGGTGGCACGCCTGCTGCTCGCTTCGGGAGGGATCCCGGACCTGGCCGATCTCGCCGCGGCGCGCGGACGGAACGCCGTGCTCATCCCCACGGCGGCGAACGAGCTGGCTGAACCGCGCATCGCCGATGAGGTCGAAGCCGAGCTCGGTGCCGGCGGCTTCTGCGTCCGCCGATTAGATCTCGATCGCAGCCGGCCCGCGGAGGCGCATGCGCTGACCACGCACGCCGACGTCGTCGCCGTCAGTGGCGGCGACCCCTTCCATCTGCTTGCCGCCTCACGCCGGGCACGGTTCGGAGAGACGCTCCGCGGCGCGCTCCGCGCCGGCGCCGTGTACATCGGCTACAGCGCCGGAGCCACGCTCGTCGCGCCGACCCTCACGCCGCTCGTGATGACGTCGCCGTTCTCGCCGCCTCGCGGCATGGACCTCTCAGGACTCGGGCTCGTCGACGTGCTGGTGCTTGCTCACGACGACCGCCCCGGCCGGCGCGAACGCCACGAAGCAGCGGCGCGGCTGTTCGGCTCCCGCCTCGCGCTCGTGGCCTTGGCGGACGGCGAGGTGCTCATCCACGACCATGGCGCATATCGCCCAGGAGGCGATGGCGCGCGTCGCGGCCGAGCGCCGCGCCGCCCGGATCCGTGACACCACACCGCCACCGATCACACCGCGGCGCCCGACGGCACCGCGTTCGTCGACCGGGGCGAGCTCGGCACTGACGGATGGAGAGCCGGGCCGTGGTGAGGGCGACCGGGTGGCGGCGCACTGGGAGCGGACGGTCGCCCGCGGCCATCGAGTCGATCCGGGTGGAAGCCGAGCGCCGCGCAACGCGGCACGGCGCGGCCGTGGCGAAGCCGCGTCGAAGGGTCGCAAGCGCGTCGCGGCCGGCCGGCCGGCGCGAGTGCCGAGCGGGGAGATCAGCGGCGGTCGCGCAGCTCGACCCGCACGGCCACCACGTCACCCTCGGTGATGCGTTCCTGTCGCAGCACTGCGGCCTTGATCGGCAGCAGGTAGCTGCCGCTTCGCGTATCGGCGAACAGGGACGTCGACCAGGTGGTGGAGCCCAGCGTGACTCGCGCCGGCACCGTGCCGAACGGCCGCATGGATGCCGCGGAGCGGGCGCGCACGTCGTCGGCGACTTCCGGCGGCATCGTCACGAAGTGCCAACCGGCCTCGCCCGCATGCAGCCAGAGCTCGCCTTCGACCAGATAGGCCGCCTCGCGCTCGCCGTTTCTCGCGTCCACGGCTGCACCCTAACGAGGCGGGATTGCGGTTACGCCCCGTGTGAAGGACGATGCGCTCGTGGCCTACGACGAAGCGCTCGCGCACGATGTCCGTGCCGCGCTCGCCGGCGTGGACGCCATCACGGAGAAGGCCATGTTCGGCGGCCTCGCGTTTCTCGTGCACGGCAACATGGACGTCGGGATCTCCGGCGAGGAGCTGATGGTCCGCGTCGGTCCCGCCGACGCCGACGCGGCGCTCGCTGAGCCGCTGAGCCATCGATACGGCCCTTTCTGGCGCTCCTGAGGACGCAACCTCTCCGCCCCATCGTCGTCAAGGCGCAAGCGCATTGGCCACCGCACCCGCCCTGCGAACGCGCGACGCTCAGGGCCCGCCGAACTGCATCGGCGCGTGGATCGGCCGCCGTGCCGTCTTCGCGTGGACGACTGTGACCGGGATTCCCAGCCGCTGCACCTTCGCCGGAAGGTCGCGCTTCAGCCAGTGCGACACCCGCTCGGGAAGCGTCGACATCATCACCTCGTCGAAGTGCTCCTGAACGAGCGTCCGCTCGATGGCGAGCAATGCATCGGCAGTTCCGATCAGCCCCGATACAGGTCCCCCGGCCGCCTCCTCGAGCAGCGGAATCGCCAGCTCGAGGGTCTTCCGGGCCTCCTCCTCACCGAACTCCACCTCAGCGGCAAGCTGGGGAACGAGCAAGGTGAACGAGCACGGCGACTCATGGGCCCGCTCGTGCACCGCGTCGATGAGGCCGGGGGTAGCGGCGGTCCGATTGGCCACGATCAACACGCGCACCGGACTCGACTCAGACATCTCGCCCTCCTAGGACCTCTCTCTCATGATGGTCTCATAGGCCGCCGCTTCCGGCAACGACTTTTGAGCCATTTGGAGCGTCAGCGCCGATCGCGGCCGGCAGACGAGTCGGTGCCTTCTCTGCGACCGTGCGTGACCGTACGTGCGCGGCCCCGCCGGTCCGCCTTCACGGGCTGGAGATCAACTGACCTGCGTCTGGCCGGGGCGCTCTGCGATGGCGCGCACGGCGGCGATGAGCCCGCGGACGTCGGCCTTGGCAACGAAGGCAGCGACTCCTGCCTGGCGGAAGGCGTCGCGCAACTCCGGCGTGTCAGTCGAGGTGAACGCGATGATCGCAGCGCTCGGGTGGGCGGCCCGGATCTGCCGCGTGGCTTCGATGCCGTCCATGCCAGGCATGCGCCAGTCCGTGATGACGAGATCTGGCCGGTGCGCGACGGTTTCCCGGAGCCCGCCGGCCCCATCGCCGGCTTGACCCACGATCTCGTGGCCTGCGTTACGCATGGAGGCTGCCACGGCGTCGCGGACGCACGCCGTGTCATCGACCAAGACCACGCGTAGGGCCCGCATCTCTCCGGCCCCGCCTCAGGCGCGCGTCGATCTCGCATCAGAAGCGGCTAATATCGCCATGTGCTGATGTGTACCCGAGACGCAGCGTGATGCCTCTCGCCTTGCCTCAAGCGCCGTTCCGGCTGCCCGAGCAGCCGGTGGCGCTCGACGTCATGGCCAAGTACTTCCGGGCGTTCGGCGATCCGACGCGTCTGCGCATCATGCAGCTGCTGGGGACGGCGGAGATGTCGGTCGGCGAGCTGGTCGCGGCGACCGGGCAGTCGCAGCCCAAGATCTCGAATCACCTCTCGTGCCTGCGCTGGTGCGGCTTCGTCGTCAGCCGCCGCGAGCATCGTTGCGTCTACTACACGATCGCCGATGCGCGCGTCGTGCAGATGCTCGAGCTCGCCGGCGCGCTACTCGAGCAGAACGCCGAGCACGTCGCGTGCTGCGGCGTGATCGACCAGCGATCCCGATGAACGACGCCGCAGTACAGCGCGCCGGCCTCGAGTTGCTGCTGGACTGGATCGACGCGCTGCGCAAGGCGGACCTGGACGCCGTCCACGAGCTGCTGGTGCCGGACGTCGTCTGGTACGGGCTGTCCGACGATCTCGTCTGCACCGGGCGGCCCGCGGTACTCGACGTCCTGCGCGAGCAGGTGCCGGTCCGGTGCGACGGCGACGCGCTCGAGCTGCTGCGCGGGCCGGCGCACCTCGTCCTGGGCACGCGCAGCGACTCCCTTCCGCACCCGCCGGGCATCGACGTGCACGGGCAGATCTACAGCGTCCTGGAGCCCCGCGGCGACGCCTTCGCGACGATCCGCGACTTCGCCCATCGGGCCGACGCACTCAACGCGGCCGGCCTCGCGGGCCAGCGGGTCTGGGCCTGATGCGACCGGTCCGCGCCGGCCGCCGCGCCCACGTGTTGGAGAGCCCGCAGCCGTGACCGTGATCTCGAGCGCCCTCGGCACCCGCATCGACTGCGACCGCTGCGGCGAGCACGTGGCGACACCACGCCACTCCGTGGCGGCAC
>OBLS010001305.1_pt1 | contig 10006 bp, 8 predicted proteins | sample 1519901 | NCBI WGS metagenome assembly OBLS01 (sample SAMEA3113585, study PRJEB22503) | soil metagenome
CATTTCCTGATTGTCGACCTTTATTGCATTTATGCCCGACAGATCTAATTCTAACCTGTCTTTCAATGTTACATAGCCTTTATAGTCTACAAGGCGCAAGTAGCCTTGTGGATCTAACATGATGAAATTTTTTTTGCCCCTGTTTTGCTTTATTGCAGCAAGTGCATCTTGAGGCAATTCATCGATTATAGGGCTCGCCAACCAACAGTCGACCTCTATTTCTTGAATGTCTTCAATAGTGATCGGTTTGCACTTGTCACTTAGCAACAGCTGTCGCGTGTTGCCTTGAGAAACGATCTGAAACTTAGTAGTCGGCGCATCTACAACCACGCCATCGCTCAATGAGATGCCATTGTTCTGCAGCATGTTGTACAACTCTTTTGGAAGATCGCTACCCACCTTTGTAACCAGGCTGACACCAAACCCAAACCTCCTGCTTGTGATTCCGCCGTAGCATGGTGGTCCCCCGATGCTTTCTGTCACCGTGCCATCAGCACTTTTTATTTTGTCCAACACAATATGTGAGGCAATAGCTATTCTCAAGGTCCTTTAGCTGTACATTATTATTTTAGGTTGATAATAAAAGGGCTTGTCTGCGCAGCCCAAAACCGTGGATTGGGATGGCGGCGTGGGCTTGCGCTTGCGCCCTTGTATTTGTGTCTGTAATCTACCAGAGCTATAAACATTGTGATTGATTGTAGCAAGATACTTTAGTCTAGTATTTTTCTGTAGAATGATAAGATTTCAAGACAGCTCGATCGACATGGGCATTGGCAATAATTTTCTTACCACGATAGCTGTATTTCTCCGAAAAAATAACAGGATTTCTCAGCAGACGTATGCCAATATTATTGGGATACTATAATATGCTGCCGTAAGAAAGCAAGGTCAGCAGTAAGTATCTCCTATATTGATTTAGCGCATTCAACTATACCACGTGCACCATAATTAATACATGAGTCAAATGATAAACCTTGTATGCGAATTACGAATATACATCACGCATTACAAGCAGGAATATCTGGATGGGAGATACCTAGTTTACGGAGTCGTTTCCGCTTTTACAGTGTATGTCAGGCATGACTACATCTCTCAGCCAAGACTGTCAGATTCTTCAGAAGACGATTAAGAGTTTAACAATGGTTCCCAATGGTGCAATCGACGGGTTCAAACTCATTATACCCAAGGCTACCATGCCATACAGGATTTTTATTTTACTGCAGTTATTCTATCAGAGCAAGGACTACAAACGGCAGTCGAATCACTCTGTAGTGCTACAGAATTAGCAACCTCTGCCCAACTATGGGTCTCTACGTCTCAACAGTTTTTCGATGAGAAGAAGAAATAGCACACAACTATTGACCAGATGTATTCAGGGACGTCAAAAGGGCTCATCCTATTGAATTGCATAATAACTTTTGCAACTTGAAAACACTTAGAGAAGCAGGTAGATAATATGAAATCGGAATTAGATCTAAGACAAGACAAAGCAAATGAGCATCTTGATACTACCAAAATGATGATAGAACATGCAAAAAAGCTTCTAAATCTGTCCGATTAACCTTCAACTTTTACTTTCCTGAAACGGGTGCTATCCTCTCTGTCTGACGCGGCAATGTTCTAAGACGCCTGCCGGTATCAGCTATTCTTTGACTCCTTTGTTTTTTATAGATAAAAGTGCATTAAAGGATTGACGGTTCATTTTTGGCAATATCATATGTAGGTAAAGCCGATATTGTACTTTTACCGACTGGAGTTCAAAATTGCTTCTGCAGAAAATAATGAGACTTTTTTCGCAAAATTCTTGATGTTGGGTCGGCAAAACTTAACCATTATTCAATTTCAAACACAAGATTTAAAGGATAGCAAAGAATTCTTACGCAATATATGCCGAAGAAGAGAGCAAGCAGGGGAAGGTCGAAGGGAGGCAAGGGTAGCTCAGGCACAGTGAGTTGCAGCCAGTGCGGAGCTTTGGTTCCTCGAGACAAGGCCAAGAAAGTAACAGGAAGGATCACCCTTGTAGAACCTACGCTTGCAAAAGAATTGAGAGCATCAGGAGCATACATACCCATGTCTACGGATGTCAAGTTCTACTGCGTGTCGTGTGCCGTTCATAGGGGTATTGTGAAGGTAAGATCAGAGTCGGATAGACGCACGGCGACTAAGCTTCGCTAGAAGATAGTCTCCTCACAGTTATAGCCATCCTCTGAGCTAACGTGATTCCTGCTACGATGGAAACAATTATCATTGCCCATTGCATCGCCTCTCTCACAGGTATCATGCCTATTATTGCAATGATTAGCATTCGTTCTGCGCGCTCCCCTATTCCAATCCCTTTGAGTCTGCCCCCGAGGGATTCAGCCCTTGCTCTTGTATAGCTTACAAGAAGGGACAACCCCAAGGCAACTAAACACCAGAATGAATCTGCAAGTTGCCCTAACGCAATGCCGCCGAAAATAATTACTTCAGCTATCTTGTCAAAGACAGAGTCAAGGAATGCACCCTTTTTTGATATCTGTTTTGTAACGCGCGCCACGCTACCATCGACAATATCAAAAAAGCCCGAAAGCAAGAGAAAGATTCCGCCTATGGCAGCAGCAAAATTCCAGGGCGCCCAGTCAAGATCCAGGAAGGCATTGGAGGTATAGACAATTGCTGCTAGGATCGATACTGCGAGACCCAGTCCAGTCCAAAAGTTAGCTGAGAGCCCTGTCGAGGCAAAAGTTATGCCAATTTTTGTTAGTGCAGGCTCTAGCAAATTTCTGAGTTTGTTCAGCAATGAATTTTCAACATGATTCTTATATAATAATTTATATACAATAAAAGAAAAAGCTAATCGAGTTTTTCTTTTGTCATCTCTGCGTTATATTCTGTTTCAAGATTTCTGTCTGGGTCTTTTACTTTCTTGCCCATTGCTTTTGCACCAGCCTTCACTTTATCTCTGCATTCTCCGTGTCCTGTTCTATGCCGCTTTTCCTCTCGACTTTGTACTCGACTTTCTCCTCTATATCAGTCATAGCTATTGCAGCCTACTTATCAAATTTATAGACAAAAAAAATTGATTACGTAATTTTAGGATAAGATTGTTAAAGTAGATCAACAGTAATTCTTTAATAGGTTTTTCTTCGATACAGACTGTAATTTCGCAAATGTCAGATTGGGATGTAGTGTCTGTTTTAACCAACCTTGGGATTAACTTTGAGTCAGAAGGTAGCAAGATGAGGGTGCAGGGCATAGCTTCTATTGATAAGGCAACTGAAAGCGACCTTGCATTTTGCTGGTATGTCGGCGAAAAAGGGCTGTGGTATATTTCCCGGTCAAATGCAGGGGTGATACTGTGCAAGAAGGAAATGCAAGGTCTGGTTCACCCGAATAACATGCAATTGTTTGTTTTTACAGATAACCCCAGGCTTACATTTGTGAGGGTGACTAGAGAAATGACACGTCAACAGCAATTGGTGGGCATCTCGCCACGGGCAGTTATTTCAGAGAAGTCCAAGATAGGATCAGGCTGCTATATTGGCGACTACGCAGTAATAGGGGACAACTGTTCAGTAGGCAATAACACAATCATCTATGACAGAGTCTCACTTGTGCAAAACTGTATAATTGGTAGCAACTGCGTGATCCAGTCAGGAGCGTCCTTAGGATCCGATGGTTTTGCTTTTGAGCGGTACGAAACTGGTGAGTTGGAAAAATTCCCTCACAAGGGCAATGTCAGACTTGGGAACAACGTTGAGATATATGCTAACTGCTCTATTGCGCGGGGATCGCTCTCCGATACTTGGATAGATGATGGAACAAAACTTGATGCTCTCGTCCATATTGCTCATAATGTAACTGTTGGAAAGAATTGTGAACTCACTGCTGGAACGATTATTGGAGGCAGTACAAGCGTAGGAGACACCAGCTGGACGGGTCTGAATTCAACATTGAAAAATGGGATCAAAGTAGGCAGACACGTCATTGTGGCCTCAGGTGCTTCGGTTATACACGACATCCCTGATGGCGATATTGTTGCTGGCGTTCCAGCTAGGTCAATCAAACACAAGGTAAACACCGACGAGGTGTTCCTTATGGCAGGCCAAAAGAAAACGGCTACAACCTAAACCTAGGTGCTTATTGTCTCAATGACTTCTTTTGGCATTTGTTGAGATGTTGATTTAGTTATATTTACCTCCTGTGGAATGTTCATCAGCTTGAACTCTTTGCCAAAAAAGAGCTTTTGCACTTCAAAAGCTTCCACGCACGTTACCGTATTATTGAATCTGCTTTGCAATGCACGATACTGTGCGAGGCCGCGAATGGCATTTGACTGGAGGAACGACTTGCTTCTCTGCGAGAAGAAAATATTGATAAGCTCCATCTTACCATCGATAACATCGGAAATATCATAGTACACCTGAGGCTTGAAGTCGCGAGTTACGGGAATCTCATAAGCTAGTATGTTTGGAACGAATCTTCCAGCCTCCATCGTAGAAGCAGCTATTGCGCGATGATCGTGGTGTGTATCGCAGAGCGAGTGCGTCAGCACAATGTCAGGATCAGCCTTCTTTATGAAAAACTCAATATGATTGATAAGATCACTTGAAAGTGATAACTTGGTATCTTCAAAATTGTCAATCCATAATCTTTTTGCTCCTATAAATTTTGCAGACTGCATTGATTCCCTTGTGCGCTCCTCCGTATCGCCTGATGCTCCTCCTCGCGTCAGGGTATACATGAAGACATTATGATGGTCCTGTCGCGAAGCCTTTAGCAACAGGCCGCCGCATCCAAGTTCAATGTCATCAGGGTGCGCCCCGATGGCAAGAATATTCATCGAAAAGAGTGGGTTCGACACTTATTTATATAATTGGCAATTCCCCTCTGTCATAATATAATAGATGATTTATCTGCCATTGCTTGAACCGCTATAATCCATGGAACGACAGATTATACTATATAACGCTCTATATTATATAAGAGAAGCCGTGACTTTTATATTATTTTATACCAATTCTCTTTTATTGAAGGAATTCGCTCTTGCTTTTTTGCTATTGATGATAGCAGTGTCAGTTGGAAGATATGCTGGCGCACAATCAATCCCAATGGTGCCTCCTCCATTTCCAGAAAACAGCCCACAAGAAGAAAGAATAGCTCCAAACGACAGGGCTCCTCCCCAGATAGAAATACTTACTACCGAGTTGCACGAGGGCAAGAATGTCTTTAAGGTTAGGATAACAGATGAGTCAAGCCTGAGGACAAGAGAGGTCAAATACGTGCATGATGGTCAGCTGAGAGTTGATGGACTCTTCCGAGACCAGAACAATGTTTTTAAGGCATTAATAGACATACAGGCACCCTCACGGGTGGTCATGGTTACTGCAGGCGATGCAAATGGGAATATCGTCTCAGACTTTAGAGAGTACGAAATCGCCAAGTCCCAAGACATATTCACACAGGTAATAGATAGACTGACACAGACACTGAATTACGTTCAGAACATGTTAGGCTGGTAAAATCAAGCATAGACCATAGTAATAAATAAATGCGAATATAGCACGATGGATTTTAGTAACGCTGTGATCTTAATTCATTATGGAAGGTGTAACTGATTGGCTGAAAAAGTATGGATTGCATTCTTTTTTGTTGTAATTGCACTTTGGGTCCTAGTGCTTACAGCGTCAATATACCCCCGGATATATGGAATAGAAATCCTAGTAGACAGCGATTTCGACCTAACTTATTTTACGCTGCCAGTACTAATCTTCAACCTAATATATGTATTCATGCTAATCCTGATATTCGCATTATACCTTGGCGGCTACCGCAGCGTCAAGAAATACCAGCTAGAGATGAAGGAAAGGGTATCTGAAAGGTTCCGAAACCAGACAGAGCTATGTAGTATAGTAATCCCTGCAAGAAACGAGGAGAGTGTCATAAAAAGAACTGTACTCGACTGCCTTAAGCAGACCTATCAAAAAATCGAAGTCATTGTAATATGCCATAATTGCTCTGACAGAACCTATGACGAAGCCAAGGTTAACGATCCAAGGGTAAAAGTATATGATCTACAGACTAAGGAGGCGGGCAAAGGGATCGCATTGAATTTTGGAGTCGAGAATTCAAGTGGCAATTATATAATGGTGCTCGACAGTGACGGACTGCTGACACGGGATTTCCTTGAGAACGCCCTACCTCTATTTGACGGAAATTACTGTGCAGTTCAAGGCAGGTACATTCCAAGCAACAGGAGCTTTAACTTTGTAACCAGGATGCTTGCACTCGAAGGTGATCTTTGGTCTACTCCATTTATGACGATAAGGACCTGTCTTGGTCGCCGGTGTCCGCTTGGAGGCACAGGCTATATTGTCAGAAAAGACATCCTATCAAAGGTAGGCATGTTTGCCAATCACCTTGTAGATGACTACGAGTTAACCTTCCGGTTGCTAAGGAATGGCTACAGGATAGCATTTGCGCCGCTGTCCATAAACTACGATGAAAAACCACCGACACTTGATTTCATGCTGAGGCAGAGAGCAAGATGGGCTAAAGGATTCATCAATTTGCTTGGAACTAGAATTGCGGATCGGTCAGATATTATTGGCCATATTTTCTGGCTAAATCCAATTGCTGCGGTAACTGGCTTTATAATGCTCATGATCCCTGCTTTTGCAGCTCTTCACTACCTGATATATGATTACTACCCTTATACCTATTCATATATGCCCCTGAGTATATGGTTTATGCTGACAGGCTTGCTCTTTGGATTGCAAGCTGCAGTTCTAGTAAAAGAATATGGCTGGCGTGGTTTTGCCTATGCGGCTCAGATACCCCTGTTTCTGCCATTTTCACATTACTGGTTTGTCAGTTTCATTAGGGCATTTACAATCAAGTCATGGGCCGGTACCAAGACCGCACATGGGTTTATGAAGGAAAAAGGGGGAGAGAACACGTGGCAGATGCAGCACGATTCTATACCCTAGAAATACAATGAAGACGCGTAATAATCCGTTAAGATGCAAGTAGAAAAAAATGTTGTAGACATTGTTACAATAGCTGGCACAAGACCGGAGATCATAAAGCTAGCCGATCTGGTACAATTGCTTGATGGCCAAGGCAACCATGCCCTAATCTACACAGGACAGCATTATTCTGACAACATGAAGAGCATCTTTTTTGATGAGTTAAAGATCAAACCGGATTATGACCTGCGCTGCGACACATCGGATGTTACTACGCTGAAAGAAAACATGCTAAAGTTCCTTCGGGAGATTAGGCCTCCACATGTTCTAGTTTATGGCGACACCAATTCGAGCCTAGCAGGTGCATTAGCAGCAAAGGAAGTTGGCTCCAAGCTTGTTCACATTGAAGCGGGCCTCCGGTGCTTTGACCTTAGTGTTCCGGAAGAAAGGGTAAGGATACAGATCGATTCTACATCGGACTACTTATTTCCTCCAACCGAACTTGCTAGGACTTTTCTATCCTATGAGGAAATAGAGAAAAATGTCACGGTAACTGGCAATCTAGTCGTGGATGTCTGCAGGCGGCTTGCAAAGGTCGCAGATGAATATGGTAGAAATTACGATCTTCCTGACAAGTATTTGTTGCTTACTATGCATAGACAAGAAAATGTCGACGAACGTGACAGGCTTGAGATGTTGAGAAAGCATCTATCGGGTATAAACCACAAGATAGTCTTCCCCATCCATCCCAGGACAAAAAACAACCTTGCTCATTATGGCATCACCCTGCCTCCAAACGTCATTGCAATAGAACCAGCCGGTTATTTGGAATTTCTTTATCTTTTGAAAAACTGCCGACTAGTCATGACAGATTCAGGGGGAGTTCAGGAAGAGGCAATCGTACTTAGGCGACCATGCGTTACTTTGAGACATGTTTCAGAGCGTTGGGAGACGCTCCTATTGAAAGCAAACGTGCTTTTTCCTATACATCGGCGTGATCCTTTGAGCAATGTTATCGAAATGATGCTTGATGCTAAGATCGAGCGCAACCCCTATGGAGAAAATGTTGCAAGAACCATGATCCAGCTGATAAAGCAGATCATACAATAGATTTCTCTATAAGTTTATGTGGTTCGTTTAAAGACGTACAATCCGGATGTCTAACCGATATGGTTGAGCGTCTCAACGATTAAATTATTTTCATACTCTTGTTTTACTATGAACCGCTATTCTGGTGCCTTTTCGCTTGCAGCCACTATGATACTTGTATTACAGACCACTTTTTTAGCCTACGGACAGATATCCTCAGCTCAGCTCTTTGGATGCCAGCACTATGGCGGTGTGATGCATTGTGACCTACTCCTAAATGAAATGGAGGGAAATGAAGTCAGGGGTAATTCATCCCTCATAAATCCCCTAACCACTACTGATTTGCTATTTGTCAATGGCAAGTTTGGCCAAGCAGCGGAAATGCGAGGGGAATATAGGGAGTCAATTGAGATAATGAATTCACCTGAGCTCAACCCAAACCAATTTTCTATTTCGTTCTGGATGAAGTCTACAACGATAGAGCCATATGGGCATATCATATCCCATAGCAACAGAGCTCAAACATCTGGCTGGCAGTTTGACGTTTTTAGAAGCGGGGGCGGTGGCCAATCTGACTCCCAAGTTGCAGCAACTCTTCGTTTTGGGGTTTTCAATACAAATGGCACGTTCTTTTCGCCTGTCGATATTCAAGTCCCAACAGACAAGTTTACACTCATAACCGGCACGTTTGACGGTTCAAGAGTCAGATTGTACATGGACGGACTGCTTGTTGGCGAAACAGAGTTTCTAGGCGAATATAATGCGGATCCCGGCTTGCCGTTGAGGATCGCATCTCCGGCGTACTGCTCATCATGCAACAGATGGTCAGGTATTATTGACGACATTCGTATGTATGATCGAACACTTGGCGAGGATGAAATCAAGCAGCTGTTTGATATGTCGGATGTTTCTTTGGGCTTGATTGGTTACTGGAAATTTGACGGTGACACAAGAGATGTCTTACAAAGACATGATGGGACGACCGTTACAATGCTCACAAGTATGGTCTTTGCCCCAGACGGCAGGCTTTTTTTCACTGAAAAGAATACAGGGGCAATAAGGATAATGACCCCTGAACATAAGATCCTAGACAAGCCGTTTGCAAGTGTAGATGATCTGTATGCTAGCTGGGAGCAGGGAATGTTGGGTCTTGCGATTGACCCCGAGTTTGATATCAACCACCACATATACGTATACTATACCGCTGTCATAGACATCGAAAATGGTAACGGCGGCGAAGTCATCAACCGTGTTCTAAGATTCACAGACAGCAACAATACGGGGATTGACCCGATAGTAATAATGGATAACATTCCTGCTTCACGTGGATATCACTCCGGTGGCGCTATTCTCTTTGGTCCTGACGGCAAGTTGTACATCACTGTTGGTGATGCCACTGAGCATATTTTCGCCCAAGATCCATCGATAGTGATAGGCAAGGTACTGCGCATAAACAAGGACGGTACAATACCGCAGGATAACCCCTATCCAAATTCTCCCGTCTATACAATGGGCCACAGAAACATGTATGGTATTGCATTTGATGATCATGGGATAGGTCTGGTTACTGAAAACGGCGACGTTCGCTATGATGAAATAAACCTCATAACAAACGGCGGGAATTACGGTTTTCCCACTTCCCAGCCGGCCAACCTGCCTCCTGAGCGAGCGAACGACTCATCAATCAAGCCACTGAGAAGTTACTGGGAAACAATAGCACCAACACAGATGATTTACTATGAAGGCGATGTGGTGCCAGAGCTTAAGGGGATGTTCCTCTTTGGCAGCTTTACCGGTGATATCTATGCTCTTAAGTTAAGTGAAGACAGAAAGCGGATAATTCAAGAGATAAAGATAGAGCTAGAGCACTATCCCTTCGTTCCTACAGTTGGAATCGCGCAGTCACCTCACGGGGAGATATACTATGGCGGCTACCAGATATACACACTTGATTCAATAGGTGAAAGAGA
>OBLS010001306.1_pt1 | contig 10004 bp, 6 predicted proteins | sample 1519901 | NCBI WGS metagenome assembly OBLS01 (sample SAMEA3113585, study PRJEB22503) | soil metagenome
GCTTGTGGCCGCCGCCGTACACGTACGGCTTCTCGACGATCTGGTTCGCGAAGGCAATCACGCGCCGCACGCGGCGCGGCGCCGAGGCGGGCGCGATCAGGCGTCCGTCGACGAGCGTCGCCTTCGCCGGCGGCGGCGGGGGCGGGACGAACGACGCGCCGCCGCCGCTGGTCGCGGTCGAGGTCTGTGCCCCCGCGGCAGGCGCGAGGACCAGGACGCACGCGACGGACAGCGCGGCAACGAGCAGCTTGTAGCTGAAGGTGGAAGGCATTCTCTTTCGAACGCCTACGGGGTTAGCTGTCGGGCTCGCGCTGAAAGAGCTTGCGCGCCTTCTCTCGAAGGTTCGCCCCCGTGGCCCTGGGTACGGACCACCAACTCGGTTCCCCCGTTCCGCTCTCGCGGACTCGGCGTGGCGTGGAAGGTACCAGATGTTTCGGCGTGCGTCGCCGACCCCTTTAATGCTGTTTCACACGAGTTCGGCGCGCGGCCTTCCGGTCCTGCCCGCGCGCGGGGCTCGACCCTCGCCCCGGTCCACCCTGATGAGCGACCACGAGATCAGCGCGATCAGCGCCAGGGCGATCGACAGCACCGTGAGGTAGGCGGTCAGCGTGAGGGCGCCGGACACGTCCTGCTTTCGCTCGCGCTGGAGCACCTCGACGTCCGGCCGGAAGTCGCGTGTGAAGCTCGCGGCGGCCGGGACCTCCTTCGCGGGGATCGCCTCGTCCCTCGGCATGAACAGCGGCAGAGAGATCAGGCCGTCGCCCTGCTGGACCCGCAGAGTCGACTTCCAGCCGCCGTACACCGGGATCGGCTCAGTCGTCCGGTAGACGCCGGGAGCGACCTCCTCGAGCCGGTCGAGCACGCTGCCTCCGCCCTGCCAGCCCGTGACGTTAATGAGCTCGGGGTCGACGAGCGCGTCGCGCGGCTCGATCCTGATCGTGGCCGCGACCGTTCGCTCGCTGCCCCGATCGATGTCGCGCAGCGTCACCTGCGCGCGCTCGGGCCCCGCCTCGGACATCGGCAGCGCCCATGCGATCGCCGCCATCAGCACCAGGCCGGCGCCGAGAGCGGCGAGGCGGTCGGGTCGAGCGAGGCGCCGCCCGTCCTCGCGGCTGAGGAGCACGCCGCTGCGCCCGGTGATCGACGCCCCTATGAACCCGCCGACCGCGCCGCCCGCGACAGCGGTGCAGAAGCCGGCCACGGCGGCCTCTGGAAGCAGCGAGTCGTTCCACGGGATCGGCATCCAGACGTGCGACCACGCCCACTCGGCGGCGAGCCCGACCGTCCCGATCAGCGCGCCGGCGATCGCCCCGTTCACGACCGGGCTGCGGCCGCCCGCCCGAGCGAACACGGCCTCCACGAGCAGCGCCTCCACCAGATATAGCGGGAAGTGCGGCAGGGTCTGTCCGAAGACGCCGCCGACCGTGATCGCGAGGAAGCCGCGGATGGCGACGTAGCCGCCGACGGCGAGCAACGCGCCGCCGGGCCCGCAGTACAGCCGCGTCGCGACGAGCCCGACGCCCGCCGCGAGCATGATCAGGAGCGGGTGGAAGACCGCGCGGAACTGCGGCACGCCGAAGTCGAACTCGGCCTGGAAGGTGGAGAGCGCCACGAGGAAGCCGCCCACGAGCAGCGCGCGACGCAGGTTGTAGACCCACGGCGTCTCGCCGCGCTCGGGATCGCGGCCGAGCGAGGTGATCGCCTCGCCCATCAGGACCATGCCGCCGAGCGTCGCGAGCGACGCGCCGCCGATCAGCATCAGGTGCGTCGGGCCCCAGAGCGTCACGTCCTGGCCGAACAGCCGGTGCCACATGTCGTCGAGCGGGAAGCCCGTGAGCGCGAAGGCGCCGCAGGCCGCCATCATCAGCCCGCCGACGGGCGCCCACCAGTCGCCGCCGAGGTGGACCGCGGTCTTCGTGGGGCGCTCGCGGCCGGCCAGCGCGATCGAGAACACGCCGGCGACCAGCACGCCGTAGAGGCCGATGAGGATCAGGTAGTGCGCGGGGTTCGCGAGCGGGCCGGCGTCTCGCCCGTTGTCGATGTGCAGCGCGATGTCCCAGTACATGCCGAGCACGGCGGTGAGCAGGGAGACGCCCATGAGCAGCGAGGGCACGGATGCCCAGGCGGGCAGCCCGGTGTGGCGCTCGGCGAACGAGCCCAGGCGGGCGAGCGCCGTCAGCCGGCCGCTTCGGTGGCCTGCGACCAGCACGGCGATGAGCGCCGTCGCCACGAGGGCGCCGGCGGTTGCGCCGATCGCCTCGCCGATGGCGGCGCCTCCTGCGGGCTCCTCGCCCGTCGCCTGCGCGATGTAGCCGAGCGCGTTTATCAGATCGATCGTCTCCATGGAACCATCCTTCCCCGATCCCGCGGAACCCTAACTGACCGTTCAGTCAGCAGACTGTGAAGTGGGTCACGCAGCGGTTTTGGGCACCCTTGGAGAACATGGCCGCCCCCACAAGACGACGCCTGACGGCTGAGGAGCGCCGCACCGAGATCCTGGACGCGGCGCTGAGGACGTTCTCGCGCAAGGGCTACCACGCCGCGTCCATCGACGACATCGCCGGCGAGGCGGGCGTGTCGAAGGCGCTGATCTACGAGCACTTCGCATCGAAGCAGGAGCTCTACGCGGACCTGATCGCCCGCAACGCCCGCGAGCTCACGCAGCGCGTGGCCGCGGCGCTCGTGGGGGTCGAGCTTGAGTCGGGGATGGGCCGGCTGGCCACCGGGCTCGAGGCGTTCTTCGCATTCGTCGAGGAACGCCGCGACGCTTGGCGGATGCTGTTCCGGGAGGTCACCGACATCGAGACGGCGGCCGTGGTCGGAAGGATGGTCGAGCAGGTGACCGTCGAGGTGACCGGGCTGATCGCCCTCGACCCGGGCGCCCGCGACCTGGGCGACCCGGAGGAAGACCCGGCCCTTCGGCTTCTGGCCGAGATGCTCGTGGGCGGGGTGCAGTCCATGGCGAACTGGTGGACGGACCACCCGGAGATCTCGCGCGTGCAGATGGTGGACATCGCGATGGACTTCGCCTGGCTCGGGCTCGAGCGGCTCAGCCGCGGCGAGCGCTGGTCACGGCCTGAATGAGCTTCGTCGCCGAGTGGATCGACGCGGCGGAGCCGTCGCGGCTGGCGCTGGTCGCGATCGGCCGGGATGGAGCGCGGCGGGAGATCACCTTCGGCGACGTTGCCGACCGCTCCGCGCGGCTGGCCGGGGCGCTGGCGGCGCGCGGGGTCGCGCGCGGCGACGTCGTGATGACGGTGGTCGGCAACCGCCCCGAGTGGGCGTACGCGATGCTCGCCTGCTGGCGCCTCGGGGCGGTCGCGCTCCCGTGCACGGAACAGCTCCGCCCCGCCGACCTGCGCGCCCGCATGGAGGCGGTGGACCCGCGCGCGGTCGTGGCGGACGAGCGCGACCTCGAGCTCACGGCCTCCACCGGCTTCGACGGCCCGGTCCTCACCGTGCCCGGCGAGAGGCTGTTCGATCATGACCCCGTCCCGCCCATGGCCGTGGGGGCCGACGCTCCGGCGCTGATCGTCTTCACGTCGGGCACCGCGGGCGAGCCGAAGCCGATCCGGCACGGGCACCGCTACCTGGCGGGCCAGCGCGTGCAGGCGGAGCACTGGTATGACGCGCGCCCCGGCGACCTCTGCTGGTGCACCGCGGCCAGCGGCTGGTCGCTGTCGGCGCGCAACGCGTTCGTGGCCGCGTGGCTCCGCGGCGCGGCGGCGCTGCTCCATGACGCGCGCTTCGATCCGGGCGAGCGCCTCGACCTGATAGAGCGCGAGGGCGTCAATGTGCTCTGCATGTCCCCAACCGAGTACCGCACGATCGCGAAGCGCGCGGAGCTGCGGCGGCTGCCCGGGCTCCGCCGCGCCTGCGCCGCCGGGGAGCCGCTCAACCCGGAGGTCGTGCGCGTCTGGGAGGAGCTCGCCGGCATTGCCGTCCACGACGGCTACGGCCAGACCGAGACCGGCCACCTCACCGGGATGCCGATCGGCGAGCCCGTCCGGCCCGGCTCCATGGGGCGGTCGCTCCCAGGCTTCCGCGCCTGGAGCGACGACGGCGAGCTGGTAGTGGACCCGACAACCGTGCCGACCTTCTTCCTCGACGGGCCGCGCGACCGGCCGTGGCGCACCGGCGACCGCGTCCGCGAGGACGACGACGGCTATCTCTGGTTCGAGGGGCGCACGGACGACGTGATCATCTCGGCGGGCTACCGGATCGGCCCCTTCGAGGTCGAGTCAGCGCTCGTTTCCCATCCGGCCGTCGCGGAGGCCGCCGCGGTCGCTGCGCCGGACGACGAGCGCGGCCAGGTGGTGCGCGCCGTGGTCGTCCTGCGCGACGGGTACGAGCCGGGTCCCGCGCTCGCCACCGAGCTCCAGGAGCACGTGAAGTCCACGACGGCGCCGTACAAGTACCCCCGCCTCGTGGACTTCGCGGCCGAGCTGCCGAAGACCCCGAGCGGCAAGATCAGGCGCGCGGAGCTGCGCGCTCAGCCGAGCGGGTCGAGCGAAGCGAGGTAGTGGCGGAGCAGCGGGTCGATGACCCGCCAGCTGCCGCGCGACTGGTGCTCGAGGACGCCCGCGTCGCGGAGCAGCTTGAGGACGCGATCGCGGACGCCCGGCTGGATCCGGCGCGGCAGGGGGTCGCCGGCCGCCACGGTCCGCGCGACGATGAGCCCCTGCTTGTGGAGCAGCCGGATCCGTTCCACCACCTGCTCCATCGTCGGGCGGTCGCCCTCGATCGCGCGGTCGAAGCCGAGCCGGACGAGCTCGAGGTCGATCGCGCGCGTGCCGAGCTCGATCGACACGAGATGCGTCTGCTGCGCCACCCGCATCGTCGCACGCGGGTGTCCCCCGCCGAGCTCGACGATTCGGTCGAGCGCCGACGCCGAGACGTCGCAGCCGTCCGCCGCGAATCGCTCCGCCACCCCCGCCCGCCAGTCCTCGGGAGCAATGGGCCGCAGCGCGTAGAAGCTGCCGAAGCCGCTGAACGCCCGGCGGCTGGGGGCGAACAGATCGCGCATCACGTGCTCGATGCTCCCGGCGAACAGGTACGAGACCGCGGTGCTGCGCTGGAAGATCGCGCGCATGCGGTTGGTGACGGCGTCGGGGTCGCCGTACGGCCGGCGCGCCGACGCGAGCTCCTGGAACTCGTCGAAGAACAGCACCATGCGCCTGCCGTCGGCGCGCGCGACGCGCTCGGGCAGCTCGAGGGCGAGGTCCAGCGCGCGCTCGGGATCGCGTGCGGCCAGGCCCGGCGTGAGCGCGATCTCGACTCCCTCGCCCAGCTCACCGACCATGCGCAGCACCGCCTGCGCCTGCGCAGCCGACAGCGCGGCGCGTCCCGCGGACCGAGCCCGACGCACCAGGCGATGCGCAGCGGAGCGATTGGCGATGACGGCCGCCGCCAGCGCCTCGGCCAGCTCCGCGGCATCGGAGACGCGGAACAGGTCGACCTTCGCGGTGTAGATCCCTCGACGGGCCACCCGCGCGAGCGCCGCCTCGCACACGCTCGTCTTGCCTGTGCGGCGCGGCCCCGCCACGATCAGGTGGGTTCCCGCCTCCAATCGTGTGGCCATCTCGCGAAGGTCGTCGCGGCGGCCGATCAGCCGTCCGGCGCCGATCGGAGAATCGGTCGGGAACAGCTCGCCGCTGGCCCTGCGCCCCTGCGTCTGCCGTCTTCCCACAAGTAGAGCTTACACAGCTTCTGTGTAAACTTTCACGCGGTTTGTGTAAAGGTTGCGCAGGGTAGCCTCAGGCCATGCCCAATCGGCTTGCCCGTGAGACCTCTCCCTACCTCCTTCAGCACAAGGACAACCCGGTGGACTGGTACCCGTGGGGCGAGGAGGCTCTCGCGCGCGCGCGTGGTGAGGACAGGCCGATCCTGCTGTCGATCGGCTACTCGGCGTGCCACTGGTGCCACGTGATGGAGCGCGAGTCGTTCGAGGATCCCGAAACGGCCACGCTCATGAACGAGCTGTTCGTCTCGATCAAGCTCGACCGCGAGGAGCGCCCTGATCTCGACGCGATCTACATGGAGGCCTGTCAGGCGATGACGGGCCAGGGAGGCTGGCCGCTGAATGTCTTCCTGACGCCTGAGCAGGTGCCGTTCTTCGCCGGCACCTACTTCCCTCCGGACTCGCGCATGGGCATGCCCAGCTGGCGCTCTGTGCTGGAGGCGGTGGCGAAGGCCTGGGACGAGCGGCGCGAGGAGATCCGCGAGGGCGGCGAGCGAGTCGCCGAGCGGCTGCGCGGCGGCGCGCTGCTGCGGCCCTCCGAGCAGCCCTTCGACGAGAGCGCGCTCGACGATGCCGTCGAGCTCCTGCGCGGCCAGTACGACCGCGCGTACGGCGGCTTCGGCGGCGCGCCGAAGTTCCCGCCGGCGTCCGCGATCGAGTTCCTGCTGCGCCGCGGCGAGACCGAGATGACGAGCCACACGCTCCGCGCAATGGCCTCGGGCGGTATGTACGACCAGGTGGGCGGCGGCTTCGCTCGCTACTCGGTCGACCCGCACTGGCTCGTCCCCCACTTCGAGAAGATGCTCTACGACAACGCGCTGCTCGCTCGGGCGTACCTGCACGGCTGGCAGGTGACCGGCGAGCCGCTGTTCCGGTCCGTCGCGGAGGAGACGCTCGACTGGGCGCTCCGCGAGATGCGCGGCCCGGAGGGCGGCTTCTTCTCCGCACTCGACGCCGATTCGGAGGGTGAGGAGGGCCGCTTCTACGTCTGGACCGTCGAGGAGCTGCGCGCCGCGCTCGAGGGCGAGCCCGACGCGGACGAGGCGATCGCCTGGTTCGGCGCCACCGACCGCGGCAACTTCGAGGGCCGCAACATCCCGGTGCGCGGGCCGGGCGAGCCCGAGCGCCGCGACGAGTGGCGGCGGCGCCTCTACGACGTGCGTGCACAGCGCGTCTGGCCGGGTCTCGACGACAAGCGGCTCACGTCCTGGAACGCGCTGACGATCGCCGCGCTCGCTGACGCCGGCGCGGTGCTCGAGCGCGACGACTACCTCGAGGCGGCCCGCGCGGCCGCGGACTTCGTGCTGCGCGAGCTGCGCGACTCGGGTCGCCGGCTGCTCAGGACCTGGAAGGACGGAACCGGCAGGTTGAACGCCTACCTCGAGGACCACGCGTTCCTGCTCGAGGCGCTGCTCTCCCTCTACGAGGCGACCTTCGAGCCGCGCTGGTTCGGGGAGGCCCGCGCGCTGGCCGACACCATGATCGAGCGGTTCGGCGACGACGAGCAGGGCGGCTTCTTCGAGACCTCGTCCGACCACGAGCAGCTCGTGGCGCGGCGCAAGGATCTCGAGGACCACCCCATCCCGGCCGGCAACTCGAGCGCGGCCTACGGCCTGCTGCGGCTCTCGGCCCTCACCGGCGAGCATGCCTACGCCGAGCGAGCCGAGTCCGTGCTGCAACTCCTCCACGAGCTGGCGACGAAGCACCCGCAGGCGTTCGGGCACCTGCTCCAGGCGCTGGACTTCCGGCTCGCGCGCGTGAGAGAGGTTGCGCTCGTCGGCCCGGAGCTCGGGTCGCTCGAGCGGGTCGTGCGCGACGAGTTCCGGCCGCATCTCGTGCTCGCGGGCGGGGAGCCGGACGGCGTGCCGCTGCTCGCCGGGCGCGAGCCGGTGGAGGGCCGCCCGACGGCGTACGTGTGCGAGCAGTTCGCGTGCCGGACGCCCGTGACCGAGCCGCGCGCGCTGGAGGAGCTGCTCGCTTGATCGCCGCGCTGCTGGCCCTGATGGCCGGCGCCGTCCCTGCCCAGGAGCCCGTGCCGGTGCCGGCCGACGCCCACCGGGTGGCGGCGAGGATCTCCTCCTGGGGCCCGCGGCCGGCGGCTGGCGAGGGCGAGGCCCGCGCGCATCGCCTCATCGCGCGGGTCTTCCGTCGCGCGGGGCTCCGCGTGGGCATTCAGGAGTTCCGGGTGCCGGGCCGTGGCCGCTCACGCAACGTGATCGGGATCCGGGACACGCCGCGCAGCTGCCTCCGGATCGTGATGGCGCACGCCGACTCCACGCCGAACGCGCCGGGGGCGAACGACAACGCGTCGGGTCTCGGTGTGGTGACCTCGCTGGCCGGGCGGCTCGAGCGGATTCGGCCGTGGTGCGACGTCTGGCTCGTGGCGACGGGCGCCGAGGAGCGCGTCTACACGGGCCAGCCCGACCACCTCGGCGCGCTGGCGCTCGCCAAGCGGGCGCGCTCGCGTGGCGCCCGCAGGCGGCTGCACTTCGCGCTGTCGCTCGACGAGGTCGGCCGCGACCGCCCCTTCTGGCTGCGCTCGCCAGTGAGCGCGCCGCGGCCCAAGGTCGAGGGTGAGCTGCTGGCGGCCGCGGGCCGCGCGGGCGTACCGGTCAGCTGGGTGCGCGACGAGGGCAGCGGCAACTCGGACCACCGCGAGTTCGAGCTGATCGGCCTGCCGGGAGCAAAGCTGGGCGTCGGGGCCGGGGGCGAGCCGTGCCGCCACAGCCCCTGCGACCGCCCGTCACGCCTCGACCCGAAGTCGCTCGTCCTTGCGAGGCGGCTCACCGCCGACGCCCTCCGCTCGCGCGAGCGCTGATGGCCACCACACCTTCGGCCCGATCATCAGTACGAGCGCGGGCACGAGCACGCTGCGCACCAGGAACGTGTCGAGCAGCACGCCGAACGCCACCACGAACCCGATCTCCGTCAGGAACACGAGCGGCAGCACGCCGAGGACCGCGAAGGTCCCGGCGAGCACGATCCCCGCGCTCGTGATCACGCCTCCGGTGACCGCGAGCGCGCGAAGTATCCCCTCCCGCGTGCCGTGGGCCAGGGTCTCCTCACGGGCACGGTGCATCAGGAAGATGTTGTAGTCCACGCCCAGCGCAACGAGGAAGACGAACGCGAACAGCGGCAGCGACGGGTCCGAGCCTGGGAAGTCCCACACCACGTCGAAGGCCAGGTAACCGACTCCGAGCGCGGCCACGAAGCTCAGGATCACGGTCGCGATCAAGATCAGCGGCGCCACGACGGCCCGGAGCAGCACGACCAGGATCAGGAACACCACGACGAGCACGATCGGCGGAATCACCGCCGAGTCCCACGCGGCAGCCTCGCGCACGTCGAACTCGACGGCGCTCGCGCCGCCCACGAGCGAGCCCTCCGCCGCGCCGTGAGCGGCATCCCGGATTGGCTCGATCAGGTCGAACGCCTCGGTCGAGTACGGCTGAGGCTCGAGCACCGCCTGCACCAGCACGCCGCTGTCGCCTTGGGCGACGGGTCCCGACACGCCCTCAACGCCATCCACTCGCGAGACCGCGCTGCGCACACCCGCCACGTCCTGAGCATTCGGCACGACGATGTCGGCCGGCGCGCTCGCGCCCGCCGGGAAGCTCCGGCTGAGGATCTCCTGACCTTCCACGGACTCGACCTCGGTCCGGTAGCTGTCGTTCGTGGTGAGGTCCGTCGAGAACGACGTGAGACCCAGCGCCAGGACGAGCAGGATTCCGACCGACCCGATCGCCACGCGCTTCGGGTTTCTCGCCACCCAGTCGCCCACGCGCTTCCAGAAGCCGTGCGTCTCGTCGGCCAAGTGCTCGTGCCGGAAGCGCCGCACCTCGTACGGCTTGAAGACGTTCCGGTCGAGCGGGCCGAAGATCACCGACGGGATGAACCCCCGCGTGAGCTTCCTGAGCAGGGCATTCAGCAGCACGAGCGGCAGGAGGAGCAGGACGATCAGCGAAGCGCCGATCACCGGCAGCAGCGCCTGAAGGCGCGAGCCCTCCGCGATCCGGCGCCGCAGCCTGCCGGAGGTGGCCCCCTCTGGGGCCATCCACCTGGTCGAGTGCGGCACGAACGGCCAGAACGCGCGCCGCCCGAAGATCGTGAGCAGAGCCGGCAGCAGCGTGAGCATCGAGAGCGCCGCGCAGGCCACGCCCATCGCGGCGATCGGCCCCATCCCCGATGTCCCGTTGACCTTGGCGATCATCAGGCAGAAGAGCGCCGCGATCACGGTCGCGGCGGACGCGAGCACCGCGGGGCC
>OBLS010001307.1_pt1 | contig 9983 bp, 9 predicted proteins | sample 1519901 | NCBI WGS metagenome assembly OBLS01 (sample SAMEA3113585, study PRJEB22503) | soil metagenome
TAAATAAAATAGAAATTTGGGAATAAATTTAGAAAGCAATATAATAGATTATTTTCTCGAAAAAGATATGAATCCATTTTTTATTATATTCGCAATACTTCCTGAAGGCACTGTAGTAAATGAAACAGTTTTTTTTACTTTTTTATCTATTTTGATAGGATTAGTAATCATTGCATTCTTTCTAAGAAAAAGAGGTGTAAAAGATATAGATGGCGAGTCAAATTAGTAAATCAATAATATCATTTTCTATATTGATTCAAAGTTTTTGCAATCCATTCAACGTCTTCTATTGTTTTGGCTAATCTAGAGATTTTTATACAATCTCTAATATCTTTTGATTTTAATTTGTTCCATACGACTTGTGATATTTCATTAGCAATTTCATACGGGATATCATTTTTGAGAAGGATTCCATTTGATACTTCTATAAATTTGCTACGATTATATGGTTTTAGATGAAAAATAATGAATCTAGAAAGGAGAGGAGATAATAATTTTTCTTTATTGTTACATGTTGCAAAAATCCAAGTTTTTAATTGTGTGCTTCGTGTCTTTTGTGACTTGGTTTCAGTTAAGATACCAGTCTCCATGATACTTAGCAATGATGTCTGGTCTTTGTATGGCATATGTTCTATTTCATCTACAAGTAAATATCTGGGACGATAATCAAATAAATAATCCATCATTCCTGCTTTGGTACTGTGACTACCTAAAGTAAAATATGATCTTTCTAAATTTAAAAATTCTAGCATAAATAATGTCTTTGCCGATGCGGGCGGTCCTACCAGCAATATATGTACAGGTTTATCAGAATGTAAAGACATTATAAAAATTTTTTTTATATCATCATATCCTATTATATTCTCAAAGAGACTTAGATTTTCATTATTGTGTTCTTTAATGCACTTATAGGATTCATCACTAACTTTTAAAAATTTATTCTGATTCATTTCTTCTATATATAATTTAATTGCTTTATAGGTTTTATCAGATCATGTCAATATAAGAGCATAAATATATAAATAAATAAATCTAGAATGACGGAAAAGAGAAATATAAGTTATATTTAAATACTAAACATTGACGGATGTTTCAATCAATGAAGATGAAAAACATTTGGTACTCTTTGCATTAAATTATTTGGCAGAGATGTTTGAAGAGGGGAATATTAAAGAAGAAGACTTTAAAGAAATGGGATCTCCTTCTATTAGTCTATCATCAATATATGAGCTAAAAGATAGATTAGAGGCAGAAATTATCTAACATAGTATTTCCATTTTATTTATAGATAGTATTTTCCTATTACTACTCTATTGTTACTATTATTGTATTATTTGTGTTTTTTTACAATTATAATTCTTCCCATTCACATGAATAACCAGGACTATTCTCCCATAATTTTAAAAATGATTTAAAATGTATATCAAAAATCTCTGGATTTTTTCTTTTATACATTTGAAAGATTTTTCTATTTGTAGATTTTATTCCAAATAAAAAAGGTTCTAATAAAATAATTCCATTACTTTGACTATCCCTGTCTATTATAATCATATTGTGTGGTAATATTGTCTTGTAAGTTCGTATTTCAAAGTTTGATAATTCTTTAGTAGATAAAGATACAATTTTCATGTTACAAAGCTTGGAAAGACAGGAAGTAAGACTTTCATAAACATTAGGAAATACGGTCAAATATTTTATATGATTTAATAAATCGGATTGAGGATCACAAATCAAAATCTTTAATTTTATATTATTTTTTAGTATGCTTTTGAAAACTTGAATATAATTAAAGGAAAAAATTTGATCAAGGCTAACGCAAGCAACACAAATTTCTCTTTTTGAATTAACTATGATATCAAAGATTTTTACATTCTCTTTTGAGAAAATATCTATTGTATCATCTTTATTTTCTTTTTTTAATATATCTTTTATTTTTGAGGCCATAAAAGGAGTTATTGATGAAGAAATGTTCGTACTTTTTTGAATAAAATTTTCAATTGCCAATAATAAAAAAATACTACGATTCAATAAATATTTTTATTTCATATAAAGTAAATATTACTAATCATATATAGAAAAATAATGATAATAGCCTAATAAATTAATAAATTAAAGAAGATAAATTTATACTATAATTGGTGTTATCTTTTTTTAAGTAAAAGTCAGAGAAAATTAGCTAACACTTTTTTTAATATCATCCAATATATATGAAAGTTGTCTACTGTTCCATCTAAATTAAAATTTCGCCTCAATTATAAACCAATAAACTATGACGTTAAAACCGGTATGTTTGAAGTGAATTCTGAAAAGTATTCACGATATGAAGAAGCACGAGCAAATCACTGGAGATGTGATAAATGCGGAAATCGGTATTCTACTTTTAAAAAGTTAAGAAAACATAAAAAGGAAATCCATGCTTATTGAAATACAGAAATGATAAATAAATAATTCTTTTTGCAATAAAATTATTTCACTAGTTCTATATCTTTAATTTTTTTTTAAATGGATCAATTTCATATAATTCATCTATTTTTCCTTTCATTTTTATAAAAAATACATCAATACTTTTATTCTGGTCTATTCACTGAATAAACATGGAAGGATATTGTGTTAAATGCAAATCAAAACGAGAAATGAAGGATGAAAAAAAAGTAACAATGAAAAATGGAAGGCCTGCTACTCAGGGAACATGCAGCGTATGTGGGACAAAAATGTTTAAGATAGGAAAATAATTTTATTAAACAACGAACACTATATTTAATATGTAATGTTATATCATTTATATGACATTCATTAATCTTCTTTTTTTTATTTTACATTATGATAAAAAACCTTCTAATCTTATTCCAAACTAATATAGTAGAAAGTTCTACGAGAAATATTATTAATTTAAATATAGTCTATTTTTGATTCTATACTATGAATTTTCTTATTCTGCCTTTTTTTCTTTCTCTTATAATAGGATCATTGAGCATAATTTTTCTCTCTGGTTTCCAATCAATTAATCCTCAATCTGATACAAATTCTACTAGTTTTGATAATATTAGTATAAAAATAACCTCTCCATCAGAAGGAAAAAAAGTACCTATTGGAGAACTGGCTATTTCTGGTATTTCAAGTGATACTCAAGAGAAAAATTGTATTGTATTTGTAGATTGGAATGATCTAAAACCTTTTCAACCTGTGAGAGCCGCTGGTCCGGGTGGAATTGATGATTTTTCAAAATGGATTTTTACATATGATTCAAAATATCATGAGATTATTGAAGGAGAGAATGAGTTAACTTCAAAAATCACCTGTTTAGTTGGTAACAAGCCTTTAACAAAATGGAATTCTCTTAATGTTACTGGCTATAATCCTGATTCTACATCCCTCTCATTTATCAAGCAAAATACAACATCAGTAAAATCAACAGATGAGCAACAAGTTCCTTTACAAACTGTAATGCCTAGTGCAAATCCCAAGAATAAGGCCCCTAATACGGTTATAGAACAAAATACTACATCATTACAGTTGTCCAATGTAATTCCTGTCGAAAAAAATACAACATCAGTAAAATCAACAGATCAACAAGAAGTTCCTTTACAAACTACAATGCATAATACAAATCCAAATACTAATGCTACTAATATGGTTATAGAACAAAATACCACTTCAGTACAGCTGTCTAACGCAACTACTACTGTTGAAGAAAATTCCACTAAATTACAGTTGTCTAATTTAACTGATTCTGAAATTGAGATGGTTGTTCCAAATGAATCTCTAAATGAAAAACAAAATAATAAGACTAATACTGATTCTATTTCTGAAAGAGGAAAATCTACTATTAATAATTTTACGACTAATGAATTTTCTCAATCCAATGCTCAAAATCCTCGAATAGACTTAGATGAACAGCCACTACCACAACCACAACAACAGGAACAGGAACAACCACCAATAGCTTTAGATGAACAACAACAACCACAACCACAACCACAACAACAGGAACAGGAACAACCACCAATAGCTTTAGATGAACAACAACAACCACAACCACAACCACAACAACAGGAACAGGAACAACCACCAATAGCTTTAGATGAACAACAACAACCACAACCACAACCACAACAACAGGAACAGGAACAACCACCAATAGCTTTAGATGAACAACAACAACCACAACCACAACCACAACAACAGGAACAGGAACAACCACCAATAGCTTTAGATGAACAACAACAACCACAACCACAACCACAACAACAGGAACAGGAACAACCACCAATAGCTTTAGATGAACAACAACAACCACAACCACAACCACAACAACAGGAACAGGAACAACCACCAATAGCTTTAGATGAACAACAACAACCACAACCACAACCACAACAACAGGAACAGGAACAACCACCAATAGCTTTAGATGAACAACAACAACCACAACCACAACCACAACAACAGGAACAGGAACAACCACCAATAGCTTTAGATGAACAGGAACAACCACCAATAGCTTTAGATGAACAACAACAACCACAACCAAATCTTGATAACAGATCTGAAGCATCTGATACCCGATCCCCACAATCTGAAAATTTACCAACGGAGGGAGTATTTCCACCATTTGGTTTACCCTCGATTTTCCCTTAATTTTTAATATTATTAAATAATCCATAAATAAAATGATGTCCATTGAACAGAAACATAATGAGTATCTTAGTCTGTCTCTAAAAGGATTTTTTGGAGTAATTCTTCCATTTACAAATAAAATAAAAATCCCATATTCTGCAATTAATGAAGTTTTAACAGATACAGTAAAAATAGATAAAACTAAAACAATAAAATTTATTGGCGTATCAATGGGAAATAGAAATATCGGGATTTTTTATGTTATTGGAAAAGGGAAAGTATTTTATGCTTTTTATCGAAAAAATAAATGTATTACTTTAAAATTAAAGAATAATTTTAAATATAAAGAAGTTATTGTAGAAGTTGAAGATAAAGAAAGAGTTGCACAGGGTATTATCAGCCATCTGCAAAAAAATAAATAACTTAATCTAAATAAAATTATTTCATTCTTTTGCTAGTTTTTCAATAACCCATTTGTACGAAGGAAACTTCAAAAGTAGTGATTTTTTTTTGGCAAGCTTAAAATTTTTGAATTCAAACCCAGGAATAACAGTACAACCTACTAAAGTAAAGGATGATTTATCATTTACTTCTGCAGCAAACCAATTCCCTTCATTTATTATTAGTTGCAAATTTTCACCTTTATCTAAATCTTTACCAAGTTTTACAATTTTTAATTTTGAATCGTTTTCATTAAAAATATAAATGGTTAAACTACTTCCAATAAAAAAGTGCCATATTTCATCACCATTAATTTTATGAAATGCAGAAAAATCATTACCCTCTAATAAATAGAATATACAAGTTGCAAGGCTTCTATTTCCATGTTCCTGACATTGCTTTTTGGAAGCATAAATTTGTTTATAGAAACCACCTTCAATATGCCTTACTAACTCTAGCTTTTCAATCCAATATTTGGAATTATTTTCCATTTAAATTCAAAATATATAGTTATATTCTAAATAATTATTTTAGTACTTGTATATAACAAGTCATTTATTTTCCATGAATTCCTTCATTATTTTTCTGAATCAAATGAAAAGATGTGCAAAAGAAAAATATACTGTTTTAAGAAATTTTCGATTTTTAAAGTAAATTTATATATATAAACAATCTGAATATTAAAAGATAACTAAAATCTGAATCTTAAAAGATAACTAGACACAGAATCATTTTAAACCTACATCTTTCTAACTCAATACCCTAAATAATTTGCAAAGTTCTAGATTAGATGAAATTTTTTTTTAACTTTTAATCCATCATTATATATGCTAATTTTTGCTTTTCTTTCCAATGATTTATTATCGGTCTTATCCTATATTATTGAGTGCTGTTTTAGCTTCAATAATTGTTTTGGGAAATTTAGGCCAGGGATTTGATTCAGTTTATGCACAATACCAAGAAAATTCTGGATATCCAACCTATCCATATCCTGTTCTTCATAAAATTGACATGTCGGTGCATAAAATTGCAAAACCTGGCGGAGGTGGAGATCTATTTGCATACAAAGTAGATCAACATCAACTTTTTGACCCAAAAACTAAAGAATTACTAAATGATGTAACAGAACGATATTCCAAGGAAGCCACTATTCCAGGACCTACTTTGCTGGTTGAAGAAGGTGATTCTGTTGAAGTAACTTTTACCAATAAATTAGATAGTGAAAGGTGTGAAAGGTGCATGGTTTCTATACACATTCATGGGATTCATTATTCAATTGCAAGTGATGGAACCCTAAAAGTTCTAAATGGATTTGGTGACGAAGGAGTTATGCCTGGACAATCAATAAAATATCATTGGACAGCAGGTCCAGGGACAGCAGGTTCATGGCCATATCATGATCATACTCTGGGACTCGGTTTAGGTCATAGTGAACACCCGGGTTCAAATATGAATGGAGCAGAAACCATTGGTTTGTTTGGAACAATGATAATTGATAAACACAGTGGAAAAACAGTTGCATTGATTGATGATAAACCTACAGAAATTGATATAAAAGATATTTCAAAGGATGTTGCTTGTTATCTAACAGATGATGCTTTTTGGTGTGATGAAATAGATTATCGAAATAATGCTATCCGAACCCCATTATGGGAAAATCCAACCATTGGTTTGAAAGATGGCGAATTAATCAGGTTTAATCTAATTGCCATTGGAACCGATTTCCATAAATTTGTCTTGACAGGATACCAATGGTTACAACCTGGTACAAATCAAATAATTTCTGAAAAGAGATTTGCCCCGTTAGAGAACCATGTATTTACAATTCAAGGCAAAAATGGAATTGCTGAATATCGTGATGTTATTACTTCACACCTATTATCAGGTATGAAGGGAGCTTTTGTCGTCGATAATATAGGACAAAGCATTCCGGGGAAGCACCCATAATAAATCAATGGAGGTCATGAAAATGAATAAATTATTTAAAAATATGGTAATGGGTATTTTTGCCGTAATTTTATTAACTTCCACGTTGACAGTGGGAGTACAAAACGGTTTCAATACCCCAAATAATGAAAGAAACAACGATAATGAAAATAAGATTAAAGGAAATCAACATCCAATTGTCCAAATCGCAGAAGGAGCAAAAGAAATTGCTAATGAAGGCAATTATGAAGGATATATCCAAAAAAGTAGTTATTCCAAGGAAAAAGAAAAAGAACAACAATTACAATATGATTCTATCGAAAGAACATCAGAGGTTGGAAAAGTAAATAAAGTAACAATTAAAGCAGAAAAATTACCTAATGGTCAATATGCATATAGAATGATAGAACATATTCTCATAGATGGTAAATCTGAAGAAGATCTTACCAAGAGATATCCACAAATTCCAACTATTCCTGGACCATCAATTGAAATAAACCAACATGACTTGCTAATACTTATTTCAATAGATGAAAATGGAGAACAAAAAACTCAAAGAATTGAACCTAAAGAAATAGGATCATTTGAATATTTTGGAGATCGCTTTAGGACACTTGGCTTATTTGGAGCAATAATTGTAAATCCCATTGATAAAGTTCCTGCCCAAATTGATGGTAAGGTAGTAAGCGTTGATCTCAACACGTTAGATAAACAATATGTTCTGTTTATGGTAGGATCAACATTCTGGGGTCAAGAAATAGATGCGAATCATAACCAAAGACCATTATGGACAAATCCAAAACTTGGTGCAGACCTTAATCAATTGGTAAGATTTCATATTCTTGGTGCAGCTCATCAGCATACATTCCATCTCCATGCTCACAGATGGCTAGATCCAGGAACAACAGATATCATTGATACAAAATTAATTCAGCCAAATTCACCACATTGGTTTATAGTAGAAGCAGGTGATCGAGTCGGAACTGGAGACTGGCAATATCATTGTCATGTATTTGCTCATATGGAAGCAGGAATGATGGGTGAATTTACTGTTGGAAAAGTAGGAAGTAATACTCAAAGTATTGCTGGTTCAGGACCTAGTTTGTCTGGAGGGACACCAGAACAAAAGGGTCAAGGAAACTTTATTACATTTGACATTAGTGATGAACCAGGCAAATGGTTTAGAAATGTAGGTGGAGAAGTAGCCCAATATGCCACTGAATCCCTTGGCATTGTTAAACCAGGAGGAACTGCACACTTTATCATGTCAAGCACCAACACGGTTCACACTATAACAAGTCTACTCTGGCCAACTGGTGCTCCAAATATGCCATTTGATGAAATGACTACATATAGGGGAGGAGGAATAGTGCAATTAGAAAAACCCGGATTATACGTCTTCACATGTAAAATACATCCGTATATGTTTGCAGGTATGATTGTAGATGATCCAAATACTAAAGCATTAGATCTTGGAGATAAATTGCGGTTAAGTACAGGTGTGGACTTGGATCCAACCAATGAAAATGGTGTTGCTACTGCATTGGCTCTTTTAAAGACCTTTTTTATAGCAAATAATCCATCTAATTGGGTAGATTACAGTGGTTCTAATCCAGAATGGAATCCTAAATTTCCTGATGTCACTGTTAGATTTGGAGAAGCGGAGGGTAATCTAAATGATCTAATTTCTAAGACATTTGAAACAAGTACCCTAAAACCAGGCCCATTAATGCCTCCAGTACCACCTTCTCAATCAGGAGTAGGCGAAGTATGGATAAATACACAATTTGAAAAAACAGATCACAAAACGAAGCCAGGAACTGCTACAAGAATCAATGTAGAAGATTGGAATGTGGAAAGAAAAGTATCTCTTCCTGAAATTAACATGAACAATCCGCATAATATGTGGAGTGATCGTGAACAAAAAATAATCTATCAAACACAATGGTTCGACAATATGCTTACTGCTTTTGATCGACAAACAGGTCAATTAATTGATAACATACGCGTGGGTGATGCGCCGTCTCACGTAATGACAAATCCACTAAACGATTTGTTATATGTTGCCTTAAGTGGAGAACAAGGTGTAGCTGAAGTAAAATTCAACAAAGAAAACAACAAGTTTGAACTGCAAAGAATAATACCTCTACAAGATTCAGCACAAAATCCAACACATCCTCATGCTCAATGGATCTCTTCAGATGGAAGCAAGATGATAACACCAAACCACTTTACTGACGATGCTACTATAATTGATTTCGCATCAGATTCCGGTAAAGAAGAAACAGAGCAAATTCAATCGAGAACAAAGTCAGGAAAAATGCCTATTGCTACTGGGATGTCACCAGATGGACAAACTGCATATGTGGCAAATCTCCTATCTAGTAACATAACGGTTGTTGATATGAAATCAGGAAATGTAAAAGATGCAATAGATTTAGCTGATAAAGGACACGCTTTACCAATTCAAACGCCGGTTAGTCCAAATGGGGAGTATATGATAACTGCTAATACCTTAACAGGAAGCCTTGCTGTCATAGACACTAAAACGAATGAAATTGTACAAAGCCTAGATTGCGATCCAGGATGCCATGGAGTCAATTTCGGAGCTAAAGAAGGTGGAGGATATTATGCATACGTCTCAAGTAAATTCTCCAATAGGATGATTGTGGTTGACGGCGATCCTAATAATGATGGAAATCCTGAAGATGCTAAAATTGCAGGAAGTGTATTGTTAACAGGTCATCATAATGGTATGGATATGCCATTGTTTGAAACAGACGATGTAATAACACAATATAATGGAATGGGAGGACAGGGAGTATATGCCGTTCCCAATGTATACCCTGGTTGGGCAGAAAAATTGGATGTAATGTGGGATTTAACTCCTGGACAAAGGAATCCTTTAAACGCGTTCGCACATTATCAACAACTAGAGAAACAACAACAACTAGAGAAACAACAACAACTAGAGAAACAACAACAACTAGAGAAACAAC
>OBLS010001308.1_pt1 | contig 9981 bp, 8 predicted proteins | sample 1519901 | NCBI WGS metagenome assembly OBLS01 (sample SAMEA3113585, study PRJEB22503) | soil metagenome
GGGGGCACGACCCGCTCAAGCAGAACTGAGCCCCGCCCCGCCCGCGCGGCGACGGCCGGCGCAAAGGCCGGCCGCCCGCCGGGCAGACGCTAGTGCTGCTCGCCGCGCCAGGCGCCCGTCTCGCGGCCGCCGCGCTCGTCGAGGACCTCCTCGAAGCGCTCCAGGTCGCTCGCGATCTGGCGGTCGTCGAAGCCCAACGCCCCGCCGACCTTCTCCTTGAAGCCCTCCGGCTGCCAGTCCATCTCGACCGTGACCTCGGTCTTGTCGGCCTCGGCCGGGCGGAACGTCACCTGGCCGGCGTTCGTCTTGCCGTCGATCGAGCGCCAGGCGATGCGCTGGTCGGGCACCTGCTCGGTGATCTCGGCGTCCCACTCGTGCCGCTTGCCGCCGAACGAGGCGACCCAGTGCATGCGCCGGTCGTCGAGCTGCTCGACGCGGTCCACGCCCTTCATGAAGCGCGGGAACTCCTCGAACTGCGTCCACTGGTTGTAGACGGTGTGGATGTCGTGATCGATGACCTTGCTCTTGGTGGCGGTCGGCATACCGCTCCCTTCGCTCGCTCTCTCGTTCCCTTAGGTCCTCTCCGCCGGGGGGTCACGGCAGACGCTGCTTCGTCACCCCCCGGACGTCCGCTTCCTGACATCGCGCACCGAACGCTGCTCGACCTGGGCGCCGCGTGGGCTCATGTGCCGGGGGGGCGGCGAGCCGCTGATGATGCAGTCCATGCACAGTGCCGTGAAGCGCACCAGTCGCGGCGCGTTGGGTGGCGCCTGGATCGAGAGGAGGAACGTGTTGTCGGCCGTCTTGCGCAGCCGCAGGTCGCGGAATTCGAAGCGGCCCTGCGCGTCGATCGGCGCGGTCAGCCGTCCGTGCGGCGCCACCTCGCGCCGCGCGAGGACGCGCCCGCCCGCCGGCGCCGGCGTCACCGTCCCGCGGATCGTGAGCGGCCGGTCCGACCGGGCCGGATAGGTGAACGTGATCCCGTTGCCGGTCACGCCGGCGAACCGGACGCGCAGGCCCGGCGTGACCAGGGGAAGCGTCGCGGCGCACGTGCGCTCGAAGGCCGCGCGTTCGTCGACCGCGACCTCGATGTCGAGCCGGCGCAGCAGCTTCTGCTCGTCGACAGCGGCGAGCTGCCGCGCGGCCAGTCCGCTCGCGCGCGCCGCCGCGCGGTCGCGGCAGCCCGCCGCGGCCGCGCCCCGCTCGGCGTCCGGCAGCGCGCTGTAGCGTGCCGCCGTCGCCGGCCTCGGATCGGGCGGGGAGGCGGTCTCCTCGCCGCACGCGCCGAGCGCCGCCGCGGCCGCGGCGAGGACCGCCGCAACCGTCACGCCACCGGCGCTGCAGGAGTGCGTGGTCACGGGATGACAGGGATTGTGCCCGGTGTCGGCCCGGTGCACCAGGTGCGACGTCGAGGTCCTCGTGCAGCGCGTTCAACGGACCTCGCGGGTGCCGGCGTCCGCGGCGTCCGACCGCGGCGACGAGCGCGTCCGGAGTGGCCCGCGCACGCCGGTGGGCGACCGTCGGCGCATCACGGTCGACGGCTCGCACGGCAGTCGGGGAGCTAGCATCGTGGCGATGAAACCGGGCGTCGCTCGGGCGCGACTGGAGCTCGACACCGGCGGATAGCCGGTCGGCGACGATGCATGCCACCGAGCTCGAGGATCCGTCGTTCTCCCCGGATCTGTTCACCTTCCTGCGCGAGCTCGAGGCGAACAACAACCGCGAGTGGTTCACCGCCAACAAGCCCCGCTACGTCGCCGATGTGCAGGAGCCGGCGCTCGCCTTCATCGAGGACGTGGGAGTGCGGCTGCCCGAGGTCAGCCGCCACCTCGTCGCCGACCCGAGGACCGTCGGCGGCTCGCTGTTCCGGATCTACCGCGACACGCGCTTCTCCAAGGACAAGACGCCGTACAAGACCCAGGTCGGAATCCAGTTCCGCCACGAGCGCGCCAAGGACGCCCACGCCCCCGGCTTCTACCTGCACCTGGAGCCCGGCAGCGTGTTCATGGCCTGCGGCACGTGGCATCCCGACGCCGAGACGCTGCGGGCCATCCGCACCGCGATCGCCTCAGACCCGGAGCGCTGGCAGGGGATCGTCTCCGACGCCAGGTTCGCCGGGCGCTTCCGGCTCGGCGGCGAGACGCTCAAGCGGCCACCTGCGGGCTTCGATCGCGATCACCCCCTGATCGGGGACATCAAGCGCAAGGACTTCATCGCGCTCACCGACCTCAGCGAGGCCGACGCGACCGCGAGCGGGTTCCTGTCCAGGTTCCTCGGGCTCTGCGCCGAGTCGGCCCCGTTCATGCGGCTTCTCTGCGACGCGGCCCGCGTTCCGTTCTGAGCGCTGGCGGGCTGTCGAAGTGGCTAGTTCGAGCCTTCGCTCCGTTTGCGCCGCGCCGACACGGCGGCGCTTCCCGCGGTCACGCCGATCAGGCCCCCGACAGCGGCCAGGGCGGACTTGACCGCCTTCGCCGGGGGGTGTACCGGGGCCAGAGTCGACCTGACCGTCGACGGTATCTCCGACCTCCGGAACCGTTTGGCCACCGTCCGAGGGCGGTTCCTCGGTGCAGGACTCGTGAGTCGCCCAGCGGCTTGAGCAACCGCCCCACCGTAGTTCTCCGGTGCAGCACTTCCATTCTCGCCCCCTCTGATCGCAGGCTGCTGTTCAGCGCGCGGCGGGCGCCGCTCCGAGATCGCGCAGATGAGTTCCGCCTTGCTCATCTTCGTGCACCCCTCGATGTCCATGGAAGCGGCGAGCTCGAGCAGCTCCGCCTTGCTGTGCGACTTCGAGCGCAAGTGCCCGCATGAAGACCCCAGCCGCACCAACCCTAACCGGCTCGACGGCTCGTTCACGGAGTCGTCGGGCACTCGGGCCCGGACCGCCCCGAGCGCCGGCTCAACCCCAGCCGCATTCGGCGCTCGGACCACGGATGCTGCCGGCGTGGCTTCATGGACCGAGGTTGCCGCCGGCACGAGAGCGCCAACCAGTCAGCAAGCTGACATGAAGCCTCCGCCGCGCGGCAGTGCTATCCCAGGCGCTGTACCGCCGCCGCGCCCGGCGGACACGAGCAGGTTGACCGTCCGGAGCAGCCCGCACTAGCGTCGCTTCCGCCCGGCTCGCCCCTCGGAAGGAGCCCCCCTGTCCAAGACCCTCCGGTCCGGTGCTCGCGCGTGCCGCCGCTCTCGGTGCCGCGCTCGCCCTCGTGCTCACGCCGGTCCCGGCGGCGGCGCAGTCTTCGCCGGTCGACGGCCTGAGCGAGGCGGAGATCCGCGATGCGATCGGGGTGGTCGAAGCGGATCCGCAATTCATGGCGGGCGCCTTCTTCCCGCTCGTCACGCTCCACGAGCCGCCGAAGACCGAGCTGCTCGCCTGGACCTCCGGATCCGCGTTCCGGCGCGAGGCGCTCGTCCAGGTCTACGAGCGAGCGGCCAACCGGACCTCCGAGGCGGTCGTCGATCTGCGCCAGAAGCGCGTCGTCTCGTGGACCGTCAAGCCGAATCGGCAACCAGGTATCCACCTCAGCGAGTGGACCGACTCCCAGGACGCCATCCGCGCCGACGCGCGCTGGCGAGCCGCCATCCGCGCGCGCAACCTGCAGCCGCGCGACATCTACATCGACATCTGGGCGCCCGGCACATCCTCGATACCAAGCGCCCCGGCGGGCGCGCGGCTGCTGCGGGGCCTCGCCTTCTATCGCGGCGCGCTGCCGAATCCGTATGACCGTCCGATCGAGGGCCTGGTCGCGACGGTGGACATGAACACCATGCAGGTGGTGGACGTGGCCGACACCGGCATCGAGCCGGTCAACACGACGCTGAGCGGCGCGGCCAAGCCGGCGCGCTCGGGGTTCAAGCCGCTCGTCGTCTCCCAGCCCGAGGGGCCGAGCTTCACGATCAACGGCAGCAAGGTCAGCTGGCTCGGCTGGGAGTTCCGGATCGGCTACTCGATGCGGGAGGGGCCGGTGCTGCACCGCATCGCCTTCGCACCTTCCGGGCCGCCGCGGCCGATCATCAACCGCTTGTCGCTCAACGAGATCTACGTGCCGTATGCGCATCCCGATCCTCTGTGGTCCTGGCGCGGCGCGATGGATGTCGGGGAGTACAACACCGGCCAGTACATGGTGCCGCTGACGGTCGGGCTGGACGTCCCGACCAATGCGGTGTTCCTCGACGCCGTCGCGGCGAACGACGTGAGCCGCGGCCCCGCGAACAAGCGGACGATCCCGCTTCCCCACGCGGTCGCCGTCTACGAGCGCGACGGCGGCCTGCTGTGGGACAGGAGCGATCCCGACACCTTCGAGCGCGAGGGGCGCTTCAGCCGCGAGCTGGTCGTGACGTGGGCCTACTTCATCGGCAACTACACCTACACCACCGAGTACGTCTTCCGGCTCGACGGCGGCATGGACGTCCGCGAGGGAGCGGCCGGGACGACGCTCAACCGCGGCGTGAGCTCGGCGGCCGAGGGCTCGGCCTTCGCGGCGCTCCTGGCGCCGAACATCGCCGCTCCGCTGCACCAGCACTTCTACAGCTGGCGCATCGACTTCGACGTCGACGGAACGGCGAACCGCCTCGTCGAGGAGAACACGCACGGCGCTCCCGCGGCGGCAAGCAACGCCTTCGAGATCGACCGCACGCCGATCACCGTCGAGGGGTTCCGCGACATCAGCCCGTTGACCAACCGCCACTGGATCGTCGAGCATGCGACCAAGCGAGACGCGGTCGGACTTCCGGTCGCTTACCGGCTGCATCCCGAGACGCACACGCCGGCCTACGCCGATCCCTCCGACGAGGGGCTGATGCACGCGCCGTTCGCCCAGCACGCGCTATGGGTCAGCCGCCATCGCGACGACGAGCTGTACGCGGCCGGCGAGTATCCCAACCAGGGCCAGGCCGGCGACGGGCTCCCCTCCTACGTCGCCGACCACGCCGGCGTCGACGGGCAGGACCTCGTGGTCTGGTTCGCGACCGGCCTCACGCACATACCGCGCGTCGAGGATTTCCCGGTCATGAACCGCGAGACCGTCGGGTTCTCGCTCCGGCCGCAGGGATTCTTCGACGAAAACCCGGCGATGGACGCGCCGTAGGCCGAGCGCTCACGCGGTCTGCGGATTTCCGCGCCAGGGGCCGCCGCGACGCGGTGCGTGATGCCGTCGGCGGAAGTGAGTCCGCAGCCCCGTCGTCACGAGGCGCCGATCGTGCGCGTGATCTTCGTGCGCTTCACGTTGGTGAAGTCGGCCAGCTGCCACGACTCCACCCCATCCTCGGCGGCGTAGTGCTTGATGCGCGCGTCCGTGATCTCCAGCACGATGCCGCCGCCAACGTTCAGGTTCTCGCCTTCCTTGTGCGCAGGCGAGATCGTGACCTTGACGTCCGTCTTGGTGCGTGCGGTGGCCAGCTTCTCGAGCTTGGCGGAATGCTTGCCCTTCTCGGAGGCGACCTCGACCGCGTCCGGCGCTCCCTTCCCGGCCCATTCCTCGAGGTTGCCGCCGTTGACCTTGATCTCGCCTACGCCGCCGATCTGGACGCTGCCCGTCGTCCCCTTCGCGGCCGGCGCACGGGCGAGCATCCGCGCGACGGCGGCATTGCCGGCCGTCCGCTGCAGCTCGAGCACCGGATCGCTGATGCGGTCCGGCATGACGGGGGAGGCCGGCGTGCGGCCTGCTTCACGGCGGCGGCGTTCGGTCGCCCACTCCGGCATTTCGCCGCCGACCGTATCCCAAACGCGCTGCATGAGCCACTCACGGCGCCGGGCGCCGGCGTCCGACTACGGCGCAGCGTCGGCTCACTCGCGTCGACTCCCCTGCGACCGCGCGCCGGCCGCGCGTGCGCGACAATACGGGACGCAGATGTCTGCTGATGCGCACTCGGTGGAGCGGCTCGAGGCGCTCCTCGCGGAGCAGTCCGCCCTCCGTCGCGTGGCCACGCTCGTGGCCGCGGATCCCGATCCACGGAGCCTGTTCCACTGCGTCTGCGAAGAGCTTGGCGGCGTTCTCGGCGTGGAGAGCACCGACATGCTGCGCTACGAGGACGACGGGACCGCGACGATCGTCGGTGCCTGGGCGGCGAGCGGCGCGCCTTCGTTCCCCGTGGGTGATCGGGTGCCGGTCGAGGGCGCGACCGTCACGGGCAAGCTCTATCGCACCGGCCGGCCCGCGCGGGTGGACGATTACACGGAGGTCCGGGGCGAGCTGGCCGCCAGACTCCTGGCCTTCGGGGTCAGGTCCGCCGTCGGCGCCCCGATCAAGGTGGCGGGCACCGTCTGGGGCGCCATCATGGCGGTGGACGCTCGGCCGCATGCGTTCCCGGAGGACACGGAGCAGCGGATCGCCGGGTTCGCCGAGCTGGTCACCGCTGCACTCGCCAACGCAGATGCCCGCGAACAGCTGGCGGCGTCACGGGCGCGGATCGTCCAGGCCGGCTATGAGGAGCGCCGCCGCCTTGAACGGGACATGCACGACGGCGCACAGCAGGAGTTCGTCGCCGCAGCCGTCAGCCTCAGTCGCGCACGAAAGACATGGTCTCGATCACCCGACCAGGCCCTGGAGGTCGTGGATGCGGCGCTGGAACAGCTGCGGGCAGGGCTTCGCGATCTCCGCGCACTCGCCGCCGGTCTCCACCCGAGCGTCCTCACCGACCACGGACTGGCGGCCGCACTGCAGGCGCTCGCCACGCGATCGGCGGTACCGGTGGAGGTTCGTTCCGTGCCGTCGGAGCGGCTCCCGACGGCGGTGGAGACCACCGCCTACTTCGTGGTCGCCGAGGCGCTCACCAACGCGGCCAAGCACGCTCGATGCGAGCACGCCGAGATCGGTGTCGTGGTCGACGAGGGTTGGGCCGTCATCGAGGTCCGCGACGACGGTGTGGGCGGCGCTGCTGCCTCGGGCGGCTCTGGGCTCCGCGGGCTGGCCGACCGGGTGACCGCGCTCGGAGGCGAGCTCGAGATCGAGAGCCCTGCGGGCGGCGGGACCATGATCCGAGCGCGGATCGCGCTTCCCGGCCGGGAAGCGGCGGCGACGCCATCGCTGACTTCCGCCGGCGCGCCCCTCCCCTCGTCGAACTGACGCCCGGGCGGAGGTCGGGCACTCGTACGCGCGGACGACGGATGAGGGTCCCGGCGGCGTGTGCGATGAGAGCCAGCACGTAGACGGGGGTGCGGCTACCCCGAAAGATCGGGCAGCTCGGGGCCGTTAGCGTCCTGACCATGCGCAACCTTGCCGCCTGGTGCCATGATCGGCGCCGCGCCGTCATCGGGCTCTGGATCGCCGCCTTCGTCGTCTCCATCGGGCTGTGGGCGACCTCCGCCGGCGAATTCGTCAACAACTTCCAGCTTCCGGGCACCGAGTCCCAGCGGACCTACGACCTGCTCAGCGAGCGCTTCCCGGAGCAGTCGGGCGATACGGCGAGCGTCGTCTTCGCGGTCGAGGACGGCGGCGTGCTCGACGCCGCGAATCGCCCGCAGATCGAGCGGGTTCGCGAGGAGATCGCGAAGTCGCCCGAGGTGCTCGCGGTCGGCGATCCGTTCGCACGCGGAGCACCCGTCTCGGAGGACGGCAGGATCACCTTCGCGCAGATCCAGTTCCGCAAGGGCGCGGGCGAGGTCGATGCCGCCGCGGTCAAGACGATGGCCGAGGACACGCTGGCGCTCGACGGCAAGGGCGGCGTCCAGGTGGCGCTCGGCGGCGACATCATCCACTGGTCGACAGCCGAGCAGGGCGGCGCCGGGGAGATCTTCGGCCTCCTCGTGGCGGCGATCGTCCTCTTCTTGACGCTCGGCGTGGTCGCCATGGGGCTGCCGCTGCTCAACGCCCTGTTCGCGATGGTCGTGAGCCTCGGGCTGATGGCCGTGGTCGGAACCCGTGTGATCGACGTCGTCGACTGGTCGCCGCAGCTGGCGGCGATGATCGGGATCGGCGTCGGCATCGACTACGCGCTGCTGATCCTCAACCGCTTCCGGCTGGAGCGCGGCGCCGGACGCGACGTGCGCGAGGCGACGCTGATCTCGATCGACACGTCCGGCCGCGCGGTCCTGTTCGCGGGCGTCGTGGTCGTGATCGCGATGCTCGGGATGATGCTGCTGGGCATCTCGTTCCTCTACGGCCCGGCGATCGCCGCGGCGCTCTCGGTGCTGTTCACGATGCTCGCCGCGCTGACGCTGATGCCGGCGCTGCTGAGCAAGATCGGCGGGCGGGTCAAGCCTGCTGGCAAGGGCGAGAGCAACGGCGGCGGCGCCGCTGACCTGGCCGATCGCGAGAGCGGGTTCGCCGCTCGCTGGAGCGCCTTCGTGGCGCGCCGGCCGCTGCCGGTGGCCGTGCTCGCCCTCGCCGTGCTGATCGCGCTCGCACTGCCCGCGACCCACATGCGGCTGGCGACGAGCGATGCCAGCACGTACAAGAAGGACGACACGACGCGGGTCGCCTACGACCTGCTGAAGGAGGGCTTCGGGCCCGGCTTCAACGCCCCGCTGCTGCTCGCGGTCGAGCTGCCGAGCGCGGGCGACGACGCGGCGCTGCAACAGATCGGCGACGCGCTCGGCGCTCAGGACGGGATCGCGCAGGTCCTGCCGCCCCAGCTCAACGAGGCCGGCGACACGGCGACGATGATCGCCTACCCGGAGACCACGCCGCAGGACGAGCGGACCGACGAGGTCGTCCGGCAGGCGCGCGAGGAGACGCTGCCCCCGATCGCCGAGCGAACCGGCGCGCGCGTGTCGATCGGCGGTGCGACGGCGACCAACCTCGACTTCGCGCAGACGATCCGCGACAAGCTGCCGCTGTTCATCGGCGTCGTCGTCGGGCTCTCGCTGCTCCTGCTCGCGATCGTGTTCCGCTCGCTGCTGATCCCGGTCAAGGCCGGCATCTTCAACCTGCTGTCGATCGCGGGCGCGTTCGGCGTCGTGACGCTGATCTTCCAGGACGGCCACCTGGCGAGCCTGTTCGGCGACGCGACCGGGCCGATCGAGTCGTTCCTGCCGATCATGGTCTTCGCCGTCGTCTTCGGCCTCTCGATGGACTACGAGGTGTTCCTCGTCTCGCGCATGCACGAGGAGTGGGTGCACACGAAGGACGCGCATTACGCGGTCCGCCACGGCCTGGCGATGACCGGGCGCGTGGTGACGGCGGCGGCGATCATCATGATCGCGGTCTTCGGCGCCTTCGCGATCGGCAACGAGCGGGCGCTGGCCATGATGGGCGTCGGCTTCGCCTCGGCGATCTTCATCGACGCCTTCATCATCCGGCTTCTGCTCCTGCCCGCGGTGATGCACCTCGCCGGACCGGCGATGTGGTGGATGCCGGCGTGGCTCGAGCGGCGCCTGCCGCACCTCCACATCGAGCGCCCGGACACGGACGAGGAGCCGCCGACCGCCGACCGCGTGCCGGCCGAGCGCGAGCCCGAACCCGTCGCGCGCTGAGGCCCTGGGAAGGGATCACGGAATCATCTGCTGACGTCGGCCGAGCACATCCTCCACCTCCGAGCGGCAACTCTGGCGCGGAAGCGCCAGAGCCCGCCGGCGGGCCGCCCACTCCACTGCGGCACCGCGCACCTGATGTAGGTTGACCGAGCAATCCGATCCTACGGAGGAGACGGACGTGCCCGAGACGATCAGCAGGATCGGCGCTTGGCTCCGGGAGCAGCGGCTCCCCGCGGATGAGCGGCACGCGGCGCGGGCCGAGCGCCGTGCGGAGGAGCAGCTGCGCCGCGAGCGCGACAAGGATGACGAGCGGGCACGGCAGCTCGCCGCCGCGGACGCCGAGCGGCGCCGCTGGTCCGACGGCGGGCGCTTCCGCTAGCACGAAGACCCGAGCAGCAGAGGAACGGACCCGGGGCCGCTCGTGCGGACGCCGCCGCCCGGATCCGGTCGGACGCGGATCGGTATGAGCACCAGCGGGTCACGCGCATCGACGTGGGCCGGCTCGAAGCAGACCGCTCCGCAGGAGCAACGCGGTGGCGTCAACGTCGGACGCGGACCGCTCGACGCCGGCC
>OBLS010001309.1_pt1 | contig 9979 bp, 9 predicted proteins | sample 1519901 | NCBI WGS metagenome assembly OBLS01 (sample SAMEA3113585, study PRJEB22503) | soil metagenome
CCCGGCCAGATAAAGGTGACGGTTATCCGCGAGAGCCGGGTCAGCGAGGTGGCCAGGTAGGCGAGGAACGCTAGTGGAGGGCCCCTACAGGGACCTCGGCGCAGGCTTCGCCCGCCTCACCGGCGTGGAAGGCGCCCGTCGCGGTCCTTCCCGCATCACTCACGTAGAAGACGCCCTTCTGGAGCTGGCGCGCAACGCCCGCGATGCAGGGGCAGCCAACATCTACGTCGCCTCGACCTTGAGAGACCGGCGCTACAGAACCCTGACCGTTATCGACGATGGCCACGGCATCCCAGAGTCGCACAGGGATTTGATCCTTCAACCCGGCGTTACCTCCCGCCATCTGAACCCCGTCACACAACCAGACGACCCGGTCGTCCACGGCGCAGGCCTCTCCCTGTACCAGATCAAGGGCCACTCCCTAGAGACCAGGGTCATCTCCACATCCTCGCCTACCTCGATACAGGCCACCTTCGATACCAATATCCTCCCGGAACGTACCCTCCAGTCAACCACCCGACCCTCGAAAAGCAACCTCCGCGCCACCCTCGAACGCTTTACCGCAACTACCAACGCCCATAGCCCCAGACTTCACTCCTACTACGGACCTCCCGCCCGCATCCTCGCCACTCTCTTACATCACCGCATAATACCAAAACATCGAGACAGCTCCGGTCTGCTGGAGGCGGCTTTCGGGCTTGGGCTTGGTATATCGGTGAGGAGCGTACAGAGGATATTACGAGGTGAGGTGCGGCCTGTGGAGAATATTTCGGGAGGGGAGCGTGATGAAGGGGTCAGGGATCGGAGGGCTGTTGGGAGGCGAGATGGGGGGCCTGTGCTGGAGCTTGGGGAGGAGGAAAGTGCGCGCATTGCGGATATACTCAGGCGGGCGGCGCGGGCTGGCTACATGGAGGTCGAAGAGTTGAGGTTCGAGAGCCGTCCGGGGGAGATCTCCCTCAGAGCCCGAGTCTACGAGCCGGAGGAAGAGTATGAGTAGCACGACAAAGACGACGGCGCCCATACCGCTCTCCAGCAAGCCTGAAGGGCGTGCCAGCGCTGGAGCCAAGACCGCCTGCATAAGGACCTTTGGGTGCCAGATGAACGTGCACGACTCAGATCGTATAAGGCGGATGATCCAGGACGCAGGCTACGCGGAGGTCCAGCGCTACGAGGATGCGGATCTCGTGATACTCAACACCTGCTATGTCCGCGAGAACGCCGTGGATCGCGTGAAGGGACACCTCGGAGAGCTAAATCGCCTCCGCCGCGAGGGCCGGGTGAAGAGGGTGGCCCTCACCGGTTGCATCGGCGCCGCCGAAGAGTCAGCAGCCTTGAGACAGACCTACCATATAGATCTCGTTTTGGGTACGCATAATACTTACGAGCTAGCGGAGTTTGTAGGGCTACCGACCATGCGGGAGACGTACACGCCCGAACTTCCTGGCACTGAGGGCGGGCATAATGCCTTCGTCACCATTATGACCGGGTGCAATTACCAGTGCAGTTACTGCATAGTCCCTACCGTGAGGGGGCGTATGATCTGCCGCCCGATGGGGAGTGTGATCGGGGAGGTAGAGAACCTCGTCGCCGGCGGGACTGGGTACATAACGCTGCTTGGCCAGACGGTCGACGCGTGGCGGCACGAGGGCAAGAGGTTCTGCGATCTCCTGGAGGCCGTCTCGGAGAGTGCGCCGCGGGTATGGTTTACGACGAGCCACCCTTCCAACATGGAGGACCGCACGCTAAAGGCAATCGGGGAGCGGGATACCATCGTGAAGCGGCTTCATTTGCCCGTTCAGTCGGGGTCGGACAGGATGCTGAAGGTCATGCACCGCGGCTACAAAGCCGAGAGATACAGGCGCAAGATCGAGGTTTTCAGGGAGGCGGCGCCTGACGGCACGCTCAGCACGGACATTATCGTGGGCCATCCTGGCGAGACCGAGGAGGACCACGAACAGACGCTCAGGCTCGTCGAGGACTGCGGTTTCGACTCGGCATACATCTTCAAGTTCTCGCCGAGAAGGGGAACCGAGGCCGCGAGCCTACCCGGAACGGTGCCCGATGCCGTAGTCCAGCGGCGCTTCCTCGAGGTGCTGAGGCAGGTCGAACAGAACGCCTTCACGCGGAACCAGCGCAAAGTCGGGGGCGTAGAGGAGATCTACATCCGTCACGGCAGCACGGAGGATGGCAAGGCTATCGGGGAGACGTGGAGCGGTCACGCCGTTCACGTCAATACAGACGCCGCGCCGGGAGACTACGTGAAGGCCAGGATAGAGTCCGCGGGACCCCACGTACTATACGCGGGCGAACCTGACACTTCTGCCTGAGGGACGAAGCCTGGCACAGAATCGCAAGAAGACCGCTCTGGTAGTTTGCGGGCCTACGGCGGGTGGCAAAAGCGTCCTCTGCGACGCGCTTGCCGAGAGGCTCACCGAGGTAGAGGGCCTGTACGTACCAACGCTGGCCGTAGATTCCATGCAGGTCTACAGGGAGTTGCCCGTTTTAACAAACCAGGCCCGCAGGCGGCCTGCGGCGCTCGTTGGCATCGTCTCCGTTACCGAGGAATGGACGGTAGCCAGGCACAAGGCGCTAGCCGAGGAGATCATCGCATCAGAGACCAAGTTCGTCCTCGACGCGGGAACGGGAATGTATCTGAATGCGATCCTGCTCGATATCCCCCTCGCACCGAAGGTCTCCACTGAGTTACGCCGGCGAGCAGAGGAGATGGCCGAAGGGGAACCCAACCCCCGCAGGGCCGCGCGGGCCAAAGAGCTAGAGCTGGCCGGGGCCGGGGGCCGTGGTTCTATCTGGGAAGGAGGTCTGCGCTACGACACCGCCATCGTCTACCTCCGACCCGAGAGGTACAACCTCGACGCCGCCATCGATGAGAGGTCGAGGAGAATTACCATGAACGGGCTTGAGGAGGCCGGAAGACTAACAGACATGGCCGCGGCAGGAACGAGCATAAGCCCACAGGTAATGGACTCTGTGGGGGTGCGCGAGCTCTACGGGCACCTCTCGGGGACGCTCTCCCTGCAGCAGGCACAAGATCTCATCTCCACCAGGACCAAACGGCTCGCCCGACGCCAGATGCGATGGTTCGACAAGCTGACGCGTACACTCGATGGAGGACGCGCCAGAATAACCGTCCTGGAGAGCACAAATCACCAAGCAGACTTGCATAATATGCATGATATAATCGAAATATGAGTGAGGAGAGAGCGATACTCGCGGGCGCTGGGGAGAGCCTTCACATGGCGGAGTTAGGGCGGTTGGCGACCACACTTGGGATCGAGGTCGCCGGTGTACTCGAGCAGGGCCGCAGGGACGGCACTGGTTACCTCGGGCGTGGCAAGCGCGAACAGTTGAGGGAGTTGGCAGAGGAGACGGGGGCGCGTTTCGTTATCGCGGACGACGAGTTGACTGCTTCCCAGGCCAGGGTACTAGAGAAGGCGTGTGGCGTTTCCGTCGTGGACCGGACGGAGTTGATCATCCGTATCTTCGAGGCGCATGCCAGGGACGCGGCGAGCCGCCTCGAGGTCGAGCTCGCCGACCTGGAGTACCGTTTGCCAAGGGTCAAGGGCAAGAATCCGGAGTTGAGCCGCCTCGGGGGCGGAGGGGTAACCACGAGGGGCCCTGGCGAGCAACAGCTGGAGTACGACAGGCGAGTCATCCGCGAGCGCATAGCGACCATAAACCGCAAGCTCGAGGAAGAGAAGGCGGGCAGGGTCGTCAGGGGTGCGCGGCTGAGAGAGGGGGGACCACCTACCGTAGCGTTGATTGGCTACACGAACGCCGGCAAGACTACCATTCTGAACGCCCTCAGCGGGGCGAGGAGGTCGACCAAGGACAGGCTGTTCGAGACGCTTCAGACTACCACCCGCCTCGTAGAGGGGAGCAGGAAGAACGGCACAGACGGAATGTGGCCTGACTTCGTCGTCACCGACACCGTAGGGTTCATAAGGAAGCTGCCCACGCAACTGGTACACTCCTTCGCCTCGACGCTCGAAGTGGCGCGTGATTCCGATGTTGCGGTCGTTTGCGCGGACGCTTCCAGCGAGGAGTTGGAGGAAGAGATCCAGACTGTCACGCGCACTCTCTCCCTGGCTGTGGAGAATGGGGTTAGCACGGGGCCGATGGTAATGTGCCTCAACAAGATGGATCTCGTTTCAGCGGAGCGCGCCGCTGAGTTGCGCAGGGATCACCCGCATGCGGTCACCATAAGCGCGATCGAGGATTGTGAGGCGCTGGTCGAGGAGATCTACCGCGCCATCGCGTCGAGGAGGGAGAGGATGCGAGTCTTTATCCCCCACGCCGAATACGCGGCCGCGAGTCGTCTCTACGGCCTGGCGGAGATCCACGCCCAGGAGAACACCGAGTCGGGCCTGTGGATGGATGTCAGCCTGCCTCGTTCGGCCTCGGGCAAGTACGCCCCCTACAGGGTGTGAAGATACTCAGGCTTTATCCTCCCCCTGCGCGGGAGGTCTTTGCCATCTACGATGACCTGGATCTTCCGCCCACAGGGAACCGCGCAAGACCGTACGTGATCATCAACACGGTCAGCTCGGTGGATGGCAGAACAGCCATGGGGGGAAAGGCCGCCGGCCTGGGTAGCGGAATCGACCGACAGACGATGCGGACCCTCCGTTCCAGGGCCGACGCCGTGATGATCGGTGCCGGTACGCTACGTGCCGAGAGGCTCACTCTTGGTCTCGACGAGACCGGTGTGCCGCAACCGCTCGCGATCATTGTTGCCGGCACGGGCGACGTGCCGTTGGAGGAACACCTTATCGTCGAGGGCGGTCAGGAAGTCTTGATCCTGCTCTCCGATGCGGCTCCCGAGAGGGTTGTCGAACGGATGCGCACGCTCGCACCGGTCATGAGGGTGCCTGCGGACTCCACTGGCGGGGTCGACCTCCAGAAAGCCCTACTGGCCCTCGAGGCCGAGAATGGTGTCGAGTCCCTGGTGGCCGAAGGCGGACCCGGTCTCAACCACGCCCTGATCTCGCGCCAGCTCGTCGACGAGCTCTTCCTTACAGTGGCGCCTGAACTGCTTGGCGGAACCGCGGACCAGACCCTCACCTTACTCCGAGGTCCCACGCTCCCGACTCGCGACCGGCCTACGCTCGACCTGGTGTCTATCCACCTCTCAGGAGCTGAGCTCTTCCTGCGATACTCTTTAGCCCGAACTTCCCCAGGCTCTGCGTAAGTTTCGGATCTCTGCAAGACGGCTGGCGGCGACGAACACAGGTAGAATCGGACGGAGAGTACGCAGTCCACAGGAGGGAACGATGCATACTACCGGATCTGTGGAGAGACCGACGAAGACACGGCGCAGATGCCGAGCGTGATCCAACTTCACCTGAGCTGGGCCGAATCTCGAAGCCAGTCCGATGAGCAGGTGGTGAAGGAGCGCCCCAACGGCGGGATGCCGTCACCGAAGGCCGACATCCGCGACCACGAGGACTTCGAGGCGATGGCTGAGCAGGGGCCCGAGGTGGGTTAGCGGCGTGGGCTGGAAAAGAGGCGGTTACGCAAGCGTTTTGCTCGTCGCCTTTGGGGCTTCGCTCTGGGGGACGGACGCCATCTTGCGGGTGCCGCTTCTGGAGGTGGCGTCGCCGTCCCAGATAGTGCTGCTCGAGCACCTTGTACTGCTTCTGTACTCGGTGCCGACCGTGGCGCTGGGATGGAGGTTCTTCCGCGGCTTGGGGGCCGCGCAGTGGGTCGCGCTGCTCGTCATCGGTTGGGGAGGCTCAGCCCTTGCGACGCTGCTCTTTACAACGGCGTTCGCCGTGGGGAATCCGACGGTGGCGATACTTTTGCAGAAGACCCAGCCGCTGTTCGCAGTCGCGCTGGCGGGGATTTTGCTGCGCGAGCGGTTGGGATGGGCTTACTGGCCGTGTTTCGCCGTGGCGGTCGTTGGGGCTTACCTGATCTCCTTCGGCGACCTCGGGCCTTTCAGGGCAATTAGCTCAGCCCAGGCTCTCACAGCGGCCCTCGCCCTTGGCGCCGCGCTGTTGTGGGGCTCCTCGACTGTGCTTGGACGGCTGGTCTTGAAAGACATGCCCTTCCACGCCCTGACCGGAGCGCGACTCCTGCTGGCCGTGCCCCTGCTCGCGGCCATCGTAGCTTTCCAGGGCTCCCTGGGTGGGATAGGCGCCGGGTTCGCCGCCGAGCCGGGGCGGGTCGTGCTCCTCGCCCTGATACCTGGTCTCCTCGCCCTGCTCCTCTACTATCGGGGCCTCTCAGGCACCCGCGCCTCCTACGCGACGCTCGCGGAGCTCGCCTTCCCGGCCACGGCCGTCGTCCTCAACTGGGCCGTCCTCGGCGTCGGCGTGACCACGAACCAGGTAGTGGGCTTCGTACTGCTATGGGGAGCCGTGTTCGTGGTCGGGTATTTGAACGCCAAGGCGCCGGCGCCGGACCCGACTGCCCCGGTGGTCGGAGCCGGATAGGGACCAATTCGTCGGGGTATGTTTTCATCATGATTGGTGTTTTCTAAAGGACGGAACACAACGGTGTAAGATCAGTGGCAGGACTGGAGTGAGATAGTTGCGTGATTTTAGCGAAGCCCTTATCGAGAGATATTCCTCTCCCGAATCATTTCGTCGAGGTCAGGGCTACTATCGGCAGGGTGCCGTGGCCTCCCTCGTCTTGCGAGGCCAGGAACTTCGGGCCGAGGTGGCAGGTAGCCAGTTCGCTCCCTACGGCGTTCGTGTGGTCTTCGATGCGGCCGGAATCATCGATGCCACTTGCAGTTGCCCTTATGAGTGGGGCGGCCTTTGCAAGCACATCGTCGCCGCCTTGCTCGCCTACTCCCACGAGCCTGAGTCGGTGCGGGAGCTGCCCGAGCTCGAAGAGACCCTCTCCGGACTGGAGAGGGAGGAGCTGAAGGATCTCGTGCTCAAGTTGGCAGAGCGCTTCCCTTCCCTGGGCGAGGCTATCGAGGGTGAGATCGCCCTCTCGTCCTCCTCCGAGCCTCGCCAGGTCAACGTGGACGCCATCCGGCGCAGTCTCCGCGCCAGCATCCAGGCTCAGGCCTATCCTGAGCCCTACTATGACTACTGGCACACTTCAGGAGACCTGGATGAGGCACGCCGAATCCTCGATGGTGCGTGGGACCTCATCCGGGCGGACGACGCTCCTGGTGCCCTGCGGGTCCTCGAGGCTATCACAGGAGAGTACCTGGAGGCCCCGGACGCGCTCGACTGGGAGATGATGGGCGACTACGGCGGCGAGCTCCTCGATTTCTTCGAGGAGGTGGGATCGGCCCTCATTGAGGCCCTGTTGAGCGTAGAGCTCACACCTGAGGAGAGGGAGGACTACGGCGCGAAGCTCGACGTGTGGATGGGCGAGCTAGGGGACTACGGTGTAGGAGATACCTTTGGCGCGGCCTACCTGGCCATCGGGCAGGGCTGGTCCTACCCGCCGCTTGTGACGGTTCTGGAGGGTGAGATCCCTGACGACGCGTTCTTCGATGAGCTCTTCGGCCAACCGCTGATCATCGCCCGTCTCAACGTGCTCGAACGCCGGGGCCGCTACGAGGAGTACCTGCGCCTCTCGGCGGCCGCGGGCGAGGACACGAGGCACGCTATCATGCTCGCCCGGCTCGACCGGTCCGATGAGGCCGTCGAGTACGCCTCGAAGCACCTGAGGACACCGGAGGAGGCTCTCACCGTGGCCGAGGCGCTGCGGGAGCAGGGTGATGCTGAAGCTGCGCTTCTGGTCGGAGAGCGTGGGCTCTCGCTGGATGGCCGGAAGGTCAGGCTGGCGGGCTGGGTCAGGGACCTTGCTGAAGGTCTTGGACGCCGAGGACTCGCCCTCGAAGCGGCCCTGGCCGCCTTCCACGCGGACCCGAACCTCGCCTCCTACGTGCGGGTACGGGAGCTTGCCGGTCAGGCCTGGCCGGAGCATCGCGAGCGGTTGTTGGATCACCTGCGCCAGAGCACCTCCTATTTGCCAATGGGCAAGGTCGACGTCTTCCTGCACGAGAACCTCGTCGGAGACGCGATCGCCGCGGTCGAAGGGGATCCATTCGGAGGCCTCGTTGCTAGGGTAGCGGACGCGGCCATCGAGTCGCATCCCGAGTGGGTTATCGAGACCTGCAGGAGGCAGGCCGAGGAAATCATGAACCAGGGCAGGTCCAAGGACTACGACGAGGCCGTAGACTGGCTGGAGAAGGTGCAAGACTCCCATCTGGCCGCCGGGCGTGAGGAGGAGTGGGTGGCTTACCTCGAGGAGCTCATAGACCACCACCAGCGCAAGTACAAGCTGCGGCCGATGCTAGAGGACTTGAAGTAGCTCCAGGCTCAACCCGCTGTAGATCATCGCTTCTCCGAAACGCCCTGGCAGCGATCATTCTTCGGCCTTCGCCCGCGGCTATACTTCTAGCAGGTGATTGCAACGAGAGCGCAAGGGGAGTCGGAGATGCACGCCCTGAAGGAGATCGAATCGTGGATGCAACATCACGATGAGTTGGCGTGGGGACTCGGGCATGAGCCTCTGAGCAGGCACCTTCGGAGATCACGTGGAAAGAGTCGCTTCTGGAGGACCCGATAATGCCTGCTGTCCTCCAACCTTGCGATATAGGGGTTATTGACGGCACCAAAATCTCGTCGCCGTGCCAACCTTCCTCGCGCCCCTGGATTATAGCGGCAGCCTCTCTGGGCTCGGGTATGGCTTTCCTCGACAGCACGATATTGAACGTTGCCCTGCCTGCTTTGCAGTCGGATCTTGGGGCCAGCGTGCGGGCGGTGCAGTGGACCTACGGAGCTTATGCCCTGGTGCTTTCGGCACTGTTACTCGTAGGAGGGACTCTGGGAGACCGCTTCGGGAGACGGCGCGTCTTCGTCCTTGGCGCGACGATCTTCGCCGTAGCCTCGCTCTGGTGCGCCCTAGCCCCCGGTACCGCGCAACTCATCACTGCCCGGGGTGTGCAGGGCGTAGGAGGGGCCCTGCTGGTGCCTGCGTCGCTGGCGATCATCGGGGCTTCGTTCGAGGGGAGGCTCAAGGCGAAGGCCATCGGGACCTGGGGGGCTCTCAGCGCCATTGCTATGGCTGTGGGGCCGGTTCTGGGCGGCTGGCTGGTCGAGGAGGTCTCCTGGCGGGCCGCTTTCCTGATCAACCCGGTGCTGGCCGCCGTGGCAATACCCATCGCGCTGTGGCACGTGCCCGAGAGCCGGGACCCCGAGGCACACAACCTGGACCTGGTCGGCGCCGTTCTCGCTACCACAGGGCTCGCCGGTTTGGTCTACGCTCTGATCGAGTCCTCGGCCTGGGGCCTGGGCGCCCCGAGGGTGCTCGTTGCCCTCACTGTAGGACTGATCGGCCTTGCAAGTTTCATATGGGTCGAGCGGCGCGTCAAGGATCCTATGGTGCCACCCTCGCTGTTCCGTTCCAGAAACTTCGACGGCGCGAACCTGGTGACGCTACTTTTCTACATGGCCCTGACCGGCTCGTTGTACTTCCTGCCTTTCCTCATGATGCAGGTCCACGGATACTCGGCCCTGGTCGCCGGCAGCGTGTTCTTGCCGTTCGTGGCGATGGCATTCCTCATCGGTCGTCTGTCGGGGCGCATCAGTGCCCGCTTCGGGACGAAGATACCGCTGGTGGTGGCTTCACTCGCCGTCCTGGTGGGTCTCTTGCTGTTTGCCGTGCCTGGGGTGGAGCACGATTCCTACTGGACCTCGTTCTTCCCTGCGATGATCGTCCAGGGCGCAGGGATGGCGCTGGCAATAACCCCGCTTACTACGGCGGCGCTCGGCTCGGTCGATAGGGAGCACTCGGGCCTTGCCTCGGGGGTGAACAACGCTGTTGCCCGGGTGGCGGGACTAATGGCTGTGGCCCTGCTCGGCGTGTTCGTCTACGGGGTGTTCTCCATGAGCCTGGACGCCCGCCTGCATAGCATGGACCTCTCAGAGGAGGTTCGCAGCGAGATGGAGGCGGCGAAGACCCATCTCGGGGCGGCGGAGGCCCCTGA